>Ga0302287_10000052_pt1 | contig 98664 bp, 81 predicted proteins | sample III_Fen_E2_4_FD_200452 | JGI IMG/M metagenome (GOLD analysis project Ga0302287, IMG submission 200452) | Peat permafrost microbial communities from Stordalen Mire near Abisko, Sweden - III_Fen_E2_4 | ecosystem: Environmental > Terrestrial > Soil > Wetlands > Permafrost | place: Sweden: Abisko... | reverse complement strand
CCTTTCTCGTAATTTGAAATGAGCCGGGGTGGAACCACATCTTTGCGTGAGCTTGCAGGTGTATGGGCGTTGCAGAGCGCTGCATTCCTCATTGACGCTTGTGATGTGGGTTGGGGATCGCTCAGCCAAGTCTGTCGTGCAGATGCGCAGTCGATGTCCCTCCACCCCGGCACCTACAACTTCAAAAATTGAAGGTGCCGTCATACAAGCGCAGTCGAACCGTGCCCGATCCCTACGCGGTGGCGGGTGTCCCGGGCGAAGCCGGCACTTGCGGTGAGCTACGCCGAACCGTCCCTGGCGCAAGAATGCACCTCGAAATCGGCGCGTATTGTCAGCGATATCGAACCCGAAAATCGCCATCCGGTTCTATTTTTAATGAAAATCCTTCCGAAAGCCATAGACATGATTCGAATTCAATCTCGCGTTTCCCTCCCTGTCTTTGTCGCGGCGGGACTTCTCGCCTCGGCGACGACGCAAGCCCAGTCGGCCGCGGGCACCGTCCGCAGTTCCAAGGATGCTTCCGTCCTCCAGGGCGTGAGCGTTTCCGTGGTCGGCGGCACAGGCACCGCAACCACCGATGGCAACGGTGCCTTCACCATCCAGCTTCCCACCACCTCCTTGGCTCCGCGGCATTCCTCTCAGGAACTGGGGCTGGAGCTTTCCAGCGGACGCCTCCTCGTCTCGGCCACCTCGGACCTTCCGGTCTCGGCACGGCTCTTGACCCCGTCGGGAAGTGTGCTCTGGAGCGGTCACGCCGTCCCCACCAACGGGCAGGCGTCCTTCCTGCCTCGCCCTGTCGCGGCTTTCCACGGAATTGTCCTCCTTCAAGTGTCTCAAGGCAGCGCGCACACGGCGACGCGGCTTCCTCTCGAAGGCGCCAGCTTCTCGGGAAATGCCGAGGCACAGCTTTTCGCAGCCCGTTCTGCCGCCTACCCAGTCCTCTCCTTCAAGAAGACCGGCTACCATGACACCACCTATTCCATGACCGCGACAAGCCAGCAAGGCATTCAAGTGAGTATGCGCGACACGACGTCTAGCGTCGGGCCGACGACCTGCACACTTCCCACCGGCCCCTCGGCCGGATCCGGTTCCTTCACGAACTACTGGTTTGGCCAGGGATCCTGGCAAGAGAACGGCCACTACGCCTTGGCTTGTGGCTACCACGGCCAAGAGCCGAGCGGACAGAACTCGGACGTCATCACGAACATCGCCAACCCGGGCTACTTCGTGGCAATTCCCGGAAAAACCAGCGATGACTTCGACAAGCGCATGATGTGCGGTGCCTGTGTCGAACTTTCCGGCCAGAACGGCACCAAGATCATCGCCACGGTGGCCGACGAATGCCCAGAGAACAGCAATCAGCCCTGCATGAATAACCCTAATGGCCACCTAGACGTCAGCTACCCGGCCTTCTCGAAGCTGGGCTTCTCGGTCGGCAACCCGTCAGGAACCACTTGGAAGTACGTGGCGTGCCCCATCACCGGCAACGTGGTGGTGCGCATCAAGCCGGGCAATTCGGATCAGCTCTACGTCGAAAATACCATTCTCCCCATCAAGGACGTGCTAGTCAACGGCAAGTCTTCCACCAAGCTCTCCTACGGCGCTTGGCAGCTTCCTCGAGGAGCGAGAGGGGCCACGGTGACCATCAAGGACTATTCCGACCGCACCATCACCTACACCATACCCACCACTCTCGCTCTCGACACGGACCAGAACACCGGTCTCCAGTTCCCGACCTGCAAGTGACCTTGGGCCTCTAGGACTGTCGCCACACCGGTCGCGCGCTGCAAGAGCGTGTGACCGGCCAGCGGTCAGCAGCCCTTGAGCCCAATGGCTCGCCTTGTTCGCGAATTCTGCGCAGTTCCCAAATAAGCGCCGCCTCGCGCGAAAGCTGCTCGAGTCGCTCCTCGGGCGTCATGTCCCGAAAGGCTCGGGCGGCATGGCCGTCGAATTGCGGGTCGGTCATGCCAAAGCCTCCAGGTCCTCAATATCCCGCAGATCCTTGCGTCGCGGCGGATTCACGCGGCGCTTGGCCGCGATGAGATGCTCCCGGCTGGACACCAGCACCTGAGAACCTCTGACAGAAACTATCCGAGCATCCCGGACCAGATCTTCCCAGGCGATTGGATAGTCCAGAAAGACGTCCACCTGCTCGATGCCGTCGGGAGTCTGCGCCGTCCACACCACCGCCCCCTTCTCGCGGACCCAGGCCTCGCGACGGCGCGGATCGCATAGGCTCTCCATGGGTTCGGGGATGCGCGAAACCATGCCGCGCCCGGAAAGCGTGCGAACCAGTCGGCGGAAATTGTCCTCGTCCTCCGGGACGCGTATGTCGAGATCCAGGGTGACGCGCTCCACCCCCAGAAGCACGCAGGCGACGCCCCCGCAGATGACGAAGTCGACATTGCCCACCGCCAAGTCGGCGATCAGCCCCACGATGTCCGGACGTTGTCCCATGGACGGGAATCTACCTCCGTTGCGCCGGTCAGCAGCCCTTGAGCAGCATGTTGATGATCCAATGGATGCCGAAACGGTCGGTGAGGCTCCCGAAGAGCCCGCCCCAAAACTGCTCGGCAAGCGGCTTCTCCACCGTGCCATTGTCGGAAAGGGCAGCGAAGATCCGCTCGGCCTCCTCGCGGGTATCGGGGGCTAAGCTGATGTGGACGTTGTTACCCTGGGCTAGCGAAAAGCCCATCTGCGGCGGAGCATCGGAGCCCATCAGCTCGTGCCCCCCCAGGATGGGCAGGAAAGCAAAGAGCACCAGGCTCTCGGTGCCCGGCGGAGGAGGAGGAGCGCCTGGAGAAGGCGGCACCTCGCCGAAACGGCGCAGTTCCCGGATCTCGCTGCCGAACACCTCGGCGTAGAAGCGGAAGGCTTCCTCGGTGCGATTGGTGAAATTGAGGAAGGTAGCGACGGATGCCATGTGCGGTCTCCTTGGTTTGCCCAATCCTTGAGCCTTGCGGTTTCTATAGACATGATACCGATTCTCAATCGTTGCGCCCACCCCACCGCTGTCGCACGCAGCGCAGATGAGATTTCCGGCCCCGTCGCAGAATTTGTTGAGATTGGCATCTATGCACCTCCACTCCCTCTTGCTTCCCTTCTTGCTGCTTGCCGCATGCCTTGCACGCGCTCAGGCTTTCAGGAAAATCTCAACGGTTCGGGTGGTGCAAGCCTCAGAGGTGAGGCTCGGGAACCTGCGGGATGCGCGCGACGGGCGGCGCTATGCCACCACCACTATCGGGACCCAGACTTGGCTCTCCGAAGATCTCGCCTATCCGCTCGACGGATCGCGCTGCTACGGCGATCTTGCCGAAAACTGTCAAATTCGAGGACGCCTCTACGACTGGCCCTCGGCCCTGCACGCCTGCCCGGAAGGGTGGCATTTGCCCTCGGACTCCGACTGGTCGGTGCTGGAAGCCGCGGCAGGTGGCCGCGATCGGGCCGGCAAGGCCTTGAGAACCACCGACGGCTGGTCCTTGGAGGGCAGCCCCGACCTTTCAGGCGACGACGCCTATGGCTTCCGCGGCGTGGCGACCGGATATTTCCAGGCCACGAAACGAGAATTCCTATCCGATTCTGTGGGAGCCTACTTCTGGAGCGCCACCGAAGCTCTGCAGGACAGCGCCCACGTGCGCGTGCTGGGCTTTCGCAACAACGTATTCATGCAGGGAAAGAGAGATCGGAAGGACGGCCTGGCCGTCCGCTGCCTCAAGAACTGAAGCCCATCGGCCCATTGCCGATCAGCGAGCATCGGAACATGCGGTGATGGGCTATTCCATCAGCAAAAAGCGCGAAAGAGGAATCTTCGTATGTTCCAACCAGTCACGTACGCACCGTCAAGCACGGCGCGGACCGAGATCAGCGCGCAATGCGGAGGTGTCGATGCGAATCCTTCTGACCGGAGCCAACGGCTACATCGGAAAGCGCCTGCTTCCGATCCTGACGGGACAGGGCCACGAGGTCGTGTGCTGCGTGCGCGACCGCAAGCGCTTTGCCGCCGTGGCAGCCAGGACCGCAGGAAAAGTGCGGGTTCTGGAGATGGACTTCCTGGAACCTCCGTCGGAGGAGGAATTCCCAGAGGAGATGGACGCCGCCTACTACCTGGTCCACTCGATGTCGGACGCGGCCGAGGACTTTGAAGCGCGCGAGGAAAGGTCGGCCCGGAACTTCCTGAACTTGGCCGCACGGTGCGGGGCCAAGAGGATCATCTACCTGGGCGGAATCGCCAACGGACAGAATCTGTCGCGGCACCTGGAATCACGGCGGCGCGTGGAGGACGTGCTGCGCGAAGGAAGCATTCCCGTGACCGCACTGCGGGCCGGCATCGTGGTGGGATCCGGTAGCGCTTCGTTCGAGATCATCCGCGATCTGGTCGAGAAGCTTCCCGTGATGATCACGCCCCGCTGGCTGGAGACTCGCACCCAGCCGATCGCCGTGCGCAACGTGCTCCAATACCTGGAAGGCGTACTCAGGGACCCGGAGTCGGTAGGACAAGGCTACGACATCGGCGGCCCCGAGGTGCTCACCTACAAGGAGATGCTGCTGCAGTTCGCGGCCGTGCGGGGTTTGCGACGCCGGATCTGGACGCTGCCGGTGCTGACGCCAAAGATCTCCTCCTACTGGCTCTACTTCGTGACCTCCACCTCCTTCAAGCTGGCGGCCCGACTTGTCAACAGCATGAAGGTGGAAGTGGTGGCCCGCCCCAACGACCTGGCTCGCCGCCTGGGCATCGAACTCCTGACCTATCGGCAAGCGGTGGAGACCGCCTTTGAGCGCATCGGGCACGACGAAGTGGCTTCGAGCTGGAAAGATTCACTCGTATCCAGTGGAGCCGATGCCCACCTGCTTACGCGGCTCGAAGTGCCGGAAGAGGGGTGCCTCGTAGACCGCCAGCGCGTCCCGATCACAGGGAGTCCTGAGGACGTACAACGGAACGTCTGGGCCATCGGCGGGACACGCGGATGGTACTGGGGAAACTGGCTATGGAGGCTGCGCGGGATCCTGGACAAGCTGGCCGGCGGCGTAGGACTGCGGCGCGGCCGCACCAGTCCGGACAGGATCTGTCCGGGCGACACGCTGGACTTCTGGCGCGTGCTGGTGGCCGACGAGGCCTCGGGACGGCTGCTGCTGCTGGCCGAGATGAAGCTTCCCGGGGAGGCCTGGCTCGAGTTCCGCATTGAGCGGGACGGCAAGAAGATCTGGCTGGTGCAAACGGCGACCTTCCGACCCAAGGGCCTGTGGGGCCGCCTCTACTGGTTTTCGCTGCTTCCGCTCCACGCCTTCCTGTTTGCGGGAATGGCCCGCAACATCACCCACTTTCGGGATTGATCGGGGAAGCAAGCCCGGCAAATTGCCTCATCGGCCCCGCCGATCGGGGGGATCGGAACATGCGATTGGCGTTGCGGCCGTTTTGAGGACAGATTCTTTCCAACAACATTTCACGGCATTCCTGCCCACAGCAGGGATCTCGAAAGGAAGAATCATGCTCGATCCGGAACTTCTCTCACAACTCGCCACCGTCTTTGCGCCGCTCGAATCCGACCTCGTGCTGGTGCAATCGCCAAGTGTCCACCCCAAACAAGCCGAGTTGCGCGAGCTCCTGCAAGAGGTGGCCTCCACCAGTCCTCGCATCAGTTGGACCGAGGCCGGCCACGACTCCCCGGTGCCGCGCTTCTCGCTCTCCAAGAACGGCTCCCCTACGGGCCTCGTGTTCCGGGGCGTGCCCGGCGGCCATGAGTTCACCACCTTGGTTCTGGAACTTCTGAACGCCGACGGCAAGGGCAAGCTCCCCGACGAAGGCGTCGTTTCCCGCATCCGCGCCCTGCGGGGGCCGGTGCGGCTGCGCACCTTCGTGAGCCTCGAGTGCACCAACTGCCCCGACGTGGTACAGGCCCTCAACCTGATGGCGCTCCTGCACGACGACTTCCAGCACGAGATCTGGGACGGAGGCCTCTCGCCCGAGGAGATCGAACGGTTGGGCATCCAGGGGGTGCCCGCGGTGTACTCGGGCGACACTCTGCTGCACGTGGGGCGCAGCGACCTGGCCGCACTCCTCGAGACCCTGGAAGAGAAGGTCGGCGTGACAGAATCTGACAGCGAGAGTAGCGGAGCCGCACAGGAGTTCGACGTGGTGGTCGTGGGCGCCGGCCCGGCCGGGGCGGCGGCGGCCATCTACAGCGCCCGCAAGGGGCTCAGGGTGGCGACGGTAGCTGGCCGCGTGGGCGGTCAGGTGCGCGACACGCTGGGGATCGAGAATCTGATCTCGGTGCCTTACACCGAAGGGCCGAAGCTTGCCACCGACCTCCGCGGCCACCTGGAGGCGGCGGGCGTGACGGTGCTGGACAACCGCACCGTGGAAGAGCTCTTGGACGGCGAAGTAAAGACGCTCCGGCTCAAAGGCGGCGAGACGGTGACGGCTCCGCAGGTGATCCTCGCCATGGGAGCCAAGTGGCGGGAGCTGGGCGTTCCCGGCGAGAAGGAGCACATCGGGCGCGGGGTGGCCTTCTGCCCCCACTGCGACGGCCCCTTCTACAAAGGGCGCCGGGTGGCGGTGATCGGCGGCGGCAACTCGGGAGTGGAGGCCGCCATCGACCTCGCCGGCATCGCAAGCGAAGTGACGCTCCTGGAATTCGGCGACAGCCTGCGGGCCGACGCAGTGCTCCAGAAGAAGCTCGCGAGCCTCCCCAACGCTAGCGCACACGTCTCGGCGCGCACAGTGGAGGTGGTGGGCGACGGACAGAAAGTGACCGCCATCAAGTGGGAGGACCGCACCACCAAGGAGATCGTCACGAAGGAGCTCGACGGCGTCTTCGTACAAATCGGCCTTTCGCCGAGCGTGGCCTTCGCGAAGGACCTGGTGGAGACCAATCGCGCCGGCGAGATCGTGGTGGACGGCCGCGGCCACACCTCGCGCCCCGGCATCTACGCGGCGGGCGACGTGACCAACACGCCCTTCAAGCAGATCGTGATCGGCATGGGCGAAGGAGCCAAGGCAGCGCTCGCAGCCTTCGAGGACCGCATGCGAGGGGTGTGATACCGCATCGCCCACCTCACCCCGGCCACTGCCCTTCGGCTACGCACCACAAGTGCCCGATCCACAAACGGGAATGGGCGGAGGCCCGGCAGGCAGCCCGGCGCCGCCGCAGGCGGCGGGCGCCCCCGATATTCCTAACGGCCCACGTCCACCTGCACCGTTCCCTCGGCGCGCACATGGACCCGCAGAGCGGTGGCCGAGATGTCGACGCTGGTGGGGACCACGCGCTGCACGCCGCCGCGCAGCGTCACGCCATCACCTGCCGGCATCTCCAATTTTGACAATTTCTGACGGAAGCCAGCGAGCTGCTTGCCAAAGTCCACCTTGGCGGCCTTGGCCACCTGGGAGCGGAAGGTGCCGTGCAAGAGCCAGTCGGCGGTGCGCGCCAAGGCGCTGGAACTGGAGAGCGAGTAGTCCACGCTATCGAAGGCAAGCGCCGACCCGACCGTGTCAAAGACCGGAACGCCCAGCACGTAGACGTCGCCCGCGAAGGGCTTGGTGAGCCCCAGCCCCAGCACCGCCTTGCCGCCCGAAGCGTAGATGCGGCCGCTTTTCACGACAGCCTCGTGGGATCCGCTGCGGTAAGGATGAGCCGAGAGGATGGCCGTGAGCAGACTGTCGGCATGGGCCAGCGGGATCTCGGCCGTGAAGTCCATGGAAAAGCGCGGCGAAGGCGCCTGCGCCACGGTGCGGATGGGAGGAAGAGCCGGGCGATCTAGGACCGGCGCAGCTTCGGAGAGGAGCATCTGGGGACGCGCCGCCATGGTCACGACGGTCGTGACCGTCTTTCCCGACCCTGAGATGCCGGAGACAGAAAGCGACTCAGGACGGGCGCACAGCCACATGCCCTTGGCGACCTCACGCGGCTGCGAAAGCTGAGCCCAGGCCTTCTCGGCCACCGGACGCACCGCGAAAGCCTCGGGGAGCTTCGCGAGCTGGGCCGAGATGGCCTCCTCCACCTTGCCGCGCACTAAGGGCAGATTCAGCACCGATCCGAGATCCAGATGCAGCGCCGTGAGCTCGCAGGGGCGCAACCACTGCATTGACCACTTCTCGCGTACCCAGGAAAGCTGCCCGTCGCCCGTCCAGACCAGCGTTCCCGGCATGGTGAAGCGGATGCGGGCCGGGGGCGCGCCGTTTTCGCCGCAACTGGCGAGGCCGATGGCTGAGACGGGAATCTTGGCGGTGGTTCCCACCGAGAGATCCACATCCGCCACCGCCGTCAAGCGGTTCCCCTGCACGGTAAGATCGAGCCCAGCAAGCGTCAGACGATGGCGCAGCTGCACCGCCACCGGCGCCTTGACCTGGGCCGGCAACGCCTTGCCCAAGAGGTTTGCGATCATCCCCTGCTTGGGGCGGATGTTCATCTCGACATTTTTGTCCTCAGCACCTTGCGAGAGCGGCACAGGAACCGCGTGCAGAATCTTGTCGCGCAGCGGATCGAGCTGCACCGCAATGGGCACAGCCAAGTGAGAAAGCGGCGGCGGCGGAAGCTCCTGCACCAAAGGCTGGACCGGCGGCGCCTCGATAGCGGGATGACTGGAACAGGATGCCAGAACCAAGGCCGAAAGGGCGGAAAACCCGAGGATGTTTCTTCGCATGGGGGGAAGAATAGCCCCGAGCCCTCCAGATTGGCCACTCCTTGCGGCTCAGGCACCCTGAACGGAAAAGGCAAGATGCCGCAATTCCTGATCCAATTGCGGCAACTGGATGGGCTTGGAAAGCATGAGGTCAGCGCCGGCCTCGGCGCAGAGATCGGAGTCCTCCGGCATCACTTGCCCCGTCAGCACCACGATGCGAAGACGAGCGTTTCCGGGAAGAGCCCGCAGCGAGCGCACTAGATCTAGGCCGTTCATGCCGGGAAGCCCGAGATCGGTGAGCACCAGGGACGGCATCGCCTCGTGGGCCGCTGTCAAGGCCGCCTCGGCGCTCCGAAAGGCCTGGATGACCCAACCCTTGGCCTCCAGGTAATCCTGCAGCAGCATGCGAAGATCCGGGTGGTCTTCTACCAGCATCAGATGTGGGTGCTCCGTAAGCAAGGCTTGGGAAACAGCCTCCTTCGCAGACGCATGCGGCGGTTCCGGACACCAAGGCAGCGACAGCCGGAATTCGCAGCCCCCCTCAGATCTCCGCAGATACTCAAGACGTCCATCCATCAACCCCGCCAGCTGGTAGGATAGCGCCAAACCAAGCCCCGTGCCTCCCGGGCCAGCGTGGAAGCGCTCGAAGGCCTGGAAGAGCGAGGCGATCTTTTCCGGCGGGATGCCCTCGCCCTCGTCCAACATGCGAAAGAGCACCTCATCCTGCGATCGTTCCACCACCAGGGATCGGCGTCCGGCACCATAGGCCAAGGCGTTTGCCAAAAGGTTGGTGAGGATCTGCCGCACCCGCAGCGGATCTCCTAGCGCCGCAAGCGTTGTCGAAATGGGAGAGACATGCACGTCTGCCGCCACCGCACCGTCGCGGGAACCGGCCAGCTCCACGGCTTGGGTGCAAATCTCGGCCACCGCAAAGGGTGCCTTGCGGGCCGTCAACTTCCCCGCTCGGCCACGGGCGAAATCGAGTACATCGCCGATGAGCTCGCGCAAATGCTTGCCGTTTCTTTCCATGGCTGCCAGGCGGCTCCGCATGGAACCGGTGAGCGGCCCATCAATCTCCGCCTGCAGCGCCTCCACGGAGCCCAGCAAGGTCGAAAGCGGAGTGCGCAATTCGTGGCTCATGGCCGCCAAGAAATCTTCGCGCGCCTTCAGAGCATGGGACAGATGTCGGTTGGCGTCTTCCAGCTCCCGAGTCCGTTCCTCCACCCGCGATTCCAACAGTCGCTTGTCGGATTCCAGACGCTCCCGGCGTACCTCTTCGTCGTGGTGGCGCTTCTCTTCCACGTCCGCCAAAGGCGATGCGATGGCGGAAAGTGCGCCCAGACGCTCCATGTCCCCCTTGGCCCAGCCGTCCGGGCTCCAACGCGGCCCCAGAACAAAGACCCTGGCAAGCCCCTGGGAGGAGGTGAAGAGGGGGACGAAGACGCTGGCTTCGATCTCGGCGGGCACTGAAAGATCCATGGCATCGGAGATCTCTCCACCAGAAACCGGGCGAGAACTCTCTTCCAGAAAATCGTTCAGTTCCTCGCGATGCTCGGCAAACCAGGAATGAATCCCTCCAGGCTCACCGCCCACCAGGAACGGCAATTTCAAATAGTCAGACAAAGTCTGTTCCAAAGCGCGCTCGACGACCATGCCTTGGGCATGCAAATAGAGAAAGTGCTCGATCAGCACATCCGCGCCAGGTTCGGGATGCAAGGATCCTCCCACCACGCGGCTGTGAACCCAGCGCAGCAGTTTGGGATAAAGCAGCACAGTCGGCACTGCCCCCAAGGCAAGCAACAGCGGCAGGAAGTCCCACGCGTTGGACCAACGCAGGGCAATCCACAGCGCCAGCGCTTCAGGCAGCAGGAGCACAGGAACAGCAAGCAGAGTAATGGCCAGCCATTTGCGCAACAACGCTCCCCAAACGGCATTCTGGCGGTACAGCATGCTGATGGAAACGCTCAAGGGGAAAAACACCACCGGAAGGATTCCCAGCTCTTCGGGAACGAACGGAAGCCCCACGATCAGCGGAATGATGGACAGGGAAGCCGGCAAGCCAAGACTCACCAGCAGGCCCTCCACTACCCATAGAACCTGTCGTCGATGCACAGGACTGCGCACGGACATCAGTCCCGAGAGCATCCCCACGGCAAAGCTCAATGCTCCGACCAAAAGTCCGAGATTGGGGCCGATGATGGGCGACGGCAGCAAATGGAGGAAATGCCCCAAGAGCAACAGGGCACCGAAGCTCCACACCGCGCCGATCAGCCAAGGGAAGCGGCGCAGCAGAGGATGGCGACGCGGAAAAATCCAGCCAAAATGGCCAAAGGCCAGGGCGGCAAACACAGAGGCCACTTCATTGGTGATCTGGAAATAGAAATGCACCCGCTGCGATAAGCAGAGGTCACGGGCATTGAAGCCAGCCAAGCAGACCAATGCGATGCAGAAAGCCATGCAGCCGGCAAGATTGACCTTGGCCGCTGGTGACCACACCTTGGTCGCCACCAAAAGCGCCAGCAGCAACGCGACCCATCCCGTAATGACAAGCGGGCTCAAACGCCGCAGCAATTGCTCCCACGGATAGACTTCAGGCACAACAAGATGCGTGCAAGGGGTTCCATCGCGCAGGAACGTCAGCGCAATCGGCTGTCCCACACACACATTACGCTCCAGGCTCGCATTCTCGATCCAAAAGCGCCGTTCAGCTTCCCAACTGGGCAGATAATCGCGGTCCTTTACAAAAGCGACCCCATCGACAGCGTGACCGCCCACCGCAACCAAGACATCGCCAACGCGGACTCCTGCCAGATCGGCCGGACTTCCCGGCACCATCTGATGCACCTCCGCCCGCCCATGCGCTTCGAAAACGTGCAATCCTGTCCAAGGCGTCGCCCGCAGCTCCAAAAATGCCGTAGCCGTGACCCAGATTCCCCAAACCAGCACCAGGAACACAAGGAAGACGGAAATATTCCCGTTCTTTCTCGGTACTATGGTGGCACTGGCACCCATGACAATCCTTCTTGTACGTACACGCTCGCACATCTACCATTTTGATAGGCGCGCAGCTCCCATCGATATCCAATAAAGATAGGCTTGCAAAAGCATCCGCTCGCCTGTTGACCCTTCTTCAACGAGAACATTTCCAACTCGCTAGCGCCACATTCAGGATCCCCCGATACTCTTCCTCAAAGATTCAACGAGGAGGAAGGGACCATGTCGCAGAAAACCATTTCCCGAAATGTCGCATTTCTATTCGCCGCCAGTACGCTCGCGGCTCACGCCACGACTTGGTACGTCGCCCCTAGCGGAAGCGACAGCAAGGATGGCAAGACGGCCCTAACAGCTTATGCATCGCCCTCCAAGGGCATTGCAGCAGCCAGTGCCGGCGATACCGTGCTCTTGGCCGGCGGAACCTATGCCGTTTCTGCGCGCATCGTCATCTCGGCCAACGGCACCGCGGCCAAGCCCATCCATCTCTTGGCCGAAGACGCCTACACCAAGCGAGCCGTGCTCGACTTCGCCACGCAAGGCGTTGGCAACTCCAACCAAGGCATCCAGCTCACAGGCAATTACTGGCATATCAAAGGCTTGGACATCGAAAACGCCGGCGACAACGGCATGATCGTCGACGGCGGCTCCTACGACACCATCGAATGGTGCTCCTTTCACGAGAATTCCGACGCCGGCCTCCAATTACGCCATGGCGCCACTCACGACTACATCCTCAACTGCGACTCCTATTGGAACTACGACGCGGGGACCCTGGGCGGCAATGCCGACGGCTTCTCACCCAAGCTCGATGTGGGCGATTCCATCGTGTTCGTGGGCTGTCGTTCCTGGGGCAACTCCGACGACGGCTGGGACGGCTACCTGAAGACCGCCGGCACCAGCTATCCAGACAATGTCACCACCATCATCGAGAACTGCTGGGCCTTCAACAACGGCTACTACCACGGCGATCCGACCAGTTCGAAAAACAACTCGGAAATGAACGGCAACGGCTTCAAGATGGGCGGCAGCCCCGCCAAGGACCAGCGCCATCCGCACGTCCTCAAGCGCTGCCTTTCCTTCGGCAACAAGGCCAAGCAGTTTGACCAGAACAACAACCCCGGCTCCATGACTCTGCTCAACTGCTCGGCCTACGGATCGGGCACCAACTACTCCGTTACGATGGCCCTGGCGAGCGGCTCCACCCTCACAGTGGAAAACTGCCTCTCGATCGGCGGCGGCAAGGTGAGTCTGCTTTCGGGAGATGTCGAAAAGACCAACAGTTGGACCACCGGATTTTCGGCCTCCGCCAGCGACGTGCAGAGCATCGACACCACCGGAGTTCGCGGCCCTCGTAAATCCGACGGCAGCTTGCCCGATGTCAAATTCATGCACCTGGCCAGCACCAGCAAGCTGATCGACGCCGGCACCAAACTCACCGGCATCGCCTACAACGGCACAGCTCCCGATCTGGGCGCCTTCGAGACCGGCTCGTCCTCGACGCCCACCACCGGCATCGAGGCAACATCGCCCTCCTACGTCTCGGGTTTGCAGATTCACGCCGATGCCTCAGGCATCCTGCACATCGCCACCGGCCTCCAGATCTCCGCCCTAAAGGTGTCCGTCCGCGACCTTGCCGGACGCACCCTGCGCGCCGCCGACCTCGGCCCTCAGTTGGCCGGATCCCAAGCCGAGATGAGCCTTTCCGGACTGCGTCCGGGACTCTACCTAGTGAGCGCCTCGACCAGCACCGGACTTTCCCAGAACACCAAACTGGTGGTGCGCTAAGCGCCAGAATCTGTCAAAGGCCTATCGTTTCCAGGCACACGGAAGCGATGGCCCTGGGCTGCTCCGGGTCTTCACCTGACTGGGGCAGCCTTTTTTGTGCCTTCTCGCGCAACGGACCGCCGCAATTACCAGCGAGAGTGGTCGAAAGAGCCGCCTCGCGACCAGCGCCGCAGATCGCGATTGAAGTTTCGCCAGCGTTCCTTGCGACGACGGCGTTTTTCACCTCGGCTGCGCCAGAACTTCCAAAGACTGTGCCGCGCCGACTCACGGAAAAGCCGCAGAAAGGGCAAGATCCCGATCCATTCCAGGACATCCATGAAGCCCGGAAAAAGCACCGCAGGCATCCAGTCGCGCCGCGCCGAACGCCCCCCCAACAAGAGCCGGCAAACGTATTCTAGCAGGCGCTTGGCCTGCAGTGCTCGCATCAGCACCACAAGCCCCATGGCCAACCACAGGTTGAGCTGGGGAATGTGGAAGAAGCGCGGCAGCGTCAGGTTCCAAACCCACTTGAGAGGGAATGCCCACAGGATGGTCGAAAGGGCCGTTCCGAGCGCAAAGAGCACGACGTGAAAGCGCACTTCCTCGGAGGTCTGCGAAAGAGAGGCCACCGGCGCCTTCTTTTCCGCCGCGAGCCGCAGCTTCGAAGCTTGATTCGTCACTTCAGAAATATCGGAAGTTCCGGCGAGAAATTCACTCGGCAGCCAAGACGCCGTTGCGCAGGATGGCAAGCCCCGTCCCTTCGGCATCGGGGGCGATGGCACCGCGCGTCCAACGAGGATGCTGACTGCCGCGCAGGAAGACCTCGGGATGGGGCATCAGCCCGAAGATTCGCCCGGTCGGGTCGCAAACGCCGGCAATGTCGTCCTGGCTTCCGTTGGGATTCTCCGGATATTCGGACGAACCGTAGCGCAGGCAGGCGAGATGACCGTCCAGGACGGCCCGGCGGACGCTCTTACTGCCGTGGATCCACTTGCCCTCGCCGTGGCGCACCGGAAGCTCGAAGTCAGAAAGGCCGCGCGTCCACACGCAGGGGGACTGTGAATCGGTCGCCATGGGGCACCAGCGATCCTCAAAGCGTCCCGAATCATTGAAGGTGAGGGTCGCTTCCTGGGGCCAGTCGACGCCGGCCTGAGGCAGCCCCTGGGTGCCAGGCAAGAGTCCCATCTTGGTGATCACCTGGAAGCCGTTGCAGATGCCGATGACCAGTGCCCCCGAGGCCACTGACTCGCGCAGCGCCTCGCCCAGATGGGCGCGAACCTTCACGGCCAACACGCGCCCCGAGGCGATGTGGTCCCCGAAGGAGAAGCCGCCGGGAAAGGCGATGATGCGATAATCCTGCAAGCGGCGATGCCCGTCCACCAAGTCAGAGACGTGGATGCGCTCGGGATCAGCGCCAGCCAGACGAAAGCCGTCGACCAGTTCGTTTTCGGAGTTGATGCCGTAACCGGCCAGGACGGCGACCGGAACCTTCTTCTTCATGTTGAACCGTTCTGCATTGCGTTTCCTGCAAAGATACCCAAACCTTGGGAAGTGCGGAGCCGGTCGCGAACGGCCAATCGTGACATTTTCCAGCAAACCGCGCGTGCCGCGGCCTTTCAGATATTATCGTTGTCCCGATATTCATCAATCCTACGGAGGTCAGAACGCATGGAACTCGCTGAGTTGATCGGCTTGCTGGACGCCACGGTGGTGTCCGGATCGGAGGAGGAACTTCCCTCCATCGAGACAGTTTTTGTCGGCAGCGAATTCGCCGAACTGATCGCCCAGGATCTGTTCAACGTGCTTCTGGTCACGAACCAGGAATCCTTCGAGACCATCCGGGTCTGCGGCGAGACCGACGTGGTGGCCATCTGCTACGCCAACGGTCAACGCCCCAAAGCGCCCGAGATCAAGAAGGCCGAGGAAATGGGCATCCCCTTGCTCTCCACGACCTTGACCCAGACGGCGGCCCTCGCGGTGCTGCGCGTCAAAGCCAAGGAACTGCTGCTCAAGACGGACCGCTAACCTCGTCAGGTGTCTTGGGCGAGCGCCACGGCACCTGTCCGGCATGGTGGATGGTGAATCCCCCACTCTTCTTGGACTTGTAAAGCTCCTCGTCAGCGCACTGGACGAGGTAGTGCAGCATCTCCTGGTAATAGGCCACGGGAAGCTGGCGCGGGATCTCCGGGATGGGGAATTCACTGGTGTCCAGGGTGGCGATTCCGATGCTGGCCCTGAGCGGAAATTCGCCGTTGATGCGGATGACTTCCGCGCTCATGGCCTTAAGGATGCGTTCGGCCACCTTCTGGGACATTTCGGGGTTGCAGTAAGGGAGGATGACAGTGAATTCATCGCCCCCAAAGCGCCACACCGAATCCCCGGCCCGCAAGCAATGACGCAGCACCTTGCCGAAGGTGGCCAAGGCGGCGTCTCCTGCGGCATGTCCGCCGGTGTCGTTGATCTTCTTGAGACCGTCCAGGTCGAGCATGAGGAGCGAGAGCTGCGCCTTGGCCTGTAGCGAATGGCGCAGTTCCCGAAGCAGGCTCGGCTCGAAGAGGCGCCGCATGTTGGCGCCCGTGAGGGGGTCGAGGGTCGCCATCTCGTAGAGCTGGGCGTTCTGGATGGCCACCGCGGCTTGGTTGGCGAAAACCTGTAGCAGTTCGCCGTGTTCCTGCAAGTCGACCTTGCGATGGATGCAGATGGCTCCCAGCACGGCGGATCCGATGCGCAGCGGTACCGTGGTGGAGGTCTCGTCTACCAGGATCTTCCCCGATTCCAGAGCATCGTGCAGCGCCTGGGGAAGGTCCGAAGGATCGCGGTGCAACTCCACCAAGGTGTCGGCACCCACGTGCAGGACCATGCCGGTATCGGGCTCTAGCAGGGTCAGGAATCCATCGACGCGGGAGCTTCCCTCGGGCTCGACGAATTCGGGAGGAATGACGGCCAGAAAACTCTCCTGAGCTTCGATCAGTTCGCACAATTGCCGCAGCACGCTATGCAGCAGGTCTCCCAAGGGCTGGATGCGGTGCAATTCCGGCGTCGCTTGCAAAATGCGCTGCATGCCCTGGTGGCTCTTCTGGATGGTCAGGAGCTGACGTGCCGCCTTCAGACCGACATCGGTCCACAAAAGGAGCTTCTCGGGACCGTCGCTCTTGTCGTGGTAACCTTGGATGTCCAGGCGTCGCAACAGTTCGCGTGCCGGACGCTCGGAAGCATAGCCGGTCTGGAGAATCACCTGCACCGTCGGATCAAAGGTGCGCAACTGCTCCACCACCTGCTCGCCCGTCATGCCCGGCATGAAGAAGTCCATCAGCACCAGATCCACCGGCGACTTGCGCAGGATCTCCAAGGCTTCAGGGCCATTCTTGGCCACCGTCACGCCATAACCCTCGTTTTCCAGCAATAGCCGGTTGGCTTCCAGGTATTCGAGCTGGTCGTCCACCAGAAGGATGCGGCCACCCGATTTGGAACTGGAAGTCGAACTTCCGCTGCGGAACTTGCGCGCCATCACTCCCCTCCCGGAAGCTGGATGTCGAATCGGGTCCCGCCATCCACATGGCTTTCGACGTCGATCTTGCCGCCCAAAACGCCCACCAAGTTGTGTACGATGGAAAGGCCAAGGCCGGTGCCATGACCGAAAGGCTTGGTGGTGTAGAGCATCTCGAAGATGTGCGAGAGGCTTTCCGAAGGAATGCCGCAGCCGTTGTCGCCAATGGACAGCACATACACATCCTCGGCATCGTCTTCAAGAATCTTGAGAACGACGGTGATGCGCTTGTCAGCTCGTCCCTCCATGGCATCCAATGCGTTGTTCACCAAGTTGGTCACGATCTGCTGGACATGGCCGGCATTTCCCAGGAAAGAGCATTCTTCCTCGGGAAGGGTCATCTCAAGTTCACACTCGGCGCGGCGCAGCGCAAATCCCAGAAGCAGCACCGCCTCGCGGATGGGCTCGCGCAGATCGAAAACGAACTTTTCCTGGGAGCCAATGTCCCGCGTCTGGGTCTTGATTCCCTGCACGTAGGCAGCCGCCTTTTCCGAGGCGCGACCGGCAATGTCCAGACATCTCTGCAGGTCCGCAGCAATCTCTCTGTGGTCCTTGTCGGTGACCTCCGGGTCGCCGATGGATTCCGCATATTCCTTGGAGAGCCGAAGCGCCTCGCTGACGGCCGTGCGCATGGCGGCAAGCGGCGTATTCATCTCATGGGCGACGCCCGCCGTCATGCGCCCCAGAGTGGCCATCTTGCTCTGCTGAAGCAACTGCTCCTGGTTACGGTGCAGGGTTTCCAAGGCTTGGGACAGTTCGACGGCGCGTTCTTCCTTCTGACGCACCAGGAGGGCGCTCTTGATGGCGCTGGCCAAGTGCTCGCGCAGCAGGATCGGCCCCACGTCCGTCGCCTCCGGGCGTTCGAAGGCCAAGAAGCCGATCTGTTCTTGGCGATGAAAGAGCGCCTCAACCAGGATCTGGCAGCCTTCAGGGAGATTCTCAACGCCTTGGGGCACCAGTCGGGAAGCGGGAAACGGCTCCACCTTGGTTGGATCCAGGTCGATTTCGCCTTCGTATCCAGCCACTAGCCGCACATTGCCGGAGGGGTTCTCGGAATTTTCGTGGAAACACATCCAGAAGCGCTGGATGTTCAAACTGCGGAATTCCTTTCCCAGGAGATTTACCAGTTCGTCGAGGTCCAGCGTAGAAAGCAGCCGCTGCCCGATGCTTCTCTGCTCATGGTTGAAGTTGTCGCGCTCACGTCGACGCGCCTGCTGAATGCGGTCCCCCAGGATACAAGCCATCACCAGAGCTTGGCGGAACTTGGCCTCCTGGGCGGAACGGCGTTCGGGAACAACGGTGCGACGCAGCAGATGAATGGTCTCGCTCCACACTGCCGGCGCGACGGCCCCGGCTCCGGTGGCGCGAAACCATCTGCCGAGCCGAGCCAGGAAGGCCTCTGCCGTGGCGCGCGAGGCTTCGAGAAGTTCGTCAGCAAGTTCGCAGGCCTCCACATGTCCCATGCGTTCTTGGCTGCAAAGAAGCTTTTGCAGAGCTTTGCTCGCCTCTTCCGGAGCCAAGTAAGCATCGTCGGCGCAGCGTTCCACTGTGGGCTCACGGCAACCGCAGGACTGGCGGACGACCAATTGCGAAGGGATGACCACTCGCGGCGGCGCCTCCTCGTGCCGCGCCAGAGCCACGGCCATGTGGGCGGCGGTCTGGCCTTGTAGGTAGAGAGGCTGGCGGATGGTGGTGAGCGGAGGACTGGAAAAACTTGCCTCGCTGAGATCATCAAAGCCCACCACCGAAACCCGTCCGGGAACATCGATGCCGCGATCGTGCAGGGCATCGATGGCTCCCAGAGCCATGGCATCGTTGGCCGAAAAGATGGCGTCGAAATCCACTTTGCGCTCGTCGAGGAAGGTGGCGATAGCCTCATAGCCGCGATCGCGGCGGAAGTCTCCGGGAACCACTAGCTGCGGGTCAAACGGCAGTCCGTTGCGCTCCAGGGCCTCGCGATACGCCTCCATGCGGGCATTGGCCTCGTCGTTCATCTCGGTGCCGCGGATGTGCGCGATGCGACGGCAGCCATGCACATGCACAAGATGGTCGATGGCATCGTGGACACCTTGGGTGTTGTCGGCCAGGATGCAACTGCCGCTTTTCCCCTGAGCTCCCAGGTGGACTAGAGGCAGCCCCTGAAACCAATCGCCAATCCGCTCGATTCCCTCAGCGCCGGTGTAGTTGCAAATGGAAGCCGTGAGCGAGACCAGGGCATCGACGTTTTGCTTGCCGGTAAGCCGGTAGATGACGTTGTTCTGACTCTCGAAGCCATAGGGAGAATCGAGGACACCTCCCGAAAAGGAGACCAACCGAACGCCCATATCGCGCGCTGCGTCGCGCACGCCTTTCCAGATATCGATCTGGTAGCTGTCCAATACCGAATTGATGTTAACGAGGACTCCGAGCACTGGCTGTCGCATGCCCTCATTCTACCACTCCCAAACCTCTCACTGACAAGCAGGAACTGTCAAAAAGGTCCGGAAATCCGACGTTTTTGGATGGTTCGGGACCACAAGCTTCCCCACAGCACCAGGAAGGACGAGGCGTAGGCCCAGCCCAAGAAACCGATGGCGGCCGAAAGCGGGCCATGGACCGGGTTGAGATCTTGGCGCGAAAGCAGGAAACTCACGAACACGTAGCGGAACGTCTGCTCTAAAAGCGCCACGACAAGCGAGGGCACCAGGCAGTCGCACAGACGAGGACGCACCGTGGGGAGGTAGTGCAGCAGAAAGAGGAAGGCAAAGAGCGAAACCACTTGGCCAGAAAGTCGCGAAACCAACTGCACCAGCGGCAAGAACGGCACCAGGGCATCGAGCCACTGCACCGCCTCAAGGCTCCCGAAAAGGCCAAGCAAAGTGGACAATCCTAAGAGGACGATAAGTCCTACGGCAGCCAAAAAAACCGCCGCGAGACTGTACCAGTGCCCTTTCAGGAAACTCTTGCGCGGTGTCCCGCAGACGTCGTCCATGCCATTGCGCAACGCCGAAAAAAGACCCATGGCCGACCACAAAAGGCCCAGGGCAGAAAGCGTTCCTAAGCCTCCAGCGGCCTTTTGCAAAGTCGTCAAATTGTTGGCCAGGAAATCACCAGCCACCGGAATGCGCTGAGAGAGGAACTCGATGGCCTTGCCGGCCAAAGCCGGATTGCGCAGCACTCGCCCCCCCACCAGCACCACGATAAGGATGAAGGGGAAGACCGCCAACACCGCGTAGTAGGAAATGGCCGCGGCCCGATCAAAAGCCCCCGAAGCAGCGACAGCACGCAGACTTTCAAAAAAAGTCCGCAAAAGCAGCAATGCCTCATTTTTCAGCAGCTTCCAGAACTTTTGCATGCCCCTTACCTCCCTTCCACCACGAGAGCTTTAAGAAAGCAGATCCCGGTGGATACGCCAACCGACATAAACGCCAAGGGCACCGCCCACCACACTTCCAGCCATGGCCGTACCGATGCCGATCTTTTCTCCAACAACCCACCCGACCCAACTCAAGATGGTGGTGGCCACGAAGATGCAGAATTTCCGCATTAAATCGCCATCATGGCGAGGAGCTTTTCGGGAGGTCGGCGCGGACGCCCGGAGCGATCCATGCAGACGTGGAGTGTCCAGCCAGTGTCGAGAAGCAGGCCATCGGCCCCACCTCGGCGCGTCTCGTAATCAAAGCGCAGTCGCAAGCCATCCACCTGCGACGGGGTGGAGCGGATCCACAGCACATCGCCGTAGCGCGCCGGCTTCTTGTAGACGCAGTGAGCCTCCAGGACTGGGACGCCATATCCCTCTTCTTCCATCTGGTGGTAAGGGAAGCCGCGCGCCTCCATCCACTCAGTGCGCGCCACCTCGTAGTAGACGAAGTGGTTGGCGTAATAAACGAAGCGCATGGCGTCGGTCTCGGAGAAACGGACCTTGATGAGGCTTTCATGGCTTGAATTCACGGCATCTCCCCATTCGTGCGATGGCCCAGGCAGCGCAGCTTCTGCTGCAGACTCTGCCGGTGCATGCTCAAAGACTGAGCGGTGCGCGAGATGTTGCGCCCGCAGGCATCGAAGCGCCCCAGCACGAAAGGACGTTCGAACGCCTCCAACACAAAGGCCTTGGCCTCGCGAAAGGAAAGTCCGTAGGGCACTGGTGGCAACACCAAGGAATCTTTGGCGGCGGTGTCCCGAACTCGCGAAGCCAAGGCATGCGGAAGTCTCAAATGAGACGGTTCGACAACCCCTTCGCGGCACAGCACAGAGGCCCGTTCCACCACATTGCGCAGTTCACGGACGTTTCCCGGCCATGCGTAACGCTCAAGCGCCCAGCAAGCTTCTGGGGAAAAATGCAGTTCACGTCCAGAAGCGTAGCGCTGCAGGAAGACCTCGGCGATCTCAAGGATATCTTCGGGGTGATGGCGCAGCGCCGGCAATTGCAAGGGAAGCACGTCCAGCCGAAAAAAGAGGTCTTCGCGAAAGAGCCCCTTGGTCACCAGAGCCCGAAGGTCGCGATGGGTGGCCGCCAGCACGCGGATATCCACCGAAACGCTTCCGTGGCTTCCCAGCGGTTCCACCCGGCGTTCTTCCAGCACCCGCAGCAGGCGCACTTGGGCATCCAAGGGCATGTCGCCGATCTCGTCCAGGAAAAGCGTGCCGCCGTCGGCCTGGCGCACCCGCCCGTCGCGCGCGGCATGCGCCCCCGTAAAGGCGCCCCGTTCGTGACCGAAGAGCTCCGACTCGATGAGTCCGCCAGCCAAGGCTCCGCAGTTCACCGCCACGAAGGGACCGGATCGCCCCGATGCCTCGTGGATCGAACGAGCAGCGAGTTCCTTACCTGTTCCCGATTCTCCCAGAATGAGCACGCAGGCCTGCGAAGGGCCGATCAGTTCGATGGTCTCGCGCAGCTCCTGAAGGGCGCTGCTGTGCCCCACCAACATAGAGTCGGATTGGGGCTGGGAAGAAAAACGCCTGCCGGAAACTCCAGTAGGCGTCTTGAAATCCAAGGTTTGCAACCTGCTCAGAAGGCGAAGCCCACTTCCACGGCGCTGTTCAGGAAGCTTCCAAACCGCCAGCCGTCTTTGTAGTAGCCCTTCGATTCCTTTTGAAGGTTTTTTGAAGGGTCGGCATAGAACGTCTCGTAATTCTGTGCGGTTTTGGCATCGCCACAGGCTGTTCCACACTTGCTCTCGTCAATGGCGTGGCCACCGTCATACTTGGTGTTGTAGGCACCCAAGGTATAGCCTACCTGGACGTTAATGAACCACTTCTTCTGGATCAGGAAGCTGTAGCCCACTGCCGGCGAGATCTGAGGTCCGCCGAATTTTACGGAGTTGTCTTGGTTGATGGAACCGGCGCCGAACTTGGCGTCGCTGCCGTAGAGGTACTCGGCCGAGAGCTGGAAATAGGTGGCCGAGGCGATGCCAGCGTAATAGCGGAAGAAACCGCCCCCCGAGACCGCCGTGAAGGACTTGTCGCCGCCGATGTCCACAGGATAGACAGAAAGCGTGGGACCGTAGCCGAAGGAGCCCTGGGCACCGGTCACGTGCTCGTAGTGGATGGAGATGATGTCGATGCCAGGCAGACCGTCAAAGTGAGACTGAGGTCCCTTGCGGATCTTGTCGGGATCGATGCCGCCAATGAGCTTTAGAGGCGAGATGGCAATGCGGTCGTGACGATACTCGTAATCGCCGACGGGATAGTCGTCATACTGGTACATGGCAGAGGCCATACCACACAGAGCGAGCAGAGGGAAAAGAATCTTACGCATAGTGCTTGACTCCCAGAAGAGTGATACGGCTAAGAAAGTAGGTGTTTGCACCCGAATTCGCAAGTGATCACGTTTACGTCCTATTGAGAACTCGCCTCAACCAAACGAGGCGACAGCCAATTTGGCCATCGCCTCTGGTGGGCCTACCACCATTTCTGTCACAGCATGAGAATTGTCAGGTCACACTCAATCCTTGAGACAGCGGACAGGCATTTTGGTGGACAGGATGCGATCGGATCCATACTCGTAGTTGCTTTTCTCGCAGCTGCGGCTGCCGTTTTTATATGAAAAGAGTGCACTTGAAAATTCAACGTAAGTCTCACTGGCCGTCCAAAAATCTGCACATTGTCCAATGCTGCCGCATCCTGCTGATGCTCCATATGGCCCAGCCCAGGCCGCTGGGAGTATATTCATGCCACTTGAATTCGTGCCGTTGCCACCTGCGATAGCGGACCAACCAGAAGTGGACTTGAGGGCAAGGACGGCATTGTTCATGCTATCGGTACTTTGGGCATTTTCGAGATAGGTGACGAGGGTATCCCAGTCCTTTGCTTGAGGAATGTGCCAACCACTAGGGCAGACGCCTTTGTGAATTGCTGCAACTTGGTTCATGCAGTGTCGTGTAGTATCGCAGGAATCGTCTAAGCCAAGGGCGGAAGCCCATGTGTAGTAACACCCGTACTTGGCACTACAGGTACCCACCGAGTCCGTGTGGCCAGTCGCGCTTCGGAAGTTCAGATTCTGGGCCATCCAGGTCTGCTTTCCGATTTCAACGATCTTGTACACCGAGCCATCGCGATCATCAATCAGCCCGGCCAGCTGCTGGGTGACTATGGAGAGCCTTTCAAGCTTTGAAATCAGACTGGCCATTTGGTTGCGTATTGCCGACAGACTGTCCTGCAAACCGAGAACTGAGCTTGCTGAATCGGCTTTCAATGCGTGGAGGGCTAACGGTGTGGTGCCCAACTGCACTCTCCCACCCTCAGAGCTACTGTCAAAGCTCACCCCCAGAAATAGCGCAGTGCCCTTGAATAGGCTATCGGGGATTGTCGTCACCGAACCCAGTGTCGTGGAGAAAAGACCTTTCTTTGTCGATACGCTCTGTGATTCGCTCCACAAGGCGGCCCCGCCTGTCGATACGGAGTACAGCGCAAATCCAACTGGATAGGACGCGTCGGCTTTGGGGATGCCCTTGGCGTCCGTCGCCAAACCCTGATAGGGAAGCGTCGCACTCTGGATTGAAAGAGCTGCTACTAACGCTAACGCGCCTAAAAGCATGGTTGGCTTCATCACTTCACTCCTTTAACGCCCAAGCGGCGGATCGTTTCCAATTTCTGACCATCCGTTGTAACCACTTTAATTTTCCACAGGTAAACACCGGCGGGGACGGCTACGCCATTGCTCGCACGAAGATTCCAGGCTACTGGAAAGAGGTATTGGCCTTCCGAAGTCGTCTCCAGACAAGAAAGGTCGGAGGACGTCACGAGGCGCGAAAACGAGATCACGGGAGTACCCAACTGATCGAAGATGTGGACCGACACGGTGCCCGCCGAGGGAAGAAGAAGATTCACCGACAGGGCCGGATCATCAGCCAACCCCGTCACAGAGCCGAGAACGCCGGGGCCGACACCGCTAGTTACGCGGGCAAAGACCTGGGGGACGCTTACGGATAGAGCACCCAGGCCATGAAGACGCGATGGAGGTGCATTCGAGATGCCTGCCGCGGCAGAAGAAACCTTCACGAAAAATGTATCGAAGGCGGTATAGGATCCGTCGCTCGCGCTCACGACAACGCTGTCCAGACCAGACGAATCGGAGACGCCAGATAGAATCAGCGAGTCGCCAGAAACCACCGCCGAAGCAGAGCTCCCCGCAAACGTCACGGTATAGGTCAAGGCATCACCATCGGCATCCGCAAACACGAAATTCAGGGGGATAACTACGCTGGAAAAACCAGATGACTTCGACAGATCCGCTAGTGGCGAGGTGACGAAAGGGGCGTTATTCACCAAAAGAGGATGGGACAGAAAGCCAGATTGGAGTTGCGTGCTACCGCCATTCAAAAGCGGCGTCTCGTAGCCCTGGGAAACGATTCCCTTGAAGGTGGCGCTGGACGACAGGGAACCGCCAACCTGCTGCCAGGACACAGTGCCTTCAGCACAGGCAAACGTTGCACAGAAAAGAATGCCGACGATGTTACGAGCGAATTGTTTCATAACGAGGTTACCTCACTCCCATTCACGCAGCAAGCGCGAGGAACGTGACACTCAGGGATTCAATTACAGCAGAGCTGGTTTCTTCTACGGAAGCAAGTCTAAAAAAGCATCAACAGAAGCCAAACGAATTCCCGGGGAAATTGATTCCACAGGGTGCGGGCAATCACTTGAAAGCCCCCCCGACCGTTACCCGGATGGGCCAAGACACCGCAGCCATGGCACAGCAAGCAGCCGGCGAGGAGGCTTGGTGAGCCGTCAGGCGAATAGGGCGGGATAAGGGCCCCTTTGAAGGGGTTTCCAAAGGATCGCAAGGCGCACGCTTGACTTTTCCAGATCTTGCGCGTATCGTATAGGCATGCAAACGCAGAGCCACAAGAACCTACTACTCCTTCTTAGCCTACAGGACTAAAGGGGAGTCACGCCGCGTTCGCACAGCCGCTCACCCTTTGGGGGGCGGCTTTTTCGTTTTTGGAAACGACCACTCCCCCGGAAGGCGCACGGCTTCACCTTTTCCGAGGAGAAGACATGGAACCGCACGAGAAAAGCCCCCAGGCGCCGAGCTACATTGAAGGCCAAGAGCCCGTTATGGGCGAAAGGAAGCACGAGATGGATCAGGTCCGCATATTCGACACCACCCTGCGCGACGGCGAACAGTCGCCGGGATTCTCGATGAACATCGAGGAGAAGATCCTGATGGCCACGCAGTTGGCACGTCTGGGCGTGGACGTGATCGAAGCGGGCTTTCCGGTAGCCTCCCCGGGAGACTTCGAGGCGGTGCGGCGCATTGCCACCGAAGTGAAGGGGCCGATCATCACGAGTCTTGCCCGCATCACCGACAAGGACATCGACCGCGCCGGAGAGGCCGTGCAGCCAGCCGAACGCCGCCGCATCCACACCTTTAGTTCGGGGTCGGACATCCACCTCGAGCGCATGATGCACGTCACTCGCGCCCAGAACATCGAGAAATCAGTGGCGGCAGTGAAGCGCTGCCTGAACTGGGTGAAGGACGTCGAGTACTCGGCCCAGGACACCACCCGCGCCGACCGCGACTACCTGGTAGATCTCTACACCGCCGTGGCCGAGGCCGGAGCCACCACCTTGAACATTCCCGACACCGTGGGCTACACCACCCCCGACGAGTTCGGCGAACTGGTGGCCTACTTGGTGGAGCGGGTCAAGGTGCCCGGAGTGATCTTCTCGGTCCACTGCCACAACGACCTGGGACTGGCCGTGGCCAATTCGCTTGCCGCCGTGAAGGCCGGCGCGCGTCAGGTGGAATGCACCGTCAACGGCATCGGCGAGCGAGCGGGAAACGCCTCGCTGGAGGAGATCGCCATGGTGCTGCGCACCCGCCGCGCCGTGCTGGGCCTGGACACCGGCATCAAGAGCGAGGAGATCTGGAACACCTCGCGGCTGCTCTCGCGCATCACCGGCACCGAAGTGCAGCCCAACAAGGCCATCGTGGGCAAGAACGCCTTCAGCCACGAGTCAGGGATTCATCAGGACGGCGTGCTCAAGGAGCGATCTACCTACGAGATCATGACCCCCGAGAGCGTGGGGCGCACCAGCCACCACATGGTGCTGGGAAAACACTCCGGCAAGCACGCCCTGCAGGAGCGGCTGCACCTCTTAGGCTTCGAGCCGACCGAGGCAGAACTCGCCCGCGTCTTCGAGGAGTTCAAGAAGCTCGCCGACAAGAAGAAGGAAGTGCTGGACGACGACTTGGTGGCGCTGATCACCGACCAGGGCGACCAGAGCGAGGACGGCGTCGACTGGCAACTGGTGGGCTACCAAGTGTTCGCCGGTTCCCAGACCGAGCCGGCCGCCACCGTCACGCTGCGGCGCGACGCCCAAGCCCCAGTGGTGGGCCAGGCGCGGGGCGACGGACCAGTGGACGCGGTGCTGGCCGCCATCCGCGGCCTCACCGGCCAAGCGGTGGAGATTGACACCTACCAACTGAAGGCCATCACCGGCGGCACCGACGCCGTGGGCGACGTGGTGGTCATGAGCAAGCTCGAGAACCGCACCCTCACCGGACACAGCCGCAGCACCGACATCATCGAGGCTTCGGCCAAGGCCTACCTGGCGCTCATCCGCAAGGTGCCGCTGCCGGCCACGGAGCTGCCCCAGGACCTGCCGTGAGCCCTGCCCGCCGGGCCCGCACGCTAATGGTGTGGGGCACCTCCTCGGACGCGGGGAAGAGCCTCGTCACCACCGGAATTTGTCGGATTCTGTCTGACATGGGGCTCAAGGTGGCGCCCTTCAAGGCCCAGAACATGAGCAACAACGCCCGCGTGGCCGAAGGCGGCGAGATCGGCTGCGCCCAGTGGTTTCAGGCCAAAGCGGCCCGGCGCGCCCCGGAAGTGGCCATGAATCCGGTGCTCCTGAAGCCCGAGAAGGCCACCCGCAGCCAGGTGGTGCTGCTAGGGGAGGCCAACCGCGAGCTTTCGGAGATGGACTGGCGCGGCCGCAGCCCCAAGCTGTGGCAGGCCTGCCGGGAACCGCTTTCGCGACTGCTTGCCGAAAACGACGTGGTGGTGGCCGAGGGCGCCGGAAGCCCGGCCGAGATCAACCTCGCGGACTGCGACTACGTGAACCTCTCCACCGCCCGCGAACTTGGCGGAGCGGCGTGGCTCGTGAGCGACATCGACCGCGGCGGAGCACTGGCCTCCTGCGCCGGCACCTGGGCGCTTTTGGAACCCGCCGACCGGGCCCTTCTCAAGGGCTTCGTGCTCAACCGCTTTCGGGGCGACCGGAAGCTCTTGGAACCGGCCCCGCAGATGCTCCTCGAACGCACCGGCGTCCCTGTGGTCGGCGTGGTGCCGCGCTTTGCCCACGACCTCCCTGACGAGGATGCCGCTTCTTGGACCGAGCGTCCACGGCGCCCTGGGAACCGCGTCATCGCCCTCGCCGCCTATCCCCAAGTTTCGAACTTCGACGAGTTCCAGCCGCTCTCGCGGCTTGCCGGCTGGGACGTGGTGCTGGCGCGCGAGGCCCGCGAGCTCGAAGGCGCCGACATCATTTTGCTGCCGGGGTCCAAGACCTCGCCATCGGACCTTGAGTGGCTGCGCCGCCGCGGCATGGATGCGGTCATTCTAGCCCACGCAGCCGCGGGAAAGCCGGTGGTGGGAATCTGCGGCGGACTCCAGATCCTGGGCGGGGCGCTCCTCGACCCGCACGGGGTGGAGGGAAGCGGAGAAGGACTCGGACTGCTGCCGGTGGAGACGACTTACGGAGCGAAGAAGCGCGTGACCCATGCGCGACAGATTTTGTCAGGACTGCCGGAATGCTGGGCCGCCTGGAACGGCCTTGCCGTGGAAGGCTACGAGATTCGCATGGGCGAGACGCGCCCGACTGGAGACTGCGCCCACGACGAAGAGGGCCTCTGGTTTGCGCAAGGAAACGTCTTCGGGACCTACCTGCACGGACTCTTCGAGAACCGCGAGATCTGCGAGCGCCTCTTCGGGAAAGGCTCGTGGGGACTCCCCGACCTGGAAACCACCCTCGACACCATCGCTGCGGCGGTGCGTGAGGGGCTGGAACCCGGCGCTTTGGAGACGGCTTTAGGGCTCTGAGCGGCATTTGCGTAGACGTCTTTTTTGCGCGCATTGCGTTGCGAATCTCCCAATTCGCCGATACCTTCTTTGGTGGAGGCAATCATGCGCAGTTGGACGGTCACATTGATGCGGAACGGGCGCTCCCAGCGCCAGTGGCATCTGCGTGGCGAAAACGTCTCGATCGGCGCTCTGCCGGGCTGCAACGTGCGCCTGCCCCGCCCCGCCCCCGACCTCCTGGCGCGCATCGAAACCAGCCCCGCCCCGTCCACCGAGATCCCTTGGGAAGACGCCGTGCTGATCGTCGAGGATGTCTCGAACCTCGTCGATGCCGTGCGGATGCAAGCCCAAGAGCGCCTGAGCACCGCCACGCCGCGGGAAATTCGCTCCTCTAGCTCGGTCTTCACGCTGGTCACGGCAGCGCTACTGCTGTTGGCGGCATTCTACGCCCTCTTCATCGCCGACCAGCGTCCTTACGTGTTGCGGATGCTTTCGGCCATGAGCGCCCAGCTTGATCGTCAGAATCTGGCGATTCTTGCTCCCGAACTCCCTCGCTTGGAACCTTCGCGTCCCCACGCCGCCCTGCCGACCGCGCAGGAGGCGCGGCGCCTGCCGCTCCTGGCCTCTGCTTTTGGACAGGATTTGTCTAAGATCGCCCGCGACGCGGGAACCCCACAGGGCGGCGCCAAGGCCGCGCCCTCGCACGACATCTCCCTCCCCGACTCTCGCCTGGAACTTTCTGCCGTCCCTCTCGCCTACCCCGAGCCGGACGCCAACATTTACCAGTCTCCGAGCCTTTCCGGCCTCTTCCAGCCCGGCTAAACCCGCTCCTTTTTGACGCGCGCACCTTTGACGGTTTCTGACCGCCTCATCTTGGTGTACCACGTCAAAGGCCAGTACTGGAACAGAATCCGCATCTCTCCCGCTCAGGGAGGCCTGAGGATTCGTGCCTGGAGGACGTTTCCCGTCGTGCGTGCAGCGCGACGCGGGAAACCATGTCCCGTGGACGACTTCGTCGGACCACGATTCGGACGCGCGCGGGAATGTCCTGTGACGCACCGGACCAGGCGTTGCCAAAACCGTTTGAGGAGACTTCGCCATGAAACACTTCCACATCGAACTGGAGAGAGACGACATCGCCGTGCGCACCTGGGACGTCTGGAGCGACCATCTGCGGGTGGGATCCGACCGGCATTCGCAAGTGGTGCTGCCACCGCCATTTCCGGCCGTGACGGCCGAATGCGAAGCGGCCCCCGAGCCACTTTTGGTACCGCTGGGCCGGGAATGCCTGCGCATCGTGGAGGACACCGATCGCCGTCGCCTGGCCTGGGCCGCAAGCCGCGAGCGCATGGAGCTTTCGCGGCGGCTGGGTTGGAGCGAGCCGGGAAGCCGGGACGACCGTTCGCGCCGCATCGTGCTGGGACTCATGGGCCTCTTGGGAGTCGGCGCCATGGTGGGCATGGTGGCCATTGGCCGGCAGCCCAAGCAAAATGCGCCGGAGGACATCGCGGCGGTGATCGACCTAGTGCAGCCGCCGGTGACAAAACCCGACGATCCACCCAAGATCCCCGTCCCAAGTTCCTCGGGGGCGGTCCAGGACCATCCGGCAACTCCCAATCCCGGAGGGCCGCTTGAAAACCGTACCGTCCCGATGACGGAGCGCCCGACGGAGGCTACGCACGTGATGGATGGTTCCGTGATCGGGAAGATCGCCGCGGACGAGCAAAGCCTCGTGGGAGAGGATGTCGACGCCTCGCTCGAGAACGCCATCGACGTCGTGCTCGCCGCAGGCAAGAACGGATCTGGGTTGCACAAGGGACGCGGCGGCGGGCTTGCCGGCGAAGGAGACCGCATGGCGGCGCTCACAGGACGCGGCCTTGGTGGCGGAGGAAAAGATGGCTGGGGCCGCGGGATCGGAAACTCCCGTCAGGGCAACCTTTCCAAAGGAACCAATGGCAAGGCCGTCGCTACCCGGGCCCGCATCGCCCCGCCCCGCCCCAACGACGTGGAGATCGGCGGAGAGGCCGGTTCGCGCTCGCCGGAGTCGATCCTGCGGGTGATCCGCGACCACCTCGGAGGCTTTCGCTACACCTACGAGAAGTTCCTCAAGGAGAACCCCCAAGTGGGTGGCCGCATCTCGCTCAAGTTCACCATCGCTCCCACCGGCGACATCGTGGCGATCGAGCTTGCCGGCTCCAGCACTGGGCTTGCGGCCCTCGACGAGGAGATCAAGGACAAGGCGCGGCGCATGCGTTTCGAGCCCATTGAGAAGGGCAACGTCACCGTGACCTACGCTTTCGTGCTCGACCGGCAGTGAGAATCCGGGACGGCCGCAAGGCCGTCCCGTTCCTTTAGTCGCCGGCCACAATCTCCAGCAGCTCGCCCCAGATGGAACCGCTTTCCTTGGGCTTGGCGATAACAGTTTCTGTCAGCACTTCGCCAAGTCCCAGATCCGCGAGCAGGCGATCCATGATGACCGTGGCGTCGTAGTCGCCGGCGCGGCGGATGGCGCGGCTGCGCAGCGATGCCATGCGGACAGGATCTGTCAGAGCCGCAGCAGCGTGGGCCGCCAAGGCCTCGGGACGGGATGCGAGGAAGCCCGAGAGACCGTGTTCCACCAGGTCGCGCGGCCCCTTGCAGTCGTAGGCCAGCACCGGAAGTCCGCAGGCCATGGCCTCCAGGACCACGCAGCCGAAGGTGTCAAAGCGCGAGGGAAGCACCAGGAAGTCGGCGGCGCTGTAGCAGGCGGCAAGCCGCTCCTTGGGAGTCCAGCCCAGGAACACTCCGTCGGGGATGCGGGCGCGCAGCGTCTCCTCGGCGGGGCCGGTGCCGCAAAAGACGATTTTTGTCTTGGGGTGGACGACTCGCACGCACTCCAGGATCGCCGGCAGATCGAGCACGCCCTTCTCCTCGGAAAGCCTCCCGGCAAAGAGCAGCACCGGATCATCCGAAGCTACCCCGGGGAATAGATCCTCGCGACGCGCCTCAGAAATCGGCTCGAAGCCTCCTTCAGCCCAGTGGGCGGTGTCGTGGATCCGCTCCGGGGCGATGCCCATGTCGGGCGAGAGCAACCAGTCGCGGCACTCGCGATTGAGCGAGAAGACCCCGTCGTGGGCCTTGTACCAGGAGCGCAGCACGCGGCGGAAGCGGTCCAGAGCAGCCTCGCCCAGGTGCAGGCGGCGGCGCGCAAAGTCGAGCCAATCGGTGTGCAGGAAAGCAAAGAGCGGCACGTTGAAGGCGTACTTCAGAAGCAGCCCACAAAGGCCCATCGGCCCCTCGGAAGAGGAGAGGATGCGGTCGTAGCCGCCTTCCAGAAAGAGCCGATGCAGTTCCACCGGATCGGGGACGCGCAGATCCTGACCCTCGTAGAAGGGAAGCGAGAACTCGGCCATGGGGCGGACCACCCGCAGATGCGGCCCTTCCTCCAAAGTGGAGGAGCACACCACGATGTCGATGGGAAGGTTGCGGCGGCGGATTTCCTCAAGGGCCGTCTCCAGGACACGCGCGATGCCGTTCTTGTCCCCGAAGGTGTCGGTCATCCACAGCGCCCGCCGCGGATTCTGGAACTTTCCAAGCTTGGCAGCAAACCCCTCGATGAAGGGGCGATCGAGGTTGAGCACGCTGTGAGCAGCGAAGACCGCCCCGCCCAGCACCGCAGCCGAGAGCAGCGGAAAGGGCAGGCCGTCGACGATCTCGCCCAGGTTCCGCGAGCCGTCGCGACCGCCCGCAGATTCCGTCCCGAAAAGGGCACGAAAGTGAGTGGGAATCTCCAGGCGATCGGAGAAGTCGCCGAGAGAGATGGCGTTGCGCCCCTCGAACTTGCCGCGCACCCGCTCGGTCAAGACCCCGCCGAGCTCGCGGAAGACCGCCGGCACCGTCTCGCTGAGGGCGGCCTGGAAGGCATCGGGACCGGCACGGCGAGCCTTGGCGATGTCGTGAAGCTTTGCCACCAGCGGGCGGAAGGCCTTGTTGGTGAAGAGCCGCACCTTCAAGGACGGATCCTGTCCGTGCAGGGCGCGGTGGATGGTCCCCAAAAGTTCCATGGTGACGTTGTGGCGGCGCAGTTCAAAGACGCCGTTGGCCACCGCCAGCGCGAGCATCTTGTCGGAAGCCTCGCCGCGATGGAAGAGCACCCGCAAAAGTCCCGGATCCTCCATGTGCAGCACCAGCTGGCAGGCGTAGTCGAGAAGCGCCCCGGTGAGTTTCTCTTCTTCGCAGGGGGAGCCGTAGGGAGCCGTGGCGCCGCTGCGCAGAGCTTCTAGCGCTAGGCGAGGGCACGTCTCACCGGCCGCGAGCCGCGCCGCGAGGTTCGGCACGTGCAGGTAGGTGCCCACCGAGCCGGCGTACATCCCGAAGTGGTCATCGGATCCGCCCATCAGGCGCTTCACCAGCGGATTGCGACAAAATCCGTCTACCGGCAGCTTGGCGCGGCGGGACATGGCCTGGAGCGTCTCTTCGTCCATCCCCTCTACCCAGGTGGCCGTGAGCAGATTCTGCCAAACGTCGCGCTGGCCGTTGAAGACCTCGAAGCGCTCGAACAGAAGCCCCAGACGGTCCATCATCTCCTGCGGCGGCGTCCCCTGCGGGGCATGGAAGTGCAGCGGATGGGCGAGCGTGGTGGGGATATCTTCCTGGGCGCAATACTCGGCGAAGCGGTAGATGTCGCGGCGCAGCACCGTGAGGCGTGCCTCCTGAGCTGGCGTGAAGCCGTAGGCTAGCACGTGGAAGCCAGTCCCGAAGTCGGGCATGTGGCAGCTCCACTCGGCCGCCGGCAGCACCTCGATGCCTCTGTCCAGAAGCTCCCAGCAAGAGCGAGCGTTGTTGTGGTTCGTGATGGTGACGAGATCGACATGGCTCGCATGCAGGGTGGATAGCAGCTCGTCGGTGGTGAGCCAGGTCTCACGCACCCCCAGGATGCGTCCCAGAAGTTCGTCAGGGACGTCCGAGTTGCGGTCGTGGCAGTGGAGATCGACGCGCAGCCGCTCCTCCTTGGGGACCAGGCTCTGACTGCGCAGCAGGAGATTTTCTAGTTCCTGCGCAATGCGGATGCGGAAAGGATGCTTGTTCATGGTGTTCCTCCTTGTTCCTTGAGATCGATGCTTCCCGACGCCGAGGGCAGCCGGACGCGGCGGCGCCCCCCTGCTTCGGGAAGAGACAGTTCCAGGGGCCGTTCGTCCTGATGAGATGCGCGGCGGCATTCCCAACTCACCTGCAGACGCCCTGCCTCACGGCGGCAACTCACGGAAACGGTGCCGGCTTCGCTGGTGGCCTCGCGGACGCCGCAGCCAGCTTCGAGCCACGCTTCGGGTACACCGCCCAGGAGCACCAGGCGGTCTTCTTCTTCGCGCACGAAGGCCTCGCGCAGGAGCGAGACAAATTCGGCGGCCGACCAGCCGTGGTCGCCATCTCCCATGCAGCCGCCGCCGGTGCGGGGATGGATGGCCTCGGGCCAGCAGCCGGTAGGCGTGGCACGGCTGGCAAGTGAGCGAACCACATCGAGCCAGCGGGAATCTTCCAGCACCAGAAGGGCGCGGGCGAGCTGAGCCGAGAGATAAGGGTTGAGCCCGGTGTGAACGATCGACTGAAAGAAGAGACCGTCGCGGCGATGGCGCTCCCACAAGAGTTCGACGGTGGGCCGTGCCCAGGGAATGCTGCCGTCGCAAAGGCGCAGCGGCGAAAGGCAAGCGAGATTCCCGACCGAAGCGGCATCGGAGCGGCGATAGGGCGACGGGGGCAGCGTCCCGTCCCCCATGCGTTCGAGGCTCTGGAGGATGGAGGCATGCAAGTCAGCGCGGTAGCCGTTTCCCCACGTCTCGAGCTGTTCTTCCTCGCGGCGTTTGCCCAAAAGGCGCGCCGTCCAGCCAAGTTCGCGCAGTCCCGCCAGCGACCAGAAATTGTCCCAGTAATAATGGTCGTTGGGGCCGAAGTGCTCGGCTGAGAAGCCCGCCGGCAGGAGTCCGAAATGCGCCGAAGGACTCTTGGTGGTGGTGGCGCGGAAGGACTCGATCCAGTGAGCTCCCTTCCAGAGCGAGTTCCAGGCCTTTTCCAGAAGTTCGGGAGAGCCGCCGCGGCGCACGTGCTGCACTGCCGTCCACAGCGCCTGCCCGTTGCTGTCCCACTCGCCGTCCTGGCTCTGGAAGAAGCCGTCGCGCCGCTGCCGATCCGGAAAATGACGGATTTTGTCCACGATGCGATGCCTGAGCCCTAGGTTCTCGAATCCCGCCGCCAGGAAGGCGCCGTCGCGGAACCAAAAGCCATGGTAGAGGAATGTCCCCGGCGTCAGGATCTCGCCGTCATCGAAGGCCGGCAGCCGCAGCCGCACTGCCGCAAGCAGTCTCGAAAGCTCCGGATCGGGAATATCGAAGTGCGTGCCCTCCTCGGCCTCGGCGCGCCAGCCCTCCAGCGTCTGAGCACGCGCCTCCAGCAAGCGGGAAACGCGAGGCGGACGAAATTTGACCGACCGCGAGGCCGTGTGTCGCAGCGGTGCAAAGAGCGCCACCGTGCGCTCCTGCGCGGGTGCCAGCGAGACGAACCATTCGCTGGTGCCGCCCGCAACTCCGCTCTTGGAGCGCAGCGAAAGCGGCGCCGTGCCCTGAGCGCTCGCGAGCATTGGGTCGCCCTTGTGGCGATCCGAAACGTGGCTCCGAGAGGGCGGATCTACCAGCAAGAGCCCCGGACGCCCATTGACACGCCATAGATCACCTTTCAGCCGCAGGCGATTGATGTGCCCGAGCATCAGGGGGTTGTAGGGGCGCAGCGCCATCCCCAGGCAGAATTCTAGGCGTCGCTCCGATAGGTTTGCCAAGCGGTGCAACAGCAGTATTCCTTCCTCGCCGTCGCATTCCAGGGCGGTGGCCTCCAGGCTCCAGGAAAGCCGATCGTCAGCATGGTAGCGCGTGAGCACAGCCGGAAGCACGTCATCGACCAGGCTCTGGGAAATCTTCCCGGACTCCCGCGGCGGCAGGAACAGGCGGCCATCTAACCTCAGAAAGGGCAGCAGCGACCAGCCGTAAGGATGCAGAGTAGTCATGCCGACAGGATCGATCATGGCTTCGAGGCGCGATCCGTCCACGCCAATGGAAGTCCAGTTGCGGCGCGTCACATTGGTGGTGAAGAGGTTGAGCCCGGTGGGAACGAATTCCTCGGCATCGGGATCGGTCTGACGCTCCACCCACAGCGGCCAGATCCAGTCGGGATTGCTCTGGATGGCCATGGTGTTGGAGATGCCCGAGAGGGCGATGGCAGCGCCTTGCTCCAGCAGCTCGCGGGGGAAGAGAACCGTAGCGGGGCGTCCCAAGTGCATCAGGCTTTCAACGAAGGGAACGAGATGTTCCTTGCCAGTCCAGCGCAGTGCACTCCGCAACAGCGAATCGAGCATTCGTTCAAGGTACCGCCCGCAAATCCCGGCCGGTAGGGGGAGGTGCACATCCCAACCCCTCCGCAACGACCTTGAAACCAAACCGCAATGCCACACCGACGTGCCGGCCCGAACTTGTCGGAAAGCCTATCTTAGTGCCATGAGATTCTTTCCTCTCCTGCTTCTGGCTGCCGGCATTGCCGCTGCCGCCAACGCCCCCATCACCGCCGTCGGCATCTACCGCGACGATTCACTGCTGCTGGCGCGCGGTGCGGTGCGAATCGTCCAAGTCGTCGATCACCGCGTACTCGGGAAGTCCGAGCCGCGCCTCCTGGGCTCGGCAAGCGTGGGTGTCTTCCAGGAGCGCATGTGGCTGCAGAGCACCGAGCCGGTGGCAAGCTCCGTCCAGCGCCTGCTGGTCCATTGGCTTCCCGACAGCGCGAAGGACACAGCCATCCGCCGCGTGCGGGTGGAGATCCTCTCCTTCGAGAGCTGGACCGTTCCTACGACAAATCCTGCCAAAGCCTCGGCACGGGTGCGGCTGCGCTTCATGTCCGACGACTCGGCCCATCCCGGCAAGCTTGCCGAGGCGGAGGCCGGCGCCGACCGCGACGGCCCCAACAGCCCTGAGGACCAGGCCGAGCTGCTGCGCCTCTCGCTGCGCAAGGCCGTGCTCGCCTTCCTGGGGCAAGGCTGGAAGAACGCCCAACCTATCCTCGACAGCTCCTCGGCCCCAGCTCCCGACCCCTGGACCGACGCCTTGAAGCGAAGCGGCCCCGATGCCGGATCGGCGCTGCGCACCCTGGCCCACGGGAGCATTGGCATCGGACTGGGTGGCTACGACTTCGGCGTGCGCGGCATCGCCTACCACGAACCGGAAACCGGCTGGAACAGCGAATACTGGGCAGCCCTGCGGTTACGCGACCCGTCCATGGGCGTCTTCTGGAGCGACTCCCGTTTTTCTGACCCGACCGTCTTCGAACTGGCTGGTGGTCTTGGCTGGCAGCGTCGCCTGGGAGCCGAAGAATCGCCCTGGGTAGCGGCGTGCGAAGCCGGCGGCATCTTTGGGAACGAATGGCACGCCGACCACGGCGACCGCAAGAACGGCCCCTACTTCGGAATCGAAGGCCGCGCCGGCGGGCGCTGGGAACCGGTGAGCACAACTGGTTTCTCGGGCGAAGCGGGCCTCCAGACAGCACTGCGCTTCAACACCATCCAGATCTTCAACCTGGGCGTCTACCTTGAGGGCGGCTGGAGGTTCTGATGTCCATCCCCGACCTTTCTGTCTGCATGATCGTGAAGAACGAGGAGAGCCATCTCCCCGCCTTGCTGTCCTCACTCTGCGAGCTTCCCTGCGAGCTGGTGGTGGTCGACACCGGATCCACCGACCGCACCGTGGAGCTCTGCGAAGCGGCCGGCGCCAAGGTGATCCGTTGGGCCTGGCGCAACGACTTCGCCGCGGCCCGCAACGTGAGCCTGGAGCACGCCACCGGGCGCTGGATCGTGTGGTTTGACGCCGACGACAAGGTCCCCGCCGATTCGATCCCGCGCATCGTCGAGCTTTCCAAGGGACGCCCCGCCAAGGCCTACGGTTTCCTGGTCAAGAACAGCCAAGAGGTACACTCCCAGGGCAGCTTCTTCTCGCAACTGCGCATGTTCCCCAACCACCCGCGACTGCGCTTTGTCAGCCCCGTCCACGAGCAGATCTACCCGGCTTTAACAGCCGCCGGCATCCCCATCGAATACACTGACCTCTTGGTTCTGCACACCGGCTACACCTCACCGGAAGTGATGAAGGAAAAGCAGAAGCGAAACCGCGAGATTCTCTATTCGGCGCTTGAAAAGAACGCCGACGATGCCATCAAGTGGTACCAGGTGGGCGCCGCCGAAAACGCCCAAGAAAACCACGACAAGGCCGAAACGGCCTTTCTGAGATGCTTGGAGCTCCTGGGCAAGGGAGACCCCAACCAGCATCTGCGCACCATCGTGCCGGCCTACTTGGCCTTGGTGGTGGCGGCCCAGCGCGGCGAAGCCGAAGGCTTGGAGCAGCTCTATCGCCACGCTTCGGAAGCCATGTCGGAGTGGCATCCGTCCCAGATTCTCTTGGCCGCCAAGTACACCCTCAATGTCAAAGGGGAGGACGAGGCGCTTGCCATCTGGGAGAAGGCCTACGATCCGGTGTTGCGCCCAACCCTTCTTCCCATCGATTCCACCGAAGCCTGCGCAGCGTCGCTCAGCTGGCTCGCCAACTACTGGAAGTTGCGTCAGGACCGATTGGCGGTAGCCATCCTGCGCCTCCTGAAGGCTTACCTGGAAGGCGAGAAGCAGCCGCGCCGGGCCCTTGCCGAACTGTACCTGAGCTACGGGCTCCCCGACCGCGCCGCCGAACTCTTTGCCTGGTGCATTGAGATGGACGGCAAGCACGTAGAAGACTGGGCCGGACTAGTGCGTGCCCTGAAGGCCGCAGGAGAGCCGGCGGTCGGACAATATCTGTCTGCAGCGCAGGAGCGCTTCCCCGGCGCTCCGGAGCTTGCGGAGCTGTAGTTCACACGTTTTGCGGTGCGGCCGATCCCTCTCGTTTCCAGATGTTCGCGTAATGGAGCAGATAGAGCTTTAGAGCTAGATGCTTGCCGCCATAGCGGATCGCCTCGATCTCGCTGGCATAGCTATCCGCGAGATCCTGTGCCTTCGGATCCGCATCGGCGCAGTCCCAGCGACCTCCTTGGACAAGCATGCCTCTGGCTCCCCGCAGGATCCAGGACGGATCATTGACGAGAAGCACACGTACCCCCTCCGCCATCAAGCGCTCGGCATGGCGCCCGCGGAAAGCGATCACGGTGCTGGGGGCCAACTCCTCAAGCTCCCAGTCAACCAACTGATCATTGATCTCGCGATAAAAGTGCCCCTCTGCACCTCCAAGTTTCATCGGATTGAGATCCCTGCCATCGCGAGCCAGAGAGAACTTGTAGTAGTTCGAAGCGGCGACCATTCTGTCGACCTCCTCAAGATGCCCAGACATATTCTGTCCACGACTCCAAAAGAGCATCCCAGCGAGGCCCAGCAGAACCGGATAGGGGGCCATCCAAACATCCCCGACGCCCTCGGCATTCTGAAGTTGCAAGACCTTCTGGCGGCGAGTCTTGGCGCAAAGTGATTCCCAAGGGCTAAGCATAGACTGCGCCATACCATAGAGCATGAGGCTTCGATAATCCTCGCCGACTCTAGGAAGATAGGGAGGAAAGATCTCGCCCTCGGGATCCTTCGTCCTTGTTTTCAAGCGGTCGCCGAAGCTCTCCAACGAAGTCGTATCAAAGTTTTGGAAGCGCTCAATCAGGGATTCGCTCAATTTCATCGCATCTCCTTTGGAAGAACCGGCAGCGGGATAGGTAAGAAGGTAAGTACCTGCATTCTATAGCAGCTCCCGCAACGGAACCGCCGCGAAGGCTCCCAGCCGTCGGAGCGAGCGTTCTGGTCCACGGCATAACAGGAAGGGCCGGGTTCCCAGGCGGCGCGGCAAGCGGAAGAGCCGCTCGGGCTCCGAGATGCCACGGCAGACAAGCAAAGACAGGTGTGGCTCCTCAAAAATCCGCAGCAAGGTCACCAAATGTTCCGTCGGCAAGGCAGGAGACGGCCAGGTGCCCTCCCAGCGCAGCTCCCCCACCATAGCGCGCCGCACGCGAGCATGCCGTGGCGCGGCCAGAATCTGTCGCAGGTCAGCAAGGAGATGCGCAAGTTTGGCGGACTGAACCCGAAACAGATCCGCGATCGTGGCCTGCTGCGAAAGCCGAGACACCAGACTGCGTCCGTCTAGAGTCGTGACGCTATGGACAAAAAAGAGGGAGCGCCGCAACACGCCAGCATCTAATGTCCCTGAGTCTCCCTCGAAACCAAAGGGAAGCGGCAACACGAGGTGCAGTTCCCGTCCTGGCCGAGAAAGCCGCGCCAGCGCCCGATCAAGTTGCCGGAAAAACTCCGAACCGCTTGGGCACAGGATGACGACGGGACCATCGGCAAGTTCCTTGGAGCACACTTCGAGACGTCGCAGGAAAGGAGCAAGATCTGCGTCGCGCTCTCCATCTGGAATCTCAGTCCATTGGAAGCCTTGCCCTTCTTCGCCAAGCTCCTTCTGAAGACTTCGCGGCAACAATCCAAGCGAGACGAGCGGGAGCACTTTCCTATTCATGGCAATCTCCATATTGCAAAGCGCTGCGAAGGATCCCTAAGCGAACGGCACACTCGCGAGGCCCTACGGCAAGCGGCAGCTTGTCAAGGCCACGGCGCGAAAGCTCCTGATGCAGGCCTGGTATCAACGTCTCCTCGATGCTTGCGACGAGCAGAAGCGGACTTGGACAGAAAGTGTCTGCGCCAGAGAGCAGCTCTTCCAGACAAATCTCCACCTTCGAATTGTGACGACTCCCGCGCCACGACAGTACGCCACGCGGAGATGGTTGCTCCGAACTCAGGACGACAGCCATGCCCTCTAGGCACCCAGCAAACTGATCTTCCAGAATCAGTCGATCGGGAACGGCAATAAGGCTTGTGGCCATCTCCAGAAGCTCCGCGAGCTCATCTTCCGAAACTTCGTTCAGGAAGGCCTCGGGAAGCACCACATGAACTTCGCGTCCCGAGCCTGCGACAATGCGCAGGGCGTTTTTCAACCGCTCTTTGCCTCCCCACAGGGACCAAACCCCGAGCAGGAGATTTCCTTGTGCGGGAAGCTCACGCACCAGAGAAACTAGACGCGCCGAAGGCAGCGCCTTGGAAAGCGGTTCCGAGGCCAAAAGCCTTGGCGGCGGGCAGTCGGCGTCCAGGCGCGGATGCCGGAGGGTGTGCAGGGAAAGCGGCGGTGCCAAGTAACCGACGCGGCGACGGGCTGATTCGTCAAGGAGAATGATAGGCAGGGTGCGAGGTAAGTCGTCCATGCCCCAAAGATGACGTGAGCCTCTCCCACATCATGAGACATCTATGGGACAGTTCAGTGGTAGCGGGCGGCAATATCGGCAAGCAGCGACTGGATACGCCGGCAAAGTGAGAGCGGCGCTTCTGCGGTGCAGTACTCTCCCCAGCCGAGGATGCGGCGGGCCATTTCCCATTCCCCGTGAGCGCGGGCCGGATAGGGATGCAGCAGCAAGACCGAGCCGTCGGGCAGGTCCTTCCAGACGACGTCCGATTGCCAGATTCTGTCGCGAAAGGATGGGACCGCCTCTCGATCAAAGTGAATGCGTGCTGTGGCGGTCTTGCCTCCCCGGTAAAGCCAGTCCCCGTTTCCGAGCCACTCCCGTGGTTTGATCGAAGCCGGAGAAACGCGCCCTGGGACAGGCTTCACACCATCGAGCCGCGCCAAGGCATAATTTCTCAGTTCCCGGCTTTTTGAATCGCGCGAGAGCAGATACCAACCTCCCTGCGCCCACCACAGATGGAGCGGATCGACCTGGACAGATTCCTTCCCTGGCCGCGAGAGCATCACCCGCTGCCGAGATGAGATCGCTTTGTGCAGGGAAAGCCACAGCTCCGAGATGTGCTGGGAATCGCGTCCAAGCCGGGGCGGAGCAAAGACCGAGACATGCGGCGAAGGATCGCCGGTCATGCCGTCGAGCACCGAATTCACCAAGGAGGCCGGCCCCTGAGTGGAACGCAGGACATCGCGCGCAACCGACACCAGACGCTCCTGGTTCTCGGGAAGGGGTTGGAGTAGACGCAGGTCCTCGGGCAGCTCGAAGCGCCGCACAAGTTTCCAGACGCGCGTCGAGGCATCGTATCGCAGGCAGCCGGCACCTCCCCAGGTCTCCAAGACTTTCCGGTCACGAATGGCCGTCTTCCGGTCCATCGTCCAGGATTCATAGCGTTGATCCAGGGCGGAAGCCGGAATCGTCCCGTCCTCGGCCCCGTGAAAGGCGTGGTAGAGCCACAGGAGACGTTGGAGTTGGGCAGGGCGATCTGGCATAGAAGTGAAGTCTAGTCCGCTTACAAGCAGGCTTGCGGCGCTCTAACCCTCTTCGGGCAACAGAAAGCGCCGTCCCGCCACCTTGCGCACCGCGAAGGGGCGATGGTAGAGCTCCGAAAGCTTTGCTGAGGTGAGTTGCTGCGCGACGGTTCCCAGCGACGGCGGAGCGCCGTGCGGAAGCAGCAGCACGTGAGTCCAGGCGGCAGGAATCTCCTCGGTGTGGTGGGTCACCAGCACGATGGGAAGTTCGGGACGGCGCGCCGTGAGGCGGTCGAGCTCGGCCACCATATCTTCACGGGCAGCCGGATCGAGCCCCGCGAAGGGCTCGTCAAGCACCAGGAGCTTGGGGGCTCCCACCAGGGCGCGGGCGATGAGGGCCTTGCGCCGCTCGCCAAGCGATGCGGTGTGGTAGTTCTGCTTGAGGCGTTCCCCGAGTCCCCAGACAGAAAGAGCCTTGCGGGCGCGCGCGTAGTCGGCCTTGGTCGGGGTCTCGAAGATAAAGCCGATGGAGCCGAGGAGTCCCGAGGCCACCAGATTCTCAAATGAGAGCTCCGGTGGAAAGAGCCGTTCCAATGCTTCGCCCGCAAAACCCACGTCCTTCCAGAGCGAGGTGATGACGTCCTTCCCGAAGCGGATCCCGAGCACCGAGAGCGTCCCCTCCCACGGATGGAGACGTCCTTGCAGTGCCTGCGAGAGGGTGCTCTTGCCGGCCCCGTTGGGCCCGAGGATCGCCCAGCGTTCGCCCTTACAAACAGTCCAATCGAGCCCCGCAAAAACCGGATACCCCTCGCGTCGCAACTCCAGGCCGCGCGCCTCGATCACAGAGTCTGTCATTTTTCGCCTTTCGCCGTCGCGAAGGCGGCTAATTGCCTCTGGTACACAGCATCGGGCCGCTCGGAGGCGAGCCACGACATGTAGGCGCTACCGCGCCACGACCAGGCCATCAGGTTCTCGCAACCCGCCTCGCGCGCCAGGCGCGTGGCCAGCTCCACGTGACCTTCCTCAGCGCACGTGATGCGGTAGTTCTTGATCCACACCTGCGACGTCTTGCCGTGGTGGCGCGCCGTCTCCACCACCCGCCGGGAATACTCCCGGTAAAGGCTTTCCACCCGTTCGGCCGAATCCCCAGCCTCCCAGTAGGGGTCAGTGGCAATCTCGTCCACCCAAGGGAGCGAGGCGATGCGATCCCAGTCAGCGGTGCCAGCATCGAAGAAGTCGGGAAGCAGGCACACGCAGTTGCGCTTGCCGTGCCTTTTGACAATTTTTGTCACATGAGCAAGCAGCGCCACGATGCTTTCCTGCCGGAAGGCGGCGAGATCCTGGTCAGCGCGATCTTCGAGCATCTCGCGCCCGAAGCGCTCCGCAAAGAGCCGTTGGCACTCGGGGCAGCGACAGGCCCACAGCGCCTCCTCGCCCTTCTTGAAGAAAAAGTGCGGCTCGTCCCAAAAAACCGTGTCCACCGCCGTGGCGCAGACGGATTCCGTCCAGGTTTCCAGGTAGGCGGAGAGGGCCGGGGAATTGGGGCAGGCGGCCGGAGCGGGAGATCCGTCTGACAAAATTTGCCGCGACTCAGGATGGCGGGCGACGATCTCGGAATTCGCCTCGCCGCCGAAGATGCGCCCGACAGCCCAGGGGTTCACGTAGACCGAAAGGCCCAAATCCTTCGAGAGGGAAATGATCTCCCCCATGGTCTCGCGATAGTAGGCCTGATCGTCCTCGCTCCAGGTGTGGAGCACCAGATCGCACCCCTCCCGCCGCATCCGCTCCATGTCCTGACGCACGTGTTCGGGGTTTCGTACGCCGAAATAGGAGAAGCCGGTCCTGACCATAGGCCTAAAAATGGCAAAAGAAAACCCGCCGGGCGGGATTTCCGCGCCGACGGGTCGAACAGCTCCGAAAAGGAGAAGAGATTACTTCAGATTGACCGTGAAGCCGAACGAATAGAGAAGATCTCCGGAAGCGCCCGACACGAAATTCGGACCGCGGTTCAAGAAGCCGTTGCTGACGCCAGCTTCAGCCGCCCAGCGATCGCGAGCGTAGCGCAGGCCGACGTTGCCGGTCGTGTTGGCAATGAGGCCGTGGTCGTTAAAGACGGAAGCCTTGCCAGGATAGCTGTCGATCAATGTCTGCTCGGCGTAGAACTTGGCACCGCCCTTGAGGGTCCAATGTTCAAAGAGGGGCACACTGACGGCAACGTTCGGAGCCACGCCAACCGTGAGATTGTAGTCGGGATCGGCCTTGCCGTTGAGGTAATTCACGTAGACATCAGCTCCAGGCAGGAAATTGATGTCCTCGACAAAGAAGGCATAGCCGACCTGGCCAAAGGCCTTGACGAGCCAAGTGTATACGCCCTTGTTCGAGTCCGATCCCGAGCGCCGGTAGTAATCGTAGCCAAGCGACACGTTGCCGTTCCAGGCAAGTCCCTCAGCTCCGGTTGCCGGAGCATGACGCGCACCAAGCTGGAGCATCACGGAGTCCGTGCGCAGGTAATACTGCCCATTGTCTCCATCAATCGCCTCCCAATCATTAAGGCTTGGCTTGGCCCACACCAAACTTCCATAGATGTCCATCGCCGAGTTGCTCACTGAAGCAAAGAGCTTCACTTGGCTGAACTTGTAATACTCAGACTGTTGGTTGGTCTGCACGTCTTCTGCGGAACTATCGCGATAGGCCAGCGAAAGCCCAAGGCCAAATCCCGGAGTCATATAGCCGAAAGAAGCAATCGTCTGAGCCGTGGGAACGGAAACGGCATGTTTTTGGCCGTTGGTATCGTATTCGACTAACGAATCCGTTGTCGGTATGTACTGGGCAGCAGCAAAGAATTTGTTCCAGAGCACATAGGCCTGTGCATGGTTGCCATCGGCCCATTCAAAGGCGGCGCCCTTCTGGCCAGCCGAGGCGCTGGGGACCAGCAGCACATCGTCAATGCTGGTGGGAGCGGCAGGATTGCCCTGCAAGAGCGAGGTGTTGATCGGAGCCAGGGGAGCTTCCGGTGCAGCAGCAGCGGAAGAATTGGTATACGCAAGCGCCGCAACCGTGAGAGCAGCAGGCAAAACAGATAGACGTCTCAAAGGGAGGTCCTCCTAAAGTGCGCGACGAACATACGCCGCGTGGGAGTGATCAAGTTAGCTCATCAAGCGATCGGAAACCAGACGTCCCAGCGCGCACAAAGCTTCCGGAATTTTCCAACTCTCTCGATTCCGCGGCCCCACCAGATTGGAGATGCCACGCGCCTGCGACAGAGGAATCCCGAAACGCTGGCAGACCAGCGCCCAGGCGGCCCCTTCCATGGTCTCCACATCGGCCCGAATGCGGCTGCGCCGCTGATGCGCCGTTTCGGCAGTTCCTGTCACGGCACTTGCGGTGGTTCCCCCGACTCCAGAGGCGCCCTCTGGCAACTCTAGCCGGAAGCGATTCTCAAGCGGCAATCCCGAAAGTCCCAGATCGGGAAAATCGAGCCATTCCCCCCCGTTCTCGGCCCCCAGATCGGCAAAGCTGTCCCAGGCGAGCCAGACAGCCTCGCCTACAGAAAGACCCGACTCGGGAAAGGCCCCGGCAATGCCAATTCCCAACACAGAGGCAAAGCCCCCCTGTGAAAGCGCCCAAGCCAGCGCCGCCCCGGCAAGCGCTGGACCCGGCCCGCATTCCAGGAAATAAGCGTGCGGCGTGCGCCACAACGCCCACGGCACGGCCACCCGCGGCGCACCACCGGGAAAATGCGGATGACAGGCCAGCTCATTTCGAGTGGCAGCCACCACCAAACGACTTGCCATCAAGACTCCTCGCACCGTTCCATGTCCAAAAAACCACCCACGCCGGCACAGCTGCCGCACCAAGGCTCGCTATTGGCTAGTTCCTGACAAAAAATGCCCAACCACCATTTCTGGAAGAAGTCCACAAACCAAGATTCCATCTAAAGGTCTTTGAGGACTCACTGCATATAATACTGCCGACCTCCCCGGTGTTGAAAGCCATATCACCAGCAAAGCGATAAATCGGCTGCGGGAACCGTGTAGCTCTGGCTACCTTGAAGACAACTATGCAGAAAAGTGGATTTTTTGGTCTAGCGGCTTTGTCGACGCTTCTTTCCGTCCAATCCTCCCATGCGCTCACGCTTCCCAGCTTTGGCGCCAATCAGCCCCGCGTCGTCCAGGGAGCCCAGTTGGACACCGCCCTTTCGCTGACCTGGAGTGGCATCAAGAGTCGCAACATCACGGCCTACGGCAACGGACTGGTTCATCGTCCCAAGTCGGAGTACCCCGGGGATGCCGTCTCGGAATCACAGGGCTACGGGATGCTGCTAGCCGTGCTGATGAACGATCAAACGAGCTTCAACGCCATCTGGGATGCCGCTGAGAAGTACATGGTCACGGTCGCCTCCGGAAAGGCGAGTTACAACTGGTGGCGCTGCCAAGACGGCTCGACCAGCTGCAGCAATGGCCCCACCTACAAGGACGGGCCCGCTTCCGATGCCGACGAAGACATCGCCCTTTGCCTGATCTTCGCCGACTCCCTGGTGAAAAAAGGCAAATGGACCAAGCACACAAGCCCCAAGGGTGCCGACTACGCCGCCCGAGCCCACACCATGCTCAAGAGCCTGTGGGAAGACATGGTTGACAACGGCCGCTACTTGAAGCCGGGCTCCACCTGGGGCGGTTTGAGCATGCTCAACCCAGGCTACTTCTCGCCGGCGTGGTACCGCGTCTTTGCCGCCTACGACACCGCATCGTCCCATGCCTGGACAGCTCTGATCGACCAGAGCTACCAGACCATCTTTGCCAATCCCGGCGCCGCCAAAGGCTTGGTGCCCGACTGGTCGACCGGAGCCGGAGCGCTCCTACCTAGCGGCCCGGGCTACAACACCTTCGCAAATGGCCAGTGGTTCTACAAGGATGCCATCCGCGTGCATTGGCGTCTGGCGCTAGACTGGCTCTGGAACGGCGAGCCACGCGCCAAGAGATTCCTCGACAGCGCCTACGGATTCGTTAAAGAGCCAGCCAACGCCAACTTCTTCCAACTGAACGGCTCCGCCATTCCCTTGGATTCGGTCTTTACGCTCAACGGAGGAACCATCTCGCGACCGCGTCGCGAGCACAGCCACCTGACCACCGCCATGTGGGCCTGCGCCGCCATGTCCCAAGGCACCGATGCCGCCGAGCCGTGGGCTGAGGAACTGCTCTCCTTCCACGAGTCGGGTGCCAATTTCTGGGGCCATGCGAACGATGCCGCCGGCGAAGACACACTCCATAATGAGATGTACTTCGACCAGTTCCTTTCCTGGTTCGGTGCGGCGGTGCTTTCAGGGCGTTTTGCCAACATCCCCGAGGAGTTGTCTGACCCCGATCCAAGCCTGACCCTGGCCTGGAAAACGGCCCCCTCCACCACCACGAATTCGCTCGACTTCCAAGGCGGCCCGTTCCAAGACACTGGCATCCTGAATAAGGCCGCGACGTGGCACGTCACGATCGTTTCCAAGGACAGCGGCACCACCTGGAGCACCAGCAACAGATCCGATACCGTGGCTTTCGCCTGGAACGGTCAGTCTTCTGCCGGAACGCCCTTCCCGCAAGGCTGGGCGCTGGTGACCATCTCGGCCAAGGGCATGGCCGACACCAAGTTCTACGTGTGGGTATCTCACCAGAAGGATCTGCGCGCCGACAATTCGTGGCTGGTGATCGACAGCTGCCGTGAGGCGAGCCTTGCGCCGAACTTCGGCAACTGGGCATCGTTTAACAACGCCACCAGCAGCGGCACCTCAAAAATCAGCTACGGACTTTCCGGAAACGGTTCCGAACGGGCCTTGCGCTTCCATTACGATCTGGGAACAGGCGGCTACCAGTACGGAGGGTTGGAATGGAACGCCCAAGATTGGGCCGGACTGGCCTACGCAACCAAGGTGCGCTTCAAGGCGCGCGCCGACCACCAGACAGTCGTCGACCTCTACGTCCTGCAGAGCAACATCACCGACGGCAACAATCTCCACGTGCTGGACACCGTCGGCACGGCCTGGAAGACCTACGAACACGTGTTTTCCGGCTTCACGCCGCGGCTTTCCGGCGGCACCACACTGGACATGGCCAAAGCTACGGGGCTGCATTGGCACATTCAGCACGACAAGTGCCTGAACAGCGCCGTCTGCGACACCGGAAATGTTTTCTTGGCTGATGTTCTCCTGGGCGGGAACATGGACAAGATGTACACCGCACCGCAGGCCGCCTCGGCGATGCCCGACAGCACTCCCAGCATCGGCATCCAGGCGCGCATGGAACAGGCCTTGCGCATCGGTTCGTCCGGTACCGCCCTCTGGGTCGAGACCCCGGCAGCGTGCCAGATCATTCTGCGCGACCTCACCGGGCGCGTCCTCTCCCGGCAGAATTTGTCGGTTGGGCGCACGCAACTTATCCAAAGCACCAGCGGAATGTTCTTGGTGGATATCCGCGGCGAAGGCTGGCGCATAGCCCGCTTGCAGCGCATCGTGCGCTAATGCTCGTCCTGGTCGGGCTCCTGGCAGCCTTCCTCACCAGCGCCTCGTTCGTGCCGCAGGTCTGGAAGACCTTGCGCACGCGCGACACCGCCGGCATCTCGCTTGCCATGTACGCCATCTTCACCGCTGGCGTTGGCTGCTGGCTGGCCTGGGGCATCGGTGCCCACCAGCTTCCGGTGATCCTCGCCAATGCCGTGACATTTGTCCTTTCGGCCACGGTGCTTGCCATGAAGATCACCAATGTCCTTTCCGGGAAGGATCATCCCTAGCGAAGTTGGCGGGCTCCCCTGTCCAACAAGTGTTTCCGATTGGTGAACAAAAAAACGGCCGGTTTCCCGGCAAGATTGCGATCCAATCCTGCAAAACCACCTGGGCCGATATATTACGGGCTCATTCGTGGATTTAATGCCGGGAGAGAGCTTTCATGCCAAACTTTGCCATTCACTTGCGTCGCGCTCTGGTCGTTCTTCTGACCGTCTGCGGCCTTTCGCATGCCGACAAGACCCTGATGTGGCTCACCGACTGGTACCAGGGAAATCTCGATAGCGTTGTCATCACCTCGGTCTCGATCCCCCATTACGGAGACACCGGTGCCGCCAAAGACGGCTATTACTACGGAAAGACAGATCTTTCTCTCACCCGCACGAATGCCTACGCTCCGTTCATCAAGGTGAACAGCAAGGTGAGCAACGACGGCAAGCCCGACAGCCTGAAGGTTCCCAAGGAGCTGGCCCGCTACTGGTATGCGCAGCCAAACTTCAACGACGGAAACTTCAAGGGTGGCATGGTCAACGTGATGGTGAAGTTCCAGTCCTTCAACCACACCTACCAGCAGGGACCTCCGGCGCACATCCAACTGGACAAGGGCACTGGAACGGGACAGACGGGGCAGCTCAACCAGGGTTCCTCCAGCAAACTTGGCTTCATCGACAGCTGCATCGACAAATACAACTCCGACACCCTCTGGATGTATGCCTCGACCTCGGATTCTACGATCAGTCCGGGCTATGTGGGAAACAGCATCTCCTGCGCCGACCACAACCCCTTCTTTATCAAAGTCGGCACCGTCCACGTCTACAACCCCTGGCCGGGAAAGAGCCTCTACATCCAGCAAGGCGGGCAATGGTACCCTCTCTTCGCGGACTCCGGCCGGCAGGGCTGGCAGAGCACAACACTCTGGGCCAGCGCCAGCGCAGACACGTCCTTCAAGGTACGCATAGCAAGCGGCAAGCCGGGAACGGCCGGTTCGACGCTCCTCTACCTCGATGCCTCGGGCATCTCCACATCGGCAGGCGGTCCGACTTTTGACTTCAGCTCTGCACCCGGCTCCGAGCAGTGGATCATTCCTCCCACCTCGAGCGGCACGAAGCCCAAGGCCGTGACCAAGGCGCCGATCATCAAGACTGTCCTGATGATCCAGCGTCCGAACTGGAACGCCTCGGGCGTACGCGTACTCTGGAAGGGCTACGATTCCCGCTTCATCGCCGGCTCAACCTCCTATTGTAGCTGGTATTCCCTTGCCCTCTACGACGGCATCGTTCCCGACAGCATCGTGCTCGAGAATCCGGTCGGCGACACCCTCTATGGAATGAACGGACTGGAGCCAACGCCCGCGCCCCTCTCTAGCTACAAGGCTTGGATCCCGCTTGGCCAGAGCGTCTCCCAGGACACCACCTGGATCGTGACCAACGGTCCTCTGGCCACCTTTCCCAAGAGCCCCAACCCAAGCACCCTCAAGCTGTGCGACACCAAGACGCTGGCCTTTTCGGCCTACGACTACGCCGACGGCAGCTTCATGGTCTCCGGTTCCAAGTATTTCTACGCCCCCTTTGCCGAAACGAATTCCGGGGTCGTCTACCCGAGCGGAAGCAGCAAGGGCCAATCGACAGACAACTGCCCGAGTGCGGGAGGCGGCGCCACCAAGGGACTCGTCCTGACGACGCTCAACAAACTTGGCCGTCCCCAGTGGAGCGGCAAGATCGACTGCGACATCGGCGACACCCTGAGCGGGCCGCAGAACTGGTTCGACCCGCTCACGATCGGCGGAACCCGCGTCAACGCCTACAAGTGCGTGCCGCTTGCGCTCAAGCTCGACCAGGACGACGGTTACTACAAGTATTCCAGCGGAAACTTCTTCCCGCTGAGTGACGACTCCGACATTCCTTCTCCCTATCGCCCCGGCAACAACGCCTCGGACTTCCACTTCGCCATGCATGCCAAGGCCTCCTTCGAGTACGTGCGCGGACTGACCTTCAAATTCAGCGGCGACGATGATGTGTGGATCTTCATCAATAAGAAGCTCGCCCTGGACCTCGGAGGCCAGCACGGCCCTATGAGCGGAGCTATCGACCTCGACAAGCTCGGGCTCGTCGAAGGCAAGTCCTACCAGTTCGACATGTTTTATTGCGAGCGCCATCAGACGGGATCGAACATCGGCATCCAGACCACCATGAACCTCGTTCCTATCGTCGAGGTCAATTTCGACACCACAGCATCGAACACTTCCAAGAAGGATGTGCTGGTAAAGACGGTAGAGACCACCACCAATACCTCTGTCTGCCCAGAAGACGGTGCATCGACGACTCAAACCACCGTTGCAGGGCGTTCTGCGGTCTATCTGATCTATCCTGACGGAACACAGGAAGCGGTGGATTCCATCAAATACAAGGACGTCGGCCTTGCCATCACCGACCAGTTCTCCCACATCACCATAGACACCCTGAAGCTCCAGAAGTCCGGCCTCTTCACGCAAAGCGGCCAGTACCAGATTCTCATTTCCATGGGAACCGAGAACTACTCCATCGGCTTCTCCATCGTGACGCGCAATATCGACGCGGTAGCGACCATCTACGACCGCAATGGCGATGGACGCGCCGACAGCGTCTTCGTGAACGGCGACGGCGCCTCTCCAGCCTTCAAGGGAGCCTTCCAAGCCGTCTTCCACTGGGCCGACAACACCGGCACCGCCGACTCCGTCGTGGTGGGCGCCGATTCGCTGCATTCCGGCCTCGGCGACAGCACCGCCTCGGCCACCTTCGCGCCGCTGCCGCTGCGCACCTCGTGCCCTCCCGAAGGCTGCACCGGCCTGATGGGCCGTCTCTGGGGCTTGCAGAGCGATACCGTGAAGAACCGCATCGTGGAACTGCGCGACGGCATCGCTCCGGTTGCCGACTCGGCTTGGCTGGTCTACGACACCACCGGCACCGGCATGGATACCCTTTATGTGCGGGCTAGCGAAGCCCTTTTACGCTATGCCGGCTCCACAGCACTTCCCGCCGGGGACAGCACCTGGGCAATCCTGGGAAATTCGGCCGTCCCGCGTCCTCTGGCCGCCTCCGGGATTCTCTCGGAGGCTTTGCTTGCCATCCCGCTAGATCCGGCGACAGATCCGGTCGTAGCCAGCGACTCCGTTCGCCTGGGCGGCTATGCCGCCGATCTCTCGGGGAACGCCCCAGGAGCCCGCTCGCGCTGGGTCCCCATCTCCGCGAAGCCGCATCTGCGCGCCTGGATGCTCGACCGCGACGGCGACGGCATGCCCGATTCCGTGGTCCTCTCGGCCAAAGGGGATCTCTCCTCGGTGGATACCCTTCGGGTCCACTGGAAGACCTATGACGGCATCGACACCACCCTGATCGTCGCCACTCCCGGCGGTGTCAGCGGCGGCGTGAAGCTCCCGGCAAGCACTCTCCAGAACGCCACTTATTGCAAGGGATGCACCATCGACATCGTTGGAGCCGCCAGCCTTCCGGCATCGGTGCCGCTTGCCGACTCGGTGGCTCCGGTTCCCGTGAAAGCCACCCTCATCACTGCCGGAGCCTCCTCCCCCGACACCTTGGAGGTGATCGTCTCCGAGGGCTTCAAAGCTTCCGGCAAGGATTTCGTACGTCTCTCCAGCGACAGCGCCGGAACTCAGACCACCATTCCTGCCGCAGCTATCCTGGACGCTTCCATCACTGGCTCCACGCTGCGCCTCATCGTCGCCAGCGGCACCTTGGACGTCTCGCAGGATTGGCTGCGTCTGACTGCCGGCGTACAAGACTCTACCGGCGCCACCGTCGGTACTCTCGCCAAGTGGGTGCATCTCAAGATCCGTCCTAGCGGCAGCGCCAGCCTCTTCGACGCCGATGGCGACGGACGAGCCGACTCGGTCTTCTTCACGGTACGCGGCTCCATCAGTTCGCTAAACGCCACCACCGCCACTCTATCCTGGAAGGATGTCGATGGGCGCACCATCCACCGCACCTGGCCGCTAGGCAACAGCACTAGCGGAAGCTTCGGTTTGCACCCCAGCGACAGCACCTTGTGGTTTCCCTTCGGCGCCACCTCGTGCCCTGGCTCCAACTGCACCATCGCTCTGGGAGACGTCGAATGGCCGTTGCAGGACAGCGTCGCTCCGGTGGCTCTGAGCGGACGCTACAGCTTTGGGACCGGCACCGCTCCAGACACCCTGCGCGTGAAGCTTTCCGAAACGGCAACGGGCGATTACAACAATGCGCACTGGATGGATTTCGGGGCCGGCACCACGCTTGCTGCGACCGTCAAGCACAGCGACGGGGCTGTGACCGGCGACACTGCGGTCCTGCTGGTAACGGCAGCCAATGCCCCCACCCAGCTGGTGGACCATATCCGAGCGGTCAGCGGCATTCGCGATGCGGCCGGGAACGCTGCTCAAAGCGGTTCGGCTTGGGCTCCCCTCAGCTACGGAGTACCGCCCCTTTCGGTGACCGTCAAGGATCCGTCCGGGCAAGGCAGTCCCGATCAGCTCGTGATCCGGACCACCCGCACCGTTCCGGTGGCCGCTTTGGCCGTCGACTCCATCAGCCTTGCCTGGAGCAATGGATCCGGAACGGATCTGGATATCCGTTCTCTTTCCCTTGGCAGTGCGCTGCTAGATAGCGCCGCGCAGTCCTGGAACCTGACGCTCTCCAAGCCTCTGGCCACTGGTGCTACCGGCTGCACACTGGCCGGTTGCGGAGCGACAGCATATGGCTCCTCGGGCTCGACACCAGCGACCTTGGTCGATTCCGCTGCCGCCGTATTGCTTTCGGCAAAGCTCTTCTACTCGCTCCCGGAGATTGCCCGCGACACGGTCGTACTGCAGCTTTCGGAGCCCTGGACGCCAGCCGACCCGGCATCTTCAGACCCTAGCTCGGCCTTGGCCTATCTGGGAAGTTCCGCCCAGATCAAGGACATGACGCCGATGCTGGACTGGTCCCTTTCGAGCGATGGACGGACGCTTTCGCTGGTGATCGACACGTTGCACAGCAACCTGCTGGGAACTGGCGATTCGGCTTGGCTTTCGCCTCGCAGCCGCGATGCAAGCGGCAACCGCCCCGCCTCGAATAGCCGTCGCGTTCCGCTGATTGTCGGGCGGCACCCGGCGCAATTGCATATCTCCGTGTGGCCACCGCTCCTCAAGAACGAGGGCGCCTCGGCTTGGAATCCCCCCTCCGAAGGAACTCCAGAGTTTGAAATTCTGACGCGCCCCCACAACGCAGGCTACCCGTGGACATCGGTGGGGACGGGTTCGACAACTCCAATCAACGACACAGCTCACGTAACAGGCATCAAACTGACGCTGAACCGCCCCCTAACCGGAGCCCTCTACATATTCGACCAGTTGGGCGTGGCGGTGAACCGCTTCGATCTCAAGGATCTGGCCAAACTTTGGGGAGATTCTACGACCGGAACCAACGACCAGACGCGCGACGTCTGGATTACCTGGAACGGCACCGACGCTCACCGCAGCTTCGTGGCCTCCGGCGTCTACCTGCTGCGCCTGGTCGCGGTGGTAGAGACAGAACCCGGCAAGACAGAGCTCTACAACGTCCTAAAGAAAGTCGGCTGGAGCCGCAAATAGGCGGCAATCTCGGCAACACAAAAGCCCCGGCGGTTGCCGGGGCTTTTTTTGTCTATGCGTATCGAGCTAAGGCAGGCCTTCGCCCGACGGAACTAGAACGGCAGGTCGTCGTCGGGGACGCTGGCTCCGGCCGAAGGCGCCGAATCGTGGCCGTAATCTTCCGCCGCCGGCCGCGCCGCACTGCGCGGAGCATAACTTGAACCGCCACCGAATCCGGCAGCACCGCCGCCGTTGCCACCACCAAAGCCACCGCCTTCACCACCGCCACTAGGACGGCCATCGAGCATGGTGAAGGTATCGACCACCACATCGGTGGCATAGCGCTTGGCGCCGGTCTGCTTGTCGTCCCAGGAGCGAGTCTGGAGCTTTCCCTCGGCGTAGATCTTGGAGCCCTTGCGCAGGTACTTCTGGGCGATTTCGGCCTGCTGACGCCACAGCACCAAGTTCACCCATTCGGTGCGTTCCTGCCGCTGGCCTTGCTGATCCTTCCAGGTCTCGGAGACGGCCAAGCGCAGATTGGCCACCATGGCCCCCTGCGGAGTGGTCCGCACTTCCGGATCGGCACCCAGATTGCCGATAAGAATGACTTTGTTGACGCCTGCCATTTGGGGACCTCCCGGTTTAACTGCTTAACCTAAGTTTTGGAAGATGAATATAATCCAGAAGCGCACCTGCCTGCCTCACGAACGGCTGGCCGAGCTCTGGCCAGCGTCTCTGCGCGGAGCTCGCATCGGCGCGGTGCTGCATCCCGCCTCGGTTCTGCCCAACCTCTCCCATCTTTCTGATTTCCTTGCCGCCCCTGGACATCCTTGGCACCTTGCAGCCCTCTTTGGGCCACAGCACGGCATCCTCGGGCACACCCAGGACAACATGATCGAGTGGCAAGGCGGAGAACTCGACCCTCGCCTGAAGGTGCCGGTCCACAGTCTTTACGGAGCTGTCCGCAAACCGACGCCTGCCCAGCTCGAGGGCCTCGATGCCCTGCTGGTGGATCTCCAAGACGTCGGGACGCGCTACTACACCTTCGTCTGGACGCTGCTCCTGTGCCTGGAAGCCGCCTGGGAAAAGGGCATCGCCGTAGTGGTCCCCGATCGCCCCAATCCGCTCGGGGGAGATCTGATCGAAGGCCCATTACTGGACCGCAACTTTGCCTCCTTCGTGGGCCTGCACGACATCCCGGTACGGCACGGCCTCACCATCGGCGAACTGGCGCGTCTCCTGACCGCCGAGCGCTTTCCCGGCCTAAAGCTCCATGTGCTGCCCATGGAAAACTGGACCCGAGGCATGGATTATGACGCCACCGGCCTTCCCTGGGTGCTGCCCTCTCCCAACATGCCTACGCTGGAGTGCGCCTACGTCTACCCCGGCATGTGCCTCCTAGAAGCCACCACCATCAGCGAAGGCCGCGGCACCACGCGCCCCTTTGAATTGTGCGGAGCGCCCTGGCTCGACGCCTGGAAGCTCTGCGAAGAGCTGCGCGCCTTAGGACTTCCCGGCGTGGCTTTTCGCGAGGCTTTCTTCCAGCCCACCTTCCACAAGGGCCGTGGGCGCATCTGCGCCGGGCTGCAGCAACATGTAACCGACCGCAGGAGCTACCAGCCTTTCTTGACCGGCATCGCTATCCTGTGGGCCATGCGCCGTCAGGGAGCTGCGTCTGATGCCGTCGCCATCGATCCGCTGCACCCTGATGATCTCCCCCAGACCTTTGCCTGGAAAGCGCCCCCTTACGAATACGAGACAGTAAAGCTTCCGGTAGACATTCTCCTGGGCGGCTCCTGGGTCCGCGAGGCCCTGGAGGCCGGCGCCATGCCTTCCGAGATTGCGGCCCGCTGGCAACCCGACGAAGATGCCTGGAAAGCCCGCCGCGCCCCCTATCTGCTTTATCCGGAGGCGGCATGAGCCTCGACCTCTTCCTTTTGTGCGCCGGACGTGGCGAGCGGCTGCGCCCCCTCACTGATACCTGTCCCAAGCCCCTCTTGCCGGTGCTTGGCCGCACTTTGGCCGACCGTGCCCTGGACGCCTGCGCACCGCTTCCCATCGCCAACCGCCTTGTGAATGCCCATCACCTGCCAGATCAGGTGCGTTCCTGGGCCGCCTCGCGAGGCATCGATGCGGTGCAGCACGAAGCGACGCTGCTAGATAGCGGCGGCGCCTTGGGCGAAGCCTTTGCGGCCGGCCGCTTCACCTCCGACCACATCCTGGTTCACAATGGCGACATCCTCCACGACTTCGATCTGGAGGAATTTTGGCGCAAACACCTGGAAAGCGACGCCGACATTTCGCTCTTGGTGCTCGACCATCCGCGCATCAACACCGTGCTAGTGCGCGAGGGCCGCTTCGTGGGCGTCTGGGGCCACCGCCTCTGCCCCGAAGAGACCGACGGCTGCGCCCGCCGCACCTTCAGTGGCGTGGCGCTCTACCGCAGCCGCATCCTTTCCGGGACGCCGCGCACCCCTTGGACCGTCAAGGACCTGTGGCACCGCCCTGACCTCTCGGTGCGCGTCCAGGAATCTGGTGCCGGCCACCGTTGGGCCGACTGCGGAACTCCTCAGGACCTCGCCCGCGAGATCTTCGCCGAGCTTGCCCGACAGAATCTGTCTTCCTGGAAATCGCCCCAATCCCTAGTCGACCCCGCGGCCATCGTGGGACGGGAAACCGTGATTGAGGCCAATGTCCAAGTAAGTGCCGAGGCGCGACTGGACCGCTCACTGCTGCTTCCCGGAACCACCGTTGCGGCAGGAGAGATCGTCTCGGGAGTCCTTCGCAACGCCGGTGGCGAGGTTGCCTTGGGCCAAGAAGTCGCCCCCGAACTGAGCCGAGCCACCTGCGCCAAGCTCGCCGAACTTGGGCACCACGCCCCCTATCGCGCCACCATCGCCGGCAGCGCCGGGTCAGGGCGCCGCTACTGGCGCATCGGCATCGCTCCCGAGAGTCTCATCGTACTCTTCTCGCCGCCCACTGACCTCGACTACGACCGCTTCCTGGAAGTCTCGCAGACCCTGCGCGAAGCGGGATTGCGGGTCCCCCGCATCTACGGACGCGACGACGCGGCACGTCAGGTGGTCATGGAAGATCTGGGCAGCGGCCTGCATCTCGACCGCATGCGCCGCCGTGCCGATCGCCCTTTGGAGCAGTTGGAGCTCTGCCGCGGCGTGCTCACAGCCCTCGGTCACTGGCAAAAGCTCGGTACCGCCGCCATGCCCACTTGCCCCTGGCTCTGCGACCGCCGCTTTGATCAAGCCGCCCTGCGCTGGGAGACGGAGTACTTCACTCACCGCTACCTGGGCGATGTCTGCGGTGTGGATGCCGCCAAGAACGCCGCACTGATGGCCGAATTCGATGACTTGGCCGCGCGCGTGGCCGCCCATCCGCAGGTGCTGATGCACCGCGACTTCCAATCCCAGAACCTGATGTGGCGCGACGGGGAAATTTGGTTCATCGACTACCAAGGGGCCCGCTCGGGAAGCCTGTGGTACGACCTTGCTTCGTTCCTGTGGGACCCTTACGTGCAGCTTTCGGCCGAACTGCGCGAAACCTTGCTGGAGGAATTCATCGCCACCACCGGGATTGCTCCCAAAATGGCGCGAACAGAATTCCTGGAAGCCTCCCTGCAACGGCTGATGCAAGCGCTGGGTGCCTACGGATTTCTTTCCTTACAAAAAGGACTTCCCTGGTTCCGCAAGTTTTGGGAACCAGGGCGCGAGCTTTTGGAGGCCTGCCTTTCGCTCCACGGGGGATTTCCCGAGCTGCAAAGCGCCTTGGCAACAGCTCACCCGGCTCTGGAGTGAATCTTCCATTGCAGCGACAGCGATTTCTTGAGAAGATGTTCGATACCCTATGACACGGAGGTTGAAGCGGTGATGAAGCGTTCCTATCCCTTGTTCCTGGCCGCCATCGCGGCCGTAGGCATGTCTGGCTGCGCCCGCGGTCTAGCCGAAAGTTACACCTCGATGGGCTTTCGCAACCAGAAGGTGGTCTTCATCGCCGACCAGGCCGATGTCGCCGTGCGGACCACGGCACCGAGCTTAGCAAAGACGCCCTATTTCCAGGACAAAGAGGACGCATCCACGATCCTGCGCCAGGTGACACGCGATTCGCTAGTCGCCTGGGGATTCGACTGCGGCGCCCATTTCTTTCCTAAAGAGGGAAGCTACTCGCTGCGTATGGGCCTGATGCACGCCGCCGACGGCTGGAACGTGGCCGACCCCAGCGTCGTCGCGAACTACGCTCGTGCCAACGGCACCGATTACCTGGTCTTGATCAATCGCGTCGAGGTTTCGCGCTCCGAAATTCGCGGGGCCAGCGGAAACGCCATGCTAGGTGCAGACATCGCCCTGGACGTCTCTGTGATCGATGCCCGCCAAGGTGTGCGCGTCGCTCGCCAGACCTCGCTGGGACACTCCGAACGCACTGATTCTCTTTCGCTTCTGATGCCTCAGGCAATGGGACTGGCGGTAGACAATTTCTTCGTGAGCGTCCCAGAAGCCACCCGATGGGGCTGCAAGGAACTCGTCAACCGCTTCAAATGAGTCCGCACATCGCCAGCAGTTGCTGCAGTTCATTGAGTCGATAGGGCTTTTCAAGACTCGCTCCAAAGCCGAAGCTCAAAGGTTTCTTCATGGGCGGTTCCGTAGGTGCGCCACTGGTGGCGATGAGAAACACCTGTGGCGCGAAACGGCGCAGCGGTTGCACCAAATCAAGGCCTCCTGGCCCCCCGGGAATATTGAGATCCAATATGGCCACCCGGAATGGCGGCGCCGCATCGTTCAGTAGCGCTAAAGCGTCCTCCACGGAGGTCGCCACAGCCACCTCGAACCCCATGCGTTCTAGCATCTCCTGAAGCACCTCAAGAAGCATCACTTCGTCATCAAGCAGCAGAAGGCGTCCTAACGGATGCTCTGTAGTCGCGACGTACTGTCCCATGGTGGCGCCCAACGCTTCTGCCATGGACATAGCACTCTCCCTTCTTTCTTCTTTCTCTATTTCCTTGGAATCTGATAAGTCAATTTTACGTCTTCATCTATTGGACGTTTTTTGATGATAGGCTTCACAGGAAGCTATCGCAAGCCCCATGCAGGAAAACCCAGCGTCAGAAGAAGCCACCCCAAAAGCGGCGGAAAAACTGACCAGATCTCCTTGGACCAGCCCTTAACTACGATGGAATGGCGCTTTTCAAGTGTTCCGACGCATCCTAGAAACGCGCGCTCTCCAAATCCCAAAAGGGTGTAGAAAAAGAAAACCGGAGTTGCTGCCAACACAGCTTCTCCGCAAGAATTTCCTGCTCCCACAAGCCCCAACGTCACGAGCGAATTGGCGAGATACAAGGGATGGGAGAAATAGCGATACGGGCCACCAACCGCACGATACGGAGCTTCCAGACGACTCCCGCGCGAATGAAGACCTATGTGTCCGCGCGCCCACAGGCGAAGCCCCAATCCCATCAGCAAGGCGGCCAGCGACCAATGCTCGTGAACAGGCGGCCGCATGTGCCACAGCATCAGCACACCAGCACCACCCAACAGCAAGACACAGGCGCCGCGGAAGCGATACGCTAACATAAAGAGGCGCGATTCATGCCATGCTTGCATCGGCTAAATATGTCACATTCGCGAACCGCCCCAATTGTAATAGCTCTGTCACAGCAATCATTCGCCCTCATGGGACTGTATTTTGGCAGCGTGGACGCAATGGGACGGTGCCAAGAAGCACATGGCAACATCGGCAAGAAAGCCCGTCGCTGGCGCGCGGTGCTAGGGTTTCTGTCTCTGGTTTCCGGTGCCTTTTTGGGAACCGCACTGCTGTTGCTCGATGTCGATCGCTGGTGGCGGCTTCTGGTCTTCATTCCCGTACAGTTTGGTTGCCTGGGGATTTTGCAGGCCATGCACAGCGTCTGCGCCGTCTACGCCGCCATGGGGGTGTGGCAGATTGCCCGCGCTAGCGTCCAGAAAATTCCTGACCCGTGTCTGGAAAACGAGTTCAAAAGCCTGGCCAAGCGATTGGTGTTGTGGTCATGCTTGATTGCGATGATCGTGACGACAGTCTTCCTTTGCGTCTAGATGCGCCATTGAGCGCCCCAGGGAATCTCCGCCCCCTTTGCGACGTCCCTCTTTCTGTGAGACCAGAAATGCCAACAATCCGAGGACCCGAAGGTCCGAAACGCCATTACATTCTTCTTGCCGCCCTATTGCTTGCGGCAAGCGCGGCTTGCGCGCAGAACGGCGGACCGACCGAGGATGCCTTCCTGCGCCAGGTACTGGTGCACAATCCCACCATCCGGACCGACAGCTTCACGCTGGCAGGGGCGCGCGAGACGCGTACGGGATACACCTCGCTGCGGCTTCCCCAATTCAATGTGGCAGCCAATGCGGGAACCTACAGCGACTTTGACCGCACCAACGGCTATACCGGCAATGGCTCGGGAACCGCCAGCCAGCTGCTGGGCACCGGCGGCACCGTCAGTGCTGGAGCCGAAGCCGGCCGTATCCAAGCCAAGACGCCGATCTCGACTCGCAACTACGACACCATCGGCCTCGGGGTCGCCTTCAACCAGCACTTCCTCAAGGGCTTCGGAGAAGGCAACGACACGCTTTATCAGATCGCTCAGGCCAAGGCCGACGAAAAGGTTCAGCTCTACGCCAGTCGCGGCGAGGTGCTTTCGGTGCTGTCGCAGGCCCGTGCCGCCTGGTGGAGCCAGCGCGCCCTCGAAGCCGTGCTGGCCGCCGACATCGAAGATTCGTTGCGCACCTACCGGCTCCTCATCGACTCCAGGCAGAAGTTGAAGGAAGGCTCCGGATCGGTGCTCGACACCCTTTCGGCCTACGCCGACCATCTCCAGGCGCGCAGCAACTGGCTGACAGCCTGGACCAGCGCACGCGTCGGAGCCATCGAGCTGGGAAGTTACCTCGACTCCAGAGAGATCTGGATTGGAGACCCCGCCAAGGACACCCAGGTGGTCGTTCCCGCGCAAGGAATGCTCACCCCCTGGCCTTCGGTGGACTCCCTCTTGAAGATCGCCGAAAAAGACGCCCCGGACATCGCCGAGGCTCTCGCTTCCGAAGAGAAGGCGCGTTCCACCAAGATCTTCACCTCCCGCCAGACCCTTCCCTCGCTGGACGGGGGCGTCTGGGCCCGCAAGGCCTTCCTACCCGATGACGCCACCAAAAATGTCGTCTTAGGAGTTCAAGCAAGCTTCAATTGGAACATCCCCGACGGAGTGAACCGGGCAGCAGCACGCAAGGCTATTCTGGACCTGCGCAAAGCGGGAATTGCCTCGGCCAAGGCTAGGAGCGACCTGCGTCGCAGTCTTCTCAAGTACCTCGGCCAGAGCCAGCAATACGCCCTTGCGATCGACCTCGAGCGCCAGGTGATCGAAGCCAAGCACGCCCAACTGCTCGCTGACGAGCAAAGCTATCGCGACGGCTCGCTTTCCTGGACCGATCTTTCCGCTGCTCGCAAGGACTGGCTCGCCGCAGTGGGCACAGCCTGGAACGCCGTAGCCTCGGCGCAGCAGGTGGAATCGAGCATCCAATCATTGACAGGCACGGGTCCGGCACGGCTGGGCTGGAACTGGGGAGAGTGACATGCATTTGCGAAGACTCACGACAATGGTCGCAGCGACGGCGATGGCCCTTGTTGGCTGCAAGGGAAAGGATTCCGACACGCCGACACGCCATGCCGTAGCAGGACCGGCCTCGCTTCGGGACGTAGCGCGCCTCACCGGTACGGTGGAGCCCATCGACACCATCCAGGTCAAGAGCGAGGTCAGCTACCAGATCACCAAGGTCCACGTGAAGGAAGGCGACTACGTCAAGAAAGGACAGCTGCTCTTTGAACTGGACCGCATCCAACTTGACCTAAAGCACCAACAGCTGATCGTCGCCGTGGAAACCGCCAAACTGAGCCTGCGCTCGGCCGAGCGCGATCTTCAGCGCGCCCAAGCCCAGATCAAGAACGGTAGCGTCAGCGCCGATCACGTCCAGGACCTGGAAATCACTCGCGACAAAGCAAAGCTCGCCTTGCAGTCTTCCCAAATCGACCTGAAGAGCAACGAACGCGATCTTTCCAACACCCGCATCGTGGCCCCGCGCGACGGCCAGCTGATCCGGCTCTCGGTCACGGAAGGCGAAATGGCCGTGGCCGCATCTTCTGCCTCCGGAAACGTCCTAGGGGTAATCGCTGATCCTACCCGCCTGAAGGTCGTAGTAGAAGTAAGCGAACTGGACTTTCCGCGCCTGAAGCTTGGCCAGAAGGTCGAGATCTCCACGGAATCGCAGCCCGATAAGCTCCTTGAGGGCAATGTGAGCTACATCCCTCCCAGCGCCCAGGCCTCGACATCAAACGCCTCGGTGATGGTCTTTAAGGTAGAAGTGACCCTCGATGCCAGCGCAAAGTCCGTCGACTATGCCGAAGTTGCCGGTGGCATGAAGCACCATCGCCCTGACGGCACAGGAAAGACAGAAGGCAAGGGAAGCAGGGACTCGACGTCCCATCGCCATCATCGCGAGGCAGCAAGCGCCTCAAAGGAGAAGCTCAACACCACCTTGGTGCCGGGCATGACCGTCAACGTCGACTTCGTCTTCCTTGAACGCAAGGTCGAGATTGCCGTGCCCTACGACATGGTCGCCACCGGATCCGACGGCATGAGCAAGACGATCTGGGTCCGCGGCAAAGCACCGGAGGGTGACGCCAAGGGCAAGGGCAAGCACAGCGGCAGCATGGGCGGAATGTTCGGCAACTTCCACCCCAAGCGCGTTCAGGTCGGCTCCACCGACTACAAGACCTACGAGATCCTCTCGGGGCTCTCGGCAGGCGATACGGTTTTCGCGGCACCCGACACCAGCTCCAAGAGCGGCAAGGGACACGGGGGGCCGATGTGACCGAAGCCGTCATAGAGACCAAGGAACTGCGCAAGAGCTACTTCCTCGGGAAGGAAGAAGTCCCGGTGCTTCACGGCATCGACTTCGTCCTCCCCCAAGGCCAGTACGGGGCCATCATGGGACCTTCCGGAAGCGGCAAGAGCACCATGCTGAACATCCTGGGCTGCCTGGACCGCCCCACCAAGGGGGAATGCTGGATCGCCGGCCGGGACACCGCCAAACTCACCGAAAACGAGCTAGCCGATCTTCGCTGCCGCGACATCGGCTTTGTCTTCCAGGCCTTCAACCTACTGCCGCGGCTCACCCTAGAGCAGAACATCGAGCTGCCCCTTCAGTACTTGGGAATGCCCAAGAAGGAGCGGCGCAAGCGTGTGGCCGAGGCCATGGAACGGCTGGGCCTTGGGGAACGCGGTCGCCACCTTCCCAACGAGGTCTCTGGAGGTCAGAAGCAGCGCGCCGCCATCGCCCGTGCCCTGGTCAAGCATCCGGCTCTCCTGCTTGCCGACGAGCCGACCGGCAACCTGGACTCCACCACCACCGAGGAAGTCCTGCAGATCTTCGACGAACTGCAAAACGAGGGCAACACCATCCTCATCATCACCCATGAAAGCGACGTTGCCTGCCGCGCTCGTCTGGAGTGGCACATCCGCGACGGCAACATCAGCACCATCCGAGGGGCTTAAATGGCGGGCATCGCGACCAACAGTTGGCGGCTCCCCTTGGACCTCGCGCTCCGGGAAGTCGCCTCGCACCGGATGCGCTCGAGCATCTCGGCCTTTGCGGTCTTCCTGGGGGTGGCAGCCTTCCTGGTGATGACCTCCTTCTCGCGCGGCATGGAGGCCCAGAACAGCAAGATGTTCCTGCAGATGGGCGGAGCCGAGGTGGTCACCGTCGAGACCATGCAGGCCAAGGATCCCAACGAGGAGATGCTTTTCGCCAAATCCCCGGGCTTGCACCTGGCCGACTTCACGGCCCTCAAGAAACGCGTGCCGCAGGTGGAGATGATCCTCCCCCAGATTTCCAGCAGCCTGCACTTCCGCATCGGCGGGCGCCACGTGCGCGGCATGGCCATTGCGCAGGCCTGGGACAACTTCGACGTCTACAACTACTCCTTCGACACCACCGAAGAGGTGAACAAGGAAAACTGGGACAACGGAGCCGCCATCGCCCTAGTGGGAAGCCGCGTGGCGGAAGACCTGCAGAAGACCTCCGGCAAGGTGATTGGACAGGAACTGTCCATGGAAAGCGGGGGCCGCGTCAAGGTGGTGGGACTTCTCAAGACCACCACCAAGTTTGACCGCCGCTCCATGGAGATCGACGTGCCGCTCAAGTGGCTGCTGCGCGAGCTCGGCACCGCCAACCCGGTCGTATCCAGTTCCTCCGTCAAGGTGCGCGACATCAAGGAGCTTCCCGCGGCGGTGATCGCCCTCAAGGCCGAGCTGCTCTCGCTTCACCGCGGCGTCCCCGACGCCGACGTGACCACCAACGAAGACCTGATGAAGGAAAGCCAGCAGACCATCGAGGTGATGGCGCTGGTGACGGGAATCATCTCGGCTATCGCTCTGATCTCGGGGGGCGTGGGCATCCTCAACATCCTCTTCGCATCGCTCGCCTCCCGCATCCGCGACCTGGGCGTACAAAAGGCCTTAGGGGCCACGCCGCGCCTGGTCTTCCGCCAAGTCTTCATGGAGGCCCTAATCGTCTCGGGGACGGGCGGCCTGCTCGGCTGCCTCACGGGCTTGCTTCCCTCCCTCATCGCCAAGAACGCCCTTCCCTTCCAACCGGTCCTCTCCTCGGTCGACATCCTCAAGGGAGTTGCGATGGCTTTGGGCGTCGGCATCGGAGCCGGGTTGCTCCCCGCCCTCAAGGCGTCCAAGCTCGATCCGGTGGAGGCCATGCGCGCATGAGACAATTTCTGTCATCCTTGTGGTTCGGCACCTTCGCGGGCCTGCGCGAGATGCGCGTGCAGCCGTTGCGCTCAGCGCTCTCCATGACCGGCGTAGGCCTTGCCATCGCGGCCGTCACCGCCATCTTCTCCATCAACGGAGGCCTGCAGGCCGTCGTCAAGGACGCCGCCGCCTCCATGGGCGGCCCCGGCCGCTTCTCCCTGCGTTCCCAGGACGCAGCCAACGCCCAGGAGTCCTTCCAGTTCGCCCGTTCCCCGGGGCTCCGGCCCGGCGACGGCGCGCGCCTGCAAGCAGCCCAGCCCACAGAAGTCAAGGCCATGAACTCCTACAGCACCTGGGCCCAGGGAAGCTGCGGAGGCAAGGTCACGCGCGTCTACCTCAACGGCGTAGACCAGGACTATTTGGACCAGATCATGCAGGTCACGATTGACCAAGGGCGCACTTTCGAGCCGACGGAATTCCTGCGCGGCGACCCGGTCGCCCTCATCGGCTGGACCCTCGCCGATGAACTGACGGCCCAACTCAATGCCCACGGCCAGCCATTCCTGGGATCGGCCATCTTGCTCAACGGCGTGCGCTACCGCATCATCGGAAGCTTCAGCATGGAGAAGGGGATGAGCTGGCGCTACGCCAGTGCCGCCGTGGTCCCCTACCACACCATGGAACGCTTCCACATCGGACTTTCCACCACCACCAACAACATCCAGCTCCAGGCCACGAGTCCTGACAGCATGGATGCCCTAGTAACCCACGTCACCGCCACCATGAAGTGGCTCCATCGCGGCGCCGAGGACTTCACCTTCATGCTCTTCAACTTCATCAAGGAGTTCTCCAGCATGATCACCAACATCACCTTGCTCTTTTCCTTCGTGGCAGCCTTGTCGCTGGGAGTCGGCGCCTTGGGCATCCTCAACGTGATGCTGGCAAGCCTTTCCGACCGCGTGCGCGAGGTGGGGGTCCAGAAGGCCTTGGGCGCCAAACCCATGGAGATCGGCATCCAGTTCCTGGCCGAATCGGTGACACTTTCCGTCATCGGCGGCCTGCTGGGGCTGGCGGTCGGTTCCTTTCCCGTCCTGATGGGCGACACATTGTACGCCGCCCTCCATTTCCGCCCGATTCTCGACATTGGCGTGGCCTTTAAAGCCATGGGAATCACGGTGGTGGTCGGCGTCTTGGCAGGCCTTTTCCCCGCCTGGAAGGCCATGCGTCTGGACCCCATCGAAGCTCTGCGCTACGAGTAGTCAGAGCCCTATGATCGCGACCTCGTCGGCAGCGCGCCCGAAATCGCGGTCGTGGGTAACCAAGGCCGCAGCGCCACTCTCCAAGGTCGCCGCCAGTTGGAAGGCATCGGGAAGCTTCAAGCCGTAGGCGATCCGCAGACGCGCCGCACGAGACGCCACCTCTGCCGTGAGGTCAAGGAGACGCCACCCCAGGCCCTGGCGCAGCGCTTCCTCGTAACGCGCCGCCAGCACATCCTTACCAGCTTTGAGCGGCCCCGCAAGCACCTCGGCAAGAGTGACCACCGTCGTCGCGATTTGCAATCGCCCATCTTCCCCCGCCTGGAAAAGCGGCCAGAAGCGCGGCAAAAAACGCTCGTTTCCCTCGAGCAGGTAAATGATCGGTGCCGTATCGACAAGCACCAGCGCGCCTTCGGGAAGATTCTCCCATACCGCTGGCGGAGTCAATCCCACTCCTTACGCAAAATTTCCACATGTGCCACAGCAGCATCGCCCCAAAGCCCGCGACCACTTCCCACCAGAGATTCCAAGGAATGCAAAGAGCGATTTTTGCGCAGCGAAAGAGGCCCCAGCACAGCCACCGGACGACCGCGCCGGGAAATCACCGTTTGGATTCCAGCTTCGGCAGCTTCCAGCAAGGCAGGAAAGTGCTCCCGTGCCCGTGCGACAGATTGCCCCTCCTCTTTGCTTTCGTTCATGTACACAATGTACACGAAAATATTTTTGTTCCCAACAGCTTTTACCCAAGCCCCGGCACCTGTGGATCGGGAACGATACCTTCAGGCCAAAAGGCATAGCGGCCTTGGGCCTGCAGAAGCCTCTGAAGGGCGCCAACAGTATGGAAGCTCCCACAGATCAAAACAGGAACGTTTGCCTCCCGAGCCCGCCTTTCTGCCGCAATCCAAGCCGTTTGCGGATCTGGGTGGACAATGGCTTGCGGGAAATATCCGGCAATTCGTTGTGGATCCTCGGCACGGCCCGTCGCCAGCGGGAAAAGATGCAGCTCCGTAAGCCCCGCCTCAATCAGATACCCTAAGGCATGCGGCCAATCCTTGTCGGCCATGCAGGCAAAGAGCAGCACGGGGCGGATCTCACGGATTTCCCGCCCTAGAAGCTCTAGAGCCTCAGGGTTGTGACCGACATCCAGCACCACTTCGGGAGTTCCCGGGAGATGCTGCACTCGCCCCGGCCAGGGCAAGCGAGAAAGGCTCTCGGCCACCGCCTGAGGATGCGGCACCCGCCCCAGCAAGCGACAGGCGGCCCCCCAGGCGAGATCCAGGTTGCGCCGTTGTCCTTCGCCAGAAATCGGCGGCTCTAGCGGCGCCGGCTGGTCGCACCACACCACTTCGCACTGGGCCTTGGCGGCGGCAGCGTCCAGGATGACTCGCAGACTCTCGGGCTGAGGAGGCGTGAAGATAGGCTTGCCAGGCCGAAGCGCAGCGACCTTCTCGGTCCAGATCGCCTCCACGGTGTTCCCCAGGATAGCGGTGTGATCAAGGCTTGCTCCGGTGAGCAGCAGTCCTTGGGCCGGTAGCGCCGTAACCGAGTCCAAGCGCCCCCCCAAGCCGGTCTCTAGCACCGCCAGATCGACGCCGCGCCGCTGAAACCAAAGGACCGCCAAGGCTGTACAAATCTCAAAGAAGCTTGCCTGACAGCTTTCGGCAGCCGGACGCAACTCTTCCAAGAGATCCGCGCACTCGGTCTCGGAGATCGCCTCCTCGCCGATCAGGAAGCGTTCCCGCAGACAAACGATGTGAGGCGATGTGAAGAGCCCTGTCCGCAAGCCTTGAGAAGAGAGGATCGCCTGCAACAGGCGACTGGTGCTTCCCTTGCCGTTGGTACCGGCCACTTGGACCGCCACCAAACCCTTTTCAGGGTGTCCCAGGGCGGCCAGCAGCTCGCGCATCGTTTCCAGCCCCGGTCGCATGCCCATACGGGCGCGCCGCGTCATCCAGTCCAGAAGCTCGAGATATCGCTCTCGGCTCCCGCAAGTCCTCGGCATCATGGACCGGAAGAATAGGAACCTGCCGCACGGGGCGCGTTGTCTTCGAACCTCTGGTTTCGAAGAATAGGCCTTCCCCCATCAGATCGAGGTTCCCACAACAAGGTGGGCATCCTCTTTGCAGACAAGTTCCAACCCTGTGATTTTACATCAGGTCGAAGCACCAGCACCCGCGTGCGGCAGGCATTGTGAAGATACCGTCAAAGCCATGGCCCGCACAAGCCTTGAAACGATTTTCTTCACGTCTCGTCCCGTTCACGCCGCCAAGCCTCGTAAACGGCCTTGCCGCGCTCCTGCCAAAACTTGTCAAAGCCCTTGCCGTCACCCATGCCGTACCAGGGCCGCTCTTGGAACCACTGCCCCCACTCCGAATGGCAAGCCTTCCATTCGCCGGCCTGTCCCTTCATCTCGCGCTTCCAGCGATGCCATTCCTCACGGCGACGGCGACGCTCCTGGCGACGGCGATCTCGCTCCTCGCGGCGTTCCCAGTACCTGCGCATGTGGCTTGGACCGTGGAAAAACCATCCCACCGAACCAAACAAGAGATGCAAAAGCGCCAGGATTCCTCCCGCCTGGAGCCAAGTGATCGGAGAAAGATGCAGCCCCGGAACCAGCCAGGCGTTCCAGGCCCATCGCAGCAACCAACCGCCAACCACGGCCCAGAAAATGGTGCCCAAGAGAAACCCCAGCAGCCGCAGGGCATGAAGCAGCCGTGCCGCCACCACCACGCCCATCGCTTGCCACAGATCCAGGAATGGCACGTGAACCAACGGCTGCAGCGCTCCTGGCAGGAAGTGATTCCAGAGCCACTGCACTGGAAAGGCGAGAATCGCCGCGTACAGGACCGTAAGCAAGGTAAAGAAGAGAATGCGTAGCATGGCTCCCCCTTTCATGGGCGGTATTCGGAAAGGAGCGCAGCCAAACGGCGCAGCGCCCGCGATTTTCTGGAAAGCAGCGTACCGATGGGCACCTGCCATTCTTCGGAAAGCTCCCGGAAACTCCGGTCTTCAAATTCAGTGGCCACCACCACAGCGCGCGAGGGCTCGTCGAGCTCCTCCAAGGCAAGGTGCAAGGCGGCCAGCAACTCTTCGCGCTCGAAGTTCTGTTGGGCATCCTCGCCGGGAAAGGGGAGGATGTCGGCAAGCGTCAGCCCCTCTTCATCCAGAGGAGCATCCAACGACACTGTGGGCTTGCGGGCCCGAAAGCGATCGATGATGCGGTGGCGCAGCGAGGTGTAGACATAGCCCACCAGATTTTCGGGAAGTTCCTCTTCGTCGCGAGCAAAGAGCACCGAAAAAACCTCACCCACGAGATCACTGCTCTCGCGGGAGGCCTCGTCATCCAGACGGCGGCGCACCCATCCCGACAACCGCCGCCACTCCGAGGCGAAGAAGTCCACCACCTGTGTCTTCGAATCATCCACCATCTTAGAGACGATGGCCTCGGCGCATTATTGCGCCCCAAGACGCAAAAAGCCTAAATCGCCGATTCGTCGATGGGAACGCCATGGGATTCCAGGGCCTCGCGAGCAGCGGCCTGCTCGGCTTCCTTCTTGCTCGCTCCCTTGCCGACTCCCCATGGCTGTTCGTGCACCAGCACACGCATGGTGTAGAGTTTGCCGTGCTCGGGGCCTTCCTGGCCAATCACCTCGTAGCGCGGCGCGCCCCATCCGTTGCCTTGAGCGTGTTCCAGCAAAGCGCTCTTGTAGTTGAGCAGGCTCGCATCATCCAAGAATTCATCGAAGCGGCGCACCAACACCCGGTTCACCAGTCGCACGCACGGCGCCAAGCCACCATCCAAGTAGACCGCTCCCAGCACCGCCTCAAAGGCATCGGCCAGGATCGACTCGCGATCGCGTCCCCCCGAGCGTTCCTCAGACTTGGAGAGCTTCATGAAGGCGCCCAGGTCCATGGCGCGAGAGCACTGCGCAAAGACGCGCGCCGACACCACCAAGCTCTTGACCTTGGAGAGGTAACCTTCCTGCCGGTCGGGGTGGCTGCGGAAAAGCTCCTCGGTGACAATCATGTCCACGATGGCATCGCCCAGGAACTCCAGCCGTTCGTTGGAATCTCCAGCATCCCCGTCCATGTTGGAGAAGGAGCGATGCGTAAGGGCGTGGTGGAGGATTTCCGGATTGGCAAAAACATGTCCCAGAGCATGTTCCAGACGCCCCGTCTCGCCAAGTCCGGTCAGGCGACGACGGAGACGCGCCAGCCCGCCGCTCAAGCTTCGAAGGCCTTGAGGATCAGCACCGCGTTGTGGCCGCCAAAGCCCAGCGAGTTCTTGAGCGCCACCCGTACCTTGCGCTCGCGAGCCACGTTAGGCGTCACATCCAGATCACATTCGGGATCAGGGGTGTCGCGGTTGATGGTCGGAGGAACGATGCCGGTGCGGATAGCCTGGATGGCAGCGATGGTCTCGATGGCAGCCGAGGCTCCCAGGAGATGTCCCGTCATCGATTTGGTCGAGCTGATCGAGACCTTGTAGGCCGATTTGCCGAAGACTTCCTTGATGGCAAAGGTCTCAGTCTTGTCATTGAGGGGGGTCGAGGTGCCATGAGCGTTGATGTAGTCCACGTCCTCAGCAGCCACCTCGGCGTCGCGCAGTGCCTCGCGCAGCGCCAACACCGAACCGATCCCCTGAGGATGAGGCGCCGTGATGTGGTAGGCATCGCCACTCATGCCGTAGCCGGCAAAGCGCGCCAGGATATTGGCTCCGCGGCGGCGGGCGTGGCTTTCGCTTTCCAAGATCAGGATGCCGGCGCCTTCGGCCATCACGAAGCCGTCGCGATCGAGATCAAAGGGGCGCGAAGCCTTCTCGGGCTGATCATTGCGGCTAGTGCTGAGAGCCTGGATAGAAGAAAATCCCGCGATGGAGACCGGCGTCACGGTGCCTTCGGCACCACCGCAAACCACCGCATCCACCTTGCCCAAGCGGATCAGGTTGGCAGCGTCAATCATGGCGTGGCCACCAGTGGAACAGGCGGAGCTTACGCTGTAGTTGGGACCCATGAAGCCGAAGCGGATAGAAATGAGCCCGGCCGCCATGTCGGTGATGGTCATGGGCACGAAGAAGGGAGAGACTCGCGACGGCCCGCGCGAAGCAAGCGTCGCCACGTTATTCTCGATGGTCTGGATGCCGCCCACGCCGCTTCCCACCACCACCCCCACCCGCGTCTTGTCTACCAACGGCGAATCGGCCAGCCCCGAGGCCTCGACAGCCTGCACGGCAGCGCCGATGGCATACTGCAGGAAGCGGTCCAGCCGTTTGACCTCCTTGGGTTCGACGTAGCGCGCCACGTCAAAGCCCTTCACTTCACCGGCGATGCGCACGGAAAAATTGGTGGCGTCAAAGTTTGTGATGGGAGCGATTCCGCTCTTGCCGGCGACGAGCGCCGACCAGAAGGAATCTACGGTAGAACCGACTGGGCTGACGACGCCCATTCCGGTGATGACGACATTTTCTGGCATAGCTTATACACGATAAAAAAAACGCCAGCCTGCATCTGCAGGCCGGCGTTTCATTTATTTGTCAGAGACTCAGGTCTTGCTCTTGACGTAGTTGAGCACCTCGCCCACGCTCTTGAGCTTCTCGGCGTCTTCGTCAGGAATTTCCAGCGAGAACTCGTCCTCAAGGGCCATCACCAGCTCGACCTGGTCGAGGCTGTCGGCGCCCAGATCTTCGATGAACTTGGCTTCCGGCACGACTTTGTCGGCGGTGACGCCCAGCTTGTCGCAAATGACCTTGATGATTTTCTCGTCCAGTTCAGCAGACATGGATTTTCTCCTCGGTTTTTGGTGATGGATTTGTGAAGAATCTAATTCAGTCGGTTATCGTTCACATGGCCATCCCGCCGTCCACGCACAGCACTTGGCCGGTGACGTAGCTGGCGGAAGGCGAGAGCAGGAACGATACAGCACCGGCGACATCCTCGGGCGTCCCGAAGGTGCCCATGGGAATGCCCTTGGCGGAAGCTTCGCGGACTTCCGGCGGCAGAGAGGCGGTCATGTCGGATTCGATGAAGCCGGGAGCCACCACGTTGGCGCGCACGCCCTTGGAGGCGTATTCGCGGGCCAATGTCTTGGTGAAGCCGATGATGCCGGCCTTGGAGGCGGCGTAGTTGGCTTGGCCGGCGTTGCCCATGACGCCGACGACGCTTGCGATGTTGACCACCCGCCCCTTGTTCTTGAGCAGATGTCGCAGGCTAGCGCGCGTCACCAGGAATACAGACTTCAGGTTGATGGCGAGGACTTGGTCCCAGTCTTCTTCCTTCATGCGCAAAAGCAATCCGTCACGAGTGATGCCGGCATTGTTGACCACGGCATCCAGGCGACCGTAGTCGGCAACCGTGGCCTTCACCAAGGCGTCCACGGCAGCGGCATCTGAGACATCCGTGGCATAAGCCTTGGCCTCGAAGCCCTCGGAGCGCAGTTCAGCAGCAAAGGCCTCCAGAGCCTCAGCCGAGCGAGCAGCCAGAGCCAAGCGGTAACCGTCCTTGGCAAGCTTGCGGGCGATGGCAGCACCGAGCCCACGTTGGGCTCCAGTGACCAGGGCTACGGGAGCGTCGCTCATATCAGGCATCCTTGAGGGAGATGGCGGCTTCGAGGGACTCCACCGGCGTCACCGGCACGGCGCGATCGATCTGGCGCATCAGTCCCATCAGGACCTTACCCGATCCCACTTCTACGCCGCGGGCAATGCCGAGGCCAATGGCGGTCTTCATGGAGTCGCTCCAGCGCACCGGCGAGACCAGCTGACGAGCCAGAAGTTCTGGGAAGACGGCCGGATCGTCGTGGGGCTGAGCATCCACGTTGGCAATCACGGGCGCAACGGGCTTTTTGAAGGCTGCCTTGGCCAAGCCTTCCTTGAGGCCGTCCAAGGCGTATTCCATCAGCGGCGAATGGAAGGCTCCGGACACCGGCAAGCGAACGACCTTGCGAGCGCCTGCGGCACTGCAGGCCTCCATGGCAGCCTCGACCGAAGCCACTTCGCCCGAAACCACGATCTGGCCGGGGCTATTGAAGTTGGCCGGCACCACACAACCGGGAAGGCCCTTGATGGCGCCTTCCAGCACCTCGGGCTCCAACCCCAGGATGGCGGCCATGGCTCCAGGGCGGCGCACGCCGGCCTGAGCCATCAGCTCACCGCGCAGACGGACCAAGCGAAGGCCATCGGCAAAGGAAATGGCACCCATGGCGGCCAAGGCAGAGTATTCGCCCAAGGAATGGCCAGCGGCGAAATCCGGGACAATGCCGTTTTCGGCAAGCGCCAAGGCAGAAAGTTGCGAGGCCACATAAAGTGCAGGCTGAGTGTTCTGAGTCGCCTTGAGCTCTTCTTCGGGGCCTTCAAAAAGCAGCGCAGAAAGTTTGAAACCAAGAACCTCGTCAGCTTCCTGAAGAAGCCGACGGCAGCCTTCATGAGCCTCGGCCAAAGCCTTGCCCATGCCGACGTACTGGGAACCCTGTCCCGGAAAAAGGAAGATCGTCTTCATGCAGTCAATCCTGTGGGAAAACCGGTGGCAAAGCCACCGGCACATGTTCAGCCTTCGAGGCTCTCCACTTCAGCAGCAATGCGCTTGTGGACTTCGGCTCCAGCAATGTCTGCGGCAATGCGAACGGCATTGCAAAAGGCATCCGCCGTGCTTCGGCCATGCATGATGAAAGCCGCCCCGTTGAGTCCGAGCAACGGACCGGCGGAGTTCGCCTCATAGGACCACGCAGTTTCAAACGCCGCCCGCTGCTCCACGGGCATGGTCGGCGCAAAGGCCTTGCGCATGTAGGCACCAAAACCTTCGTAGAGCTTGAGCACGATGTTGCCGGTAAAGCCACCGGTGACCAGAACGTCAAAGCCGCCCTTGATCAGATCGTGTCCTTCGACGTTGCCAACAAAATTGAGCGAACTCGCCTTGAGCAGCTTGTGGGCCTCTGCGACCACTTCGCTCCCCTTCTCCTCTTCTTCGCCCATGTTAAGGAGAGCGATGCGTGGACGTTCCGTCTTGAATGCTTGGCGCGCAAAAAGCGAACCGCACACGGCAAACTGCAAAAGATGCAAGGGCTTCTCGTCCTTGTTGGCTCCCGCATCGACCATCACAAAGGGCCCCCCCAAAGAGGGCAGCACCGGTGCTACGGCCGGACGGCTGATCTTGCCAGCGCGCCCCAGAACGGTCAGCGAAGCAGCCATCATGGCTCCGGAATTTCCCGGACTCACGGAGGCGTCTGCCAACCCTTGTTTCTGAAGCATTACGCACTTGAGCAACGACGAATCCGGCTTTTGCTTGAGAGACGCAACCGGATGATCGTTCATGCCGATGACCTGAGAAGCATGGACAATCTCAATGGGCAGATGCTTGGCATCCACCTTGTCCAATTCGCTTCGCAGCACGGCTTCATCGCCCGTGAGCAGAACCTTGACGTCCTCGGAAGCCTTCAGGGCCGCTACGGCCCCTTCGACGACAACGGAAGGGCCGAGGTCCCCTCCCATGGCGTCGAATGCAACTCGGATCACGCTCGAGCTCGGCTCAAACGTCCCGCGGCGGCATCACTTCGCGACCGCCGTAATATCCGCAGGCATCGCAGACGCGATGCGGCTGCTTGGGAGCTCCACAATGATCACACTTGGCCAACTGCTTGACCTGGATCGTATAGTGGGTGCGGCGCTTATCGCGACGCTGAGCGGATGTCTTCCTCTTGGGCACTGCCATGACGTGGACCTTTCTTCTTTGTCCTAATTCCGAAAGGCGAGCAATAGTAGCAATTCTTTGCTGCCCTTCACGTGTTCTCTCCAGAAATGGCTTCGGAAACACCTTTGACGCGCCGTCGCAATTCGGCAGGATTCATGTCCAAAGCCCGGATGCGATTGTGCAACGCGGTGCGTCCAATGGACAATGCCTGGGCAGTTCCCAGGATGCTGCCGCCATGGCGCACCAGATGTTCCTCGATAAAATGTCGCTCCAGCTCGTCCATGGCAAGTCGGAATCCCGGATAGTCGAGATCCATGATGGGGATCTCTTCCTTCATGCCGGAAACGATCGGGCGCAGGTGGGGACGCAGTTCTTCAGCCAGGATGGGACCACTGCCACCAAAGGCCAAGACCCGCAGCAATACGTTTTCCAGCTCGCGCACGTTGCCGGGCCAGGGATGGCTGCGCAAGAGCTCCATGGCTGGAGCCGATACCGAACGCAGCGTAGCTCCCGCTCGGGTGTGCTTGCGCACCAGATGGCGCACCAGACCCGGAATATCCTCGCGGCGCGAACGCAGCGGCGGAAGCAGGATCGGGTGCACGCTCAAACGGTAGAACAGGTCGGTGCGAAACTCCCCGCTCTTCATAGCGGTTTCCAAATCGCGGTTGGTGGCGGCGATCACGCGCACGTCCACATGGCGCACGCGACTCTCGCCCACCCGACGAACCTCTCCCTCCTGCAGCACACGCAGGAGGCGCGCCTGAGCCGAGGGCGGAATGTCGCCGATCTCATCCAAGAAAATGCAGCCGCCATTGGCCGTCTCGAAAAGGCCTTCGCGGTCGCGATCAGCTCCCGAGAAAGCTCCCTTGGCATGTCCGAACAATTCGCTCTCGATCAGACTCTCGGAGATGGCGCAGCAGTTGACCACCACCCACGGACCTTCGCCCTGGGCCTTGGACAGCGTGCGCGCAATCAGCTCCTTGCCGGTCCCTGACTCGCCACGAACCAGCACAGCCGCGCGCGTGCGCGTGGCGGCTCGCAGCTGATCCCAGACGGCTTCCATGACCGCACTGTCGCCAGCAAAGCCTTCGTAAAGGCGACGCGGATCAGGAGCAGGCAAGTCAGTCCACCTTTGTGAGGATCTCGGTGCCGTTCTCGGTGATGGCCAAGGTATGCTCGAACTGAGCTGAATTCTTGCCGTCAGCAGTCACCGCCGTCCAGCGATCGGGAAGCAAACGCACCTGCCAGACACCGGCATTGACCATGGGCTCGATCGTGAAGACCATGCCCTTGCGCAGGCGTGGCCCCTGACGATCGCGGTAATGCAGCACGTTGGGCTGCTCGTGGAAGAGCCGCCCGATACCGTGGCCGCAGTAGTCACGCACCACAGTGAAGCCGCAAGAGGTCGCGTAGTCTTCAATCACGGCGCCGACCTCTCCCAGGAAAGCGCCTTCCTTGGCCACTTCAATGCCGAGGTACATGCACTTCTCCGCACATTCCACCAGCTTCCGTGCCTCCGGCGTCGGCTCGCCCACAAAGAAGGTCGCCGAGCAGTCGCCGTGGTACCCTTCCAGCGTCACTGTGACATCCAGGTTGATGATGTCGCCCTCTTTCAAGGGCACATTGTTGGGGATGCCATGCGTCACCACCTCGTTGACCGAAGTGCAGACGGAATTTGGAAATCCCCCCTTACCCAGCACCGGATGGCGCGGATCGGCCACCGGCCGATTGGGATAGTTGAGCGGGCTGGGATAGGCCTCGTGGTCCAGGATGAACTCCCGGACCTTGGTGTCGATTTCCAGGGTGGTCACGCCAGGTGCCACCAATGTTCCGGCGTACTTGAGCGTCTCGCCGCCGAGCTTCCCGCTCGCGCGCAAGAGCTCAATTTCCTTGTCAGTCTTGATGCGGATCAATGCTTGCCTCCAGTTTCGGCAATATACCCTAATCCGCAAGGCTAGCTAGGAAGAACGGCGCTCAGGCCGCCCGGCGACGGCGGCCCCACAGGAAGCCGAGCAGGCCCCACAGCAGCAGCGCCACGGCACTGACGGCTGCAACCTTGCAACCAAGGACCACCCAGGGACTGCTGTAGGTCATGCGGATCTCATGCTTGCCCGCCGGCACGGCGATAGCGCGCAGCGCGTAATCAGCACGCAGAATCTCGACCGGCTTGCCGTCTAAGGTGGCATGCCAATGGGGGTACCAAATTTCCGAGAGCGCCACGAGCGCCGGCCGCGGAGACTCGGTGGTGATGGTCCAGTGGTCGGGATCCGCATTCTCCCAAACCACCTTGCTGGGAGCCGGAGTGCGAGCCGAAGCCCCGACCAGCGACTTGGCAACCGGGTCCTTGGCCGTCTCGGAAGGATCCAGCAAAACCTGGGTGCGGTACGGGAAGGAGGGGTCGAGAATTTTGGCCAACTGTTGATCCAGAGGCGTCTCGCTTGCCGAGCCCACTAGGCGGATGTGTGGCAGCACCGAGCGGTTGGGAGCAACCCCCAGCGGCGCACTCTGATCCTTGCCGGCACGATAGATGAGATACTTCACGTTGAGCAGATCCAGTGTACGGCTACCTTCGATGGTGCCGTCGGGATACTGGCGCAATCCTGTCAAGACGCGTTTGTAGTCATCGCTGCGGAACTCGCGTTCGTAGGAGAGCTCATTATCGGCAAAGCCACCGGCCGTCTGATAGTTGTAAAGCATCAAGGCGCCCGAATTCACAGCGCCAGGAAGGTCCATGGCCCGCCAAGTTCCATGATCAGCACGCAGCGAAGCAAGTGTGGGATCTTCCGCATAGTATTCGTTGTAGGAGAAGGTCTCGATGAACTTGCCGGCAAGCGGGAAAAGATCGATCGCCACAGCCAAGAAGAAGACTCCCAGCACGAAGGGTTTCTTCACCTTGCCATCCACCCAAAGCGAAGAAACCAGTAGGATGCCACCCGCCAAGATGGCCGCGCGGATGGCGCCCATCTGGAAAGCCCCGGTATTCTGGGCCCAGAGTTGCTCGGCTTTGGCTCCCCCTTCGCCGAAGGTGGAATTCCAAAGCGAGAAAGTCATGTCGGGCATCGCCGCGAGAACGACCAGGATACCAGCCGTCACGCCAGCGGCAATCAGCAAACCCTTGCGAGCCTTTTCACGACGTTTGGAATCCCAGGAATCGACCCCGTCCACCGCCTTGAGCCACAGCGCCGAAAGGACGCACAGAGCCATGGCCCACCAGAACATGATCATGCTGGGGGCGCGGAAGTTGCGGATGCCCGGCACCGAGATGTGGTGGCCATTTCCCAGATCAAAGCCATACAGAAGGCGGTAGAAAGGCGTATTGGCCCCTAAGGCGTTCAGGACAGCAAGCACAGCAATGCCGATCCAGAACCAACTCCAACGACTCTTAAGCACCACGGCAGCAGCAATTCCCATGGCAGTGATGGCGATGCCAGCGTACTCGCTGTTGAGCTTGAAAGGATTGTGCCCCCAATAGTTCTCGTTGATGCCACAGAACTCTGGAACCACCAACGATGCCGTTTCTTCCCAATTAATGGACCAGCTAGTGGCATGCTCGTAAGTGGTCTTTTCGGCAGTATTGCGCACCGAAAACGCCTTAGTGTACTGCATGGGCGGATAGAAGACCGGCATGGCAAGGCCAATTCCCAATAGAATCGCCACCCAAAAGGCAAGGAACTTGCGCGACATCGCCGCCAAGCCTTCCTTTTCCTTCCACATTTCCCACAAACGCCAAAGCAGGTAGAAGAAGAATCCGATCAGAACGTAATAGACAGTCTGTAGGTGCGAGGTGAGCACCATCATGCCAAGGATGATCGAAAGCCCCAGTGGATGCCACCAGCGGCTTTCCTTGGACAACAGACGAATCAAGCAGTGCAGCGCCAATGGCAACCAAGCCATGATGTAAATCTTGGCGGTGTGACCACTGTGCATGGTCGAGATGAAATTGAGATTGAGCATGTAGGCCGCTGCAACGGCGGTCGCGCTCCAACGGTCAAGACGGAAGGAACGACGGAAGAGCACCACGGCGCCAAACCCGGCAAGCAGCGTATGCAGCCAAAAAAGCAACCCCAAAGCCCGATGGGTCTCGGCCAGCAGGATCACCACCCAAAAGCCGGGATAGAGAATATCGCCAAAGATGGAATCTAGGGTCGGCATGCCGGAGAGGTACCAAGGGTGCCATCCGTAGACGGTGAAATGCCGCAGCATTTCAGCCATTTTGACATAGTTGAAATAGCCGCCAATCTGATCCGAGCCATAGAACATCTGGTCGGTTGTGAGGAACTTCAAGAAAGGAATGGTGCCCATCACCAGAAGCAGGGCAACCGGAAGCAACCAGGGTTTCAATTTTTGGACAAATCGCGACATATCATTCCCCATCTGGAGCGGATTTGGAACCTAAGGCCGGAAAGCATAGGAATCCCCCACGGCGCTCGGACAGGGAGAGGTCGGCTTTTTCTAGATCCATGCGGTAATTTTCATCCAAAACATCCCTCGAGGCCTCCATGAAGTTCGGCACACCACTTTCTCCTTCCGCCATCCGCGTCCTTCTCCTGGGTTCCGGGGAACTGGGCAAGGAAGTCATCATCGCCCTGCAGCGCCTGGGTTGCGAAGTGATCGCCGCCGACCGCTACCCGAACGCCCCCGGGCATCAGGTGGCCCACCGCTGTCACGTACTAGACATGACCGATGCCGCCGCCGTCCGCGCCTTGGTGGAAGCCGAGCGCCCACACCTCATCGTTCCCGAGATCGAAGCCATCGCCACCGAAGAGCTTGAGCGCATCGAGGCCGATGGACTCGCCCAGGTGATCCCCACCGCCCGCGCTACGCGCCTCACCATGAACCGCGAAGGCATCCGCCGCCTGGCCGCCGAATCCGAAAGTCTTCCCACTTCCCCCTACGCTTTTGCCTCCTCCTTGGAAGAGCTTCGCTCCGCCATTGAAGGCGGCATCGGCTATCCCTGCGTAGTAAAGCCAGTGATGTCCTCTTCCGGCAAAGGACAGTCGGTGGTACGCTCGGCCGAAGGCATCGCAACCGCCTGGGACTATGCCGGCAAGGGCGGTCGCGTCGATCAGGGGCGCGTCATCGTCGAGGGCTTTGTCGATTTCGACTACGAAATCACTCTGCTCACGGTGCGTGCCGCCCAGGCCGACGGCACCACCGGTACCTTTTTCTGCGAGCCGGTGGGCCACGTGCAGGTGAACGGCGATTACGTGGAAAGTTGGCAGCCGCAACCGATGTCGTCCGAGGCTCTCTCCCGCGCCCGCGACATTGCCGACCGCATCACCACCGCTCTTGGTGGCCGCGGTCTTTTCGGCGTGGAGCTCTTCGTCAAGGGCGGCCAAGTCCTGTTCTCCGAAGTGAGTCCACGCCCCCACGACACCGGCATGGTCACCATGGCCACTCAGCGCCTTTCAGAATTTGAACTGCACGCCCGCGCCATCCTCGGGCTCCCCGTAGACACCACGCTCTTGCGCCCCGGCGCCAGCGCCGTGATTTACGGTGGTTGCGAAGCTGAAGGCATCGCCTTCGAAGGCGTGAACGAAGCTTTGCGGGTACCAGAATCGGACCTGCGGCTCTTCGGAAAGCCCCGTGCCTTTGTCAAGCGCCGCATGGGCGTGGCTCTTTGCACCGCAGGCGACATCGAGACCGCTCGACAGCGCGCCAAGCTCTGCGCCGGGAAAGTGCATCCCATCGCCAACTGAAGCTCCATCATCCGCGGTCTGCCAATGGCCATTTTTGCTATTGTCTGCTAATTGCAAAGGAGTGCTGCCCATGTACCTACCTACCATCATCGAGACAACCGGACGCGGCGAACGCGTCTATGACATCTATTCGCGCCTCTTGAAGGAGCGCATCATCTTTCTCGGCACCCCCATCGATGACGATGTGGCCAATGCCGTGATTGCTCAGCTCATGTTCCTGGAATATGAAGATCCTGACAAGGACATCACCATCTACGTCAACAGCCCCGGGGGCTCGGTGTCAGCGGGTCTTGCCATCTACGACACCATGGTCCACGTCCGTCCCGACGTGAGCACCATTTGCATAGGTTCTGCCGCCAGCATGGGGGCAGTCCTTTTGGCTGCAGGTACCAAGGGCAAGCGCTACATCCTGCCCCACAGCCGGGTGATGATCCACCAGCCGGCCGGCGGCGCCACCGGACAAGCCGTCGATATCCAGATCACCGCCAAGGAGATCATCAAGATCAAGACTCAGCTCACCGACATCCTAGTCAAGCACACCGGCAAGGAGCGTTCCGTCCTAGAAAAGGACACCGACCGCAACTTCTACATGAACGCCGAGGAGGCCATTGCCTACGGCTTGGTGGATAGCGTACTGACCCGGGATGTCAAGGGCGCATGAGTCGGCCTCGCAGCTATGCCAAGGTCCGCTGCTCGTTCTGCGGAAAAGCTTCTGAGGAGGTGACCCGCATGGTCACCGGACCGGGCGTGCACATCTGCAACGAATGCGTCGCCATGTGTTCTGACATCCTCAAGGAGACCTCAGAAGCTGACGGCACCGGCACCAAAGACAAGCGCAAGCTGCCCACTCCCTCGGAGCTCCACGCCCACTTGGACGAATACGTGATCGGCCAGGAGCACGCCAAGAAGGCCCTTTCGGTGGCGGTCTACAACCACTATAAGCGCGTCTTCAAAGCTCCGGCCAAGAACGGCGTGCAGGTGGACAAATCGAACGTGCTCCTGATCGGCCCCACCGGCAGCGGCAAGACGCTGATGGCCCAGACCATCGCCAAGTTCCTGCAGGTTCCCATCGCCATCGCCGACGCTACCATCCTCACCGAGGCAGGCTACGTGGGAGAGGATGTGGAAAACATCCTGGTGCGACTGCTGCAGGCGGCCGACTACGACGTGGAGGCCGCCCAGCGCGGCATCATCTTCATCGACGAGGTGGACAAGATCGCCCGCAAGGGCGGCGGCAATCCGAGCATCACCCGCGACGTGTCCGGTGAAGGCGTCCAGCAGGCGCTTCTCAAGATCCTCGAGGGCACGGTGGCTTCTATCCCCCCCAAGGGCGGGCGCAAGCACCCAGAGCAGAACCTCATCCAGATGGACACCCGCAATATCCTCTTCATCTGCGGTGGTGCCTTTGAAGGCTTGGAGAAGATCGTCGGGACGCGCATGCACACCAGCCAACTGGGGTTTTCGGCCCAAGTGCGCTCGCGCCACGATCGCGAAACCATGGCCTTGTTGCGCCAGACCGAACCGGAAGATCTCATCCAGTTCGGACTCATCCCGGAACTGATCGGCCGCGTGCCCATGATCGTATCCCTGGAAGAGCTCGATGAAGACTCACTTTTGCGCATTCTGGTGGAGCCCAAAAACGCCATCACCCGACAGTTCGAGCATCTGCTCTCGCTGGACAAAATCAAGCTCTCCTTTCAGGAGGAGGCGCTGCGCGAGGTGGTGCGCACCACCATCGCGCGCAAGACCGGTGCCCGCGGACTGCGCGCCGTACTGGAATCCACCTTGCTTGAAACCATGTACGCCGCCCCTGACCTCAAGGACGTGCGCGAAATCGTGGTGACGCGAGAAGCCGTGCAAGGCAAGGCCCCCCCTCTCCATGTGGAAGGCAAGGCCGGTTCGCGCCAGAACAGCGCGGCATGAGTTCTCCGGAAGGAGACTTTGCAGCCTTCCATCCGGCCCACGCTTTCGCGCGGGAAGAACTGTTGGATCTCGTCCTGGACCCATCCCCAGCACCACGGAAAATTCTGCTGCAAGGCCCGGCAGGCGTCGGCAAGCACCATCTGGTGCAGAGCCTGAAAAAGGCGCTGCCCTCGGCAGAGATTGCCCTGTGCGAGACCGGCGCGAATCGTTCCTCCTCGGGTCTCACCATCTGGATCGCGCGCGGCTCCGTCGCAGATCGCACCCTTGCCGAACTGCCGCGCATTCTCCTGCGCGGCTTTTCCAAATACGAGAAGCGTGTCCTGGCCCAAAGTTCCCTGGCCCCCGAAATCTGCACCGCTTTCGAGCTGACCCCGGCACCTTTCCTGACAGAATCTGTCTTAGAAACGTTGCTCTTCTCGGGGCCTCGCGAAAGCGGATGGCACGGCTTCGTGGAGCGCCTCGAGAAGCTCTGCCGACGCCGCGTCCGCACCGCCCTGACCACCACACAGCTCGATCCCGACTGGATCCGCGAGGTGCTCGGGGACGCAATTTTTCCTGATCTGACAATTTTTGACGAAAACATTCCCGGATGCGTCGCGGGCCTCATGGTTTCGTCCTGGGGCGGCGACATTGTCCGTGTCGAGGCCACCTGCCACCCGGGTGAGGGGTGTGTGACCATGACGGGAGCTGGGGCGCAGGCGGAGCAGGCTGCACGCCTTGCGCAGCTGCGTCTGATTACCCTCTCCGAGGGCCTCGACCGCTCCCGGGAGGCGATCTCATGCCTGGATTGGCACCTGCATGTAAGCGGCGCTGGCGGCCCCAAGGACGGAGTCTCGCTCGGCCTTGCCCTCCTGGTGGCGATGGCCTCCAGCCTGCTGCGCCGGCCAGTGGAACATTTGACCGCCTTCACCGGGGAGCTCACGCTTACGGGAGCTCTGCTTCCCGTAGGGCAGCTTACCGAAAAATTGCTGGGCGCCGAACGCGCCGGCTGCCGCAGCCTACTTTTCCCCAAAGTCCAGCAGGACGAGCTCCTCGGACTTTCCGAGGCGCGCCTGGAAACCAGGCTGCGCGCCGCCCTTCGGGACGAGGACGCCTTGGAAGCGCTGGGACTATGGAGACGATCATGACAGAATTTGTCAAAAACTTGGAATTCGTGCGCGGCCGCATCGCAGCCGCCGCGCACGCCTGCGGACGCGATCCGAAAGAGATCACGCTCGTGGCCGTGAGCAAGCGCCACCCACGGGAACGCATTCTGGAGGCGCAAGCAGCCGGACTCCGCGACTTCGGCGAGAACTACGTGCAGGAGGCGCTCGGGAAGTTTCCCGTCGCAGAGGCGCGCCTGCACTTCATTGGGCCGCTGCAGCGAAACAAGGTGCGCAAGATTTTGCCGCTTGCCTTCCTGATCCACGGTGTGGGGAGTCTTTCCGTGCTGGAAGCGGCTGAGCGCATCGCCGGCGAACTGGGCCTGACACGCGATCTTCTGCTGCAACTTCATCTCACGGGCGAAGCCACCAAAAGCGGCTTCGACCTTTCCGAGTTCCGAGCCCTGCTTCCCGACCTCGCAAAACTCCAGCACGTGCGGGTGCGCGGCCTCATGTGCATGGGCCCCTTGGACGGCGGCTCCGAAGCAGCGCGACCGGTCTTCGCCCACGCTCACAAACTTTTAGGAGAGCTGCGCCAGGCGATTCCGACGGCTGACATCCTCTCCATGGGCATGTCCGAAGATCTTGAGACCGCCATCGCTGAAGGCTCCACCATGGTGCGCGTGGGCACCGCGCTCTTCGGGGCCCGCACCGAGGTGCCTTGATGGGCTTTCGTTCTTTCGTGCGCGAGTGGATCTTCCTCTTCGGCTACGCAGGACTTTTTGCCCTGCTCTGCTACGCGCTCCTCTCGGGGATGCGCATCACTCGCGGCAACACCTTCCTGCACGCCTTGGAGGTCCTGACGCGTCCAGCCCTTGATCCCGTTCGACGCCATCTGCCCCGCCCGTTCGGCTGGGATCTTTCGCCGCTTGCGGCCTTGCTTCTGGCCTGGATCGGATTCCTGGCCGTGCGCTATCTCCTCTCCTGACACATCCTCCTCGGAGCCCATCTTGAACATCACTCCCATCGACATCCGCAAGCAGGAATTCCGCCACACCTTCCGCGGCTACGACCCCGAAGAAGTCCGCGCCTACCTCGACGCCGTGGCCTCTGAGCTCGAAGAGCTCAAGCACGAGACCCAAACCGCTCGCGAGGCGGCCAAGCTCCTGGAAGAGCGCCTGGGCCACTACCGCCTGATCGAGCAGAACCTCCAGGATGCCGCCCTCACGGTACAGAAGGCCCTGGACGAAACGCGGCGCCAGGCCGAGAAGGAAGCCGAACTCATCCTGCGCGACGCCCAGCAGCAGGCTCAGGCCGACGCCCGCGAGCTCCACGACCACGTAGCCCACCTCAAGGCCGACATCGCCGCCCTGGAACTCCAGCGCCAAAGCCATTTCGCCCGCCAGCGCGCCCTTCTGAAAAGCCAAGCCGACTTTCTCGAGGCTATGGAAGCCGACGCCAAGATCGCTGGCGCGTGAACCTGCGCCACGTCTCCGGAAAGGAATTCCTCTCCGAACCCCAGGAGGCGGCGTGGGACCTTTCGCCTTGGCTGGAGCTATGCTCCCGCATCGATACCTGGACAGAGAAGGCGTTTGCCCATCTTGACGGCCATTACCAGTGCCGTCGCGGCTGCCATCACTGCTGCCGCCGTATCAGTTCGCTCTTGCCGGTGGAATGGGCGGCCCTCCAGCAAGCGGGCGCGATTTCCGCTGCCGACGGAGGCCTTCGCTCGGATCTCCATCCCGACGAACCCCTTTGCGGCCTGCTGGCTTCGGATGGCTCGTGCCGCCACTACGCCTGGCGCCCGGTGATCTGTCGCACCCACGGGCACGCTTTGCTGCTCCATGAAAACGAGGAAGCCAGCGTCGATTTCTGTCCTTGGAATTTTCAGGACCTCGAAGAGCTCGGAGAAGAGGACCTGCTGGATGTCGAGCGACTCAACGAAGATCTGCTGCGCGCCAACGCCCTGTTCCTGCGCACGAGCTACCCATCGCGCCTTGCCGAACTTTGGCAATGGCGCATCGAATGGCAAGCCGATTCCTCCTGTGGGCGCTAGATTCTAACCATGTCGTCCACTGGGCACAGCAACATCGCCGCGCGTCTACTGCATTTGGGAGTGCTGCTGCGACGACGCAGCCTGGATGCCCGCAAGATCCTGGAGCAGTTGAGCAATACGACTTTCCCCTCAACGCTTCCGGAATTCCGTAGCGCTTTAGCTGCGACTCTGTTGGATGTCGATTACGAGCACGCCGAAGCAATCTTTGCACCCGCCCAGGCGTGGGCTCTTGAACACCACGATCCCCAATGGACACCGAGCGAATATGTCTCCACCAGGCCTCGCGTGTTGGTGATCGAAGACGAGCCCATGGAGATTGAACTGCTTTCCCAGATCCTTCCAGACGTGGAGCTACTCGCTTGCCAGAATGGATTGGAAGGTCTGCGCATCGCCTCTTGGGAAGCGCCGGATCTGGTCCTGTTGGACGTTGGACTGCCCGACATCTCCGGCTGGGAAGTGCTGCGGATCCTGCGCGAGGAGCCGCGCACCCAACGCGCCTTGACCATCTTCCTCACCGGCGCCGATAGCGAAGAAAATGAAGCGCGCGGCCTGGAAGCCGGCGCTATCGACTACATCACCAAGCCCATCCACCCATCCATTGTCCGTTCTCGCATCTTCAATCATTTGGAGCTGAAGCGCCACCGGGACTTTTTCGAGCAATTGGCCCATCTGGACGGGCTCACGAGCCTAGCCAACCGCCGCCGCTTCGATACCCATCTGGAGGCCGAATGGCAACGGGCAGTTCATATCGGTGCCCCTATCTCGCTCGTCATGGGCGATCTGGATCGCTTCAAGCTCTTCAATGACAATCAGGGGCATCTGGCTGGCGATGATTTATTGCGCCGCGCCAGTCAAGCATTTCAAGAGGTCCCTCATCGGCCAGCCGATCTGCTGGCCCGCTATGGCGGCGAGGAATTCGCCTGCATTCTTCCCGACACCGGCCTTGCCGGTGCCCTCTTGGTTGCCGATCGTATGCGTCGCGCCTTAGAGCAGTTGCAAGTCGCCCATCCCCAAAGCATTCATGGCATCGCCACCGTGAGCTTTGGTGTCTCCACCTTGCACCCCCAAGAAGGCCAGGAAGCCAGCGACCTGATCGCCGATGCCGACCACTGGCTCTACAAGTCCAAGGATCGCGGCGGCAACATCGTCACCAGCGTAGAATCCGGCGGTTCCGACACCACCGCCATCCACAAACTGTTGCTTGCCGACTAGCGCAACAGCAGGAACAGCGCCACGCCCAGCAAGAAGATGCCATAGGCATTCTTAAAGAGGGCAGGCTTCAGGCCGATGGCGAGCTTGGTGCCAAAAAAGGTCCCCACCACTAGGCCGCCCACGATCCAGCCGACATTTCCCAGATTTAGGTCGCCGTGCCTGGCATAGACCAGCACGCCCGGCAGTCCCACCGGAAGCTGCAAAGCCGCAAGCGAGGTCCCCGTCGCTTCCTTGGGCTTGTAGTGGAAGATCCCCATGAGCATGGGGACCACCACGATGCCGCCCCCTTTGCCAAAAAGCCCAGCGATGATGCCGGCAGCAAAACCGACCACGAGGAACGCTGCAATAGATCCCTCTCGACGCTCCTGCTCGATAACAGGGCCGCGCTTCAAGAGCTTGAAGAATCCCAGGTAATTCAGACCGCTGTAGCAGAGAAAGGCTGCATAGCTTCGCTCCAGGATCGCTGTGGGGGCATGCACCGCAAGCAAGGCCCCAAGCGCAGATCCACAGAGAAGCCCAGCTGAAATCCAGGCCGAACTGCGCCACTGGATGAGCCCTGCCTTGTAATACCCCACCACGCCGAGGATTCCCACCGGCAGCAAGAGTGCCGCAAGCGAAGTCGCACTGGCATGAAGTACATCCATGCCAAATACGGTGATGAGAACCGGAACAATGAGAATGCCACCACCGATTCCGAAAAGTCCCGAAAGCACGCCGGCACTAACGCCCAAGATCAGATAAGCGATAAGCATGGCCTGAAAAATTACATGGATCTCCTTTCAAAAGGACGATCCGAACAAGGATTGCTAGCATTCTCCAGCATGCGTCGTGTTGGAATCTCTCTGCTGGTTCTTTTTGCCCTCTTGATCGCCATTCTTCTGGGAATCTTCTTCACCCCGCAAGGCCCAGGCAAGGCCACTAATGTGCGTGTGGCCCGAGGTGAAACCTTCCGCTCTGTCGCCACCCGTTTGGAATCCCAGGGGGTCATTCATAACAAGCGAGCCTTCCGTGCTCTGGCTCGTTTGCGAGGTCTGGATCGCGAACTGCGCCCCGGCCGCCGCGCTCTTCCAGCCAACGCCTCCATCTGGAATGTCGTCCAAGCGCTCTACCGCAAACCGGTTCCGTTCAAGATCTCGGTTCCCGAAGGCCGGACCTGCTGGGATGTCGCCGGCATCCTGGAGCGCGCTCAACTTTCCGATAGCCTTCCCTTTGCCAAGCTCTGCGAAGACTCCGCCACGACCAAGCGATTGGGCCTTCCGACAAAGCGCCTAGAGGGCTACCTCTTCCCCGATACCTACCTCTTCGACGGCTCCGAATCGAACGAAGAAATCGCCAGCACCATGGTTCATCATTTTCATTCCGTGTGGGCGGGGCTCGACACCACGCATTCCGCAAGTTTCCGCGAGCTGGGCGCCAAGGGAGTTCTGACACTTGCCAGCATCGTCGAGCGCGAAGCCGCCGACCGCTCGGAATGTCCGCGTATCGCTGGCGTCTTCTACAAGCGTTTGCATGTCAACATGACCTTAGGCGCCGACCCGACAGTACGCTATGCGCTGCGCAAGTTCACCGGAAGCCTCACCGTCTCAGAGCTTGCCAGCAACTCCCCTTACAACACCCGAAAGTTCGAAGGCCTGCCTCCAGGCCCTATTTCTAATCCTGGCCGCCAAGCCTTAGAAGCCGCCCTTCATCCCGACACGGCCCAAGGGCTGCTCTACTTTGTGGCTCGTGATGACGGTAGCCGCCGCCACGAGTTCTCCAGCGACTACAACGCATTCTTGCGGGACAAGCGTGCGGCCGCTCACAAACGCGCCGAAACCGGCCGTCCAGACCTCTAACTCAAACTCAGCAGGCGCCGCCCCAGGGCATGGAACTGGGCATGGCCGACATTGCGCATCTCAATTTCCATGCATGGCAGGAAACCCAGCCAAAGCGCCAAATCACCCACGAGGTCCAGTACCTTGTGGGCTGCGCATTCCCCATTCATTCGCGCTGCTCCCCCGGTCCAGACCTCTTGCGCCGGATCCACGCCCAACTCCCGAGCTAACTCCATGGCGTCAGCGGATGTTGCCGGCCCCAGCAGGCGCCCTTGTCCGACTCCGCAGCCCCGCAGCATCCCAATCAAACGCGCTTGACAATAATCCTCGCTGGAAATGAACGTCCTCGCCTTTAAACACGCACTCAGAGAAGACGCTCCAGCTTCCCAGACTTCAAGTCCCATAGGCGTTGCCCACTCCGAGCGAACATGAAAGGAGGCTGCAGACCGTGCCCATAGCGTTCCTCCCCGATCATTGATCAGATGGACGTCAAAGGCTCCTACATGGCGCAGGGGCACCTCTCCATGCCGAGGAATCGAGAACATCGCGGCGGAGCCGTCTCCGATCGGCAAATCTGCATCGTCACATTCCAGGCACCAGTCACGCCAACCGGCGATCAAGAAAGCCGCGGCAACATGCTCCAGCGGCCCAACGCCATCGCACTGGGTGCAACGCTGGGTGCAAGACAAAGCCGAAGGCGCGATGCGAAGTAATTGGTTTGGCCTGCGGATCCATCGCCCGTAGCCCTGTGGCATTCCCGTGCCACGCAAGGTAGACACCTTTCCCGAGTGCATTCCCGCCCCTTGCAAAAGCAAAGGACTTCTTTGTTGGTGCTTGATCATTGCCTTAAAACAAAAAAGGCACCTGCCGTTGGACAGGTGCCTTGAAGACTACAAAGATCTATCGGGAGATGCCTATGTTGCGGATGATATTCCACTCCATCTTCTTCTGAATCGTTCCATCCGAAAGCGTAACGTCACGGATCAGAAGAATTCGCATGGCATAGATTCCATTAGCAACAGCACTACCGTTAGTGGCTCGTCCATCCCACAGAGCAAGAAGGTTGAATCGGCCAAAACGATCCATGATGTTAGAGAAGTCCGAAGATTTGAGATCTGCCGAAGACTTCCCGACAAACGTGCCGTACTTGTCATAGATGTAGATGGACAGCAGCGCATGCGTCCCAATGCGAGCCGTATCGCAAGGAGTACTGATGCCGATCACTCCGGTCAGATTTCCATATATGGGATTCCAAGCCTTGTTCGAAAGCGGATCTACCTTGCTACTAGGGTTGAGCTTGGTGTTTTCCGTCCCAACGATGACCACATTGGACCCCGAGCCGGCAAGCGGCGAAGGCTGCGTCATCGGAGTCGGGTTGAGGAGGTAACTCCAAATGCCGGTGCCAGTGTTGTTGGGGAGCACAATGGTCAAATTCAGATCAATGGGATCCCGCTTCTTGGCGTTGACAATCACATAGGGAGAGACCGCCCCAACCACACTGCCAGTCGTACCGACGAGACCGCTCTGTCCAGCCAACTTGATGGAATCCCCGCCGTAGGGAACCACTGCGCAAAGCGTATCAAACAAAGCGTATCCGGACATGCCATCAGGCTGAATGACGATGCTGTTGGGAGTAAGGGAGATGTTGTCCTTTTTCGCTACCATCGAGTGGTAATCGCTTCCAACAGCCTTCACCGGCTCAGAGAAGTACATCCAAAGCGTATCATAGGACGTAGCGGCATCAATGAACTTGCCGTACTTCAAAGAATCATTGCGGATCATCGGCGGAATGGAATCTTCAATCGAGAAGGCCACCTTGGGAGGAAATTCCTCGCTCTGATACTGGGCGTCATCGCCTTCGAAGAAGCTCTTCATGGTATCCAAGACCGGTGTCGAGGCCATAGTCACACCCGTCTGGAAGCCAGTCTTCGACTGCGGCAGATCAATGGTCAAGCTTGTCTTTCCCTTGGTCTCGCTTGCCAGCAGAGTGTCTGCATACTTCACCATCGTCGTGCCATCGAGGGACGGCCACACGAATGTGAAGATCGCTCCCTTGGTCAATTCTTTCTTGAAGAAGATCGTTGCCCGCGTAGCGGTTCCACGGCCATCGGGATCACTGTAATAGGCAAACGACGGACCACGATCACCGCTTACGATCGGCACCCAGCGCGCATTGGCTGCCGGAGTCGTTCCAGTATTGGCGGCGATAAGAATCGAATTGTCGCCATCCATGCGAATCGAATCGCCAGGATTGGGGGCATTGTCCTTGGTCGGATCGACAATGAACCGCCAGCCAATACCGGTCCCATCGTCCACACCATTCGTCACGCCCAAACCTCCGCTCACGCCCTGCTTCACGAGCCAGTTGCCGCTAGCAAGTTTCGTAAGTGGCTCGGAGAAGGTGACCTTCAGTGTATCAGGTGCCCCATTGTTGCCCAAGAAGAGCCACGCCGCCGTAGCCACCGGACCGACCGAGTCAACCAGTGAATACGATTCGTCACGGCCCTCAGCAAACAGTTCAAGCTTTCCGGCACCGGAAGTCCCGCCACCAATCGTCGCCCCCTTCGGGAACGGACTCTTCGTGAAATCTAGCGCCCAGTGACTGCTGTCAGCCTGCACCTGAAAATCACTCATGGCAACGATTTTAGAGATACCTCCCCAGAAGACTTCAAGGCTATCGGGAAGCTCACTTACCCGAAGAGAACGGCTGAAGGAGAAATAGACCTTATCCGCTGCGCCATCACCGTTTTCGTCCTTTATATAAGCAAACTTGATGGGCTGCGGAACTGGAATCTGCTTAACCAGCACTCCAGGAGCACATTCGGCTCCTCCCGCCTTGTTGCCCGCCAAATCCGAAAGGACACCAGTCGGATCGATACGCACAGTTTCTCCATCCTTAACGATGGTATCACCGCTGACCAAATTGCCGGTAAAAACGATCTTCACGACATTGGGGTTGGTCGCATCGGTAATTACTCCAGTGATCTTCAAAGAGGTCGAGGCAACATCCTTGCTCGCAGTATTGGTGACAAGCAATGCCCATGCGGCGGCACTATCCAGCCCGCTCACGGACTCGCTGAAGGTCAACTTGAGCGTATCAGCAACACCGCTTGCCAAGCCAGGATTCTCCGTCAAGTAGGCCTTGCCCAGAAGACGCGGCCCAATCTTGTCAGAAATAGCAACGGTAGGCAGCGTCAAAGAAGAGTCATCTGCAGGAGGCCGATGCAGCGTATAAACAATCTGCATGGAACCGGTCAGGGCCGTATTCGTATCCGGCGATCCAGGCACCGCAATGCTCAGCTTGGAAGAATCCCCGCCCGTGAACGACCACTGCGTCGAGTTCATCGCATAGGTCTTGCCGCCATAGGTGACGTAAATCGTATCGATCTCCGCCTTGGAAGGATTCACTTTGGAAGGTGTCACCTTATCCGTCGGATCAACGAGCTGAACGTAGATGGAATCAGCAACGCCATCGCAATTGACATCATAGAATCCAGCGGTGCTGGGGATTGGCGCTGGCGGCACCGGAGGCATGCTGAATTTTACCGGCAGCTCAGGACTGGTGGGATCAATCCCCGGGATGAGCCCCTCCATACTATCCTGTGCCGTCGCCTTTGCCGAAGCAACCCACACCGTTCCCACGGCGTTTGCAAGCTGAACTCCAGAATCCTTGATCGGCTTGGTCATCAGAGAATCAGCGTAAAGCGTGATGTAGCTAGAACTCAGAGCATAAATCTTGACGATCGAATTTGCATAGGAGCTTGTGAGATCAGGATTCTTGCCATCCTTGGTGACCAAGATCCGAATCTTGACTGGCGAATTCACGAAGGTATCGATCTTGGAGCGGAAATCAAGATCCCATGCGATGTGCCCTGAAGCAGGCAGCAAGCGCATCCGTGCCGAATCCAGGTAGTCGACGCCATCCACATTGGCCGTCAACTGCGCCCACGGGAAAAATCCCGCAGCCCAAACAGTGGCCCCTAACTGCGCCGGATCGGCGTACATATAAGCCGTTGCCGTTCCCGTGGAGTCTGTAGAAACCTGTACCGTAAGCTTCTTGTCTGCCGTGGCAGATGCCGCCGTGGAACCAAGTGACAAGATGGAACCAACGATGGGTGCAGACTTGTCATCATAAATGTTCGGGATGCTTCCTGCATTGACATTCACCGTCGCAGCCGTGTCCACATTGTTCCCGAACTTGTCGTAAACGTTAAGCGTCACCACATTGGCCGTGAGAGCCTTCTCTTCGTTGCAGAAGGTGGCGGTCGTATCCCACGGAGAGGGCTGACAGGGCACATTCTTGACCGTGGCCGGCGACACAAACTGGACCTTGTAAGGAAGGCCTGGGCGAATCTTGATGTTGCCTGTACCCATGATGCCAACGGCGGAGGTCGCGGCCCCGACCACACCGGTCACGGTCACGCTCAAGTTGCCGCGCGTCTCAAAGGAAACCGGCGTCGAGAAACTGCCCGTCATGCTCGAAAGGAACTGAGCGGTATCCACAAGCTTGCCGGTCAACCCATCGCGCATGTTAGTACCGGCACCGGGTGTAACATAGACACGGCTCACCACCTGCGTCGGCAGCTTGTTGCCCTTGGCGTCCATGACGTAAGCTTGCATGTAGACCTTGTCACCCACGCGCGCCTGGCTGATGGTGTCGGTGCAAGCGCTATCCTTGCAGAACCGGACCCCCATCTGATAGGCCAACTTGCGATAGAAGTAAACGCCAATCACATTCACTCGCTTGCCAGACACCGGATCCAAGGCGCTCATGAACACGTCAAAGCGCGCATAATCGTTGGTAACGGTACTCGGAAGCGAGAAGGTCGCATTGTCTCCAGAAGCTTTGCTCCAGTTGACTGTCGTAATCTTGGTCGGATTCGTATACGGCAAATTCGACTCATCAGTGGAACTTGTCCCTGTAGGCAGCTTCGAGAACGGGAAGGCATCGTAGTAATAGACAGAGTCGATGCTATAGCTGGTGTAGCCACTGGAAGCGGCGCCCGTCTTGGCATCGACCTGCTGAACGATCATCGGAAGCTTGGCTGTCGTTCCGTTCACGCTAGCAATCTGCTGGTCGACAAGGCTCAACACGACTCCGCTAGGCGAACACCCAAGCGTTGTCTTCCCCGTCGATGAATCGTAGCAGAAGGCACCACGATCAGCGGCCGTGCCATCCGTATTGCCAAAATTATCGTTGTTCCAAGCCTTGTTGCGGATGGTCTTTTGGACCTCCATCATGCTCCACTGCGGAGCGAACTTGTATAGGTCACTCGGACTGGCCGTCTTATAGCTCGCCTCATACTTGGCAGAATCCGTCTTCTTGCGAGACGTGTCTGCGGCAAGGTTGATGGAATCGAGCGCCGTATTCAGGCGAAACGCAAACATATTGGCATGTGCAGTCGCAACGGCAGTCGACATATTACCGGAAGGAGCCTGCGGCATCACATCCACGAAGCCGTAAGAGGCATAGCCATTGTCATTGCTTGCTTGATAAATTTTGCCCGCATATCCCGTGACACCAGTGAGGCTGGAAAGCGCTTTGTTATTGAACAACAGACTGTCACCACTGATAGGAACAGTTAACCCTCTGTGCGCTTGCCAATTGTTCCAGAGGAATTGCGGAGAAATATCTCCATAATACTGCACCTTGGCACTGAAATTGCAGGGGCTGCAAGCACTCCCAGGGCTGTAAACGCCAACTAAAGTGGGATCAGAAATGTTCACATTGTCCATCACGCTCTTTTGGGTAGCCACAACCCCAGGCATCAACTGGAAAGTATTGTTCCACGTCGTAATGCCATAGCCCGCAAGTATTTGATGCGAGTCGCTTGGCTTGATGCCATCAAGTTCCGTCGAGACGCGCACGACGTTGTTGTAAAAGAGTTCTTGCTTTCCTGCACGCCACCCACCAAACCCCATGACCATGGGGCTGCGCAAAATCGTATTATTGTAGATGCGATCCGTCGAGAGCACGGCATCCTTCAGGTAGACAAAGCCACCCGTTTGATTATTCATTTCGTTGTCATTAGCCGCCTTGTCCTTCGTGCTATCAGCATATTGGAATGCCTTATTCATATTATTATAAGCGACATTGTGGTGAATGCGCGAGGCCAAGTCCCAGTTGCTCTCGATGTACATCCCCCACCAGTTATCGTGCAGATAGTTCTTTTGAATACTGTGGTTTCCCACTTGCCCATAGCGTGAAAGTGGAACGATATTAGCGACATCCATATCACCTGGATTGGCGGTACCAAACATGCCACCCACATTGCGGCCATTGATATAAAAAGCAGAAAAGAAATTTGAAATTTCATTACTTTCGGCGTTCACACGCAGCGACTGAAAAAGATCAATGCCGACAATTCCATGTACGACATCGTACTGATTGCTCCAGATTTTTTGATTCCGGAAATAGATGCCCGTCTTGCCAATAAGCTTCAGTCCCTTGATCGTGATGTCGCGGCTCTTCTTGACCACGATCATGCCGTTATGCTGGAAGCCTGAAGTGGAGTACGTAGAAGAGGTATCACTGCATTTGCCCATAGGCCCATTTGTCGGCGCTGGATGATCTGGGCATCCTTCGTTTGGCCACATTAACCACCCTGCAGGGCGAGTAGGGTCGTCCGTGCCGCTAATGTCTTTCCAGGAAAGAGTAAAGACCTTAGCCACCGTCGCAGCCTGCCCCGAAACCGGATTCTTGACATAGGTATATAGGGTAGGGTCGAACTTCAGCGTCGGTGTCACGGTCTTGTTGGCACCAATCAGCGTCAGATTGGATTTGCCTTCGATCCAAACGGGAGCCGACAACGTATAGCTCGCATCGACCAAATTGATCGTGCAAACGTCGTTGCTCCCGCAGTCGTTGATCGCGGACTGGATCGTCTTGTGATCGCCCTTGGCGGCGCTCGAAGAGACTGTGAACGTCTTCTGATCAGCCATAGCTGTTGCGCTGAGCGCAAACAGTGCTGCCATCATGACTACGCGTGCAGCGCATCCTCGGCTCTTACGCGCCTCATTCTTCTGCACTTGCATCCACGTCCGCATATTTTGACTCCTCGCTCATTCCCTAAATGGTCAATGGGATACGATGGCTCCAACCTAACGACGACGTCAGTTCTTCGCAGAACATTTCTGCACGCCGTGACAACAACCGTGCTCAAAGGGAGCTTGCTTCTCGGAAGCTCTCCCAGCTATGGACTCTATTGTCTTAAATGTAGGCATCCAAACGCAACAGGTTCACCCGTTTCTTCTCGCTTCTTTCGCAGCTTACTCCCGAAGAGTACGACGCGAAAGCAGTGGCGAGGCTCCTTCCAAGCGCAAACGCCCCTCCTTGGAGAGATGACTCAAGGAATGGCGCAGCAGCGCATTGTCTCCGCGGTGTTGCGCCACCATGGCCAGAGTCAGCCAAGCTTCCTGATTGGAAGACTCTATGGAAACGGCTTGCAAGCCATCCCGCCGCGCATCTAGATAACGCCCCAGGCAAAAGGCAGCTTCGCTACGGCACGCCCAACCGGCAGCCGAGCGGGGAGTCATGGCGATTTCTCGCGAGCAAGCATTCCAAGCGACCTGGGACTCTTCCGCACGCAGGGCGGCCTCTCCGTACCGCCCCCAAAGCCGAGCTGAAGCTCCAGAATCCTGGACAGCCTTGCGAAGCGTCTGCATGGCCTTGCGGCTTTCACCCATCTCTTCCTGAGCTTGCGAAAGGGTATACCACCCCTCTTCATCGGTCGGGTCCAGACGCACGGCTTCCTCGAAAGAAAGGGCCGCCTGTTGCCAACGACCGGCCTTGTATTGGGCGACAGCCAAATTATGCCATGCGATCCACTCCTCGGGGTCGCGATCCAGAGTCTTGCGCCAAGCCGCAATGGCGCTATCAGAACGGTGCAACCCTTGAAAGACCAGCGCCCGAGTTCGGTGTACCTCAGCATCGTTGGAATCAAGATGCAAGGCACGAGCAAGAGCTTCCGAAGCATCGGCCTGTCGTCCCATTCGGAAAAGCGAATACCCCAAACGGCTCCAGCTCTTGACATCCTTTGAATTCAATCGTACGGCCTTCTGGAAGGCTTCCACAGCTTCGGCGTGACTTCCAAGATTGGATGCCACCGAACCAAGATTGAACCAAACGGCCGAAGATGTGGGCAAATAGAGCGAAGCACGGCGATGCGATTCCAGTTCTAACGAGGCGCTATCATGTTCTCCCCACACCAAAGCCAATTGCTCCCAAGCCTCGCCAAATTCTTCATTCAGCCCAAGCGACTTGCGAAAAGCATCAACGGCGGTATCTAAAGGTTCTTGTAGATAGCGAGCCGCCACGCCGCGAGCATACCAAGCCCAAGCGCTTTCTGGCTCGTGAGCCGTCCAGCGGCGGGCAAGATTTCGCAACCCGGCCCAATCGTGCCGTGCAATCAATTGAGGATAGAGAACAAACCAATGGGAAGCCTGAAGCTCTGCTGCATTCTTTCCGGCATGCCCGCGAATTTGGGCGATCCATTCCACCGGTGCCGCAAAATTGAGGCTTTGGGCATATTCTTCATAGAAGGATGTAATGCCCAGCAGACGTCCTTGATCATCCCAAAGGCCACCACCAGACGAACCGGGAGAAATGGGAGCAGTGGTTTGAAGGTAGCTGGAGGAATCAAAGTCCCGAAATCCCGAAAGGATTCCTTCACCGATGGTCAGTTCCATGCCGGCCGGCGCCCCGACAGTGTACACCCGCTGCCCAATCCGCAAGTCTTTGGAAGATCCCAGATGCGCCGGCTTTCCCAAAGCGCGCGAAAGCTTGAGCAAACACAGGTCTCGTCCTTCGTCGCGCGCCATGACCACGGCGTCCACAGTATCGCGGCCTTGAGAAACGCGGATGCGCGTCGCTTCTTCGACCACATGGCAATTGGTCACCACCGTCGAGTCAGGGAGCACTACACCGCTTCCTTGACCCAGATCTTCACCGGCACGATCGCTGGTCCAGATCACCACCACAGAGCGCGAGGCCTTCTCGAAAACATCAGCGGGATCGCGATGGCAACCCCCAAGCATCCAACCGAGGCACAGGGCAAAAAGCAAAAAGCGTCCGCCCCGCAAAGGAGATGGACGCTTTTCAAAGCACTTGCCTAAACCAACGTCAGACGTCGCCGACCTGACGGAAATCGAGTTCCACCGGCGTGGAGCGACCAAAAACTGAGACCATGACGCGAAGCTTGCCCTTGTCGGGATGGACTTCTTCAATGGTGCCGTCGAAGTCCTTGAAGGGGCCTTCGTTGATGCGCACGGAATCGCCTCGCTTCCACGGGATCTGCACCATGCCCACCACCGGAGCGGCATCGCCACGATCATGGCCAAGGCGCCCAAGAATGCGATCGACTTCGGCTTTGCGCAAGGGCGAAGCCTTGCCGTTCACGCCAATGAAGCCGGTCACGCCAGGAATTCCCAGAATGCCGTGCTGAACTTCCTTGGTGTCGTTCATCTCGACGATGACGTAGCTTGGAAAATCGCGGCGCACTTGGCGGATCTTGCGACCACCACGTACCTGAACGATCTCCTGCGAAGGCACCAGCACTTGGCCAATATCCTGCGCCAAATGCTCATCGCGTTCGATGATGTCTTCGATATAGGCCTTAACTTTGGCTTCTTGGCCAGAGTAGGTATGCAGGGCGTACCAAAACATGTCAGACTCCTCCGCCGAGCAACATCTCGACGAGGAAGCCCATCGCTAAGTCGACCCCGTAAATGAACAGGCCACAGGCCAAGCTGAAGCCCATGACAACCCAGGTGCTCTCGACGAGCTCATTCCTGGTCGGCCAAGTAACCTTCTTGACCTCCATCAAAACTTCGCTGAAATATGCCTTGAGCTTGTTCACGCCTCAGCCTTTCGTAGACAGGCCAAGAGGGACTCGAACCCCCAACCTGCGGTTTTGGAGACCGCTGCTCTACCAATTGAGCTATTGACCTAAAAGCTCGCCTCAGATTGAGGCGAGCCGCTCTTACTTGACGATTTCGGTGACGGTGCCAGCACCGATAGTGCGGCCGCCTTCACGGATGGCAAACTTCAGGCCCTTGTCCATAGCGACAGGGGTGATCAAATCCGCTACGATCGAGATCGTATC
>Ga0302287_10000049_pt1 | contig 102694 bp, 86 predicted proteins | sample III_Fen_E2_4_FD_200452 | JGI IMG/M metagenome (GOLD analysis project Ga0302287, IMG submission 200452) | Peat permafrost microbial communities from Stordalen Mire near Abisko, Sweden - III_Fen_E2_4 | ecosystem: Environmental > Terrestrial > Soil > Wetlands > Permafrost | place: Sweden: Abisko... | reverse complement strand
CGCAGATCCCCTAGGCCAATCGGAGTGGAGAGGGCCACGCCAGCCGGGCCCGGCGTCACCTGCCCAATCGTCTGGGCGGTGTCGAAGATCTCGCGAAGGCCGGTGGCCTGCCAGGCCCACAGCGGCTGCTTGTCCACGAGCACGTTCTTCCAGAAGTACAGCACCGTGTCCAACTGGACAGAATCTGCCTGGGCCGCAAAGCCGCGCCCTGCGGCCGCTGTACGGACAGTTCCTGTCAGGGGCTGGGAAAGGCCCCGGCCCGCCACGTCGCGTCCGCCCAGCCGAACCGCCAGATGGCCGTTTTCCAAAGCCAAGTGCCCGCTCACGGCCGTACGCGCAGTCGTGCGCGCCGCGATCCCCACGTCCACGTTGCCGCTCAGCGACCAGGTGCCATCGGATGCGGTGACTGCAGAAAGGCCCGTGGCGGCAAGCTTCACCTGCACGCCCGTCAGGGGCTTGCCCATCCACTCGCCCACGAACCCCGAGACGGAAACCAACTGCGGCGTGGCAAAGGAAGCTCCGGCAGCCAAGACGGCAGAAAGGAAAAGACGATGAGGGTTCATGCGGGGGTCCTTGCGAAGTGCGGGATGCGAGGAAGTTTTCCAGGAAGAATCTAATTCGCAGGCACGCGTCGCGCCCGACAATCCCCCTCTCTGCCGCTCCTCCGGTGGAGAGGGGGAGGAAGGGGGTGAGGCGGCTCGCCAAGGCCCGTGCGAGGGCTTCAGCCCGAGTCACCCGGCTAAAGGGGTGCATCCGGATGCCGCGCATGCTCGGCAGGAACATCAAGACACCCGAACTTGGGGGGAATGAGGCGAGTCCGGTGAGAGAACCATCGATCGCGGAGCTTGGAGGTGCTGTGCCTGAGCTTGGGGCTTGGCCGTCGGATCTTGCCGGGAGATGTTGCGGCATTGGAGCTTCGATGCCGCCGCTTGGAGCTTCGATGCCGCAGCTCGGAGCTCGAACGCCACCGCTTGGAGCTGCGCTGCCGATGCTTTGGCCTGGGATGCCGCCGCTTGGACTCCCGCCGCCGCCACTTTGAGCTTCGAGGTCGGGCCTCCGAGGTGGAGGGGGGGACCTCCGAGGTACCCCTGCCTGGGATCGACCGGGGTTTCCGCAGCCGCTCCCACCTCAGTCACCGGCCCGACCGAGGTCGCCTCGCTCGGGCGGCTTGCGCCGCAGGCCGCAAGGATCTATCGCCTGGGAAGGCTGGAGGAGCGCAACCTCTCGACACCGCAGGATCCTGACCCTGTCCGCCTGGAGCTGTTCCGATTGGGGGCGTCGGCTATCGCAGGCCAGCCCCGAGGTGCCCCGGGACACGTCGCGCCCGGCAATCCCCCTCTCTGCCGCTCCTCCGGTGGAGAGGGGGAGGAAGGGGGTGAGGCGGCTGGTCCAGTGGATCGCGCCAGGGATGCCGGCTTTGCCCAAGACCCCGGCGCAGCCGAGGCTTGGCAGGCAGCCCGGCCCCGGCCGCGACTTGCCCAGCGATGCCGAGGGAGCGGCCGGGGAGGCGCCCCGACTCAGGGCTCCTTGAGGCCGATCTCGATGGTGCCGTAGGCCTGCTCGTAGCTGCGCAGGGCTCCGCCCAGCAGGAAGGCCAGGCGCTTGGCGGTCTGGGGGGTGAGGGTGATCTTGTGGTTGAGGTCCACGATGATCTCTTCCTGCTCGGGCTTCCAGTTGCGGGTCTGGCCCAACAGGACCGAGATCTCCTCGCGGCCGCCGATCACGTTGGCGATGTTGGCGTAGCTGGCGCGCAGGGCCTCGTCGTTCCAGACGATCTTCTGGGAGCCGGTGGCGGCGGTCAGGGTCTCGGGGGCGGGGTTGGTGCTCATGTTCGGATCTCCTTGCGAATGGGATTGAGGGAATCAGGGAAGGATGCGTCCGGTCACGCCCGGCTCGATGCTGCCGTCGGCGTTCTCGAACACCACCTTGACGGTGCGCAGCATGCTGGCCTTGTCCACGACCGGCGAGACGAAGGTGATCTTGCCTTGGCGCAACCGGGGCTGGCGCGATCCGTCCAGCTGCAGCTTGACGGTCTGTCCCAGGCGGAACCCTTGGGCCTCCTGGGCCACCACGTAGGTGACGAAGCGGCAGCGGCGCACGTCCACCACGTCCACCAGCGGCTCCAGGGCCTGGACGCTTTCGGCCACCTTCTTGCGGTGCTTGACCACGACGCCGTCGAAGGGCGCGCGCAGGATGCGCTTTTCCAGCTGCGCCTTGGCCATCTCGTGCTCCAGCCATTCCTTCTTCTTGGTCATGGTGCTCTTGAGCAGCTCGGCGTCGGCGGTCTTGAAGTTCAGCTCCTTCTCCCAGAGCTGCTCCTCGCTCACGGAGTTGGAGGTCTCGAAGAGCTTCCGAGTCGCATTGTAGTCGCGCTCGAAGGTCTGGCGCTTCTGGGTGGAGGCCAGGCTGTCGGAGCGGTTCTCGGCGACCACCTTGGTGATGGCCACGTTGAGCTCCTCCTCCTCGCGCTCGAGCATCAGGATCACCTGGCCCTTGCGGACGCGCCCGCCCTCGGGCACCGAGATCTCGCGGACCTTGCCGGGGACGGTGGTGCCGATCACGGCCATGGAGATGGGCTCGGTGACGCCCTCGAAGCCCGAACCGGCCGAAAGGACCAGCCGAAGGCCCGACAGGATCGCTGCGATTCCCATGTCACTTCACCTTGAAGGCGGAGGACAGCACGAAGCCCTGGGAGGTGCCTCCCGACCAGGTGCCGCCGTGCCTGCCGATGGCCGGGGCCAGGCGGATGCCGGCTCCCGGAAGCTTGAGCACCTGCACCGAATAGCTGGAGTCCTTGACCAGGGGCGACGCGGGCTTGAGCACCAGGGTGCGGCCGCCGTCCTCGAAGCCCACCGACGAGGCCACGACCGGGCCGCTGGATAGCTGCAGCGTAACAAATCCTGTCAAATTCTGGGTGCGCAGCCAGGCCGTGTCCAGGGCGCGGTTGAAGCCCAGCCGCACGGCGCTGTCGGCCGGGAAGTCTAGCCGGGAGGCCTCGCCGGGCAGGATCTCGTAGCCCGGCAGGTGGCTCTGGAGGAAGTTCCCCGAGACGGCGCACAGGCCCGCCTCGGTGTAGAGGCGCACCGTGTCGCCGGCCGGAGCCAGCCCCACGACCTTCTCCCCGGCACGGGTGGAGAGGTCGAAGGTCATGCCGTTCACGGCGCGGGCGGAGTCGCCGGCCGAGGTGAGCGTGGTGGCGATGCCGTAGTTGGCCAAGGGCAGCCAGCCCACGTTGCGCACGGTGGCGCGGGTGAGGCCGGCGTTCCAGCTCACCGTCGTCTGGAGCACGTTGCCCTTGACGTCCTTGGCGTGGACCACGAAGGGATACGCGGTGTCCACGGGCTGCGAGAAGGTCACCGCCAAGCTGTCGCCCCAGGCGGCAAAGCGGCGGTACTCGGAGCCGGAGCGGTTGTCGAGGGAGACGATCGAGACGCCCCACTGGGTCTTCCAGCGCACCTCGACGGCCTTACGGTACACGGAGCCGTTGACCGCCTGGAGGTCCAACGCCAGCCCGTAGACGGTGCCGGGGGCCATGCCCACCGACGGGCGGAACACGACCGTGTCGCCGCGCAGGTGCACGTCGCCCACCTGGATGCCGGGAGGCAGGCTGCCGGTGCTGGGAGCCTGGAAGCCCAGGTACTTGCCCAGCTTGCGGTTGAGCACGACCTGCACCGAGTCCATGGATCCCAGGTCGTCGCGGAAGCGTCCCGAGGCGTCCACCGCATTGCTCCAGGCGATGGCGTAGCCGCCCTGGGAGATGGCGGCGGCGACCTCCACGGCAGAGGAGACGGACCCGCTGGCGGCCACGGCCGTCAGGTTGAACCCGACCTTGCCTGCGGTGTCGAGCTTGGCGCGCTGGTCCGGGCTCACGAAGAGCGTCTCGGCACGCACCCACACCCGGCTGTTCGCGTTGGCCCCGCGTCCGTACAGGCTGCGCGCCGCACTGGAGGCGTTCCATTGCAGCTGCGTCAGGTCGGTGGACAGCGCCTCGCTGAAACGCACCCACAGGGTGTCGTAATTGGTGAACTCGGTGCGGTAGGAGCCCGAGGTGCTCCAGGCGTTGGACTCCACCGCCGTCAGGGCCTTGCGGGTGCGGAAGCGGCGGGTGCCGTCCAGCAAGGCGTGGAAGCGGACGCCCGACCTGTCCAGTCCGGTGATCTCGACGGTCAGCCAGGCGTCGGCGGGCAGGCGCGACGAGGGGCGCAAAAGGACGGTGTCGCCATGCACCTCGGCGACGGCATCCAGGGCCGTGGTGCCGTTGGAAAGCCGCACGTCCAGGCGCGAGGCGTCGAAGGGAAAGGCGATCCGGTACCACGGCACCGTGTTGACCGGCACGTTGGATACGCCAGCCCCGGAGGCGTCCAGCACATTGGACTGGGCCACCGGCTCGCGGTAGTCGGCGGTGCTGTCCGATTCCAGCACGGTACGGCCCAGCACGGCCGTGTCGCGGGACAGCAGGCGGGTGGGCGTGAGCGTCTGGGGATAGTACCAGCGACCGTCCTGCTGGAAGCGGGCCACCGTCAGGACGTAGCCGGAATCGGCAGGCAGGCGCGAGAACAGGAAGCGGCCGGCGGAATCGGTGCGGACGTTCATGCCTCCGGTCCCCACGTTCACGAAGGTGGTGTCGCGATAGGTCAGCGCCAGCTGGGCGTTGCGGGCCGGGACCAGGTTGCCGGCCACGCGCAGGTAGATCTCGCCGCGCAGGGCCGCGTCCAGCGGAAACAGGCGCACCACGCGGGAGCTGGTGGCCAAGGCACCGGGCATGCCGCTGGATTCGTTGTACGAGGACGCAGAGATCAGGCGATCGCCATAACGCCTGGTGGATCCCGAGTCCTGGCGGACGCAGGAGAAGCGCAGCGTCTGGGATCCGTAGGGAAGCCCGGCGATCCGGAAGCGGCCCGCGCCGTCGGTGACGGTGGTGAGCCGCGCACCGTCCGCGTCGACGTACTCCACCACGGCCCCGGCCAGGGCCGAGTCGCTGGAGCCGTCCAGCACCTGCCCGGAATAGCTCCACAGCGGGACATCGTGCACGGTGGAATCGGCATCGCCGCAGGCCTGCAGTCCCAGCTGCGACAGCAGGAGCACCCCGAAACCGAAAAGCGACTTCGCACGCGCAACAAGACGTGACCTGTCCAAGGAGAACCTCCAGATTGGAAACTCACCGCAAGCACCGGAGGCGCTCCGTTGCCTGCGAGGGAAAAAACGAGACTTGGTTTGCAAGATAGTCGATAAAATGAGATCGTTACTAGTTTTGCCCGAGCCTTCCGTACCTTCCCAACCTCGAGCCTGCCCAAGGATGCCTGTGACCGACCGCGTCGTCCCACCCGCCACGCCAGCCGTGGAATCGCTGCGCAAGCTGCAGCGGCTGCGCAGCTTCACCGGCGAGGTGGCCCAGTTCTGGCCGATCTACCTGGAAGCCCTGGTGGGCCTGGCTTCCGGCACGGTCGGTGTGATCTGCCTGCAGGACCAGGAGGGCGATTGGCGCACCCTGGCCTGGACTCCGCAGGGCGCCGAGTTCGAGCCGTGGCTGCGACGGATCCTTTCGGGAATGGAGGACATCCACCTGTCCTGCCTGAGCCAGGGCTTTGCCATCCTCCCCCGCCCCGACCACGTGCTGATCGCCTGCCCTCTCATCCTGGATTCCGGACGCAGCACCTGCCTCTTCGTGGGAAGCCTCGAGAAGGCGCGCGAGCCCGAGGCCTGGCCCGTGGTCCAGAGCCTGCTCGCCTCCAACGACCTCTATGCCCAGTACCGCATCCGCCGCAGCGTGGGCGAGACCCTGACCCAGAAGGGGCAGCTGGCCCAGGTGCTGGACCTCTCGGCCCAGATCGACGGATGCGAGCGCTTCCTGGCCGCGGCCATGACGCTTTGCAACGAGCTGGCCACGCGCCTGCGCTGCGAACGCGTCAACCTGGGCTGGATCGAGGACGAGTACGTCCACGTCAAGGCCATGAGCCACGCCGACGGCTTCGAGAAGAAGATGGACGTGGTCCGCGACCTGGAGAACGCCCTGGAAGAGGCTTGGGAACAGGATTGCGACCTGACCTGGCCCGCATCGCGGGACAGCGCCCTGGTGACCCGGTCGCACGAGATCTACGCCCGTTCGCGCGACTGCCGCCACGTGGCCACCCTGCTCTTGCGCGTGGCCGGGGAGGCGGTGGGCGTCTGCTCGCTGGAACGCAGCGCCCAGGCCTTCGACGAAACGGAGCTGCGCGGCCTGCGGGTGGGACTGGACCAGATCAGCCGACGCCTGGACGACCTGCACTACCACGACCGTTGGTTCGGAGCCATCTGGAAGGACAAGGCCCGCGAGGGCCTGGGAAAGCTCGTGGGCTTCGAGCACACGTGGGCCAAGGCGGGGGCGCTCGCCGCCCTGCTGCTGGCGGCCTTTTCCCTGCTGGTGCCGCTGCCGTGGCGCGTGGACGCCACCGCCATGGTCAAGACCGACCGGATCGCCTACCTCACCGCCCCGTACGAAGGGTACATCGACAGCGCCTGCGTGAAGCCCGGAGACCTCGTCACCAAGGGCCAACCGCTCCTGATCCTGGACCGCAAGGATCTGCTCCTGCAGGAGGCCGATTTGATGGCCGAGGCGCAGAACCACCTGCGCGAGGTCCAGAAGGCGCAGGCCACCGAGGACCTGCCCGGCATCCGCATCAACGGAGCCCGCCTGGACCAGACCACGGCCAAGCTCAATACCACCCGCTGGCGCCTGGAGCGGTCCGTGCTGCGCTGCGAGTACGAACGCGCCGTGGTGATCGAGGGCAACCTGGAACAGAAGAAGGGGGCACCGGTCCGGCAGGGCGAGGAGCTGCTCAAGATCGCCCGCATCGAGAACCTGCACGCGGAGCTGGACGTGGACGAATCGGAGCTGCAGGGCGTGCTGGCCTCGCGCAAGGGCGAGATCTCGCTGCGTTCGCGGCCCAGCGAGACCTTTCCCGTGGAGGTCGAGCGCATCCTGCCCGCCGCCCAGACCAAGGACAAGGACAACGTGTTCGTGGTGCGCGCACGCTTTGCCGGCAAGGTGCCCGACTGGTTCCGCCCGGGCATGACCGGAGTGGCCCGCATCGAGTCCGGGAAGAGGACGCTCTGGTGGATCGTGAGCCACAAGACGATCGACTTCCTGCGCCTGAAGCTCTGGTGGTGAGGGGAACCCGTGGCTGAGCAGGTTGCCGACCGCAGCGCGAAGATCTTCCACGAGTCCTGGTACCGCATCGCGTCCCAGCACGCCAGCCTGCGCTCGAGCGTGCGCATCCACCGCCAGTTCTACCGCGGCGTGAAGTGGTACGTGCTCTTCGACCCCTTCACCAACCAGTACTACCGCCTGCAGCAGGGCGCCTGGGAGTTCGTGGTGCGCCTGGACAGCCGACGCACCATCGAGGAGGTGTGGTACGAGCTGCTTCGCCTGGATCCCGACAACGCGCCGGGCCAAGGCGAGGTCATCGACATCCTGGCCCAGCTGTACCAGGCCAACATGCTCCACTACGACCTGGCCCAGGACGGACAGAAACTGTTCGAGCGCAACCGCAAGAAGGAGCAGAGGAAGCTGCGCTCCAACCTGATGAACATCCTGTTCCTGCGCATCCCCCTGCTGGACCCGGACACCGTCCTCAAGCGCTGCCTGCCCCTGATCCGGCTCCTGTTCTCCCGAGCGGGACTGGTGGCTTGGCTTGCCGTGGTGGGGACCGGCCTCAAGTTCGCCCTGGACGACTTCGACAAGCTCAAGGACCAGGCCCAGGGGGTGCTCGCGCCCACGAACCTCTTCCTGCTCTACGTGTGCGGCTTCCTGATCAAGATGATCCACGAGACCGGGCACGCCTGCGCCGTGCGCCGCCACGGCGGCGAGGTGCATTCGATGGGCGTGATGTTCATGATGCTGGCGCCGCTACCCTACACCGACGCCACGGCCTCGTGGTCGTTCCGCTCCAAGGCGCAGCGGGTGCTGGTGGCCTCCAGCGGCATGCTCTTCGAGTTCTTCGTGGCAGGGCTTGCCGCCATCGCCTGGAGCTGGCTGGGCGGAGGCGCCGCCAAGTCGGTGGCCTACAACGTGCTCTTCCTGGCCTCCGTCACCACCGTGCTCTTCAACATCAATCCCCTGATGAAGTTCGACGGCTACTACATCCTGGCCGACTGGCTGGACATGCCCAACCTCCAGCAGCATTCGGGCGAGCACCTGAAGTACCTGCTGGAGCGGCACGTCTTCGGCAAGCACGATGCGCGCACCCCGGCCCAGTCGCAGCGCGACGCCTGGATCTTCGGCCTCTACGGCATCCTGAGCCACGCCTACAAGTTCCTGCTCTTCGGCGGCATCCTCGTCTCGATCTCACGCCACTACCTGCTGCTGGCGGTGGTGATGGGGGTCTTCATCCTGCTGTCGTGGGTGGCCATGCCGCTGTGGAAGTTCGTCAACTACATCTTCCTGAGTCCTGAGCTGCAGCGCGTGCGCTCCCGGGCCGTACGCACCACGGTCCTTTCCCTGGGAGGCCTGTTCGCCGCCGTGGCCTGGGTTCCCGTGCCCGACACCTTCACCGCCCCCGGCGTGGTGCTGGCGCAGGCCCGCACCGTGGTCGTCGCCCGGACCTCGGGACGCGTGGCCTCCTGCCGCCCCGCCACCCAGCGCGTCCGGACCGGCGATACGCTTCTTCAGATGATCAATCCCGAGCTCGACGACCGCATCCTCCAGACCCGAGGCCAGCTCGAGGAAAACGGGAACCGGCTCCGCCAGGCCCTGGAGGGGCATCCCGAGGACATGATGCCGATCGAGCGGAGAAACGACGCGCTCGGACAGGAACTGTCAAAACTGCTGCAGGACCGCAGCAACCTGACCGTGCTGGCGTCCCAGCCGGGGATCTGGTCCTCGCCCCGCTCGGCCGACCTGGAAGGCAAGTGGATGGTCAAGGGCGACTCCCTGGGGGAAGTGATCGACACCGCCCGCTTCGACTTCGTGGCCGCCATCGCCCAGAGCGAGGTCTCGCGCCTGTTCACCACGCCCCCGCGCCGCCTGGAGGCGCGCATCAAGGGCCACGCCGACGCCAGCCTTCCGCTGGACTCGCTGCGTGTGATCCCGATGGAGCGCAACGAGCTGCCGTCGCTTGCCATCTCGTGGCAAGGCGGCGGCGAACTGGAGGTGGAGCAGGGTCCGGGCGGCAAGATCCGGACCGTCGATCCCTTCTACGAGGTGCGCGCCCATCTCCCCTCGACTCCCGGCGTGCCGCTCCTGCAGGGGCGCTCGGGCAAGATCCGCTTCGTGCTGGGATGGACCCCGCTGCTGCCGCAGCTCTGGCGCAAGCTGCGCCAGGAACTCCAGAAGTACTACCGCGTATGAGCGCCACGACCTTGCCCATCCAGGCCCTCAACGACGACTTCCGCCTCACCGACCTCCACCGGCGCCCGAAGATCAGCAAGGGCCTGGACGCGGTCCTGTCGCGCGCCGCAGGCCGCCTCAAGGGAGGGCGCCGGACGCAGCGGCGCATCCTGGAGGAGGCTCGCCGCATCGACCAGGCCTCCCGCGAGTACTCCGCCTGGAGCCCTGAGAGGCTGCAAGGGGAACTCGCCTCCGTGCGGGCCGCCTTCCGGATGCGTGGCGAGCGCAGCCGCGAAATCCTCCCGTTGGCCATCGGGCTGATCCAGGAATCGGTGCAGCGCACCCTCGGGTACCGCCCCTACCCGGTGCAGCTGGCCGGGGTGCTGGCGCTCCAGGAAGGCTTCGTCGCGGAGATGTCCACCGGCGAAGGCAAGACCGTCACCATCGCCATGGCCGCCGTGCTGCGGGGCTGGTCGGGATTTCCCACCCACGTGATCACGGCCAACGACTACCTGGCCTCCCGGGACGCCCAGATCATGGCCCCGCTCTTCCGGTGGTGCGACGTGAAGGTCGGCTGCGTCACCGGCGAGATGGAACCGCAGGCCCGCAGGCTCGGCTGGAGCCAAGACGTCACCTACACCACCGCCAAGGAGGCCCTGGCCGACTTCCTCCGCGACCGCATCGCGCTGGGTTCGCAGCAGAGCTTCCAGCGCCGCCTGATCCTCGGCGCCTTGGGAGATCCGACCCGCACGCCCCGGGGCATCGCCATGCGCGGGGTGCACACCGCCATCGTGGACGAGGCGGACAACGTGCTGATCGATGAGGCCGTGACCCCGCTGATCATCTCGCGCCAGGAGCCCAACGCCCCCTTCGCCCAGGCCTGCCGCTTCGCCATCGGCATCGCGGCACGGCTCGAGAAGGACGTGGACTACGCGACCGAGGAGACCTTCCGCACCGTACGTTTCCTGCGCGACATCGAGGAGTGCATCCGCACGGCCCGACAGGAGCTGGGAGAGCATCCCTTCTCGGGCGTGTACTTCCAGAAGGACCTGGTCCGCCAGGCGCTGGTGGCCAAGGAGTTCTTCCACCGCGACCGCCAGTACGTGGTGGAGGACGGCAAGGTCGTGATCGTGGACGAGTCCACCGGGCGCAAGATGCCCATGCGCACCTGGAGCGCGGGCCTTCACCAGCTGGTGGAGGCCAAGGAAGGGCTCGAGATGACCCCGGTCCAGGAGACCCAGGCGCGCCTGAGCTTCCAACGCTACTTCCGCTTCCACAAGGTCTTCGCCGGCATGACCGGCACCGGCAAGGAAGCCGCCGGGGAGTTCTGGCACATCTACGGCGTACCCGTCCTGGCCATCCCCAACCACCGTCCTTCCCGCCGCCGCGTGCTTCCGCTGCGGCTGTTCCGCACCCATGCCGCCAAGCTCGAAGCCATCCTCGACGAGGTCGCCGCGGTCCACGCCACGGGACGCCCCGTGCTGATCGGGACCCGCAACGTGCACGCCAGCGAGGAGCTGGCGACCAGGCTTGCCGCCAGGGGCCTCGCCTGCAAGGTCGTCAACGCCATCCGCCAGGCCGAGGAGGCCGAGGTGATCGCCATCGCAGGCCGAAGCGGAGCCGTCACGGTGGCCACCAACATGGCCGGGCGCGGCACCGACATCCTGCTGCCACGAGAGGTGGAGGCCATCGGCGGGCTCCACGTGATCGCCAGCGAATGCCACTCCTCCTCCCGCATCGACCGGCAGCTCTTCGGACGCAGCGCCCGCCAGGGCGACCAGGGCAGCGCCGTCCCGTTCGCGTGCCTGGAAGACGACCTGCTGCGCCAGCACCTGCCCATCCCCATCCTGAAGCTCTCGTCCTTCCTGCTGGAGCTGGCTCCCGCCCTGTCGCGGCGCCTTGGACAGATCCTGGTCGGGACCGCCCAGTGGCTGGCCCAGCGCAAGGACTTCCAAAGCCGATTCCAAGTCCAGGAGACAGACACCTGGCTGGACGATTCCCTTTCCTTCTCCCGCGACGACGTGAACTGATGGCTTGCCCAACCCTTTCCAGACTCGTGTGCCTGGGACTCCTGCTGGCCGCCTCGTCCGCCACTGCAGATCCCGACTCCTTCGCGACCGCGCCCCCGGATGCCCCCGCGACGTCCCAGACAGAAACCGTCCTATTCCCACCGCCCGGCGCCTCCCGGCCGGCGGCGGATTCCGCACATGGGCCCGCAGCGGCCCGTCCCGTGTCCCTGGAAGCCGCCACCCGCATCCTGATCCGCACCAACCCCGACATCCAGCAGGCCAAGGCCCGCTGGCAGGCCAGCATCAGCGTACGCAAGGCCGGCTGGGGCGACTTCGAACCTCGCCTGGCTGGCAAGGCCAACCACCAGCAGATAACCCTCCCCGGCCCCTGGAGCGAACTGAAGGACGAGTACAAGCTCGGGATCCAGGGCCTGCTGCCGACTTCCACGCAGTACGACCTGGGGTTCCGCCACACCGGCACGCGCCACAGCACCACGCTTTCCGACGCCTTCTTCGGGCTCACGCTCCGGCAGCCGATCCTGCGGGGGCTGTGGTACGACGGCGCCCTGTCGAACCTGCGCATCGCCACCGACGAGGAACGCAAGCTCTACCACCAGCTGCGCTCCGGGCTCTCCCAGACGCTGGGCAAGCTCCATTCCTCCTACTGGGACTGCTTCTACGCCTCGCAGCTGCTGCGGTTCGAGGACCAGTCGGTGCGGATCGCCCAGGACCTGCAGCGCGACGGCGTGCAGCGCATCGCCAGCGGCAAGATCTCGCCGCTGGAACTGGAGAAGCTCAGCTCCGAGCTGGCCCTCCGGCTGTCCCGCCAGCACGAGGTCCGCAAGATGCTCGAGGAGTCGCGCAACCAGTTCGCGCTCCTGCTCTCGAGCTCCGATTCCGTCTGGCCTCGGGACTTCGAGCTCGCCCTTCCTTCGGGGCTGGACATCGACTCCCTGGCCACCATCCCTTTGCGCTCCGACTCCATCGAACTGCTGCATCCCGACCTGCTCGCGCAGAAGTACGAGCTGGCCCGCGCCGAGAAGACCTTGAACGCCCACAAGAACCTGCGCCTGCCGCAGGTGGACCTGCTGGGATCCTGCGGATACTCGGCCACGGCCAAGACCGGGGACGTGGCGTTGCGGCAGTTCCAGGACGCCCCGCAGACGCTGCTCTCGGGAGGGATCGAGATCGAGATCCCCCTCCTGGGAAACATCAAGGAGCGGCAGCTGGTGCACTCCGAGGAGCAGAACGTCCGGGCCGCCAGGAACCGGCTCCAGCAATACACCATCCAGCTGCGCAAGCAATCCGGCCTGCTGCGCGAACAGGTCGCCCGCTACCGGGACCAGGTCCGCCAGGAACGGATCGCCGTCCAGTTCCACCGCAACGAGCTGCAGTCGGAATACGTCAAGCTCAAGGCCGGCAAGAGCAACTACCATCCCATCTACGAGATCGAAGAGAAGCTTCGGGAAGCCCAACGCCGCCTCCTGGATGTCCTGCGCTCGTGCGAGATGGCCCGGGTGGAACTCGACCGCACCAACGGTGTCTTCCTGAGCCTGCAGGGGCTGGAGACCTACCAGGACAACGAATCGCGCCTGCTGGACGAGCTCACGGAAGTTCCATGACCCCTCGCCGTTCCGACGAGCACCTCATCCAGTCCCTCTGGGGCGGCTACGGCCGATTGATCCGCCGGCATGACCAAAGCGGCAGCATCGTGGTCAAGGACATCCGCTGGCCCACCGGCCAGGACGACCCGTCGCACCGCCGCAAGCTGCGCTCCTACCAGGTCGAGGTCGAATGGTACTCGCGCTGGATCGCCAAGGTCCCGCCCGGATGCCGGGTCCCGGCCTGCCTGTCGGCGGAGTCCCGCAAGGACGGCTTCCGCCTGGTGCTGGAGGACCTCGATGCCGTCGGCTATCCCCGCCGCGCCTCGCGCCTGAACCGACAGGATCTGTCGGCTGCGGTCGCGTGGCTGGCCCGGTTCCATGCCGCCTTCCTGGGATGCGCCCCGACTGGGCTCTGGAAGGAAGGCTCCTACTGGCACCTTTCCACCCGCTCCGAGGAGCTGCGCGCCATGCCGCCCGGGCCGCTTCGCGACGCGGCCCGGGAGCTCGACCGCAGGCTCGCCCAGGCCAGGTTCCGCACTCTCGTGCACGGCGACGCCAAGCCCGACAATTTCTGTTTCGGGACTCCCGGGAAGGTCGCCGTGGTCGACTTCCAGTACGTGGGCGGGGGCTGCGGCATGCGCGACCTGGCCTACCTGCTGGACTGCGTCCACGACAGTGCCCTGACAGACCAAGTGGTCGAGGCCGCGCTGAGCGAGTACTTCGCCGAATTCCACATGTCCCTGGATGCGGGACACCCCAGCGGTGAAGAGGTCGAAGCGGAATGGCGCGCCCTGTTTCCGGTCGCCTGGCTCGACTTCCAGCGCTTCCTGCAGGGTTGGAGCCCCGCCTACGCCCGCCCCTGTGCCGCCCTGGCCAGGCGGATCGAGCGGGAGCTAAAACGCCTGGATCTCCTCCCGTAGGCTCCCTCGAGAGGGAAGCTCTCCGGACTCACCAAGGAAGCCTGAGATGTGTCTTCCATGACCTGCCCTCCGGGCAGGAACGCTTGATCCTGGCCCACTCTGCGCGCTCGGCGTCGAACTTCGGATTCGGGCGCGCCATCGTGGGGCTGCTGGCCAATTCCTGTTCATACCTTCTCAACCTCTCGATCGCCTTGGGGTGCGTGCTCAGCCAAGACGGCCCGAAATCCCCCGCGTGACCGGCTTCTATCCGCACGAGCAGCCGTCCGAGTCCGAGTGCGGAAAGCTGTGCGTTTCGCATCCTGCGTAGCCCTTCAAGGTCGGCTTCACGCTCAAAGCCTCGAGAATACTTCAAAACCAGCAACGTCGATCCGATCTCGCCGAGCGTTTCCAGCTTGTCCGTCATATCCATGCCTTCCACATCAGCGCCGATGGCCAAGGAAGAAAGAAATGCCACGGCCGTAGTCCGTCCCAATTGCTGCACCCCGTGGCGCCTCTCGATGTGGGCGATCTCGTGGGCGACAACACCCAGGATCTCTTCGGGGGACTCGCTTGCTTCCAAGATCCCCCGGAACAGGTAGATGTTCCCTCCCGGCAGCGCGAGGGCATTGACCGTGGGATCGTTGATCACCACGATCCGATGCCGGAACCTGTCTTCGGGCAAGGAAAGCACCTCGACAGCCTTGTGGCCGAACGACACGAGTTCCGGAGCGTCGCAGGTGTCGAAGAACTCCATCACCTGGGCATCGAGCTTGTTGCCGATGCGGCGATCGTACCGGTCCGGAATCAGCCTATAGACCTGCAGGAAGGCAGCGTACACCAGGCCGACGAAGGTGCCACCGACAAGCGCTCCGAACAGCAACTGTTTCCAGAGAGGAAGGGAGGACCAGCGATGGAGCCAAAAACCTGGCCCGCTTCTGCCCGCCTGCAGGCGAAGCTCCAGTTCGCTGACGAACGCCGCGTCCGTGACGACTAGAACGGTTCCGTCGGCGAACTGGATCCGGAACTGGAAGGCGATCCGCTCGACCGACAGGATCTGTCTGTAGGCAAAGGTCCTGCCTCCTACGGACAACCCCTCCTCGGACAGCGAGGGTTCGACGGGCACGGGATCCGACGAGATGCCGTCGAACAGCTCGGCCATCCGGTCAGAGAATTCCGGCAACGGCATCCAAGGCTTCGGCGGCCTGTTCCAGACCGCCGGCCAAGGCGCTGGCCTTTGGATCGACCTGCGACAGCAGCCCTTGCAGCACAGATTCGTCGGAATGCAGGACGACAGATCCGAAGAATACGCGCATGAAGCGGTTGATCGCGATGGGCATCGCAAAACCGAACGAGCATAGGATGATCAGCATGTTGCCCAGGAGCAGGCGGAACATCCGCCCACCCGTCAGGCTGCAGGAGAAGGAACGGCCTTCGAAAGTGGTCTTGTCCAGAGCGTAGCGCGTCGCGCTGGCAAGGAACCATGGGTAGTAGAGACCCAAGGTGACGATCGAAAGGAGCATGCCCTTGAGGTAGAGCCAGAAGAGATCCTCGGAGCTTCCGTGATATTCGAAACGAGCATTTCCGATCGCGGAATGGTTCGTGTAGTACTTCTGCAGGTTGTTGAAATAGACCGGAGCATAGAGCCCCAATGTCACTGCCATGAGTAGGACAGACTTCGCGAACAGGATGGCCAGCTCCTTGTATTCCCCGTCGAATCGGAAGCGGATATTGCTCCAGCTGGTCCGTGCGAGGCGAAAGCGCATCCTGCCGTGCATCAGGAACGGAACCGCCAACAAATACCCAGGGAGCAAGGCCACCCAGAGGACGATGGTTCCGACCAGCGGGCCGAAGGCCTTCGTGAGGAGGGTCGAGGCCAGACCGATCCCGAGCACACCGACGGCAACGATTCCCATTCCCTTCAAGAAACCCACGAAGAGCTCTTTGCCGGTCGCATGGAAATCGAAGGAACGCCCATGGAACAGCAGGTTCCTGTAGACGTACTGGTTGTTCTGGACGCGCGCCCAAAAGCTGTAGATGCCCAATGTGAAAATGGTCATGAGCAGGTTCTTCAGATAGATCTCGAAGAACTTGCCGTTTTGCCCATGGAATTCGAAGGACAGGCCTTCGGATTGTGAATTCGGCTCGGATTCGGCTTGAGCGAGATGCATTGGGGGAATTTCCTGCGCTGAGGTTTCGGGAGATCGGTGCCGTTGGAGGCTGTCCCGAAATCTATTCACTCGAAGCCTTGATGCAAGCGGCAATGGAGGCATTGGTACAGACGCAAAAAGAGCCGACCTCCAAAGAGACCGGCTCCAATCCGAATTGGACCGAGATTCGAGCGTGCCAGGATGCGACGATGGGATCTGAACCCGAAGTGCTTCGCGTGGCCTCCCATCCAGTTGCCTGGATGGGAACCCTGAGCGCTACAGCGAGCGGTGAGGATCCCGAGTACGCCCGGTACAGCCGATTCTTACATGCCCATTCCGCCCATTCCACCCATGCCACCCATGCCGCCCATGTCGCCCATGCCGGCGCCGGCGGACTTGGCTTCCTTCTTCTCGGCGATCAGGCACTCAGTGGTGATCAGGAGGCCTGCGATGGAGGCCGCGTTCTTGAGGGCGGTCTTGGTGACCTTGGCGGGATCGATGACGCCAGCCTTGATCAGGTCTTCGTACTCGCCGGAGCGGGCATTGAAGCCGAAGGCGCCGGTGCCTTCCTTGACCTTATTCACGATCACGGAACCTTCCCAGCCGCCGTTGCCGGCGATCTGGCGCAGGGGCTCCTCGATGGCGCGACGGACGATCGCGATGCCGATGTTCTGGTCGGCGTTCTCGCCCTTCAGGCCTTCCAGGGCGGAGATGGCACGGATGAGCGCCACGCCGCCGCCAGGAACCACGCCTTCTTCCACTGCCGCACGGGTGGCGTGCAGGGAGTCCTCGACGCGGGCCTTCTTCTCCTTCATCTCGGTCTCGGTGGCGGCACCGACGTTGATGACGGCCACGCCGCCGGCGAGCTTGGCCAGGCGCTCCTGGAGCTTCTCGCGGTCGTAATCCGAAGTGGTCTCCTCGACCTGCTTGCGGATCTGGCCGATGCGCCCCTGGATGGTCTTGCTGTCGCCAGCGCCTTCCACGATCGTGGTGTTGTCCTTGGAGATGGTCACGCGCTTGGCGCGGCCCAGGTCGTCGATGACGGTGCTGTCGAGCTTGAAGCCGGTCTCTTCCGAGATCACGCGGCCGGCGGTCAGGACGGCGATGTCTTCCAGCATGGCCTTGCGGCGGTCGCCGAAGCCCGGAGCCTTGACGGCGGCGATCTTCAGGGTGCCGCGCAGCTTGTTCACGACCAGCGTGGCCAGGGCCTCGCCGTCGAGGTCCTCGGCGATGATCAGGAGCTGGCGGCCCTGCTGGGCGACCTTCTCGAGGATGGGCAGGATGTCCTTCATCGAGGAGATCTTCTTGTCGTAGATCAGGATGAGGGGGTCGTCCATCACCACTTCCATGGTGTCGGGATTGGTCACGAAGTACGGGGACACGTAGCCGCGGTCGAACTGCATGCCTTCGACGACGTCCAGGGTAGTCTCGATGGACTTGGCTTCTTCGACGGTGATGACGCCGTCCTTGCCGACCTTCTCCATGGCTTCGGCGATCAGGTCGCCAATGGAGGAGTCGTTGTTGGCCGAGATGGCACCGACCTGGGCGATCTCCTTCTTGCCGGCCACCTTGACCGAAAGCTTCTCGACCGACTTGATGGCGGCTTCGGCTGCCAGCTCAATGCCGCGCTTGAGGTCCATCGGGTTGGCGCCGCCGGTCACGTTCTTGAGGCCTTCGCGCACGATGGCCTGGGCCAGCACGGTGGCGGTGGTGGTGCCGTCGCCGGCGACGTCGGAAGTCTTTGATGCGACTTCCTTGACCATCTGGGCGCCCATGTTCTCGTAGACGTCTTCCAGCTCGATCTCCTTGGCGACGGAAACGCCGTCCTTGGTGATCAGGGGCGAGCCGAAAGACTTCGAGAGGACCACATTGCGGCCCTTGGGTCCGAGGGTCACCTTGACGGCGTCAGCCAGCTTGTCGACGCCGCGCTTGAGGGCCTCGCGTGCTTCCTGGTTGAACGAGAGTTGCTTTGCCATGTGTAATTGTCTCCTGTTGGTCTTGTTTAGCGGCGATTGACAGAAATTGTCTAATTAGATCGTGGCCAGGACGTCGGACTCGCGCATGATCAGGAGGTCCTGACCGTCGACCGAGACCTCGGTGCCAGCATACTTGCCGTACAGCACCTTGTCGCCGACCTTGAGCTCCATCTTGATGACGGCGCCCTTGTCGTCGGTCTTGCCCGGGCCCACGGCCACCACTTCACCGCGCTGCGGCTTTTCCTTGGCGTTGTCGGGAATGATGATGCCGCCGGCGGTGCGGGTCTCGGGCTCAAGGGTCTTGATGACGATGCGATCGGCGAGGGGGGACAGGCTCATGAGGACCTCCAATGATGACTTGTTGATTTGCTTCGGCTGAAACCGTGTCAGCACTCAAAAAGAACGAGTGCTAACGAACATGGCATGAAGGTACAGGTCTTTCCGGAAAAAGTCAAGCACCAAGCACGCAAGAAATTTCCCTGCAATCTGGGCGGCTCTCCCGTCTTGGCGGTAGCCGGGCCACCTGCCAAGCCGCGGCAGCCGTCGCCAAGCCGCGCCGGGTCTTGTCCCTGCGGGTGGTGTCCCTGCCGCGACCAACCTCTTTCTACCTTTCCCTGCCTATGTCGAAGATCGCCGTACTTGATTTCGGTGGGCAGTACGCCCACCTCATCGCCACCCGCCTCCGTGGACTGGGTGTCTACTCCGAGATCCACCTGCCTGGGTCCGCCCCGGCCCGTGACGGGCGCTTTGCGGGCGTGATCTTCTCGGGAGGCCCGTCTTCGGTGTACGCCGAGGACCGCCCCAACTTCGACGGCGCCTGGCTGGAACTGAACGTCCCGGTCCTTGGTCTGTGCTACGGCCACCACCTGATGACCCAGTCGCAGGGCGGCACCGTGGAGCGCGGCAAGGTCCACGAATTCGGCCCCGCCGAGCTCGAATATGACAAGAACTGTCCCCTCTTCAAGGGAATCCCCCACCCCAGCCGCGTGTGGATGAGCCACGGCGACGAGGTCACGAACCTTGCCCCCGGCTTCAAGGCCGTCGGCTGGACCAAGGACTGCCGCTACGCAGCTCTGGAAAACGCCGCGAAGAAGTTCTACTCCCTCCAGTTCCACCCCGAAGTGGTCCACAGCCTGGACGGCGAGAAGATGCTTTCCAACTTCCTGGACATCACCGCCATCCCCCGCGACTGGAACATGGGCTCCTACGCCCCGGTCCTGATGGAAACGATCCGAAAGACCGCCGAAGGCCGCAAGGTCTTCCTGCTGGTCTCCGGCGGCGTGGACAGCACCGTCGCCTTTGCGCTCCTGAACAAGGCGCTGGGCCCCGACCGCGTGCTGGGCCTGCACATCGACAACGGCATGATGCGCCTGCGCGAGAGCGAGGCGGTCATGGACTACATGGCCCGCGAAGGCTTCGACAACCTGTGTGTCGTGGATGCCACGGCCGACTTCCTCAAGGCCCTCGAAGGCATGACGGAGCCGGAGAAGAAGCGCAAAGCCATCGGCCAGGTGTTCCTGGACGTGAAGGATGTCGAGACCGCAAAGCTCGGGCTCAACCCCGACGAGTGGCTGCTCGCGCAGGGCACCATCTACCCCGACACCATCGAGTCAGGCGGCACCAAGAACTCCGAGGTCATCAAGACCCACCACAACCGCGTGGACGCCATCCTCGAGCTCATCGAGAAGGGCCTGATCATCGAGCCCTTGGCTGAGCTCTACAAGGACGAGGTCCGCGCCCTGGGCGAGGAGCTGGGTCTTCCCAAGGAACTCGTGTGGCGCCATCCCTTCCCGGGTCCGGGCCTTGGTGTGCGTCTGCTTTGCCAGGGTGCCACGGCTCCCGAGGCGGCGACAGATTCTGTCCAAAAGGCCTCGGAGCTGGCAGCTGCCGCAGGTTATGCCGCATCGAGCCTTCCCGTGAAGTCGGTGGGCGTGCAGGGCGACGGACGCACCTACGCCCAGCCCCTGTGCCTGGACGGCAAGCTCGACTGGACGGTGCTCGAAAAGCTCGCCGTGGAGATCCCAAACCAGGTCCGCGCCTTCAACCGCGTGGTCTGGCGCGCCGCAGGCGTCGGTCCCTTCGTCGCCGTCGAGGGCTACATGACCCGCGACCGCCTGGACCTGCTGCGCCAATTCGACGCCGCAGTCACCGACTGGATGATCGCCGAGAACGTGTATGACAAGATCTGGCAAATGCCGGTCGCCCTCCTGCCCGTCGCGTGCGGCGGCAAGGAGGTCGTGGTGCTGCGCCCCGTGGAGAGCCGCGAGGCCATGACCGCCACCTTCTGGCCCGCCGACGAAGCCGCCCTCGGGCGCCTGTGCACCAAGCTCCTGGAGTTGGGCGCGGGTTCCGTGCTCTACGATTGCACCCACAAGCCCCCCGGCACGATCGAATGGGAGTGAGGAGCTGATGGGCGTCGAACGCGCCCTGCTGGTGGGCGTCGCCACCCGCGAGCAGCCCCTTTCCGACACCCACGAACACATGAAGGAGCTCGCGCGCCTGGCCTGGACGGCCGGTGCCGAGGTGGTGGGCAGCGTGATCCAGTCGCGGCCCCAGGGCTTCGACTCCACCTCGCTGGTGGGTGCTGGCAAGCTTGCCGAGATCGCCCAGATCTGCGCCGAGGACGACATCCACATCGTCATCTTCGACGACGACCTCACCGGCTCCCAGGCCAAGGCCATCGAGCGCTCACTCGGCATCGACCCCGAGACCAAGGACCCGCTCTACCGCGTGCTGGACCGCTCCGGCCTGATCCTGGACATCTTCGCCCGCAACGCCCGCACCAAGGAGTCGCGCCTGCAGGTGGAGATCGCCCAGCTCCAGTACATCATGCCGCGCATGACCCGCGCCTGGTCCCACCTCGGTCAGCAGGGCGGCGGCATCGGCTCGCGCGGCCCGGGCGAGACCCAGCTGGAAATCGACCGTCGTCGTGCCCGCGACCGCTTGGCCATGCTGCGCAAGTCCCTGGTGGAGATCGAGAAGCAGCGCAAGAACCAGGAAGACAAGCGCCGCCGCGAACGCGTCTTTTCCGTGGCCCTGGCCGGCTACACCAATGCCGGCAAGTCCACGCTCCTCAATGCCCTCACGAAGTCCACGGTGCTGGCGCAAGACAAGCTCTTCTCGACGCTGGATGCCACCAGCCGCCGCCTGTGGCTTGGCCACCAGGAAGACGGACGCAGCGTGGAGTGCGTGATCTCCGACACGGTCGGGTTCATCCGCAAGCTCCCCCACCACCTGGTCGCCTCGTTCCGTTCCACCCTCTCGGTGGTCGCCTCGGCAGATCTTGTGCTGCAGCTGGTGGACGCCTCCGATCCGCTGCGCGACGAGGAGATGCGCGTGGCCCGCGAGGTCCTGGACGAACTGTGCGGATCCACCGCCCCGAGGCACCTGGTCTTCACCCACATCGACCTGCTCGATTCGGTGGAGCGCGAGCGCCTGGCCGACCTCTACCCCGATGCCCTGCAGGTCAGCGGCACCGAGCGCGAGGGCCTCAATCCGCTGCGCGAATTCCTGAAGGCCCGCACCGAGTCTTTTCGAGCCTACTGAGTCGCATCCTGCCAACAAAAAACCCTGCTCCCGAACCGGGGCAGGGTCTCTTCCCTTGGGCGAGAAAGCGCTTAGAACTTGTTGTTGCGCTTGCCCGAACCGTCGATCTCGTAGGCGATGGTGCCGACCGGGCAGCCGTCGCAAGCTTCCTTGATCTCGGCTTCGTAGGCGGCGAAATCAACGCCGGCCTTGACGACCATCTTCTCGGGCACTGCGAACACGGCATCTGCAACAGCTTCGCAAGCGCCGCACATGGTGCACTCGTTCTCGGTTTCGTCGAGCCAGACTTTGGTGATGGCCATTTTGGAATCCTTTCAATTTGGTGGTGAACGCTCTAAGCTGTCAAATCTAGCAATCGCACACCTTGCAACGCAGAAAAACCATTTTTGCACCAAGCGATGCGCCATGGCATTTCGAGCTTGTTTCAAGGCAATTCGGGGGTGTTTTCAAGTCCCGCCACGTGCTAATTTTGCGCCCTGCAAAACAGGGATGATCATGTGCCTTTCGGAGGGTCGGAAATGGCTGGAAACCAGAGCTTCTACCTTTCGCGAGCCCTGACCTCACCGGTCCGGCTTCCCGGAGGGATGGGACGCGGCAGGATCCTCGAGATCTTGGCCAAGGACGGTGAGCCGCCGAAGGTGATCGCCTGTCGACTCAAGACCCCTCAGGGGGTCCGCACTGTGGCTTGGGAACACATTTCCTTGACCAAGACCGGCAAGCGTTCTTCCAGCTACACATTCACATTCGAGCAGCTCACGGACTTCGACGCCTCGGAAGACGGCATCGAACTCAAGCACCTGCTCCTGGACAAGCAGATCATGGACGTGGAAGGACGCAAGATCGTCCGCGTCAACGACATCCGTCTAGCCATCGTGACCGAAGGCACCTTCGTGATCGCCATGGACGTGGGCATGGCCGGGCTGCTGCGCCGTCTGGGCGTGGACTCGCTGGTGCGCCGCCTGATCGAAGCCTTTGGCGGCTCGCTTTCGACCACCTTTATCCCGTGGTCGCGCATGGAAGCCTTCGTGCCCGACCAACACGGCCTCAAGCTGTCCATCGACAACGCCAATCTCCTGACCATGCACCCCTCCGACCTTGCCGACCTGGTCGAGGAGCTGGACCGCCGCAGTCAGGCCCTGATCTTCAAGTCCATGGACGCCGAGCACGCCGCCGAGGTGCTGGAGGAGATGGAGCCGGAAGCCCAGGCCCAGGTGCTGCGCGAGCTGCCGTTGGAGCTGGCCGCCGATGTGCTGGAGCAGATGCCTTCCGACGAGGTCGCCGACATCCTGGACGAGATGAGCGAGGACAAGGCGGAGGAGCTCCTCGAGGAGATGGAGAAGTCCGCATCCGACGAGGTGCGCGAGCTGATGGAATACCCCGACGACGCCGTCGGGTCCCTGATGAGCACCGACTTCCTGTGCTTCCGCGCCGACGACACCGTCGACATGGTGCTGGCAGAACTGCGTCGCCAGCAGCCCGATGCCGAGACCATGTATTCCCTCTACGTGGTGGACGGCGAGGAGCGCCTCACTGCCATCGTGCCGCTGCCCTCCCTTGTCGTCTCGCAGCCGTGGCAGAAACTTTCCGAGATCGAAGGCAGCAAGCGCCTCCATTCCGTGCGCGACACCGATTCCATCCCCCAACTGGTGGAACTGGTGAGCAAGTACAGCCTGCTGTCGATTCCTGTCATCGACGAGGACGACCGCCTGGTCGGGGCGGTGGTCGTGGACGACGTGGTCTACGAGATGCTCAAATCACCCAGTCGCCGCTGGAGGGCCGGATGAGCCTGAAGAGGAAAGGTCTCTGGAAGCAGCTGATGATCCTGCTTGCCATCATCGGTCCAGGGATCGTGACCGGATCGGTGGACAACGACGTGGGTGGCATCACCACCTACTCGGTCGCCGGTGCCACCTACGGCTACCACATGCTCTGGACCCTGATCCCGGCGGGCATCGTACTTTTCCTGGTGCAGGAGATGAACGCCCGCATGGGCCTTGTGACCAACAAGGGCCTGGCCGACCTGATCCGCGAGAATGCTGGCGTGAAGATCACATTCTTCATCTTCGTGGGACTCCTGATCGCCGACGTCGCCAACACCACCACGGAATTTGCCGGTGTCGCCGGATCCATGCAGATCTTCGGCATCTCCAAGTACATCTCGGTTCCCATTGCCGCCATCGGCGTCTGGCTCCTGGTGGTCAAGGGCAACTACAAGATGGCCGAGCGGATCTTCCTGATCTTCTCGGTCTTCCTCCTGAGCTATGTGTTCTCCGCGCTGTTCTCCAAACCAGACTGGCACGCCGTCGGCACGGCGCTGGTCCGTCCCGAGATCAGCTGGACCCCGGACTACATCACCATGGTGATCGGCCTGGTGGGAACCACCATCGCCCCGTGGATGCAGTTCTACATGCAGTCGGCAGTGATCGAGAAGGGCCTCAAGATCGAGGACTACAAATACACCATCATCGACGTGGCAGTCGGGTGCGTCCTGACCATCGTGGTGGCCTTCTTCATCATGACCGCCTGCGCCTCCACGCTGCACGTCCACGGCATCCACATCGAAGCTGCCGAGGATGCCGCCCAGGCGCTCCGCCCGGTGGCAGGTCACGCCGCCTCCACCATCTTCGCGCTGGGCCTGTTCGTGGCGTCCATCTTCTCCGCCACCATCCTGCCCGTGGCCACTGCCTTCTACGTGTGCGAGGCCTTCGGATTCGAAGCCGGCATCGACAAGCGGCTGGACGAAGCTCCCCAGTTCTACGTCCTCTTCACCATCATCCTCATCCTGGGCATGGGCATCATCCTGATCCCCAACGCGCCGCTCATCAAGATCTCCATCTGGAGCCAGGTCATCAACGGACTGCTCTTGCCTGTGGTGCTGGTTTGCATGATGCTCCTGGTCAACAACCGCGAGGTCATGGGCAAGCACGTGAACGGCTTGATCAGCAACATCGCCGGCTGGGGCACGGCTGGAGTCCTGGGGCTACTGTCGATCTACCTGGTTTTTTCTAGTCTGTTCGGATGATCCAGCTCTTCTTGGCCCTGCTTGCCGCCAGCGGCGCCACAGCTCCCGAATCGCTGCTTGCCAAACTGCCTGCAGGCCCTGTGCACCAGCGCATGCAAGAAGCCAGCCGACTGCTCCTGGGCAGGCCCTATCTCATGGGACCGATGGGCGAAGGCGACGCCCGCCTGGGCGATCCTCGCCCCAGGGTCCAGCTCGACACCTTCGACTGCGTCACCTTCATCGAGCAGGTCGAGGCCTTGGCTCGGTCGTCCAGTGCCGAAGGCTTTCGTTCGGTCCTGGACTCGATCCGCTACCACGAGGGCAAGGTCTCCTGGGCGACCCGCAACCACTACATGGAATGCGGTTGGTTCTCCTCCAATCATGCCCGCGTAAAGCTCCTTTCCCTTCCTGGGGAAATCGGCGAGACCCGCACGCTTGGGCTGCGCGATTTCTACGCAAGCCACGGCATCGTGCGGCACGATTCGGCCCTGACCCTTCGCTATCTTCCCCGCGATGCGGCCATCGCTTGGCTAGCCAAGCCCGCATGCGCCCCCCGCATGCGCGGAATCGGCTTTGTCGGCAAGTCCAGCAATATCTTCCTGTACCACACAGGTTTCCTGATTCCCCATGGCAGCACGCCGTTCCTGCGGCACGCCAGCCAAGCCGGTACGGTCAGGGAGCAAGCCGCCGCCGAGTACCTGCGCAGCAAGCCCAAATTCCTGGGAATCGTGGTCTGGGAGTACCTGTGATCGGTTCCTGTGATTTCGGAATCGCTTCGATGTTCGTTGCTTCAGCCGTTCGCAAGTTGCTAGAATCCAACTGATGTTCATCGAACTGGCATCTTGGCACATCAATCCCGCCAACTCCAAGGCGAGGATTTCCTCCGCGCCGGTGCTGGTGGTGGCCAACGACCATTCCATACTGGGCTGCAACGAAGCGACTCGCCTGCTCTGCCAAAAGGCGTGGCGCAAGGAGATCCTGGTGGGGATGGACATCTCCGATCTCGTGCCCGCAGCCCTGCTACCGAACTTCCAGACCCATTTCCAGCAGGCTCTGGGCGGACTCCTGGTCTCCAGTATCCTGCCTCTGGACGTCACCGACTCCAGCCCCCTGTTGTTTCGGGTCCTCTACCACCCCCAGTTTGACGGCGATGGCGCCACGACCAACGTCGCCATCAGCCTCACCCTGGTGGAAAGCGAACGTGCTGCCCGAGGTGCCGGGGAGATCGATCCGCTCTTGCAGGAGATGGTGGACAATTCCTCGGAACTGATTTCCATCCTGGATGAAGAGGGCACCATCCTCTACCAGAACAACTCGTGCGAGCGCCTCCTGAACGCCCCAGCCTCCTCGCTGATCGGCCGCCGCTTCACCGATTCCGTGCTGCCCGAGGACTATCCCCGCGTGAATGCCGTGATCGAGGCCATTTCGCGCGACAACGGTTCGGCCAACGAACTGACCTGTCGCATGCGCCGCCGCGACGGCGCCGTGATCTGGACCGACTCCAAGTTCAAGAACCTTCTGAACCAGCCAGGAGTCCAGGGCATCCTGGTGCACACCCGCGACATCACCCGCGAGCGCATCCATGGCGAGGAGGCGCGGGAAGCCGACCGTCGCTACCGCTCCATCTTCGAGAATGCCGTGGAAGGCATTTTCCAGTCCTCGCCCGACGGGCGCCTGATCAACGCCAACATCGCCCTGGCGCGCATCCTGGGCTTCGAGACCCCCGAAGAACTGATCGACTCCATCCGCGACGCCAGCCGCGACCTGTACGTGGACCCACGGCGCCGTACGGAATTCGTGCAGCAGGTGCTGACCCACGGCCGCGTGACTGAGTTCGAGTCCCAGATGTGGCGACGCGACGGCAAGGCCGTGTGGGTCTCGGAGAACGCTCGTGTGCTGCGCCGCAACGACGGCACCGTCAGCGGCTACGAGGGCTCAGTCCAAGACATTTCCCGTCGCAAAGATGCCGAGGAAAAGCTCCTCCACAACACATTCTTCGATGCTTCCACGGGCTTGCCCAACCGGCAGCTCTTCCTGGACCGCCTCCGACAGCTGGTGCTTCGCAACGACGAATCCGCCCGGTTTGCCGTCCTTTCGATCTCCATGGACCGCTGGCGCGCCCTTTCGGAAAGTCACAGTCCCCGATTCCTGGACGATCTGTTGGGCTTGATCGCAGACCGCCTCGAAGCCATCCAGCGTCCCGGAGACACCATCTCCCACATCGGGGCCAGCGAATTCGCCATGCTGCTGGAACGCCTCCCGTCGCTGGAAGAAGTCACGGCATTTGCCGAGCATCTGCGAACCAAGATGGCCGAACCCATCTTCGTCGACCAAGAGCGCATCGACCTGTCCTGTTGCATCGGCATCCTCTACCCCGACGCCAGCACCAGCACCGATCCCGAGGAGATCCTGGAAGATGCGCGCGCGGCCCTGGCCAAGGCCCGCAATCTCGGACACGACCAACAGGAAGTCTTCAGCGCCAACGACCGCGCCCTGCTGGTCGGCATGCGGCAGCTGGAAATCGACATGCGAAAGGGCATCGACGAGGACCAGTTCGTCCCCTACTTCCAGCCCATCATCTCGCTTTCCACCCTGGAAGTCGCGGGTTTTGAAGCCTTGGTGCGCTGGAAGCACCCGCTCAAGGGGTTGGTGTCCCCGGCGGAGTTCATTCCCTTGGCGGAAGAGACGGGCCTGATCCACCCCATCGGGGTGACCGTACTTTCGAAGTCCTGCCAAGCGCTGCTGGACTGGGGACGCAGCAATCCTCGGGCCCGCGAGGTGTTCCTGAGCGTCAACCTCTCGCTCAAGCAGTTCCGCCACGGGGATTTGGCCGACCAGCTGATCGCGATCCTCCAGGAGATCCACTTTCCTCCCGAGCGACTCAAACTGGAGATCACGGAAAGTGCCGTGATGCAGAACCTGGACAAGGCCCTGGAGATCCTGCAAAGGCTCCGTGGCGCAGGCATTCGCCTGGCCATGGACGACTTCGGCACCGGCTACTCTTCCCTATCCTACCTGTCCAGGATGCCCCTGGACACACTCAAGATCGATCGTGCCTTCGTGTGCCGCATCGGGCAGAGCGGCCCCGGAGAAGACATCCTGCGCACCATCGCCACCCTCTCCCACGCCTTGTCCATGGACGTCGTGGCCGAAGGTGTGGAGACGGTCCAGCAAGCCGAGTTCCTGCAGAAGATCGGCTGCGAGTACGGCCAAGGCTACCTGTTCGCCAAGCCGCTGACAGCGGAGGATGCCCAGGAACTGCTGGAAACTTCCAGCCTCCCCATCAATCTTCGCAGCTGACCTTCCGCTCCAGCAGGCGCTCGATCCCTCGGACCAGCTCCGCGAGTTGTCGCATCTCGAAGCCGCCGCGCATCCCCCTGCGAAGCGGTTCCCGGAAGATGCAGTCCACTTCCATCGGACGCCCCTTCTCATAATCCACCAGAATGGAGGGCTTGTAGGCACCCATCTTGCGGGTGGCTTCCAGGTTCTGCCCAGGAAGCCGGGCGTCGATGGTCGCGCCGTCCGATTCCGCGGCAGCCATGACCTCCTGCATCAAGGCCTTGACGAACTCCTCGCGCTCCGGGACCCCTGCGATGCGGTCCACCGGAACAGCCCCGTAGTAAAGCGAGCCGCCGGAGTAGGGAATGTTCCAGATGAGCTTTCCCCACTTCACCTCGCGGCCGTTGGGACGCACCTTGCAGGACACCCCGGCGGCAGCGAAGTCCTGGGCGATCCCGGCGATCATCCCGTTCAGGTCCGCTGCGGTGCCTGGGAAGTAAGGTCCGATCGAAAGACGCCCTTCGCTGTAGTGATGGACGATGCCCGGCTCGCCGCGCTCGGAACAGATGAAAGCCGCACCAGCCACAACCCGCCTCTCGCCCACGCCTTCCATCTGCGCGATGGCGTCCTCGTTGCCCAGACCGTTCTGCAGGCAAAGGACCACGCCGGAATCGGCCAGTAAGTGCGGCAGGATCTGGGCAAGCAAAGGGGTCTGCGCCGCCTTCAAGGCCACCAGCACCACATCGACCTTGGGCATGTCCTGCGCCCGTGCATAGGCGTTCACCGCCAACGCCAAGTTGCCCTCCGGGCTCTTGACCTGCAGTCCGTTGCGGCGGACCGCCTCGTATTCCGAGTGGTACAGGAAATGCACGTCACAGCCCGCATGGGCAAGCTTCGCTCCGTAGTATCCGCCGACGGCTCCCGCTCCCACGATCGCGTACGAACGCATCAGCTCTCCTGCTCGGCCTGGAAAAGCTCTCCTTGCCGCATCTGGGGCAGCAAGGCCTTGGACTGGACTAGGTCTTCGAATTCGGCCAAGCGCGGCAAGTCGTCCGGGACCTTCCGGATCCCAAAATACTCCAGGAACTCGCGTGTGGTTCCGTAGGTGAGGGCTCGCCCAGGCTGGTCGCTGCGACCGGAAACCGTGATCAAGCGCTTTTCCAGTAACTTCTTCAAGGCACCGTCAGCGGCCACTCCGCGAATCGCTTCGATCTCGGCCTTGGTGATCGGCTGCTTGTAGGCGATCACGGCCAAGGTCTCCACGGCAGCCTGGGAGAGGCGGCGCGCCTGCTGCTCCTTGAACAGCGGGCGCAGCAGCGGATAGTACTCCGGACGGGTGCGCAAGCGGTAGCCGTTGGCAAGGCCCGCCACCGTAAAGGGCGATCCTTGCTGTTCAAGGCTCACATCTAGGCTGCGCGACAGCTTCTCCAACTGCCTGGCGGTCAGTTCCGCATCGCCCAGGATCTCGCGCGCCAACTTGAGCGTCACCAGATCATTCGACACAAAAAGCAGCGCCAGGAACAGCTGCTCCTGCGACGGCTTGAAGCTGGACTCCTCCTGGATCTCCAGCTCGTCTCCCTCTTCCATCGCCCCTGCCGTCAGTCCTTCGAACGGATCGACTTCGGTCGCCTCCTGCAGTGCTGCCGGGACCTCACCGGTTTCACTCGGGTTTGCGCCGGATTCGTTTTCGCTCACACATATCTCCCGGTGATGGATTGGTGGGCCAAAGATAAATCGGTTCAGATCCCACCACTGGAATCCGATAATAAAGCCAGAGCAAACCGCCCATTTCCGAAAGCCTTCCATGGATACCAAAGTCACCATCACCGCCACCCGGGAAGGAACCGTCGTCCTGCCCCGTCCTGGAACCCCTGCCCGGGCAGCCAAAGGTACGGATCCAGCTCCCAGCGCCAAGGCAGGCAAGGACGAGTGGATCCCCAGCGGCCAAGCGCCCACAGCCAAGGGAAGCGACGAAACCGAGGCCATCAAGAAGAAGTGGCAGAACTTCGACATGGGCAAGTTCCAAGCCGAGATCCGGGACGGCTTGCTGGCCCAGTTCAAGCAAGGCCTGGATGGGCAGACCAATGCCCCGAGCATTCCCAAGACGGTCAGCGACATCCCGTACGCCGTCGAGGACGACACCGAGGCCGCAGCGGTTCCGGACGAATGGAGCGCCGAGAAGGCTTCCCAGCGGATCGTCGACTTCGCCCTTTCCTTCCAGGGCATGTCCCAACAAGGCGGCAGCGAATTCCTTTCCATGATGCGCGATGCCATCAAGGAGGGATTCCGCCAAGCCAAGGACATGATGGGAGAGGTTCCAGGGCCATCCGCCAAGCTCTTCAACGACACCTACAATCTGGCCATGGAGAAGCTGGACAAGGCCATCGACCCGCAGGAGCCCTCCCAGGAGATCGCACAAGCCACACGCGAGGATCTGGAAAACCAGAAGAGCGCGGCCAAGCCTGTCTGGGGCGCACCTCCCGCATCCCCTAGCTTGTCCATCACCGCCTGAGGCAACCCGCTTTGACGGGATGGGCTGGCAGGGGAATCTTGACTAAATTCCCCAATACGTATGTCAAAGCCCATCCAAGCTCAGCTTCTCCATTCCGTCGCCCAGCGCTTCGGTACGCCTGTCCACGTGTACGATGCCGCACTCATCCGCAACCGCATCGCAACCCTCAAAGCGTTCGACACCATCCGCTTCGCCCAAAAAGCCTGTTCGAACATGCATCTGCTGCGCCTGATGCGCGAACAGGGCGTGAAGGTCGATGCCGTCTCCGGCGGCGAGATCGAACGCGCCTTGCGCGCGGGCTTCGACGGCAAGGGCGATTCCTCCGGTGTCGTGTACACTGCCGACATCCTCGACCGCGCCACGCTAGATCGGGTCCTCGAACTGGACATTCCCGTGAATGCCGGCAGCATCACCATGCTGGAGCAGATCGGAAACCGCAAGCCCGGTCACCGCGTCTGGCTGCGCATCAATCCCGGCTTCGGGCATGGCCACAGCCGCAAGACCAATACCGGCGGTGACCTCTCCAAGCACGGCATCTGGCACGAGCAGCTGGACCGCGCCTTCGAGGTGATCGACCGCCACCAGCTCGATCTGGTCGGATTGCACATGCACATCGGCTCCGGAGCGGACTTCGAGCACCTCTCCCAAGTGTGCGAGGCCATGGTTGGAATCGTCAAGAAGGCCGGGCGGCCCCTGCGCGCCATCTCGGCCGGTGGCGGCCTGCCCATCCCTTACCAGGCAGGCGGCAGCGCCGTCGATGTGGACGAGTACTTCCGCCTGTGGGATAGCGCCCGCAAGAGCATCGAGACGATCGTCGGGGGCAAGGTGCATCTGGAGATCGAGCCGGGCCGTTACCTGGTCGCGGAAGCCGGCAAGATGGTCTCGGAGGTGCGCGCCGTGAAGTCGCAGGCCGACAACCGCTTCGTCCTGGCGGACATGGGGTTCAATGACCTGGTCCGTCCGTCCATGTACGGATCCTGGCACGAGATCTCCGTACTGGGTGCCGATGGCCAAGAAAGGACCGCCGACCGGAAGCCGTGGATCGTGGCCGGTCCCCTTTGCGAGTCCGGAGACGTCTTCACCCAGGAAGAGGGCGGAGTGGTCGTCACCCGCGACCTGCCGACCGCCGAAGTCGGCGACTACCTGGTCTTCCACGACACCGGAGCCTACGGCGCCAGCATGTCTTCCAACTACAACTCCAGGCCCTATGCCCCGGAGGTGCTGGTCGACGGCAGCGACTTGCGACTGATCCGCCGCCGCCAGACCATCGACGAACTCCTGGAGCTGGAAGAAAACCTCTGAGTCCTACCGGACTAGTCCCGAAATGAAAAGGCCACCCGAAAGGGTGGCCTTTTTTTGACAAGATCCTCCGGGTCAGCTCAGTGCAGGACCGGCAAGGTGTCGTTGGAAGGAGGAGCCACTCCAGGACTGACCGGCAGCGGTTCCATGACCGGAGCTGTCGAGACGGGCTCCGGGGCCTGGACAGGCAAGGACTCGGGCTTGTTGGTTGCGGTGTGAGCAGATACCTCGTTGCTCTTCGGAGCAACCAATGTCTGGGCAGGAGGCGCAGCCACCACCGGTGCGGCGACTGGAGCAGGCTGCACGACGGCTGCAGCCGGAGCCGGCGTCACAGGCGTTTCGATCATGCCTTCCTTGGCTGCCGTGGGGGCGGCCAATTCGTGCTTGGGTAGGTTCTGGGTGGCAACGCCCTTGCGAACGATGTGCGGAGTCACGAAGATGATCAGGTCGGTCTTGGTGAGTTCGCTGCGGGTGCTGCGGAACAAGGCGCCAAGGAAAGGAATGTCCTTCAGCAACGGAATGCCCGTCTCGGTCTTTTTCTCTTCCTTGTTCACCAAACCACCAATCACGACCGTCTCGCCATCGGACACGAAGACATTGGTCTCGGCGCTCTGGGTCCGGATGACCGTTCCCGCTCCGCTCACCACATCGTAGCTGTTGCGCTTGGGATTCAAGCTCAACAGGATGCGGTCCTGGGAGGTGATCAGCGGCGTGACCACGAGTTCGGTACCCGCATCCACGTACTGGGTGATGGTGTTGCCGGAGACGTCACGCGTGTTGATGGGCACCTTGTCGCCCATGAAGATCTTGGCCTGCTTGTTGTCCAGCGTCGTGATCTGCGGACTGGCGACCACCTCGCCCTTGTTGGTCGTCAGGAGATGCTGCAGCACAGCATTCAAGTCGCCGTTCAAAAGACCGAAGGTGATGGTCTGGGCGGCATCGGAGGCCGGCGTGTTGCTGGCGATGTTCACCGAACCCGGGCTCAGGTTGGTCCCGGTTCCGGACTGGCCCGACCCGCTGGGCAAGCGGCCCTTCAAGGACCAATTGATGCCCATGGCCTGCGTCGCACCCGAAGTCACCTGGATGAGCTTGGCTTCGATCATCACCTGGTTGGTCTCGAGATCCAACTGCTTGATCACCTTCTCGATGGCAGCGATCTGTTCTTCGCCATCGGTCACGATGATCGAATTGGTCCTGGAGACCACCGTCGTCTTGCCGCGAGCCGACAGGAGATCCTTGATGGACTTGTCCATGTCCTCGGCCGCAGCGTTGTTCACGCGGATGATCTTGCGCTGCAATTTCACCAAGGAGGACTGGGATTGGCTGGTTTGCGCCTTGTCCAAAAGCTTCTTGTTGAAGTCGTCCGTCTTCTGAACGTAGAGGTAGCCCAACTCGTTGGTCACGGTGAGATTGAGCATCTTCGCGACGATCTGGACGACTTCCTGCCAGTTCTTCTCATGGATCACAGCATTCACCTGACCGGTCACCGAAGGATCGACGATGATGTCGATGCCGGCGTACTCCGACAGGAGTCGATACACGGAACGCACATCCGTGCTGGTGAGTTCCAGATGATCAATCACGCCCACTTTGCCGGCGGTCGGCTTGAGCGGTGTCGGACGCGCGGCGGGAACCGGCTCCCCGACAGCTCGAACGGTTGAAACCGCAGTGAGGCATAACGCAAATGCCAGGGGCAGTTTGCCTGTTCGAATCATGTCCTGTCTCCTTTGGGAGCCTGAAGCCGCAGCGCGAACTCACGCGTCTGTCCAAATTCTTCCAGCAAAAACACCACGCGTTCCTTCTCGATGCGAAGAACACGGCCATTCTGAATCGGATCGCCTTCCTTCAAAGCCACCGATAAGCCTGCCTGGGAAACATGCTCCAGCACGACCATCCGCTTGACCTTAGAGAAAATGATGCCGACGACCTTCATCTGGTCGATGTTCAAGCCATTTTCCGCATCGCCAGGATCCAAAGGCACAAAGGGATCCCTGACCCCGAAAGTGTGATAGACGATGCGATTCTTCTCGTCGATCTGCGTCTGCTTGGCATCGTCTTCAAGCTTCTGCTTGAGGGCAAACTCCTGCGACTTGCGTCGCTCGACTTCCAGTAGTTCCGCGTCCCGAACGCTCTTTTCCTGGCCGCCAGCCGCACTGGCCGCCACAGGAGCAGAGGCAGCGGAAGAGGCCGGTGTGAAAATCTTCCGGGAGACTTCAATCTTGGCCTTGCCCAAGGACTGCATCTCGTCTGAAGGAACACTGCTGCCGCCAAAGGACTCGGCCTTGCCAGACTCCCATGTACGGACGCCAGCAACCACGCCTTCCCGACGCATGCGAACCGTCAAGCGCTCCCCCATGCGATTCAATACCGCACTCCGGACCGGATCGGCAAGTTCAATATGAAGGACTTCCGCCTTGCCTTCGCGGGCCACGGAAAGGCCGCGCACGTTCCAGCCCTCACCGTGCGGACTGCCCAGCTTGGAGCTGACGAGGCGAGCCCCTGCCAGCTCCAGATCCAGTCGCAATCCATTGGGGGTCATGCGCAGGCTCGACTTGAGCGGAGCTTTCGAGAACTGCAGGTCAATCACTTCCTGGTCCACGCTAGAAGCCATGCTGATCTTCTGCAGTTCCCCACCTGCGTCCAGGGCAGCATTCTGAACCGCATCAGCACTTTGAGCACCGAATAGCTTCAAGGTCTCAAGGTACGGCTTGGATGCGGGAAGCCTCGACAAGACAACCCGGAAATGCCGTCCATCCCAAGTCCTCGCCCAATTGTCAGGCAAGGTCACACCGGCACGCAACTTGAAATCGTAGACAGCATTGCTGCCAGCCACGGCATTCATGGAACTGAACCAAGGATTCTCGCTGAAACTGCGATTGCCCGCCGCAACCTTGAAATTCTGGAGTTCCAAGCGAATCACTCCTGGCTGCGGCTGCCAAATGCGACTCAGAGGTTCTTCGTTGCAATCGAAATCGATGTGCCAGCCAGAACGGTCACCGATCAAGGACGCGTCCTTGATCTCGCCAGCTCCAACCAAAGCACTCATGACCAGCCCCATTGCCCACAACGTTCGCATCACTTCCTCGACGTGTAGGTGGTGAACTCGAATTCGGTCACCACGGTGTTGGCGTTGGTCCCATGCTTGTCGGCATTGTCAAGTTCGTCCTTGAGCTTGGGCGAGACATCCAAAGAAAGCTTCTGGACGCTCGTGGGATAACGGAAATTTGCCATCTCCGCAAACATCTCACCGATGGAGTGGTAGCTGCCAGTGACGTTCAGCTTGTACTTGTTCTCGGTGTAATAGTCCTTTTGGATCGGAGGCAACGGCTGGAACCGCGTCGTGGTCGTCCCTGAGCGCCGGGTGACCGAGGTCAGATCCTGAAGGCGAGTCGGAATCTGCTCCTGGTCCGGGAACATTTCCTGAAGCTTTTCGAAGTCAGCTGTCGCCACCGCCAACTCCTCCTTGAGCTTTGCCATTCTCTGGACCTGCGACTTGACCTTGGTCAATTCGCGAGAGAGTTTTTCCTCTTCGTCCTTAAGAGTGCGCAGCTCTTCCGTCATGGGCTTGTAAACGCTGTCCCAGAAGTAGTAGCCTCCGCCACCGATCAATAAGATCACAAGAAAGACGAATTGGTTCAGCTTATCCTTCGGATCCATCCGGATAGCCATTAGGGCGTTCCTTTCGGGGCGGCATCCTTGGGCGTTTCATCGCTATGGATGGCAACATTCAAAGGGCAATGCAACGTGAACGCAAAGGCGGGTGTCGAAGCCTTGTCGGCGGTGACGGAAACCTGCTCGATGTTGTCCAGTGCAGGGGCGTCAAAGAAGGGGCGTCTCTCCAACTGCATCATGAACTGGGCGACTTCCTGGAACACATAGGTCCGACCGACGATCGCCACCTTGTCATCGCCTTCTTCCTTGATCGAGATGATCCAGGTGTGGGGAGGAACCGATGCGTTCAAATCCTCAAGCAATCGAATCCAGCGCTTCTTGGAAACAGAGATCGAACGGAGCGCCTGATTCTTGGCATCTTGCTTGGCCTTGAGGTCTTCAAGCTTCTTGATCTGGGTCTTGACGGTATCGTACGATTGGATTTCCTTGTGGAGACCATCGATGTGTGAGCGCGTCGAAGCCAGGCTCGCCTCCAGCGTGAGCCATCCCATCCACCCCAGCGCGATCAGGACAACCAAGGCCAGCGTAGAATAGACGACACGGCGATCACCCATCCAGACATACTCGTTCCGGGAGACCCGAAACTCGGCAGGAAGAAGGTTCACCTCGATCATGAGAGCCATCAGATTTTCCTCAGAGCCATGCCCACGGCCACGGTGAGAAGGGTTGAGGTGGTTTCCGGAAGGGCCGTCGGATAGACGTTGGGATCCAAAGGAACATTCAGGAGCGGATTCAATACGACGACCTGAGTGTCATGTCGCCGTTGCAGATACTCGGGAACGCCTGGAATGCAAGCTCCGCCTCCGCACAGCACGATCTTGGAGATCTTCACGTCCTTCTCATTGTTTTGGAAGTACTGGAAGGCGAGATCTATTCCAACCTGCAACTCGTCGCAGCAAAATTCGATGGTGGACTGTAATCGTGCCGGATCCACTTTCTCAGAATCGCGCCCTTTCACGATTGCAAGCGCCTGCTCGCGGCTGACCTTGAGTTGCCGCTGGATCTGCTTGACGAAATAGTCGCCAGCGGTGCTCACATCACGGGTGGAGTGGTAAATGCCACCCTTGAGGAAAGTGATGTTGGTGAAGTTATCGCCGATATTGATCAGGGCCGTGACTTCTTCCGGATTCACTTCCCCGACCGTGTAAATGTAGGCGTTTGCGAAAGCAAAGGCATCGACATCCACCACCACTGGGCGCAAACCCGCATCGTAGAGAAGATTGATGTAGGACTGCATCACCTGATTCTTGGCAGCCACCAAGAACACTTCCAGGTCCTGAGTCTCCACATTGCGGCGCAACACCTTGTAGTCCAGAGTGATGTTCTCGACATCAAAGGGAGGGCGCTGGCTTGCTTCCGAGAGGATCGTGTCCTCGTCGCTCTTGCCCCTTTGGGACTTGAGCTGGATCCGGTCGCCCAAAACGCCGAAACTCCAAGAGAGTGAGAGGACGACATCCTTGATTTCTTGATCAGTGCTGTGCACCAGCGACGTGATCGTCTCCAGCAAGGCTTCGCGATTCTTGATCTCACCGTTGCTCAAAGTGTCGGGATTCAGTTCGGCGTAGCCGTGAGCCACCAACTTCGGGCCCGAACGGGTATGGACGATCTTGACCAATTTGACCGCGTAATTGCCAATGTCCAAACCGACAGTCGCCGATTCGCCCTTGACGCGACTCAGAATGTCCTTCAAGAGACTCAAAGTAGATCCTTCCGATCCGGGAGCTTCACACTATGACAGTTTAGGCACTGAACTGCCCCTAGTCAAGTCAAACACTCCTAATCTGTTGTAAAATCTCGACTTAGGCGGTTTTGACCTGTCCGATCCTCTGCCGTTCAAATACAAAGCGCATGATCTTCTCTTGAGTGGACGTCTCGACTCCATCAAAGCATAAGTGCCCAATTTGCCAACCATTGGCATCCGGACGACCATGCCGCAGGAGCAGGAAAGGCACATCGAACAGCTTGTACTCGCCTAGATCGAATTCCATCACGCCACGGGTCTCGACGGGAATCACCATCGGAGACGCGATCATGGCGCCACCGCCGGAAAGGTCCAGCAAGCGAACATCCAGGCGATCCACCGGCAGGGCCTGCCCATCCGGGGCGACCAGCCGATAGACGCAACCGTCCAAGGACACCGGGACACGGACCCACATGCGCAGCTGCTGGCGATTCAAGCGCGCCGTGTGCGTGCAATGAATCGCCTTGCCTTCCAGAGTCAGAACTCCGATCTCGGCTCGGTATTCACCGTCACTCTGACGACTGAAGGAAAAGTTCAATGTGCCGCCAGCAGGGACTTCCAAAGGAACATCCTTCCACTCCAGCGCGAATTCCGTTTCTGTGTTCAGGACCACTACGCAATTGGTCACCGAATCGTTGCGAATCGACCAGACCCGCAGCACTTGCCCCACCGGGATCTGACGCGTGTGCGACAGGCGCGTCTCGAACGAAAGGGTATTGAAGCCAAGGCAGCTGCGGATTCTGGCCAAGTTTTCCCACTGGGAGATGGTCGGACGTTCGCCATCCTTGGCCAAGCATTCGATCCAGTCGTCGATGGCCCGGTCGTAGACGGAAGCCAAGCGCAACAGCGCCACCGGGGCGATCTCCCCGGATTGCACCGAATGAATTTCCCGCAGCAGGTCCAGCTCCTGAGCCGTCAGCCCTTTTTGAGCCGCCGTCAGCTCGAAAGCATCCCACTGCACCGCCATCGCCTTTTCAATGTCGCGATGCCTGCGCAAGATCTCCAACCCGACCACCAGCACCAGGAAGATCAAGGCGCAGATGCACACGACGACAAAGCTCAAGGGGGTCGCCTGGAAGATCCGCAGATGCACGAGGAATTGCCCATCTCCGGACATGAGTTGTCGCAGCAAGAGAAGTTGGATCATACCTTATTATTACCTAGTTATGGGTCCATTGTAAAGCTGCGAAACAGCTGAAATCCCCTGTTTGAACCAAACATCTAATATTTCCGGGAGCAGATCAAAGCGAGGCTGGAGAATCTTCCACTCTTCGGACGTGAACTTGCCTAGTACGAAGTCCGCCAGATCCCACTGCGCAGGGCAAGGTCCGCACCCGATGCGAAGCCGCTGGTATGCAGCACCGATCGCTTCTTGGATGGAACGCAGGCCATTGTGCCCTCCATGACTGCCCTCGCCACGCGCACGAAATCGCCCCAACTCCAATAGTACATCGTCCACCACCACAAAGACATCATGAGGACGGATCTTGTAGAACGTCATGGCCGCCTGGATCGGCTTGCCGGACAGGTTCATGTACGATTGTGGCTTGACCAGCAGGACATCCTCACCCGCCAAACGAACTTTCGCCACCTGGCTTCCCGCGATGCCCTTGGAAAACGAAACGCCCTGACCATTGGCCAGGGCGTCGAGGGCTTGGAAGCCGATGTTGTGCCGTGTGCGGGCATAGGACTCCCCCGGATTTCCCAATCCAGCAAGGAGTCTCATAGCTTAAGCGACGACTGCAGCAGCCTGACGGGCAGGGGTCACGATGACGCCGGCCGGGAAGTCGATCTGCTTGACGAAGAAAGCCTGACCCTTTTCGAGGGAGGAAACGTCGATCTCGATCTTGTCCACGAGCTTGTCGGAAGGCACGCGCACCTTGAGGGTACGGGTCACCAGCTGCAGGTTGCCGCCACCGATCTTGACACCGACGGGCACGCCGACCGTTTCGACCGGAGCGCGGTAGGTGACGAAGTCACCAGCTTCGACCACCTGGAAATCGACATGGGTGATGTCGCGACGGATCACGTCACGGGTGATTTCCTTGATGAACACGCTCTTGACGCCCAAATCCGGAACATCCAGGTTGATCAGGCGATTGCGGTGGCCGTCGACCAGAAGAACGCGCACTTCGGCGGCATCCAGGGTCACGCAAACCGGAGTGGTGCGTTTGCCGTAAACGATGGCCGGAATCTTGCCCGAAGCGCGAAGCGCCTTGATTTGAGCCTTGGTGCCTGTGGTGCGAGCTTCGGACTTGAGTGCGGCTGCCATTTTTCTCTCCTAGTTGGGGCCGTGTATCCGGCTCGATGACTGGCCCTAAGGCCTGGTTTGTGGAATTGGGGCGGCTGGATTCGAACCAACGATAGGCAGTACCAAAAACTGCTGTCTTACCACTTGACGACGCCCCAGAATTCATGATCGGAGCATCAAGTCACAGCGTCAACTGCGACCGGATGACACCATTGCACCCTCATTCCTTGCTCTATCCAAGAGTGTTCCAAGCTCTCAGGCAGCTCGCAGGAAGCGAAAAGACCAAATACACTCGAACCACTACCGGACAGCAAGCTAGCTGATGCTCCTGCCTTCTCCATTTCCTTGCCGAGCGGGCCTATCTTTGGAAATCTCGCGAACACAACCGGTTCAAACGAGTTCCATAGAAGGCCTTTCAACTCTGTGTGTTGGAAGGATCCTTGGTTGGACAGTGTAAGGAATTTAACAATCCTGGGATCCGGTGGCAAGCCTTCAGGAAACATTTCATCCCATGCTCTGTATGCCCAACCGGTAGCCACAGCTTCGGCCGGAGTCACCACCAGAACATGCGTGCGCTCATCCAGCCCCGCGACCGGTCGCAGCTTCTCGCCGATACCTTCTGCCCAGGCCGCTCCGCCGTGCAACAGGAACGGCACATCGGCACCGAGCCGCACCGCCAATTCCGCCAGCCGGGCATTGCTCCAATGCAAGCCCCACAGCTTGCTGCACACCTGCAGCGCCGCAGCCGCATCGCCCGAACCTCCGCCCAATCCCGCACCGACCGGCACCCGTTTCTTCAGATGAAGTCGCACCCCTTCGCGGACACCCGCCTCGCTGGCAAGCAGCCGGGCGGCCCGAAGAACGAGATTTTCCTCCTCGGGACCGGCCTCCGAATCGGGACACGAAAATTCGATGCGTTCGCAGGCCTGCGCACTGAGTTCGTCCCCGTAGTCGATGGCCTGGAACAGCGTTGTCAGTTCGTGCTTGCCGTCGGGTCGCAATCCGTGGAGATGCAGGAACAGATTGATCTTGGAGCGGGTCTGGACAACGATCACGCGGCGTAGAACTCCTTGACCTTGGCTACGACCTCGGCCACGGGGACGAGCTCGACGTCCTTGGAGGAGCGCAGCTTGAACTCGAAGGCACCCTGCTCGCGGGACTTGCCGCCCAGCGCCAGACGCACCGGCACGCCCCACAGGTCGGCATCCTTGAACTTCACGCCTGGGCGCTCGTCACGCTCATCCAGAAGCACGGCAAAGCCTGCCTTCTCAAGTTCGCGCCCCAGCGCCTCGCAATCAGCCAGGAACTCGGGCTCCTTCCCGAGCACCACGATGTGGACCTTGTAGGGAGCCACTTCCTTGGGCCAGAGGATGCCGTCCTTGTCGTGGGAATTTTCCACGATGGAGGCCATGAGGCGACCGATGCCGATGCCGTAGCAGCCCATGATGGCGGGCTTGACCGACTTGTCCTCGGCCTGGAAGGTGCAGTCCAGCGCTTCGGAGAACTTGGTGCCCAGCTTGAAGATGTTGCCGATCTCGATGCCGCGCACGGCCTGCAGGCGATGCGCACCGCCGATCTCGAGATGACCTGCGGCGGCCTGGGCAACGTCCACGGGTTCGGCAAACTGACCGGCGGCGGCGAAGTCGCGTCCGTAGTTCACGTTCTTGACGTGGAAGCCGGCAACGTTTGCGCCGGCCACGAGGTTTGCGCTCACGGGAACCGATGTGTCCACGAGGAGGATGCCGCCCTTCATGCCGATCGGCGAGGCGAAGCCCGGCACCAGGCCTGCGGCCTTGATCTGCTCGTCGGAGGCCGCGTACAGGAGGCGGGCCTTGAGGAGGTTCTTCACTTTGGTCTCGGAAACCTCGAGATCGCCGCGAATGGCCACCGCGACAAATTCTGTCTTATCTCCGAGTTCGGCGCCATACATCACGACCTTGAGGGTATTCTTGGCCTCCACCCCGAGGAGCTTGGAGACGTCCTCGATAGAGGACTTGCCCGGGGTGGCGACCTTCTCAAGCACGCCAGGCTCGCCCGCGATCCCCTCGCGTGCGAAGACGGCGATCTCGGCGTTTGCGGAGTAGCCGGTCTCGGGGCAGAGGATCAGGGAGTCCTCGCCCATGGGCGACTGCAGCATGAACTCGTGGGCCACCTTGCCGCCCATGATGCCGGTATCACTCTGGACGATGATGGGCTCGATACCGCAGCGGCGGAAGATGCGCACGTAAGCGTCGTAGACGCGCTGGTAATAGGCGTCCAGGCAGTCCTGATCCTTGTGGAAGGAGTAGGCGTCCTTCATGGTGAACTCGCGCACGCGGATCAGGCCGCCGCGGGCGCGGGGCTCGTCGCGGACCTTGAGCTGGAACTGCCAGAGCATGAACGGAAGCTGACGATGGCTCGAGAGCTCATCGGCGACGACCTGGGTGATGGCCTCCTCGTGGGTCATGGCAAGCACCATCGGGTGACCGCCACGATCCTTGAAGCGCACAAGCTCCGCACCGATCATCTGGTAGCGGCCGGCAGACTCCCACAGCTCGGCGGGATGCACCAGCGGGAGCGACAATTCCTGTCCGTCCACCAGTTCCATCTCCTGGCGGATGATGGCCTCGATGTTCTTGATGGCCTTGTGGCCCATGGGGAGCACCGAGTAGAGCCCGGCGGCCATGCGCTTGATCAGGCCGGCACGGGCCAGCCAGATGTGGCAGTCCATCTCGGCGTCGGAGGGTGCTTCGCGAAGGGTCTTGCCAAAGTGCTTGGAAACGTAGTGCATGGCCGCAAAGTTACTTAACGACGGACCTGTTCCCGCCGACGCCAGCACACAAAAACGGAACCTGTCAGAAGACAGATTCCGTCATATCAATCGACTATGCACTTTCAGAGGAAGTCTCGATAGTCCGCGTCGGGGAAGATGTTGTCCCGTTCCTCCAGCGCAGCCAGCTCCCCCATCGGGACCGGCTGGCCTGCGGCCAGGATCTCGTAGAGGCGATTGAAGGCGCCCAAGTGCTCCTTCGTGCGCTGCACGGCATACTCCACGGTGGTTCCGGTGCGCATGATGAAGGCCCAGTCGGATGCCTGCGCGAGGTAGAGCTCGCGCGCCATCTGGTTGAGCGCTCTCTGGTAGTCTCCCCAAGCATCGTGGTAGCGATGCGCCAATTCCTCCATGCGAGTGGCGGCGGCATGCAGGTGCGGGTATATCCAGTCGTTGGTGCCGTTGAGCCAGACGTCGGCGTAGCCCATGTGGCCCCAGGTACTGAAGGCCGGGACCTGCTTCTGGTTGACCGGATGCCGTTCCAGGTAGGCGCTGGGCGTGATCGGCTCGATGTCATAGCCGTCGAAGTGCATCTTGCGGAACACATGGTAGAGGAACTCGGGGCCCTCGTACCACCAGTGGCCGTAGAGCTCTGCGTCGTAAGGGGCGACGATCAGCGGCGGACGGTCCATGTACTGGGCCAGATGGGCCACCTGGCGCGAGCGGTTCTCCAGGAAGTGCTGCGCATGGCTGGCCGACTTTGCGAAGGCTTTCTGCGGGTTGTACGGCTCGTGGGCCACACCCTTGCCCGTGATGCGGTAGTACTTCAATCCGGTATTGGTCCGCACGCCGGGGATGTGCTGGATATCGCCCAGGTAGTCGGAATCGAGGTCGAAGCCGATGTCGCGATAGAACTCGCGGTAGTCGTAATCGCCGGGGTAGCCGACTTCGGCCGACCAGACGGCGCGGCTGGTCTCGGGATCGCGCGCAAAGCAGGCAGGACCGGCCGGAGTGATGACCGGGGCGTAGACGCCCAGCTTGGGCGCCGGGGTCCCCAACAGGATGCCGTGGGTGTCGGTGTAGAAGAACCCGATCCCGTTGGCAGCCAGGTCGTTCTCCACGCCCTGGTAGTAGCCGCATTCGGCCAGCCAGATGCCGTTGGGCGCCTTGCCGAAGTGCCGCTTGTGCGAACGTACGGCCTGCTTGACCTGGGCGCGCACGGCGGCCTGGTTCGGGCGCAGGAGCGGAAGGAAGCCGTGGGTCGCGGTGCAGGTGAGGATCTCGAGGTTGCCGCGATCCGACCAGTGGCGAAAGGCCGCCAGCAGGTCCTTGCCGTACCACTCGCAGAAGAAGCGCTTGCACCAGGTGAACTTGTCGAAGTACATCTGGGCCAGTTCCCGGAACTGGGGAACGAACTGGGTGCGGACCAATTCCTTTTCAGACAGCGCGATCAGGCGGTCCAGGTGCTCCACATAGCGCTCGCAAAGCAGCGAATCGGCAAGCATCGCTGCCAAGGGAGGCGTGATCGACATCGCCAAGCGGAAGTTGACGCCTTCGGAATCGAGCCGATTGAAGACGTCCAGAAGGGGGATGTAGGTCTCTGTGATCGCCTCAAAGAGCCAGTCCTCCTCCATGTAGCGGGGCTGCTCGGGATGGCGCACAAAGGGAAGATGGGCATGGAGGACCAGCCCGAAGTAACCTTTTGGCATTTTCTGTCTTACTGTTCGGTCCAGCGGCGGGCGGCCGGGCGCGCCTCGCGCGACTGGTCACCATCGCGATCGATGGCCTTGACATGGAAATCGTGGTGGGTGCCGTCGGGGAACGGGAACTGCAGGCGGAAGGTGCCGTCGGCATTGAGCTGAAGGTGCTTGCCGTTGAGCGTGACCTTGGCGTCGGGCTCGGTGGCGCCGTAGAGGATGATCTCGGTCTCCACCCAGAGCCAAAAGTCCTTGTCCTTCTTGCCCGGTCGTCCGGGAATGCCCATCGGGGACGAACCGCCCCAGGAGGTTCCGGAACCCATGGGGCTAGTCATCCAAGAGGATAGGCCGATGCCGGCCGCCGCCGCCTGCTGCCAGGACGAAAGGCCAAAGGAACTGGGGGCCAGTTCCACATTGCCCATGCCCGAACCCCAAGAGGTGAGCCAAGCAGCCCCGCCCATGCCAGCGGAGGTCGCATCGCGCAAGCGCTTGAGGAGATCGGCGATGCCTTCGCCGTCCGAAAGGCCTGCGGCCATGCGGAACAGCTCTTCGCTTCCGATGGAGATCCATTCCTCGCTGGAGACGTCGGCCATGCCGTCGTGGAACCCGATCGGCTGGCTGCGCAGAACGCCTTTCCAATCGCCGTTGGCGGCGAAATGCCCGTATTCGAAGGTGTAGACGCGCCCTTGGTACGGCAAGCGCAGGTACCAGGAACGTGCGTAGGGGGCCACTTCGATGTCGAGGCTGACAGGAGCGTTCAAGCCATCGAACAGCACGTCGGTGGTGTCGAAGCCGCGCAGGTGCAGCACCGGAAACTCCCCGGAATGCTCCGCCTTGATGGCCTCGACCGTCTCAGGCCGCAGCTCCCAGTAGAGATGCGTCCACTCGGGATCCTTCGGCATGGCCACCAAGCGATCCAGCCCGTAGGTTTCAGGAACGGATGATTCCAGGAGGGTCGGACGGCCCTTGGGCTTGGGCGCAGCACTCTTAGCCGTCTTCTTGGCAAGCGGCTTGAGGGCGGACACCTTGGAAACAGCCGCATCCTTGCGGGGAGCCCTAGAGGAGTTGGCCTTCTTCAGCTTGGCGTCTTCTAGCGGGACCGGTGCGCTGTTCTTCTTGGCAGTCGACGCTGCAACGGAGACCTTAGCGGACGTCGTAGACTTGACTTCCGGAGCGGCCTTGGCCGAAGCCTTCGAGACGGAGGTCAACTTGGCAGGTATGGCCACAGCAGCCTTGGTAGCACCCACCTTTTGGGGAGCGGGAACTTCCTTGACCGCAGCTGAGGGAACTGCGGCCTTGGCGGCTGGCTTGTTTGCGGACGCCGCACGCGTGCCCGATGCGGGCACAGCCTTCGACGATGGGTTCGACCTGGCCATTGGATCCTCCAATGATGGTTTGCTAGTGGCGCCTTCGGGAAGGGTTGCCCCAAAGGTTTGCGCCGGTCAGAGAAACATAGAACCTGTAGAACGTCTCTTCGAGCTTGGGCTGGTCGTGGGCATTGAAGATCTTGCCTGCCTGGAAGGCCAGATCCAAGGTCCCCATGCTGCCCAAAGGCAGCCCAACACCCATGGTGGCCGCAGCCGTACTCAAGTCATCTGCACCGCCGATCTCAGTGTAGGAGCCCAAACGGAAGGCCATGCGCTTCCAGTAGGAATCAAAACGGTCGCCATGCCCTTGGTACTCCCAGCCAGCACCCACGAACCAGGCATCCGTGGCCTTGGCGATGCTCGAAGACCAGTCGGTGTAGCGAAGATCAGCGGAGAGCATCTGACGGGGAGTGATCCGCCAAACGCCGTCAGTGCCGATGGTGAACGGGGTGCTGATCACGCTATCGCGGGAGGTCGCCGTGGTGAACTCGGAGCTGTTGTTGTGGTGCACCGTGACATCGACATCGCCCGAAAGGCTGGTCCAGACACCCAAGTCCCAATCCGGTTGGGTCATCCACAAGGATCCGCCCCAATAGCCGCCATCGCGACGCGTCTCGATGGTGTCGTTGGCCTTGGCTACGTAATACAGGTCGGAGTTGTCGTAGACGGCCGTCTGCATCTGGCGGTCGCGCCCAAGCAACTTGTGGTAGCTTGCTCCGGCAGCCACCCAGGGCAGGAAGGGCATCCGCAAGGAATAGCTGCCGACGAACTCGTAGCTGCCGCCTTCGCCCTTGGCCATCTCGCCGGAGGACGAGGTGATTTCGTAGGACTTGCTGAAGCGCTGCCAATAGGCACCGCCCAAAGCACCCCAACGGCGCATCGGAATCGAAAGCGAGATTTGGGGAACTTGGAAACCGGTGACCGTTCCTTCGGTGACGCCATCGTCGAGCGTGGAGCGTCCCGTCGTCATTTGAGCCGAGAAACTCGTCAGGGTATCCAGTGCACTACGGGCGGGCATTCTCAGATCATACAATCTGTCACTGCGCCGCGCCATACCTGATTCGCCCATGCCGTGGGAGGTCGCATCGCCTGCACTGGACTCGCGTCCCCAACCGGCCGCATTGAGCGGAGAGTTCTGCGCCACGGCCATCCCGCCCAGGCCGATGACGAGCAATCCAAGGGCCTTCACTGGGCACCTCCAACAGGCAGAAGAATCAGGCGAACCTTAACGTGGTCGGGCTTCAAATCAGGGGCGATCCGCCACCAATGGGTCCCGTCGTCGGCATTGGCCGCCAGGATGATGTCGGTGCGGCGCTCGGACCAGTTCAGCATCGCAGCGAAGGGACGACGCGCCAGCAAGCTTAAATGGCTGCTCGCCAGGTTTCCCTTGCGATAATCACCGCTGCGATCCAAGGGCGACTCGCGGACCAGGCCGGCCAGCAGTCCCTTCCAATGGATCTTTGCCCGGTTCCCGGAGCGTTGCAGCGAAAACGTCAGCGGCCATGAGGAGTTCGAATAGGCTCGAGGCAGGGTGTCGTCGGACTGCAGGAACACGCTGTCGACGGTTCCGCCGACCGAGGTGAACTTCAGCTTCAAGCACAGCGAATCGCCCTGAGTGACCGTATCCACCGCGACGGTGACACTGTCGAAGGCCTGGCTGCTGCGGCCGTTGGGATCCCATGCCTTGGGAACCAGCGTCACGAGCGTGTCGGGCTTGCCGATCACTTCAGAGTAGAGATCCACACGTTGCTTGACCGAATCCTGGGAGGCGACATCGGCATCCACCAGAAGCTGGGCGTCCAGCACCACCACGCTGCGCAGATCGGCCACCAAGCCGCGGGAGCGCAGCTGCTGCTGCAGGTAGTTCTGATCCAGGGATAGGCGCAGGTTCCAATGCACCGGACCACCTTGGAGGAAGGGCACCGCACTGTCGTTGACGACCGACTGGAGGAAACTGCGGCTGATTGAGGTCGAATTCAAAGCACCGATGGAGTAGAGATCCACCTTCTTGGTGCTGTCGACCAGTCCCTTGGCGCCTCGCAGCACCAGGCTCTTGAACTGGACAAACCCCTCGGGAGACTCCGAAAGCGGCCGAAACTCCACCAGCAGCCCAGCAGAAGTCGAGGTTTTACGCAACGAATCCAGGCTTGCCTGGATGCCGACGGGAACAGCAGCCAACTTGACCGTATCTAGACTTCCCACCACGATCGTGTCGGATCCGGCAGGTGCCGACAAGCCCAGCTTTGCCGCCACGTTCCCGTAGACTCCGGCCAGCAGAACAGAGTCGCTCTTGCGGGAAGCCAGCCAGAAATTGCGCACGAACTTGACGTTCGCCGGGCGCGCCATGGCGGGGTCCAGCGTCATCACCAAACCAAGGCTGTCCCATGAGGAGTCGCGAGCCACGTTGATGGACGTGTCCACCGGGAACCAAGCCATGTGCCTGGCGGAATTGCCCTTCCAGGCCCCTACCTGCACGACCGCCGTGGTACCGGACTCCAATGTCCAGCCATTGAAGCGCAAAGGCACGGAGTCTAGGACGATCGCCGTCGGAGGTCGAATTCCTTGCTGGGAAGCCAGCCAGGCTCCGCCGGTCTGATTGGTGGCAACATCACACCCTACAGCCACGAGGGCGAGGGAACCAAAGCTAGAGAGACTTTTCAGGAGACGCACAGTCTCTTGAAGATAGAACCTTGTGTCCTGCAAATCCCTACTCCATTTCCAATTCGGACAGTTCCTCGGCATAGCCACCCGAAAGGATCGGGAACCTGCACCACGAACGCGGATCCAGATTGTGGTCGTCCAGATGGAAGGAGGGGGCATAACGCTCCCGTTTCCACTGGTTGCGGGACCACAACCGAAAAAAGCGCCCGATGGCCTGTTTGAGACGTGTGCGGACCTCGGGAGATTCCCCCGCCGCAATGATCGCGAAGATCTCGCTTGGGCTCTTGCGTTCGGCCACCGCCAACCTCTGGATCGCATCCAGGAGCGGATACGGCATCAGGTCGGCCTCATCGGTCTGCTCCGCCTCTCCGGGCTTGCGGGGGCGCAGCTCGGCCGTGGGCGCCTGCGCCGTGATGACCGAGAGAAACGTCAAGGGGCCCGAACCCAAGATACCACAGGTCTCCAGATGGGAAAGCCAGCCCAGCAGGAAATGCTTGTCCACACCGGCAAGCGGCGAAAGGGAACCTGCCGTGTCGCCGTCCATGGTCGCATAGCCCACCGCCATCTCGCTGCGATTGGAGGTGGAGATCAGGAGGCGCCCGGTGGCGTTGGCCAGCATCCACACCGAAGGGGCCCGCACCCGGGCCTGGATGTTCTGGAGCGTCAGGTCGTCTGTCTCCCACGTGAGCGGCCGCCCGAGGGCTTCCTCGGCCAAGGCGCGATATCCCTTGACTAGGGCGTCCACATCCATCACCCGATACTGGGCTCCGACGCCTTCGGCGACCACCCGAGCCGCATGGCTTGTGACCTCGCCGGAATTGGCAGTGGGCTGGTACGCGCACAGCAAAAGCGCATGGGTGGCCGACTTGGCGTCCAACGCTCCCGTCGGGAAATCCACCCAAGGCAAGGCTTCCCGGAAGCCCTTCTCGCCCAGATCATCCAAGGCAAAGCGGCAGGCCAGATGGACCAGCACGGCGCAAGCGGCGCTGTCAGCACCGCCCGAGAGGCTGAGCACGAAACCGTGGGAGCGGGACTTGCGGAGGTAGTCCCAAAGGCACAGGGCCGCCGCTCGGGCGAAGTCGCCGTTGCGTCCTTCCCGCTGCGGATCGAGGCCTTCCGCAGGCACCAATAGCGGCAGGTCAGATGGCCACCGATGCAAAACCGGTGTGGTCCTGGGAACTTCAAATGGGACCGAATGGCCAGCCGTGGCCCGCCGCATGCGAAGGACATCGAGATCCACATCACCGAATTGCACCTCGTGCGACTGGAAGGTGAGGCGACTGCCGCGCGCAAGCAGGCTTCCCTGCACCGCGATGCGGCCCGCCCCGTCGTAGGGAATGCGACCGGCCTCGTTCCCCACCAGCGTGGCGTAGGCGTAGGCGCAGCCGAACACGCGAGAGGACTCCAGCACCAATCGTTCCCGGACCTCGTCCTTGCCCAGGGAAAAATGGCTGGCGCTGGGGCACAGGATGACGTCGCAAGCCCCGGCGGCCAGTTCCAGGCCGGGACGGGCCACGGCCCAGGCGTCCTCGCAGATCTCCACGCCGACCCGGACGCCCCCGACCTCGAAGACCTGGTCGCCGACCGGAAACCCCTCGCCGCCGTCGGGCAGGAACTCCCCCGCTTTCCAGGGCTTGAACCAACGGGGCTCGTAATGGAGCCCTTCCCGGGCCAGATGCCGCTTGCACACGGCCCCGTGCACCTTTCCCTGCGAGACCAAGGCGCAGGCGTTGAAGACGTCGCCCCGGACCAACAAGGGAAGTCCGGCCACCACCGCCAGATCACCCGCCTCCTGGGCCAAGGCCGCCAGGCTCCGCAGGGAGCGACGAGCCACCCAAGGAGCCAGAAAGGCGTCCTCACACCCGTAACCAGACAGGCACAGTTCGGGCAGCAGCAACAGTCCGGCCCCTTCCTGCCTGGCCTTGGCGACGGCTTGGCGGCACAGCTCAAGATTGCCCTCCCAGTCGAGAGGGGTCGTGTTCAGGGAAGCCACACTGATGCGCATCTTCATGCCAGACAATGAAACAATTCCGCATCCCTTTCCAGGGAACATTCCTCGATTGCAGAGGCATTGCTAGTTTCAAGCCCCTGATGAGCAAGTTCCACATCCGATGGCTGGATCCACAGACCGGATCTCCGCGAGAGTTCCGGCTCTCGCCCCTGTGGTTCGTGGTCCCGCTGATGCTGGTGCTGCTACAAGCGTGGATCCTGGTGCACATCCTGCGCTCCTCGCAATCCCCGGACAAGCTGTTGCAGAAGACCGAACAACTGCGTCGTTCCAACGACCTGCTGGAACAGCATCTCAAGCTGGTCGAACGCAGCCGCAAAGGCATCGAGGCCAAGCTCTCCAGCCTTGAGAACCTGACAGTGACGGCCGAGGAATCCCCCGGAAGCGACGACAGCAGCTACGACGCGGGCGAGCTGGTCGACGGCGGCGGCGTGGATTCGCTCCTGGCCAGAGCCAGGCACTTGCGGGAAGCCGTGGACCGGGCCGCCAGCGGCTTCGATAAACACGCCTCCGAGATGATCCACCTGCCCACCATCAACCCTGTGCGGCGCAACTGGCCGGAAGTGGAGAGCTTCGGCACCCGGCTAGACCCGTTCACCGGACAAAAGTGGAACCAGCAGGGCTGCCTGTTCGGCACCCCTTCGGGAACTCCCGTTTGGGCCACCGGGGCCGGGATCGTGATCGACGTCGCCACACTGCCTCGCTGGGGCCTGATCGTCGAGGTGGATCACGGCAACGGCTTCCAGACAATCTACGGCCACCTGGCATCATCCAGCGTCCAGAAGGGCCAGAACGTGCTGCGCGGGCAACTGGTGGGGCTGTCAGGCAACAGCGGCAAGACCACCGCCCCGCAAACCTTCTACGCCGTCTTCTATCGCCGCAAGGCGCTGGATCCCCATGCCGTCATGCTGCCCAGCCCCAGGCTTCAGCCCAGCTTCCTGGATTCCAGCCTGTTCAAGGTGGCCGAGGCCGGAACCCGTCCGTCAAATCCGGACGGAAAGTCCCTCTCCAGCTCCCGCAATGCGGGACACCCCTGATCTTGCCCCTTTCCGCCGCCGCGGCCATCGCCTAAGTTCCCGCCCATGATCCGCATCCTGCACACCTCGGACTGGCATCTGGGCCTGGAACTGGGAGGACACGATCGCCTCTGGGAACAGGCGCAGTTCCTGGACTGGCTGCTGGAGACCTGCCGCAAGCGTTCCATCGACGCCCTGCTGGTGGCCGGGGACGTCTACGACAGCGCCAATCCTTCGCTTGCCGCCCAGAAGCTCTTCCACGGCTTCCTGGCGCGCTTCCACCAGGAGATGCCCGGATCGCAGCTGGTCGTGGTGGCCGGCAACCACGATTCGGGGGCGCGCCTGGAGCTGCCCCGGCCGTTCGGACTGGCCCTAGGAGACATCCATCTGGCCGGGACGCTGCGCTCCGACGACCCCGGACTGCTGGATAAGCACCTGATCCGGCTGACCGACCGCGCCCAGTCCCCTGCCGCCTGGGTGCTAGCTGTGCCGTTCCTGCGGGCCGAAGCCCTGCAGTGTCGGATCACGGGCGAGGAATCGGTCGAACAGGCCTACCTCCAGAGCGTCGCGGCGCTCCACGAGACGCTGCGGGCCCAGGCCCAGGCGCGGGATCCCGAGCTTCCCGTGATCACCATGGGGCACCTGACCCTGGCCGGTTCCGACCGCGCCGGATCGGAGCGCATCCTGATCGGCGGAGTGGAGTCGGTGCCCGTGTCCACCCTGGCCACCGGCAGCGACTACGTCGCCCTGGGGCACATCCACCGCGCCCAGACCGTGGGCAGCGAGCACGTCCGCTACAGCGGGAGCCCTTTGCCCATCGACTTCGACGAGCGCAGCTACCGGCACCAGGTCTGCGTGGTCGAACTGGACGGCCCCGGACAGCCGGTGCGGATCGAATCCGTCGCGATCCCCCGCCCCGTTCCCTTCCTGCGTTTCGGCGAGCCGCCGTGTCCCTGGTCGGAGCTGGAGGGGCTGGTCGAGGCCTACGACTGGACGCCCTGGCAGGAGCTTCCCCGCGAACAGCATCCCTTCGTGGACCTGCAGATCCTGGCAGACAGCCCCGTTCCCGACCTGCGCGAGCGCTGCGAGCGGTTGTGCCAGGGAAAGCCCTTCCGGCTGGTCGGATCGCCCCGCATGCACCGTCCCCGATCCGAAGCCGAGGCGCCTGTCGCCATCGAGAGCGACTTGAGCTCGTCCGCCGCACCGCTCGAGCTCCTGCGCCACCACTGGCGCAGGACCTGGCAGACCGAGCCGGAGCCTGCAGTGGAGGACTGCTTCCGGGAGATCCTGGACCAGCTGCACATGGAAAGGAAGAGTCCGTGAGGATCCTGGCCATCCGGGGAGAGAACATCGCCTCCCTGGTCAAGTTCGACGTGGATTTCCGCACCGAGCCGCTGCGCTCGGCCGGCATCTTCGCCATCACCGGCCCCACCGGCTCCGGCAAGTCAAGCCTCCTGGACGCCATGTGCCTGGCCCTGTTCCAGGAAGCCCCCCGCCTGGAGGGCGTGAGCGCACAGGAGGGGAAGCTCGACAGCCGCTTCGGAGCCATCGGCCAGAACGACATCCGCAACCTGCTGCGCCGCGGCACCGGCACGGGCTTTGCCGAATGCGAGTTCCTGGGCCGGGACGGCCGGGAATACCGCGCCCATTGGGGCTTCCGGGCACCCAAGCGCACTGGCGCCAGCGTGCAGGAGGAGCTGTCGCTGGTGCGGCTGGAGGACGGCCAGGTGCTGGTCCACGGCAACCGCAAGAACGAGTTCCAAGCCCAGGTAGTGGAGCTCCTGGGACTCACCTACCAGCAGTTCACGCGCACGGTCCTGCTGGCCCAGGGGCGGTTCGCCGAGTTCCTGCGCTCCAAGGGAGGCGATCGCGCCGAGCTCCTGGAGAAGCTCACCGGGACCGAGATCTACGCCAGGATCTCGATGGCCGTGTTCGAAAGGGCGGCGGCGCAGAAGGAGGAGTGCCGACGGCTCCAAAATGATCTCGACGCGCTGCATCTGCTTCCGGACCCGGAACGGGAAGCGCTTGCCGAGGGACTCCGGCAGGCCGAGAAGGACGGCGCGCGCCTCCAGCGGGAATTTGACGATTTCCGTCTTTTGCAATCGGGCCTCGGGAAGCTCTCCGCAAGCGCCGCCGAAGGGCGTGGGCTGGAAACGGAGATCTCCGGCCTGGAAGCCGGTCTCTCAGGGAAGGGCGAGTTGCTGGCGGCACGGGGGCGGGATCTCGAGGCGGCGGTCGCGGCGGATGCCCGGCTCCAGCCGCTGCTGGCCCAGGCCACGGAACTGGACAACCGACTTTCGGTGCTGGAGGGACGACGGCAGGACCGGCGCCGCCAGGAGGAGCAGGACCGGCAAGCCTGCCAACGCAGCGGGAACGAGCTCGAGGAGAGCCGCGAAAAGGCGGCGGCCACGAAAAGGCGGATCGAGGAGCTCGCGTCCGAGCTCAAGCGCAACGAGCGCCTAGATCCCGTGAGCGGCGAGTGGTCGCGCTGGCGCGAAAGCCTTTCGATGGCGCTGCGCCTGGGCGGGAAGCGCGACGAATGCTCCCGCGGCCTCGCCGAGGTCCAGGAGCAGTTCCGCACCCTGGACCTGAGCCTTGCCTCGGACCGCGAGGAATGCTCCCGCCTGAGCGCCGTCCTGGGGGACCTGACCCTTGCCGAACTGGGCCGCAGGCGCGAGTCGCTGGCCGCCCTGCGACAGGATCTGTCCGAACTGTCCCGGCTCCGGGAGCAGGAGGTCCTGGAGTCCAAGACCGGGGAGGAGCTCGCCGACGCCCGCGAGGAACGGGGCGGACTGGAGCGCTCCCTGCCGGCTCTCGAAGCCTCGCTCGCCACGGCCCGCACGATGTGGGAATCGGTGCGGCTGGCGGTCGGGAAGGATCTCGAGGAGCTGCGCGCCCATCTGGAGGAGGAGACGCCCTGCCCGGTCTGCGGCTCGACCCAGCATCCTTGGGCCAAAGACGACGACTCGCTGCGACGGCTGGCCACGGCACAGGAGCAGACGGTGCGCCAGGCCCAAGAGGCGCGCGACCAGGCCAACAACCGCCGCACCTATCTGGTGGCCCGCATGGACGGCCTGGAGCGGGAGCTGTCCGAAATCGCCCGCAGGAAGCTCTCCATCCCTGTCTCGCCAGCGCTGCGGGAACGGGCGCAGGCCCAGGCCGACCTCGATGCCTGGCTCGAGTCGGAGCGCAAGCGGCTGGACCGGGAGCAGGAGGTCGCCGACGCCTCCACGGCGCCCATGGAACGGCTCGACGAGCTCCGGCGTTCGGTGTCCCTGGACGAGCTGCGCCGGACCCGACTGGCCCAGGACCTGGAGCGGATCGCCACCGAGCGGGAAGCCCTCGTGGCCGAGCTGGAATCCCGTTCGACCCAGATCGACGCGGCCTTCGGATCGCCCGCCTGGCGAGGGTACCTGGACGAGCAGAAGGACGCCTACCTGCAACGGATGGACGCGATCGTCGCGGCCCACCTGAAGTCGCAGCGGGAACTGCAGGAGCTGCAGGAGGAACTGCGTCAGACCGATGCCCGCATCGAGGACCTGACCCGAAGGCGGCTGGAAACCGCCACCGCATGGGAGCAGAGCCGATCCCTGCTGGCGGGTGTCGAGAAGGAGCTGGAAGCCCTCGGACAGGACCGGGGAAAACTGCTGCAAGGACGCCCCGTCGGGGAGGTGCGCGAAAAATCGCAGGCCGACGTGCTCGCGGCGCGCGCGGCACTGGAATCCGAGCAGGAAAGCGGGCAGGAGCAGACGCGGCGGCTGCAGCAGCTGCAAGGGCAATTGGAAGCGATCCAGCGGCGGATCCGGCAGGATTCCCAGGAGCTCCGGACCATCGGAACGCGCCTCTTGCCCTCGTGCCCGGATGTCCTGGCGCTGGCGGCCGAGGAGCTGGACGCCATCGGATCCGCGCTGGGAACGAACCTGGACGGCGCGAGGGCCGGATACGCCGAGATCGCAGCGGCACTGGAAAACGATGACAGAAACCGTCAAAAAGGCGACAACCTACGGCTCTTACTTGCCTCGGCCCAGGAGCGGCACAGGCACTGGGGCAGCCTGAGCGACGCCATCGGATCGAGGGACGGCAAGGCCTTCCGCACCATCGCCCAGCAGTTCACCCTGGAAGCGCTCCTGCGCGAGTCCAACCGGGAGCTGCGCGGCATCACCCGCCGCTATTCCCTCCGAAGCCTTTCCGATTCGATGAACTTCGGCGTGGTGGACCACGAGGCCTTTGACGAACTGCGCCCCGTCCAGACCCTTTCGGGTGGCGAGTCGTTCCTGGTGTCGCTGGCGCTTGCCCTGGGGCTCTCGCGCCTAGCCGGCGGCTCGCTTTCGGTGGAGTCGCTCTTCATCGACGAGGGCTTCGGGACGCTGGATCCCGACACTCTGCGCGCCGTGATGAACGCGCTTTCGCAGCTCCACGCCCAAGGGCGCAAGGTGGGGCTCATCACCCACGTCGAGGAGATGAAGGAACTGATCCCGGTGCGTCTGGAAGTAGTCCCGACCGGCCAGGGGGCTAGCCGAATCCTGATGCCAACCTGAGGTCGTCTAGCCGTGGACCCAGCCCTTGGCCACCAGGCGACGGCGCTTGCCGCCGGGCTCCTCCAGCAGCACGCCCTTGCCGTCCTCGACCCGCCCGACCACCCGTGCGCCCATCGGCAGGTTCCAGGCCGACTTGGCCGGGACGCTCAGGAGGAGCGCGTGGTCCTCGCCACCGTGCAGGATCCAGTCCCACGGATCCTGGTCCAGCTTGCGGGCGGCTTCAGTGAACTCGGCCGTCGGCTTGAGCGCGTTCTGATCGAAGACCAGCTTGACCCGCGACTGCACCGAGATGTGGTGCGCCTCGCTAGAGAGGCCGTCGGAAGTGTCGATGGCGGCGTGCACGTCGAGCTTCAGGCAGCGCTCCCACAGGTCCAAGGGCAGCTGCGGACGGATGTGGAGCTTCTTCCATTCCCGGAACCCCTTGTGTCCGCGCACCAGCGAGGCAAGGCCCACGCCCGAGGCGCCGGTGGTGCCCAGCAGGACCAGCAGGTCCCCGGGGCGGGCGCCCGAACGCGCCCAGGGCTTGGCCACCAGCCGCCCGACCATGGAAAGGCTGACAAATCCTGTCATGGAGGAACGCACCGTGTCGCCGCCCACCAGCCGCACGCCGTAGGCCTTGCAGGCTTCCAGGGCGCCCTTGGCCAGTCCCGCGAAGACCTCGTCGCTCCAGTCGCGTCCCATCCCCACGCTCCACACCGCGGACTCGGGGCGCGCGCCCATGGCCAGGCAATCGGCCACGTTGGCCACTACCAGCTTCCAACCCACGTCGGCGGGCTTGGACCAGTCCAGCCGGAAATGGACGGTTTCCGTCATGGCATCGCAGCACAGCACGGTGCCGTCGGGAAGTACGGCGGCGTCGTCGCCGACGCGGGCAGGATCCCGGCTCCAGCCGAAGGACCTGGCGATGCGCCGGAACTCCGGCGTGGACAGCGATGCCGTGGTCACGGTTCCTCCTGCACCAAGGTGATGCTCTTGCCCAGGACGGTCTCCAGGAGCGACTTCTTGGAGTCCGCTCCCCACACCTCCATGGAGGTGTCCTCGCCGGGAGCGGCCATCACCTCGATCACGAGATGGCCGCTGCGACGCCGCACCCGCACCCCGGCCACGTTGCCCCGGTGGCGGCGGTCCAGGCCGTCGGCCAGCCGCAGGATCCCCGCCAGAATCTCCACTTCCCGACGCATCTGCGGCACCAGCAGCATCCATTCGGCGTGCGCGGCCTTGGGGTGGCTCTTGCGGTGGTAGCGGGCGATCTGGGCGATGCGCTCGATCTCGAGGTCGACAAAACCCGACAGGAGATGGCTGTGGCGGATCACGTAGTAGCTGTGCTTGTGGTGCTCCTCGAAGCCCACCCGCAGCCCCACCTCGTGGAGGTGCGCGGCCGCCTCCAGCAGCTCCCCGGAATTCTCGTCCAGCCCGTGCTCGGGCTGCAGCTGCAGGAACAGGTCCTTCGCCAGGCGCTCCACCTGCACGTCGTGCCGACGGTCCAGCGAGAACGCCTCCGCCAGCTCCTCGACGCCGCGACGGCGCCACGACCCCAGCTCCGGCGTGCCGCAGGCGTGCGACTCGCGCTCCAGCCAGTCCCGCACGATGCCCTCGCGCAGGCCGTGGTTGCTCCAGGCCAGCGAATCGATCCCCAGCCTCCGGATGACCTGTTCGATCACCACCGCACCCGCCGGCAGGATGTCGGCCCGCTTCTCGTCGATCCCGACCAGCTTGCGCCGCTGCTTGGCGGTCTTGACCTGGCACACCTCCTGGCACACCGCGAGCAATTCCTCCCTGGACACCTGCAGGCCGTGCAGGCGCAGCGGAGCCTTGCCCTCGCGGCGCTCCACCGCCATGCGCACCAGGTTCCCCACCGTCCCGGCCGAGGCCAGGGCCACATCCCAGCGGGAACCGCGCATCGCGCGGACGATCGGCTCGATGCGTCCGTCCACCCATTCACGGCAGGCCTTCAGGGACTTGGGCGTCACCTCGCCCTCGGGAAAGAAACGACCGGCCAGGCGCACCCCGCCCAGCGGCAGGGAGCTCGCGAAGTCCAGACGATCCTCATGCCCCAGACAAAACTCGGCGCTGCCTCCCCCGATGTCCACCGACAGCACCCGCTTGCCAACCAAGGACGGGTCCGTCTGCAATCCCAGCCAGATCAGGCGCGCTTCCTCGAACCCTGAGATCACGTCCACGTGGAGCCCGAGCCGCTCCTGGACCCGGTCCAGAAGCTCCTGTCGGTTGCGTGCGTCCCTCATGGCCGAGGTGGCCACGGCCCGAACCACAGCGTCGTAGCCGCGCGCGTAGTCCAGGCAGCGGCCCAGGGCATCCATGGCCCGTTCCATGGCCGCCTCGGTGAGCAGGTTCCCGGCGGCCTCCAGGCCCTCGGCCAGCCGGACCGATTCCTTGTGGCGTCCCACCTGCTCCCAGTGCCCGTCCTCGCCGATGCGCACCAGCGCCATATTGAGCGAATTGGAGCCGATGTCTAGGGCGGCGAAGTGACGGACAGATCCTGTCATTTCCCCTCCAGGCGGGCCCGCAGGACCCGGATGTCCAGCACCGTCTCGCGCTGCTGGCGTCGGGCCTCAAGGATCTTCCAGCGCCACTGGGTTAGGGTGAAGTCCTCGGGCAGCGGTGCCTGCGTGCCTTCCGCGAGGTAGCGCTCGCGCGTCCCGATCGCGACCACGGAGTCCGAAGGCTCCTGGCCCAGGAAAGTGCGCAGGCTGTCCGCTTCCGGCCAGCGCAGCTGTTCCCACCGCGCCAGCTCCTGCAGGCCTTCCCCGGCCGCCTTGCGCCCCCGCCACAGCTCCACCCGCACGGCGCTGTCGATCTGGCTCTCGTACCACTTCAGCTCGGCCGCGTTGCCCTTCGGCCGCAGCGAGCCCTGGATCAGCCGTGCCGCCTCGCGTTGGCTGCGGGCCGCCTGCCACCAGGTGCGCGCGAGCCCCTCGCCCGACTGCATCCCGATTCCCATGCCGTCCCCGGTGCGGCGCGCCAGCATGATCTGGCGCTTGTACACGCGACCGGCCGACTGGAAGATCGGCGGAAGCTTCTTGCGCAGGATGATCTCGCTGGCGGCCTTATCGGTGTCGCTGCGCGCGTCGTAAAGCTGGTGGGCCACGGCATCGGCATAGCGCTCGATGGCCGCGCCGATGTCGCGGATGGAAAGGGCCGTCCAGGGGTATTCCATCAGCGCCATGGACTGGTACCAGTAGCCGAAGGCCTCGTCCATCAGCTCGCGGCGCTGGGCGTGCGCCAGGGTCCTGGCCGCCTTGTCGGGGGAATCGAAGGAGATGCGGTCGGCTTGACGGGCCACCAGGTCGCCCAGGCGCCAATAGCTCTCGGCGGCGACCGAGCTGTCCCGCTCCGCCGTGTCGCCGTTCGAGAGGGCGTTCCCCACCTGCTGAAAGCGCATGCGTCCCTTGGCGGTGTCGCCCACAGCCAAGAGCGCTCGGCCTTCCAGCACGCGGGCCCGCGCCCGGTGGGACGCGTCGGCCCCTGCGAGCGTCCGCATCCGGACAATTTCTGTCAAAGCCTTGGCGTGGTCGCCGCGCCGGATGTCCACCAGCGCAAGCGACAAGAGCGCCTCGGCGGCAAGCGCCCCCGAGGGCTTGGCGGCCAGGGCCTGCCCGAAGAGCTTCTGCGCCGTATCCAGGCGCCCGAGATCCTCCGCCAACCGCCCCGCTCCGAACAGGAACTCCTGGGCGTCCGCCGGATCGGGAAGTTCCTTCGAGGCGGCCTGCAGGGTCCGGACCGCCGCCTCGCGGTCGGGCAGCACCGATTCGCAGCGGGCGCGCAGGACGGCCGAACGCATCACCTGGCTCTGGTATTCGGCCATGGCCATCGCCTGACCCGACAATTCCTGACAACGCAGGAAGTGCCCCCGTGCCAGGGATTCCTCCTTCTCCAGCAGGGCTTCCGCGCCCTTGGCCAACTCGATGGCGCCTTGGGCCATGACCAGGTCGCCGCCCTTCACGCCCGTACCGACCGTCTGCGACCAGGCCAGCTCGTAGTTGCCTTCCGCAAAGCCCAGCAGACCGCGCTTGAGGGCCTTCTCCTGCCCGTCGGCAAAGGCCATGCGGTAGAACCATTCCGGACTGTAGGGAGCGGACTCCGGAGGGGTCGGCAGTTCGGCCCCGAAGAGACCCGTCAACAACGCAAGCAGATGGATGATGGTCATGGATCAGGCATTGTAGCTATTGAGGCTGCCCTGGAGCGCCACAATGGCCCCAGTATGACCTCCCAGAGGTCCTGGAGAGGCAATGCTGGTAGCTTGGCCATATGCGACTTGGTCTCGAACACAGCTACGCCCAGGAACTTCCCGACTTCCATGTCCCGGCCCAGCCGTCTTGCGCGCCGCAACCCCGCCTGCTGTTCTGGAACCGGGAGCTGAGCCGTGGACTCGGCCTGCCGCTCACGCAGGCCTCGGAGGAGGTCCTGGCCGAGCTCTTTTCCGGCAACGCCCTGCCCGAGGACGCCCGCCCGATCGCCCAAGCCTATGCCGGGCACCAGTTCGGCCACTTCTCGCCCCAGCTCGGGGACGGACGGGTTATGCTGCTGGGCGAGATCGTGGATGAGAGTGGGCGCCGCTTCGACCTTTCCCTCAAAGGGTCGGGCCGCACCGCCTTTGCGCGAGGGGGCGACGGCAAGGCCGCCGTGGGACCCATGCTGCGGGAGGTGCTGATCGGCGAGGCGCTCCACGCGCTTGGGATCCCCACCACCCGGGCGCTTGCCGTGGTGGCCACGGGCCAGACCATCTGGCGGGAAGGCCCCGTTCCCGCAGCCGTGCTCGCCCGCGTCGCTTCCAGCCACATCCGGGTCGGCACCTTCGAGTACTTCTCCTCGCGAGGCCATGCGGAAAAGGTCCGGCAGCTTTCGGAACACGCCATCGCCCGCCATTTCCCCGACCTGATCGGCCGGGAAGATCGCCATGCCCGGTTCCTGCGCGCCGTGGCGCTTGGCCAAGCCGACCTGGTCGCCCGCTGGATGAACGTCGGCTTCGTCCACGGCGTCATGAACACCGACAACATGGCCGTCTCGGGCGAATCCATCGACTTCGGACCTTGCGCCTTCATGGAAGGCTACGACCCGGCGACCGTCTTCAGTTCCATCGACCACGGCGGCCGCTACGCCTACGCCAACCAAGGCCCCGTCGCCCGCTGGAACCTGGTCCGCCTGGCCGAGGCCCTGCTGCCGTTCCTGTCCCCCGACCCCGAGGCTGCCGTGGCCGTCGCCAACGGAATCCTGGAAGACTTCACGAACCGGTTCGAGCAGGCGCTGCAGATGGAGCGATTCTCCAAGCTGGGACTTCCCGGCACCGCCGGAGATGCGGAGCTGCTTGAGGACTGGCTTGAGCTGCTGCGGATCGGGCGTGTCGACTGGACCTCGGCCTGGCGCTTCCTTGCCGATGCAGCCCTAGGACATCCTCAGCGATTGCAAGTCCTCTTCGAGGACCAGGCAGGGCTGGAGGCGTGGCTGCTCCGATGGCGCAGGCGTTGCCTTGCGATCGACGGCACCTCAGGAGACGCATCCGCAACGGCACGGGCTGCGGCGATGCGCCGCGTCAATCCCGCCAGGATCCCCCGCAACCACCTGGTCGAGGAGGCCCTGTCTACAGCCTCCGAAAGGGGTGATCTCGGTCCGTTCCTGCATCTGCTCGAAGCCGTTCGCGATCCGTTTTCCGAGCGTCCGGATCTGGAGCGCTTTGCTGAACCTGCACCGCCCGAAGTCACCGCCCGCTACAGGACATTCTGCGGAACCTGAGACCCGGCCAACCGGCCCCGTCCAGCCAAGGTCCCATCGGGACTCACGCCGGGAGCAAGACTATGTAGATTGCCCATCTCTGCCCTTTGCAGAGGCTTGAGCCCACCGATGCTGGCACAGGCTGACTTATAGGAATACCAGGAGCAAATTATGCCCAACGAACCGACCACCAAGACCTGCATCGCCTTCGTCGACGCCCAGGCGCTCTTCCATGCGGCGCGGCAGGCTTTCGGATGTTTCTATCCGGATTACGATCCCATCAGCCTGTGCAAATCGCTGTGCGAGAAGCAGGGCTGGGAACTGGCGCAAGTGCGCGTCTACACGAGCATTCCACCACTGGACGAAAACGAGCACTGGCACCGTTTCTGGATGAACAAGCTGCGCGCCCTAGAGCACGCCGGTGCCTTCACTTGGTGGCGCCCCTGGCGTTTCCGTCGCCGCCCCGTGAAGCTCCCCGACGGCCAGACCCAGATGCTGATGGCCGCCATCGAGAAGGGCGTGGACATGCGCATCGCCCTGGACGTCATCACCCGCGCCCACTCCAAGGCCTACGACGTCGCGCTGGTCTTCAGCCAGGACCAGGACCTGGCCGAGGTCGCCGACGAGATCCGCGCCATCGCCCGCACCCAGGACCGCTGGATCAAGATCGCCTCGGCCTATCCGTACTCCAGCGCCAGCCGCTCCTTCCGGGGCATCGACCGCACCGACTGGATCCAGGTGGATCGCGAGATCTACGACAGCTGCCTCGATCCGCGCGACTACCGGCCCAAGCGCCCTCGCCCCAAGCTCAACGACGGCGAGGATGGCCCGGACGACATCTCCCATCTGGGAGATCACCACAGCGAACCGCACGAAGACGCCCATCCGGAATGAGGTCCGGCCTTCCCGAAGGCCGGGAAGGCGCATTTCGAATTCCCCCTCAGGACTCGTCCTACAGGGCAGGATTTTTCTACCTTGGGCGGTCTGATGGTGCCTTTTGATAACCTCGACAGGGAGAGCCCTTGCGACTCTTGATCGCCAACGACGACGGTCTGGAGAGCCCGGCCCTCTGGACCCTGGTGGATGCCCTCAAGGGGCAGCACGATGTGGTGGTGTCCACCCCTGCCTTCGAGCAGAGCGGGACGGGCCACGCCTTCACCTTCAGGAAGACGCTCCAGGTCGCCCGCAAGGACCGTGGTGACGTGCGCGTCTTCGTGGTCGACGGGTTTCCCAGCGACTGCGTGAAGTTCGCCCTGTGCCACCTGGGCCTTTCCAGCTTTGACCTGGTGCTTTCGGGGATCAATCCCGGCGACAACGCCGGCGTGTGCGAGCCCTACTCCGGGACCCTTGCCTGTGCCCGCGAGGCCGCGCTCTTCGGCATTCCCGCCATTGCCTTTTCCAGCCTGGAGTGCGGCCCCGACCATTACCAGGCGATCGCCACCTGGGCGGCACGCCTGCTGGAGTCTCCGCTTCCCCCGTTCCCTCGTGGCGTTTACTGGAACGTAAACTTTCCCAAGACCGCGCCTTCCGAGTGGAAGGACATCCGCGTTTGCCGCGCCTCCTGCGCCATGTTCCAGGACCGCTACGACGAAGTAGCCCCCGGCACCTGGCAGCTGGTCGGCCACAAGAATCCCGCCGGCATCGAGCCCGGCACCGACGACGCATGGCTTGCTCTGGGGCACCCGGCCCTGGTCCCCTTGCGCATCGACAGCACCCACCCCGAACTGGCCGAGAAACTGGATCATCCGTTTCCGACCTTCAGCGAGTGAAGCATGAGCGACGACATCGAAACCCCTGACATGAATCCCGAAGACCAAGTGGTCGTGCAGGGAGGGCGGGTCATTCCCGTCGCCATCGACAAGGAGCTGCGACAGAGCTACCTGCGCTACTCCATGAGCGTGATCGTCGCCCGTGCGCTTCCCGACGTGCGCGACGGCCTCAAGCCCGTGCACCGCCGCGTGCTGTTCTCGATGAACGAGCTGGGCCTGGACTTCAACAAGCCCTACAAGAAATCGGCGCGCATCGTCGGTGACGTGATCGGTAAGTACCATCCGCACGGTGACACTGCCGTCTACGACACCATGGTCCGCATGGCCCAGGACTTCTCGCTGCGCACCCTGCTCATCGACGGCCAGGGAAACTTCGGCTCGGTCGACGGCGACTCCCCTGCCGCCATGCGATACACCGAAGCCCGCATGCACAAGGCAGCCAAGTACATGCTCCAGGATCTCGAGAAGGAGACCGTGGACTGGGCACCCAACTACGACGACTCGCTCGAGGAGCCGACGGTCCTTCCGGCCGCCTTCCCCAACCTGGTCGTCAACGGCACCACCGGCATCGCCGTGGGCATGGCCACCAACATGGCTCCGCACAACCTGCGCGAGACCATCGCCGCCTGCTGCGCCCTGATCGACAACCCCGATCTGACTCCGATCGACCTGCTGGAATTCATCAAGGGCCCGGACTTCCCCACCGGCGGCATCATCTACGGCCGCAACGGCATCCGCGACGCCTTGACCACCGGTCGCGGGCGCATCGTGGTCCGCGCCAAGCACCACTTCGAGGAGATCGGCACCCGTCAGGCCATCGTGTTCACGGAAATCCCGTACATGGTGAACAAGGCCAAGCTCCAGGAGAAGATCGCCGAGCTGGTGCGCGAGAAGCGCCTGGAAGGCGTGGCCGACGTGCGCGACGAGTCCGACCGCGAAGGCATGCGCGTCATCATCGAGTGCAAGCGCGACGCCCAGCCTCAGATCGTCCTGAACCACCTGTTCAAGATGACGCAGCTGCAGGATCCGTTCCACATCTACAACCTTGCCCTGGTCGAAGGCCAGCCCAAGGTCCTGAACATGAAGGAACTGCTGCACCACTACATCGAGCACCGCGTGGTGGTCGTGCGTCGTCGCAGCGAATTCGAATTGCGCAAGGCCAAGGAACGCGCCCACATCCTCGAGGGCTATCTCAAGGCATTGGACCATCTGGACGAGATCATCAAGCTCATCCGCGCCAGCGCCACCAGCGAAGAAGCCCGCAACGGACTCGTGGAGCGCTTCGACTTCTCCGAACTGCAGGCCCAGGCCATCCTGGAACTGCAGCTGCGCCGCCTCACCGGCATGGAGCGCGACAAGATCCAGAACGAGTACAACGAGCTCATGAGCCGCATCGCCTTCCTCGAAAGCGTGATCGCCAGCCGCGAGCTCCAGCTCTCCATCATCCGCGAGGAACTGGTCAAGGTCGGTGAGGATCTGGGCGACGAGCGCCGGACGGAAATCGTCGACTCCTCCGACGAGGTCTCGATGGAGGATTTGATCGCCGACGACCCGATGGTCGTGACTGTCACCCACTCGGGCTACGTGAAGCGCCAAGCGCTCACTGAATACCGCAACCAGGGACGCGGCGGCAAGGGCGTCACCGGAGCCGGTCTCAAGAACGACGACATCGTCGACCAGATCTTCGTGGCCACTGCCCACGCCTACCTGCTGTGCTTCACCACGCTCGGACGCTGCTACTGGCTGCGCGTGTGGGACCTGCCCATCGTCAACCGCACGGCCCAGGGCACCTTCATCGCCAACCTCCTCAACCTGAAGGAAGGCGAGAAGGTCAAGGCCATCGTGCCGGTACGCGGCTTCGGCGGCAACGGCAAGCTCGTGTTCGCAACCCGAAGCGGCACCATCAACCGCATCCCCATAGCGGCCTTCAAGAACATCCGGCGCGAAGGCATCATCGGGCTGCAGCTGGACGAAGGCGACGAGCTGGTCACGGCACTTCTGGTGGAAGGCGATCCGAACCTGGTGCTGGCCACCCGCGAAGGCCAAGCCATCCGCTTCCCGCTCTCGGCCTTCCGCGACCTCGGGCGCGGTACGCGCGGCGTGCGCGGCATCAGCTTGGAGGATAACGATCGCGTCATCGGGATGGTCAAGGTGGAAGACGACTCCACGTTGCTGACCATCACTGAACGCGGCTACGGCAAGCGCACCCAGCCCGACGAATACCGCATCACCAACCGCGGCGGCAAGGGCATCATCAACGTGCGCGTGACCGAGAAGAACGGACCGGCCGTCTGCTTGATCTCCGTGAAGCCCGGCGACGAGATCATGGCCATCACCAAGGAAGGCATGGTGATCCGGACCGGCATCGACGACATCCGCGAGACCGGACGCGACAGCCAGGGTGTGATCGTGATCCGCTTGGACGAATCCGACGTGGTGCAGGACGTGGCCCATGTAGTGGGAGAAAGCGACGACGAAATCCTGCCCGAAGCCGGAGGCGAATCGATCGCCGACGACGGCTCGTCATCCGAAGACGAGGTGATTTCTGAACTGGACAATCCAGTGGCAGAATCGGACAATCAGGAGTAATGGCCGAAACCACTCGTTTTGTCGTCTTGTGCGTCGCGGAACGGGAAGCAGCCTGCACCGAAGTGCTTTCCAAGCTTCCCTTCCGCTTTCGCTTGGTGGTCCGCCCGCGCGACCTGATGCGCTCTTGCCTGGAAGGGGATGTCGCTGCGGCGCTGGTGGACTCCGTCAGCGCTCTGCGGGTAGGCATCCACGAGATGGCCGCCATCTATGACATGGGCATCAACCTTCCGGTCTTGCGTGTCTCGGGTTGGGAAAGCGGCGAGCCCATGGCTATGTGCAACGCTCCCTTCAAGAAGCTGCCCATCCTGGAAGCCCTGACTCAGATCGCTCAGGCTGATCCCGGTTGGAACCATCCCATCTATCGACGCAAGAACCTGCGGGTTCCCATGCCCTCGCGCGTCCTGATCGAGCGCAACGGGACAGTACAGCAGGCCTATTGCTCCAATGCCAGCATCAAGGGCGTCTATCTCATCTGCTGGGATGCTCCAGGCATGGACGAGATGGTCAAGCTCACATTCCTCGATCTGCCGTTTCCCATGTCCTGCAACGCCGTGGTCCGGCGCCAAGTGCCTTGGCATTTGCCCCAAGGCATTCCTGGATGCGGCCTGTCCTACATCGACACCCAGATGCCCGACCAGTACCGTCACTGGATCGTGGACATCCACTTCCAGCGCCAGACCGGCTCGGGTTCAGCCGAGATCAGCACGGACATCCCCGAGCCGAGCTCGGTCCTTCCGTCCTGATCACTTTCCCCAGGGGTCGCCGCCGCTAGCCTTTGTTGCTGCGGTGTCGTTGGCGGCGGGCAAGCCCAGCGCATGGTCGCGCTCGGTATTGAAGCGGACCCATGGATCCTTCAAGTCGACGCCCACATCGAAACGTCGCGAGGCCCAGGCTCCATTCTTGCTGCACACGACCTCTTCGCCACGCAGCAGGTGCACCCACTGTTGGAGCGAGACCTCGCGCGGCCCGGAGACTTCCCCATCCTTGGCGGGATGCCCCACATCGACCTTGCCTTCGAACAACTTGACGCTGGCACCGGAATCGTTCTCGTTCATCCGGAAGATGGTTCCGCGCACCGCCGCGACGGCCGTTGGGGTCTTGAGACCGAAACCCTGCCCACCTTTGCCCACCTTGGTGACGTTGGCCCAGGCCTTGCCGCCGATGAGCGTCGGCTCGGGCTTGCCAGCCGCAGCCGTCACGACCAAGCGCGAGTTCTCGTCCAGGCGCAGGATCGTATTGTCCGGATAGCGCACCTCAATACGGCTTTCTGCGGCCACCCGCAAGGAGTCCCCCAACTGCAACGGCATGGACACCTTGACGGGGATGCGCTTGGAGCCGCGATGGACTTCGGCGGATCCCACCAGAAAGGTCACCTGGGTGCCTGCGGCCCAACCAAGACCAGTGAGCAGAAGAATCGCGGGGAATTCGCGCATTTCAGATCTCCAATAGTTCGGGATATTCTTCAAGGAATTTGGTGCTGAACTTTCCACTGCGGAAGACGGCGTTGTCGAGGACCTTCCGCTGCAGCAGTGCCGTGGTCGCCGGTCCCTTGACCACCAGCTCGTCCAAGGCCCGAAGCATGCGGTCAATGGCCTGTTCACGGGTGGCGGCATGCACGATGAGCTTGCCCACCATGCTGTCGTAGGTCGGAGGGATCACGTAGCCGGCATAGATGTGGCTGTCCCAGCGGACACCTGGCCCACCGGGCACATGCAGGGCTTCCACTGTACCGGGGCAGGGCCGGAAACCCTTGGAAGGGTCTTCGGCATTGATGCGGCACTCGATGGCATGGCCACGCACAGTCACATCCTTCTGGGTAAACGAGAGCTTCTCGCCCGAGGCCACTAGGATCTGCTCGCGGATCAAGTCCACACCGGTCACCATCTCGGTGACGGGATGTTCCACCTGGATGCGGGTGTTCATCTCCATGAAATAGAAGGATCCGTCCTCGTCCAGCAGGAATTCCATGGTGCCGGCACCGCAGTAGTTCACCGCAAGCGCACCCTTGGTGGCAGCAGCACCCATGGCGGCACGAATCTTCGCGTCCACGGCAGGCGAAGGAGCCTCCTCGATGAGCTTCTGGTGGCGGCGCTGGACGGAGCAGTCGCGCTCCCCCAGGTGGACCGCATGGCCGTGGGAATCGGCCATCAGCTGGATCTCCACGTGGCGGGGCTTGGTGAAGTAGCGCTCCATGTACACGCCACCGTTGCCGAATGCGACAAGGGCTTCGCTGGATGCCATGTTGTACTGGTTGTCCAGCTCGTCCATGTCCTTGACCACGCGCATGCCTCGACCACCGCCACCGGCGACGGCCTTGATGATCAGCGGGAAGCCGATGGTCTTGGCCCATTCGCGGGCCGAGACAAGATCTTCCACGATGCCTTCGGAACCAGGGATGCAAGGGACTCCTGCGGCCTTCATGGTGCGCTTGGCCTCGGCCTTGTCGCCCATGCGGGAAATCGCGTCGGCGCTAGGGCCGATGAAGGCGATATTGCACTTCTGGCAGAGCTCGGCAAACAAGGCGTTTTCAGAGAGGAAACCGTACCCCGGATGGATGGCATCCGCGTTGGTGACCTCGGCGGCGGCCAGGATCTGCTTCATGTCCAGGTAGGACTTCTTGCTGGGAGCCGGGCCGATGCAGACGTCTTCGTCGGCCATCTTCACGTGCAGGGAATCCTTGTCGGCCATGGAATGCACGGCGACGGTGCGGATGCCCATCTCACGGCAGGCGCGAATGATTCGGAGGGCGATTTCGCCACGGTTGGCGATGAGGATCTTCTTGAACATTAGGTCATCCAGGAGCGGTCCGAGGTACCCTCGACACCGCGCAGTTTGAGTTCGAAATCCGCAGGGTTGCTCGCGTTGCGCAGAGCGACCTCGTAACTGATCAGCCCATCCACAAAGAGCTTGTGGACGGATTGGTCGAAGGACTGACTGCCGTATTGGCTGTTGCCCTCACGGATAGCCCCTTCGATCAGATGCGTCTGCATCTGGTCTATCAGGTATTCCTTGATGGTTGCGTTGTTCACCAGCACCTCGGCGGCCGGGACGCGGCCTTGGCGATCCTTGCGCGGCAAGAGCCGCAGCGAGATGATCGCGACCAAGGTGTTTGCCAGGAGCAGCCGCACCTGCTGGTGCTGGTGAGGTGGATAGAAGGAGACGATGCGCGAGATGGTCTCGGTGGCATTCATCGTGTGCAGGGTGCTCATCACCAGGTGACCGGTGTCGGCGGCCTGGAGGGCGATGTGCATCGTCTCGTGGTCGCGGATCTCACCGATCAGGATGGTGTCGGGATCCTCGCGGAACGAGGCCTTGAGGGCCCGAGGGAAATCCTGCGTGTCGTAGCCGACTTCGCGCTGCGAGATGATCGAGCGCTTGTCGCGGTACAGGAACTCAATGGGATCCTCGACCGTGATGATGTTGGAGGACGTCATCTCGTTGATGTGGTCGATCATCGAGGCCATGGTGGTGGACTTGCCCGAGCCGGTGGTGCCGGTCACCAGGATCAGTCCGCGTTCCTTCAGCGCCAGGTCGCGCACGACTTCCGGCAATCCAAGCGAATCGAAGGCCGGGATGGTCTGGGTGATGTGGCGGATCGCAAGCGCCGGAGTGCCGCGTTGGCGGAATCCATTGATGCGAAACCGCCCCAGTCCCCGGACACCCACCGCGAAGTCCAGCTCCAAGTCGCTGTCGAAGCGCGCGCGCTGGTTGCGGTTCATGATCACCGTCAGGAAGCCTTCCATCATCTCCGGGGAGACGCGGTCGGACTGGAGACGGTACAGATCCCCGTTGATGCGCAAAGCGGGGGGCACGCCGACGCGCAGATGCACGTCGGAGGCTCCCCGATCCACCATCTCCTTGAAGATCTGCTCAATCGTCATGACGTCTTCAGGCCGGCTTCACAAGGAAGAGCACGGTGCCGAACTCGACGGCAGTCTCGTTCTCGAGACAGACCTTGACGATGGTGCCCGCGACTTCGGACTCGATCTCGTTCATCAGCTTCATCGCTTCCACGATGCAGACCGTCTGTCCCTTAGAAACCGACGAACCTTCGGACATGAAGGCCGGGGATTCGGGCGTGGGCGAGAGGTAGAACGTGCCGACCATGGGCGAGCGGATCTCGAGCAGCCCGGACTCCACGGGTGCCACAGCAGGGGCCGGTGCGGCGGGAGCAGCTGGTGCAGCGGAAACAACGGCAGGTGCGGGGGCCTGATAGGAAACGGGGGCAACAGGGGCCGCGACCAGGGTGGAGTTCTTCCTGAGTACGACCTTTGTGCCGTCCTCACGGGACAAGGACAGCTCCGTCAGGGACGAGCGGTCCAATGCCTCGATCAGCGACTTCAAATCTTTGACTTCCATCATTTCTCCTTAGGATTCCGCGCTGGCTTCGATCTGAGTCAGACGCTTGCGATAAGACACATTGCCGGGTTCAAGTTTCAGCAATTCGCGGTACACCGCTTCCGCCTGTTGCTTGTGGCCTTGCCGAAAGTACTCTTCCGCAAGCGTCACGGTCGGGACACCGGCGAAATTCCCCGCAGACGGCGCTGTCGACGGCACGTCGGAAGGAAAGGCCGAATCGGTTCCGAACAGATCGTCCAAGCGGTCCTGGATGTCCGAACCCGTCACGTCGGCCCGAGCGTAGCTCGTGGTCGCCGCCGCCTCGTCCTGGAAGGACGGAGCCGGGGCTGGCGCCGGTGGAGCGACCACCGGCGGAAAATGCTCCTTGGGGAAGCTGCTGGAAGCGAACAGTTCATCCAGTTGGCTATCCACATCGCTGCTGCGGGAGGCGAGCATGCTGCCGGGCTGCCAGGAATCCGGCTCTTGCAGGGCAGGCAGATCCATGGTGGATCCGGTGTCCTTCATGACGGGCATCGCTTCTGCCGTGGTCTCTCGCCCCGTCGGGGTCTGATCCACCAACTGGTCCAGATCGTCGCTGTCCTGGACCCGCAACTCGTAGCGGGTATCGCTCACCGACTCGAGGTCAAGATCATCCAGCTCAATGGTGCCGCTGGTGGCCACCGCATCGGCAGGTGCAGGCACTCCGGGAGGAGGGAGTGTGACCTCAGGATCGACGGCGGAGCCGCGCATGGTCGGCAACTGGATGGTGGCTTCAAAGTCCACCTCGGCCGGGAAGGATGGTTTTTCCAGGTCGTCTCCCAGGAGGGGAACGTCGTCGCTGCCGAAAAGTTCCTCAAGGCGCGCATCCACATCGTCTCCCCGCACCACATCAGACGGCGGCACCTCCACGGCAGAAGGCGGCGGCGTGAGCGATGTCTCGGGAACGCTGGAAGTCGGGAACAAGTCGTCGAGCCGGTCGGCGATGTCGCTGCCTGTGACCTTGCCCGAGACGGGTTCCGGCACGGCAACAGCCTCCGCAGGAGCCTCGTCAACAACGTCCGCCACAGAACTCACGGTCGTTTCAGCGAGTTCCGGGAGCTTGTCCTGGGGAGGCTCGGCAACCGCTTCCATCATTGGAGCCGTCGCGCTGGGCTCTTCCTTGAATAGGTCCTCCAGTCGGCTGGCGATGTCCAAGCCGGAGACGGCTGCGGCATCGGAGGAGGCCTTGTCTCCCCAGCCCGTCAAGCCATTGCCGAACGGATCGTCCCCACGCTCGATCCCAAGGCCCGCGATGTTGGGGAACGGCGAACTTTCCCTCTTCTCCGGCACGCCAAGACTCGTCCCGAAACCAAGGTCGATGCCCGAACCCGCCAAACCGAGGTCTGCCGTGCCATTGTCCAACTGACTGTCGGCACTGGCTGTCCGACTGGGTGTCGATGCCTGATCGTGGAAGGAGGGCATCTCCATGGTCGCAAACACATCGTCGTCGCTGGCAAAGGGCCGAGGGGCAGCCGGAACCGATGCAGCCTCCGAAGCAGTCACCGGGGCAAACTTGCCGCTGGCTGGCATCGACGCAAAGGTTCCCTCGATCAGGTCCGCCGGGGATTCGTTCAAGGGTGCAGCGACCGCCGAGGTGGGAGAACGCAGTCCTTCCGCCTGGATCGCCGCATTCACGGTGGCGAGCAGTTCGTGCGCCTGCATGTGCGCGGGCATCAAGGCGACGTAGCGCTCCAGCCAGGTGCGCGCCTGCTGGAAATACTGGCGGTTCGCCAACAGCGACGCCAGCCCCCAAAGGACCGCCGGAGAGCGGGGATCCATTTCGGCGGCAGCCTCCAGGCTGGCCTTCTGCAGGCCGGTGTCACCAGCCTCGGCAGCCAATTCCGCTTGCAGCAGCTGTGCCGAGACATCCTTGGGCCAGCGCTGCAGCCCCTCTGAAAGCACCTTCTGCGCCAGCTCCAGCGAGCCGCGCATCCGAAGCTCACGAGCATACCGGGCATAACCGCGATGACCAGGCTTGCGAGACCAGAGTTCTTCCTGAGTTTGCACTGTCATGCCTCCAGCGGGATGCCCTGATCCGGGATCAGGACGGGAATGCCATTTCGAATCACATACGCAATGGTAGCATCCTCGCGCACCAGGGCACCGTCGACATCGAAGGACGCCTTGCCTCGCACCTGACGCAGTTCGGCCTCCGTCGCTTCGCGCAAAGACTGACGCGTGGCGGGACAACAGAGGATAGAAAGCAGTTCGCGGTCGATCATTGGTTCCCCTCGTTCCAGACGCCCATCGCCAGATACTTCTCTAGGCGTTTCTGCCGTAGCTCCTCCATCGGCACCTTGGTCAGGAGATCGAGTTCCTTCGCCACCACATCCTTGAAGGTCGCGATGGCGGCAGCCGGATTCCAATGGGCTCCGCCGGCGGGTTCGGGCAGGATGCCGTCCACGATCCCCATCTGGACCAGGTCGTTGGCCGTGAAGCGCATCTGGGCGGCGACGTCCTTGGCCTTCAAACGATCGCCCCAGAGAATGGCTGCGCACCCTTCGGGAGAGATCACGCAATACCAGCTGTTCTCCAGCATGAGCAGGCGATCGGCCACGCCGATGCCCAAGGCGCCTCCCGAAGCGCCCTCACCGAGCACCACCGCGATCACCGGCACCTTGAGGCGGGACATGTCCTGGATGTTCTGCGCGATGGCCTGGGCCTGGCCACGCTCCTCGGCCCCGATGCCGGGAAAGGCTCCCGGAGTGTCGATGAGGCAAACCACCGGCACGCCTTGGCGCTCGGCCAGGCGCATCACGCGCATGGCCTTGCGGTAGCCTTCCGGATGCGGCATGCCGAAGTTGCGCAAGATATTCTCGCGAGTGTCCTTGCCCTTCTGCTGAGCGATCACACAGATGGAACGACCATCCAGACGGGCAAATCCCGCCACGATCGAGGCGTCGTCGCCATAGGCCCGGTCCCCGTGCAATTCCACGAAGTCCGTCATCGCGCCCTCAATGTAATCCAAGGCATAGGGCCGTCCTTGACGGCGTGCAATCTCGATGCGGTTCCAGGGAGTCAGATGCGCCTGAAGCTTGTCTAGGATCAGCTGGCGCTTGCTCTCCAGCTTCTGGATCTCCGGCTCCAGATCAAGCCCCAAAGCCCTCATCTCCTCGATCTTGAGATCCAGGGACAAAACGGTTTGCTCGAATTCCAGGCCTGTCGTCTTCGGTGTCATTTGGGCTCCGCGATGGTTGAACGATCCAAGGTAACATCCCCAAGCAGAGGAGGGCCACCTTCCGTCACGACTTCCACGAGCACTCCCACCCCATTGGGCAACCGGAACCGGATGGTGGGAAGGATCGACGCCACGCGTCCGGCCGGCAGCACCAGCGCATCGATCTCCAGGGCACGCACCATCGGCTCCAGAGAGGTCACGCGCCCCAAGGGCAGCTCGCCAACGGCATCGCCGTGCACCGCCAAATCCTCGTTCAACTCGGCCACACAGCCCACGACATGGAAGAGACTAGGCCATTGCTGCAACTTGCGCCTCAGGTGGGTCGCCTCCTCCCCCAACCCCACGACCAGCACGCGACGCGGAGACTTGACACTCAGGGATGTCCAGCGAGTGCGCAGCCAAATGGATGCGGACACCACCAGCGTCGCCAGGAAGAAGACTACGCGCGAGAATGCGTACCCGCGCAGGAAAAAGCCCGTCGCCAGGAAACCGGAAACGGCAATCCCCAACCCCAGCAGCATGCGCTGCCCGGCTCGCTCCTGCGAGCGATACATTCCCACCGCGCCCAATCCCAGCAGGAACCAAAAGGACAGCACGAAGTTCCAGAGCCAGACCTCCGGCATGGTGTGGAACAGCGACTGCAGGTTCACGCCATACAGGTAAAGGGAGGAAATGGCGAAGAACAGGACATTGGCCAGGATCAGATCCACACCCCAGGAACGGACATCCCGATACTGCTTGGCCACGAACTCGAGCCCCGTCAAGGCCAAGGCCGCCGCCTCCAGGACGATGCGCCCCACGCGCCCCACCCCGAAGTTCTTCACCGCGAAGGTCACCATGGCGTGGTAGAAGTCCCAGCGAGCCCCGAGAGGACGCGCCGCCGCGCTCCGGCCCTTGTGGTGGATGATCGTGGCCTGGCCGCAGTACCACACTTCCCAGCCCATGCGGGTGGTGCGCAGGCACAGGTCGAGATCCTCGCCGTAGAGGAAGAAGTCCTCGTCGAACCCGTCCAGCTGGCGGAAGACATCGGTGCGGATGAGCAGGAAGGAACCGCTGACGGCCTCCACCTGGACATCCTTGGCCGGATCCAAATAGCTCAGATTGTATCTGGCAAAGATCCGATGACGAGGAAAGAGCAGTGAAAGCCCCGACAGCCTCCAGAAGGCGATGGTGGGAGTGGGGATCGAACGCCGACACGCCAATTGCAGATTGCCTTCGCCATCGAGAATCCTGCAGCCGATGATGCCCGCCCGCGATTGGGAATCGGCAAACTCCATGATGGTCGTGAGCGTCTCCGGAAAGACCACGGTATCTGGATTCAGAAACAGGATCCAAGGAGAGCTTGCAAACTCCGCTCCCCGGTTGCAAGCCATGCCAAAGCCCGTGTTCCGATCCATCGAGACGAACCTTACACGCGGAAAGAGCGGAGCCAGCTCGGGAACGCTTCCGTCAGACGAGGCGTTGTCCACCACCGTCACGTCGAAGTTCGGCGCATCCAGGGCAGCAAGACTCTCCAGGCATCCTCTCAGGCGTTCCTTGACCTGATAGGACACGATGACGATGTTCAGGTGCAACTCAGTCCCGCGCCAATTTCAGGCGGATCACCAAGTACAGGGCTTCGCTGATGATCTTCCCAGACATCTTGCTCACGCCCATCAAGCGATCCACGAAGACGATCGGGATCTCCTTGAGCGTCGCGCCCTTCTTCCAGAGCTTGTAGTTCATCTCGATCTGGAAACTGTATCCGCCGGCAGCGATCCTGTCCAGATTGATCAGTTGCAGCGCACTGCGACGGAAGCACTTGAAGCCACCGGTGCAATCCTGGATGGGAAGGCCAGTGACGAACTTGGCGTACTTGTTGGCGAACCAGGACAGTAGAAGACGCTGCATGGGCCAATTCACCACGTTCACACCCGTCAGGTAACGACTGCCGATGACGAGATCGGCCTGCTTGGCGGCCGCCCGCATGACCGGGATGTACTTCGGGTCGTGGCTAAAGTCGGCATCCATCTCAAAGATCAGTTCGTAGTCGCTGGCCAAAGCCCATCGGAATCCTGCGACGTAGGCGCTGCCAAGCCCCTGCTTGCCCGAGCGTTCCAGCAAATGGACACGGGAGCCGAACTCCCCATGGTCCTTCACCAGCTGCGCCGTACCGTCCGGGGAGCCGTCATCCACCACCAGCACATGCAGCCACTCGGGAAAATCCAGCAAGACCCGCAAGAGCTCGGGAATGTTCTCGCGCTCGTTGTAGGTAGGAACAATGATCAGAGTCTTCTCGTCAGACATGGGGTTGAAATCTAATCCTTGCAAAGGCCAAGTTCGATGCTATTTTTGTTTGAACGATCGGTGGTTGTAGCTCAGTTGGTTAGAGCCCTGGATTGTGATTCCAGTTGTCGGGGGTTCAAGTCCCCTCATCCACCCTAAGAAGAAAAGAGCCATCCACCCGGATGGCTCTTTTCTTTGTTCCCGACCCTGTCCTAGAGACAGGGACAACCAAATGCGATCACTTTCCCCAATCGCTCAGAGTGACTCCAGCCAAAGCCAAGTCGTCCACATCCAGCCAACCTGGTCCGGTCAGCTGGAATACCGGCAAGGTCAGACGCCGGGGCCCCTTGGTCAGCACACCGCCGGCGACGCCCTCGACCTGCATGAACTGGGTAGGCAGCACATCCACCTGTTTCCAGCTGGAATCCACGACCAGCGTGGTGCGCCACAGCTCCAACCCGTTGGGTCCCATCACATTGAGCGACAGCGTCCAAGTCCCTTGCCCGCGCAGACGAACCCGTATGGACTTCATGGCATGGATGTCGGGAAACGCACGCCCCTCCTCACCCAGATTCACACCGAAGTTGGCCCAACTGCCTGAAATCGATGTGTCAAGCTTGGGTTGGGCATGAAAATAATGGTTCCCGGACGCGTCCGTCTTCACAAGCGTCTTGGCCTCGGTCACCCCGTACACATCGGAAAGACGAAGCTTGGCGTCGGCAGAGATCCACCAGTAGCCCGGTCCGAACAGATCGCCCTGCTTCCAGAGCACGTCCCCATCCTCGAAATCGTCCAGGACCACGCCTGCGGTGTCCAAGGACACAGCAAGTCGCTGCACCCCAGCGGCACCGATCAGCACTTGCCCAGCAGGCATCATCCCGACCGGATAGCCAGCCACCAGAGCAAAGCTCCCCTGGATCACCGAATCGAAGCTGTAGCGTCCCGACGAATCAAGCTGCGCGGACTGGAGCGTTCCCGCCAACCAAAGCCGTTGGGGCCTTGCCAACGCGCTCGGCCAGGTCCCTGAGATCGCTTGAAGGGAGGTCATGGAAAGATCCAGTCGGCTCTGATCTAGCACCCCGACCCGGACGCCTTGATCCGCCGAACGCACTTCCACCCAGGCATCGGAACCCGCAGCGGAATGGCTCAATCGAGCGACTCCGGAGGAATCCGTCACAGCACTATCCAGAACCACACTCTTGCCGCTGGCCAGCCTGGAGCTCCAATCCGAGGCGGCCACCAAGCGAACGGTCGCGTGTGTAGCCAGCTTGCCCACCTGATCCTTGACCACCACGACCAAGCCGTTGGGGATCTCGATCCCTCCGCCGGAATTTCCAGCCACCTCGTCGCCACCGCTTGCGCATCCTCCCAAGAGGAGTGCAAAGCCACAGAGCAATGTCTGCGAAATCCTCATTGCACCTTCTCGCTCAAAGGAAACAGGGCGAAGTTCATCTGGTACACGCGATTGGCATCCTTTTCAGACCGGGCCAAAGACAGGATTTCCTTGCGAAACAACGAAACCCTTTCTGTGATTTCCTTGAAAGAGGATTCGCCAAGGCTCAATGTAAGCGAGGAAATGTCCCGCTCCTGCACCTTCGTCTCTTCAAGTGCATTTTGAGCTAGGTCGAAAGTGTGCATCTGGAACTCGCGGACCGCCACGGACCGCCAACCTTCCCCGAACGTGATGGCCACGTTGGTCGGCTTCCAGAAGCCTGCAGAGTTCTTCTCCAGCAACCCGATTTCCCGCAGGCATTCCACCGAGTCCCGCGCCTCCTGCGCGCCGATCGCCGGATGCAGGAGACTGCCCAGGACGGCCCACTGGTCGGAAATGTCGACGATCCGCAGGAGTTCGTGCACGATCGGATGGTACCATTTTTCACAAAGGGCGTATTGGGAAGGGATCAGCTTGCGGTCGGTCACGCGCAGCTGCGCCACCATCTTGTCCATGAAGCGCTTGCGGTCCCGATGGGTCTGGGCCTGGTTGAGCTGGACCATCAGGGCGAAGAAATCGGCTTCGCGCGCATCCAGCTCCAGAGCCGCCACGAACAAGGGGATCTTCTCGGTCGGAATGTTCTTGTCGCCCTTGATGATGAGGCTGACATGTCCTTTGGACTTCAAGCCGACCTTGCCCGCCAAGTGCTCCAGCGTGAAGATCGGGCGCTCCTTCTTGAGATACTTCTGAAGGTCCTTCAGAAATACCCGATAATCGAAATAGGTGTAGATGCTCGGACGTGGCTGGCTCATGAAGTGATCTTACGCAGGAATTCCCGGGAACGCACCGCAAGCGGAGCATGGCACGGAAAACTTTTCCCCGTCATCGCCCATCCCGACGTGCAGCCCGGTGCCGGGAAGAGGATCGCGGCATGCGGATCGTCAAGAGCGTGTCGCGCAGGAGACTGCCCGAAGCATCGCGCACTTCGATGCGATAGTCGCCCGGTTCGAGCCAGAGGGTGTCGTCGTCCGGCATCTCCTCGGGCTGCCCGTCAATCCACAGGTGCGCATCCGGAGGCTGCGGACCGACCTTGTAGGGGAAAAGCCGCCCTTCCTGCATCAAGGTGGAATAGCCGTACACGGAAGAGTCGAGTCCGACCTCGCTGGTTTTCAGGCTGTCCAGTCGAATGCTCTCGCGCCGAGGTCGGAAGAACTGGTTGAAAATGAAAAGCCCCAGGACCACCAGGAAAACCCCCACAATCGCCATGGTCCGCTGGCGCCCCCCCGCCCGCGCCTTGCGGTGCGCCAACTGGGACAGTTGCGGCAGCAGCTCCTGCGGATCGTCCGCCCGCTCCACCCGTTCCTTCTGCCAGAACCAGGCGCATTCCCAATCCTTCTGGGCCATACAGCGTTCGACAGCATCGGCAAGCAGGCGATCGTTCCATTGCCGACGCACGTCCTCAAGTACGGCACCCGGCCAGCGCAAACGATCCCATTCGAGGCATCCCATAAGATCAGCGGCATCGGCTGGACGCAGACCCGGATCGACCTGAAGCGCCGCAGCCAAAACGGGATGCACCGATGCGGCACGTCGCGCCAACCCCCCCGACTGTCCCTGACTGCACCAGTCGTGTCGGCTGGAGGTCACCTCGGGAGGAAGATCCCCCAGCAAAAGCAGCCCCAGGCATCCCAACGCATAGACATCCGAGGCCAAGGTGCTGGCCTCCCCTTTCAGGACCTCCGGAGCGACAATTTCCCAAGCCCCCATCGCCGGGGAAGGCAAATTATCCCCCAAGCGCTTGGCAACGCCCAGATCGATGACCTGGATCCCTCCGGAGGTCAGCGCTAGAAGATTGGCACGCGAAAGATCACCATGGACCAGATTGGCCCCGTGCAGCTTAGCCACCGAGCGGCAGATCTCCTGGAAGATGGCCCGTCTTTCGTTCTGGCTCAGCCGCTCCAGGGGAATCTGCGCCACCCCGACGCCATCAATCCACTCGAGCAGGAGCGAGGCGTGTTTGGAATGATCCTCGAAGGACAGCAACCCCGGCACGGGGAGTCCGGCCAACGTCGAATACAGCCGCGCCTCTTCCCTCAGGCGTTGGGCACCTGCCGCCGTGCGACTGCGCTTGAGCACCACCTGACGCCCCGTGGAGGCCTGCCAGGCGCGGAAGACATCGCCTTCCCCGCCCTGCCCCAACGCCAGGACGTGCGTGAGTCCTTCCGGAAAGTTCACGGAATGGAATCCCAACCCAGGGAATCGCAGACGTCGTAGAGCCGATCGTGCAGCCAGCCGTTCTCTGGATCAAACCTCAGGGCATCCTTGAAGTAGAGCGCCGCCCCTTCAAAATCCCCTTGAGCGAAAGCGAGTTGACCCAGGCTTGCGTAGACCGGCAGGAAGGCCGAGTCCGCCTGCATGGCCCGGAAGAACCAGTGTCTTGCCTCAAGCTGGTTCCCCTGCCGCTGCGCCAAGGCTCCCAGGAACTGGGCCGAAGCAGCATGCTTGGGATCCACTTCCTGCGCCTTGCGCGCCGCCCAGATGGAGCGCGTGGTCTGCCCATGCCGTTGCCACCACAGGCAGGCCTGGAAATATGCATCGGCCCGATCCAAGGCGGTGTTCGAACTGGAATCCAGGCGAGTCACGATCGCGAAGTCCCGCGCCGCCAGCACCCAGTCAGAGGCGGAATCCAGGCCAGCGGCCTGCCTGTCCCTGGCTTGGCCCATGCGGGTCAGGGCCAACCCCAAGCGAGCCTCGGCACTTTGGGGATCATGTCGGACGGCGCGATCAAAGGACTCCAAGGCCCGCGACCAGTCTTCCAACTCCAGGAACGCACGCCCTTCCTTGAGATCGCTCTGGACGCAACCTGCAAGCACCAGCAGCAACAGCAGCACGAATAGGGAACGAATGGCCATTGCCCTGCAAGATATTGATCCGAGCCGCATCACAGGCGAGGAATCTTGGATTCCGTCAGAGCGCCAAGCGCATGGCTGCGATATCCTCGCGCAGCTGCTGCTTGAACGCATCCAAGGAAGGAAAGGAACGGGATGACCGGAGGAATCCCGTCAGTTCCAAGCGGCAGATGTCCCCGTACTGCGGACCGGGTCCGTCCGGGACATGCGCCTCGACCAGCCGCAGTTCCCGGGAAAACATCGGAGCCCGCCCCACATTCACGACCGCAGGCCTTCGGCCATGCTCGGGCATCTCCAACCAACCTCGATAGACCCCGTCCGCCGGCAGCAGCTTGCGAGGGCTGACCGGCTCCAGGTTGGCGGTGGGAAATCCCAACGTGCGCCCCCGCTGATCGCCTTGCACCACCTCGCCGATGAGGGTCCACGGATGTCCCAAAAGCTCCAATGCTTCCTCGAAACCGCCGTCGCGGGCCAGGCTCTCGCGGATGCGGGTGGAATTGACCACCCCGGACTGCTCCAGCGGCTCAACCACCGTGAGCCCGACGCCCAGCCCTTCCAGATGGGGGCGCAACCCTTCGGCGCTGCCCTGGGCTCCTCGCCCGAAGCGATGGTCCCACCCCAGCACGAATTCCTTGACACCAAGGCTTGCGATCAGCGCGTCCACGAACTCCACCGCCGACATGCGGCGCACCGCCTCGTCGAAGCGCAGCGTGAGGGCGCGCCCGGCCCCGCACCGGCACAGAGCATCCTCCCGCTCCAGCCAGGTCGTGAGCAACTGCGGGCCGCCGTTGGCATCCAGGAAATGGCGGGTGTGGGGCTCGAAAGTCAAGGCCACCAACTCGACCCCAAGTTCGGCGGCCCGCGAACCCGCGCGGGACAGAAGCTCCTGGTGTCCCAAGTGCACGCCGTCGAAATTCCCTAGTGTGACGACGCATCCTCGGGGCGAGGCCTGCGCCGAAAGGGTCTCGATGTCCAACGGATGCGGCATTGGCTAATCCATCCTTCGTGTCATGATCGCCCCAAAGCAAAAGGCACCTCGTCCGGAGGTGCCTGGCTGGCGGGGCAGAAGATAGAATCCGACGCCGGTCGGATCAGATCTGGACGAACTCCACTTCCTCGCGGTCGTCGAGGATGGAGGGCGAGGCGATCGAGAGGTAGAAGGCGTCCGCCTGGGTAACATTAGCCAGGAAGTGCGCTGCGTTGCGGGGGATCTGCACGGCCTGACCGGCCTTGGCGACCACCGTCTTGCCTTCGATCTCCACCTGCAGCTCGCCCGAGAGGATGTAGAAGATCTGGGTGGTGCGGACGTGCTTGTGGATGTGGTCCTGGACGCCGGCCGGCATGCGCTCCTCGATGACCGAGAGGTCGCCCTGGGAAAGGAGCTTCCAGCCGTCACAGGAGCCATTCCAGACGTAGTGCTCGGCGGTGGTGCGATCGATGGGGTTCTTGCTCATGGCTGGCCTTTCCTTTGAGGGATTCGGTGGGAGTTGCGGACTTGGATGTAGTATACCATGCCCGGAAGAAAAAAGCCCGTCCGGAAAGTTCCGAGCGGGCTCTGGGACATCTCGCGAGGAACCTCACATGTGGACGGCCTTGCCGATGGCCGCAGCGGTGGCGTCTGCGATCACCTCGGAAAGGGTCGGGTGGGCGTGCATGGTGGCCAGCACATCCTCGATGGTAGCCTCCAGGTTCATGGCCAGGTTCAGCTCCGCGATCAGTTCCGTAGCCTCGGCTCCCACGATGTGGGCACCCAGCAGCTCGTGGTGCTCGGCACCGTAGAGCAGCTTCACGAATCCGTCCGTGTCGCCGGTGCCCACGGCCTTGCCGTTGGCGATGAAGGGGAACTTGCCCACCTTGTAGGCGATCCCCTGCTCCTTGAGCTTCTTTTCGGTGGCGCCGATGCTTGCCACCTGCGGCTGGCAGTAGGTGCAGCCCGGGACCAAGTGGGTCTTCTGCGGGACCTTGTCGCCGTAGAGGCCGTCGATGCACTGGCCGGCTTCCCAGCTGGCCTGGTGGGCCAGCCACGGCGGGCCGATGACGTCGCCGATGGCGTAGATGCCGGGGATGTTGGTCTGGTAGCGCCCGTCGGTCTGGAGGAATCCCTTGAACAGGTCCAGGCGCATGTCGGGCCCAAGCAACCCGTCCAACCGCGCTTCCACGCCCACCGCCACCAGCACCTTCTCGAAGGTGTTGCCGCCCTTGGGGGACTGTCCCTCGAAGGTCGCCGTGGCTCCGTTCTCCCCGATCTCCAGGGCCGTGACCTTGGTCTCGGTGAGCACTTCAATGCCGTAGCTGTCGAACTTGCGCTTCAAGAGGACCGAACTGTCCTCGTCCTCGATGGGCAGGATGTTCTTGGCGAACTCGACCAAGGTCACCTTCACGCCGAAGGCGTTGTAGAAGTAGGCAAACTCCACGCCGATGGCGCCTGCGCCGATGATCAGGATCGACTTGGGCGCTTCGGTGAGGGCCAGCGCCTCGCGGGAGGTCATCACCGTCTTGCGGTCCAGCACCAGGCCCGGCAGCGTGCGGGGCTTGGCTCCGGTGGAGATGAGGATGTTCTCGGTCTCGAGGATCTCCTGGGTGCCGTCTTCCTTGGTCACCGTGACTTGGCCCGGCCGCTCAATGGTACCCAGGCCCTTGATCCATGCGATCTTGTTCTTCTTGAACAGGTGGTCGATGCCAGCCGCCATCTTGTCGGCGGCCTTGCGGGACTTGGCCACCACCTGGGCGAAGTCGAAGCTCACGCCCTCGACCTTGAAGCCGTAGTCTTCGGCGTGCTGCAGGTGGACGGCGAATTCGGCCTGCTTCAGAAGCGCCTTGGTCGGGATGCAGCCCCAGTTGAGGCAGGTGCCGCCGGCGCGTTCCACCTCCACCATGGCGACCTTTTTGCCGTACTGGGCCGCCTTGATGGCCGCAACGTATCCGGCGGGGCCGCCGCCGATGACGATCAGATCGAGTTTGTCAGCCATTTCGAACCTTTCTCAGGAATGTCAGTTTGCGAAAGATACGCAATCCAATGCTCAAATTCCACTCGCGGCGGATGCGCATCTCCGGCACCCCGACCGCAGGCACTCGGGACCAGCCGATTGTACCCCACCCGTGCGTCCGTTGCTTGCACCAACTATACTGTGGAGGTACATCGCATTGCCTGCTCCGAGGTCACCCATGTTCGCCTTCCTGCTTTTGGTCCTCCATTCGGCCAGTCAACCCTCCTGCCTGGATGCCGCCCTGCGCGACATCCCCAAGCGCGGCCCCGACGCGGCCTTCCGATACGCCTGCATCACCGAGAAGGATCAGGCCCTGCGACCCGCCTGGGATAGCGTCTCGGTGGCGGTCTCGCTGTGCCCCGAAGCCAAGGCGATCTTCAAGACCTCGGGCGACGAGCCTAGGACCGCCCTGCTGCGAACCGGCGACAGCTGCGAGATCCTCCACGCCAAGCAGTTGGCCAGCTTCCGGGCCGGCGAGGCGCTGCGGATCCGGGACTCCCTCAAGGAGATCGAGAAGGAACGCAAGGAGGTCGAAAGGCGCAAGAGTAACGCCCGCCAGCAGCTGGCCGCCCACAAGGCGGCGGTACAGAAGTCCCTACTGGCCTGCATTCGCCAAGAGTACCCGGAACTCGATTCCCTGCAACTGAGCACGGTCGAGTCCGTCGACCAAGGCCTTTACCGCGTCGCGTGGCAAGCCAAGAACGGCGAAGGCCCCGTGGAGACCACGACCAAGAAGGTCACCATGGAGAACAACGCCTGCCTCTTCGAGGACGACCTGCCCGAGGCACCCGAGGAGTAGCCGAAACCAGGGCGACACACGAAGGTCCGTTCGGGATCCTACCTTGTGCCCCACCATGGCCTACCCACAGATCCGTACCGACTTCACCAAGGTCCCTGCTCCCTGCTACGTCCTGGACGAGGCCCGTCTGCGCGCCAACCTCCAGGTGCTTGACCGCGTACAGAAGGAGGCCGGGGTCAAGGTCATCTGCGCCCTCAAGGGCTATTCCTTTTGGCGCTCCTTCCCGCTGGTGCGCGAATTTCTCCCGGGCGCCACGGCAAGCTCCCTCAACGAGGCGCTGCTTGCCCACGGCGAGATGAAGGGCGAGGTCCACGTGTACGCGCCCGCCTACGCCCCCGAGGAGATGGGGCAGATTCTGTCACTGGCTGGCCACATCACTTTCAACAGCTTCTCGCAGTGGGAGCGCTTCCGCAAGGAGACGCTCGCCCATCCCGGAAAGCCCTCTCCCGGCATCCGCGTGAACCCCGAGTACAGCCAAGTCGAGACGGATCTCTACAACCCCTGCGCCCCCTTCTCGCGTCTGGGCGTCACCCGCGCGCAGTTCCGCGAAGACCTGCTAGTGGGGATCGAGGGCCTGCACATGCACGCCCTGTGCGAGCAGAACTCCGACGCCTTCGAGGGCCTGCTCGGCGCGTTCGAGGAACGGTTCGGACAATTTCTGTCAAAGATGAAGTGGGTCAACTTCGGCGGCGGGCACCACATCACCCGCGAGGACTACGACCTCGACCTGCTGGTGCGCCTCCTGAAGGGCTTCCGCGAGCGTCATCCCCATTTGGAAGTGATCATGGAACCGGGCGAGGCCGTGGGCTGGCAGACCGGCGAACTGGTCGCGACAGTGCTGGACATCGTGCACAACGGCATGGACGTGGCGCTGCTGGACATCTCCCCCAACGCGCACATGCCCGACTGCCTCGAGATGCCCTATCGGCCCGGCATCCTGGGCGGGTTTGACGCGGGTGAAAAAGCCCACACATACCGCCTGGGCGGCGGCACGTGCCTTGCAGGCGACGTGCTGGGCGACTGGTCCTTCGAAAAGCCGCTTTCGGTGGGCGATCAGCTCGTGTTCTTGGACATGATTCACTACACCATGGTCAAGACCACCTTCTTCAACGGCGTGAAGCACCCCGCCATCGCCACCTGGAAGGAATCGGGCACCCTGGAGATCCACCAGAGCTTCTCCTACCAGCAGTTCAAGGACAAGCTGGGATAAGACAGAATCTGTCAAAGCATTGGCAACATCTCCGATTCAATGCTTCACGCTTCACGCCCAACTATTCGCAACAACCGAAGACGCGATAGCGAGAACAGCACAAATGCCGGAGCCACTACTGGCTCCGGCGCTCGTATCCGACAACTCCTCGAGGCCCACGTTCAAGTTCGCAGCATTGCTCGATTCGCTTCAGCAGCATGCCCCGTCCACGCTGCACCCGAGACTTGACGCCGGATATGCTCAGGCCCAACCGCTGCGCGATCTCCTTGTGCCCCAATCCATCCAGCTCCGACAATTGCACGGCTTGCCGATAGATTTCCGGCAATTCCGCGACCAGTGGCAGCATGCATGCGGCCATTTCTCCGACGAGGTTTTCCTCTTCTGACGGATGAGGCAGTTCCTCAGGAAGCGCCCGGAAACGACTGCGCTCTCGATAATGGTCCACGATCAGGTTGCTTGCTATGCGGTAAAGCCATCCCGTGACAGCACGCGGCGAGCGCAGCGTGTGCTGCTGTTCCTCAAAACGTAGGAAGATCTCTTGCAGGAGATCATCAGCGACGGCATCGTCAGACACACGCCTTGCCACAAAGCGCCGCAAGCCCGTCCGTACTTCTAGCCAAGCATCACTCATTGCATTTCCAAGCTGGCCGTTCCAATTCCATTCACTGATTTCTCATCGATTGTCCGGTTTGGTCGCTTCGATGGTGGCCGACGCGACATGTTCAGAAACGTCCATGCCTGGCACCTTGTCCTTCAGGAGAGCATGACTGTGATCTTTCGGGACAATCCGGATCTCCTTGAAGCCTGTGGCCTCAAGCATCTTCAGCAAGTCGTCGACGGCGACCGCACCAGCAATGCATCCGGCATAGAGTTCCATGTCTTCCCGTAGGGAATCCGGTAGCTCTGCGAAGGCCACGATGTCTGAAATCGCAAGCCTCCCTCCCGGACGCAAAACCCGGAAGGCTTCACGGAATACCCGCAACTTGTCGGGCGAGAGATTGATCACGCAATTGGAAATGATCACGTCGACAGTTCCATCGGCGACAGGTAGGTTCTCGATTTCCCCTAACCGGAATTCGACGGATTCGATGTGACGGCTTTCGGCATTGGAACGGGCCTTGGCAATCATGCCCGGGGTCATGTCCACTCCGATCACCCGCCCTTTTTCTCCTACCTGGCCAGCAGCAAGGAAGCAATCAAAGCCAGCTCCGCTTCCCAAGTCCAAGACGGTGTTGCCAGCTTCCAAGGCTGCGATTGCCTGTGGATTTCCGCAGCCGAGTCCTAGATTGGAGCCTACCGGAGCCGCAGCAAGTTCGTCTTGCGAATAGCCCGCCATCAGCGCACTCTCCTGTGAGGACGCCGCCCCGCAACATCTCTTTGAACCAGTTTTGACAGAATCTGTCTGCACCAGGTTTCCATATCTCTCACGTACGATCTCGTGGATCTGATCCTGCGTCCTGGTCTCCATGCTAACTCCCTTGTTCAAGTGATCACGCCTAGTTGGCGTTTCCATTAAGACGGGAAGCCCGTGCAAAAGACGCAGGAAATTTTCAATGCGATTGCGAGGAATGTTCATCAAGCACCGATGATCTCAGAGAAACGAACGGCTCAGCAACCAGAATCCCGCCCCGATCATCCCAAACACCGAGAGACGTTGCAGCCACGGCGTGACCTTCTGAGACGCCTGGAATAGCCGAGCAATCTGGCTGACACCGAAGCCTGCCGCAAGGGTCAGCGCGAGAACCGGAAGGGCTGTCGCAAGGCCATACGGCACCGTCACGATCCAACTGGTCTGGCTTGCCAGTGCCAGAGGAATCACAGAACCGAAGAAGATCCCGGCAGAGACAGGGCAGAACGCAAGCGCCAGCACCGCCCCAAGCGCAAATGCTCCCGGCAACGCCCCGATGTGCGAGAAGCGTTCCTTCCAACGTAAGGCGTCTATCCCACGCCCAGGCAACCGGATCAACGGCGATACGGCTAGGAGAAGTCCCCCGGCCAAGAATGCGATCCCAAGGCCGGTTTCTGCGTGGACTTGAATCTTTCTCACCAACGGTCCAAGTCGCATCAAGCCTTCGGAGGCGATCCAAGCAACTACGGCATAAGTGGCTGCGCGCCCCAGGGCGTAAGATGACCCGGCAAGGACGCCGCGCTTCCAGCTTCCGGCTTGTCGGACAAGAACGGAAACCGCCGCCGCATGGCTTGCCATAGGGCATGGCGAGATCGAGGTGAGAACCCCAAGCCCGAGTGCGGCGATGACTGGAAGCTCGGCAATGCTCATCGCGCCGTTTTCAGGAAGGCAAGTGTTTCGAGTTTCACATAGGCCACAAACGCTGTGGAGTCGCGCAGGTTCTTCCAGGTGTCCTTGAGTTCCTTGAAGCGAGTCATCTTGCCACCGCGCAGTTCCATCAGGACCAGCGACTTGGTGGTCAAGCCGAGCTTATCAGCCAAGGCGGAACCTTCCGGAGTGTCCATGTTCTGAGTCGTCCATTGCAAGCGACCGGTCTTGATGGAATCAGACAAGCCCTGCTGGATGGCAGTAGAAGACCACTTTTCCAGCTTGAAGCACGAGGCGCAGCGCGAAGTCGAATGGATGTAATCGGCCTGGACCACGATGCCCGGTGCAGGCTTGGGGGCCGCCGATGCGACAGCCATGAGAGCAAGAACGGGCAGGATCAAGCGACGAGCCATGATGCGATCTCCTTGGGTGAGGGGACTTTTCCGGCAACAAGGACTTTGCCGTCCTTGACAAGAGCTGGAGTGGACATCACGCCGTACTCCATGATCTTTGCGATGTCTTCGATCTTGCGGACTTCGGCATTTATGCCAGATTCTGTCACGGCCTTGAGGACCGCATCGTGGAGTAACTTGCACTTCGCGCAGCCGGTGCCGAGAACTTCAAGGAGCATGGATTCCCTTTCGATTGAGATTGTCATTATTTGTCTTATCCTAACAGAAGATTGAAGAGCCAACCCACAGCCAGAATTCCAAGAGCAACGATTCCGAAGAAGGTCGCCAACAGCCGGACTTTGAGGACCTTACGCAGCAGTACCGCTTCGGGTGCCGACAGCGCCGTGACAGCCATCATGAAAGCCAGAGCCGTTCCAAGGGCTGCTCCCTTTTCCAACAATGCAGACACAACAGGAATGATCCCTGCGGCATTCGCGTACATGGGAATGCCGATCAATACGGCAAGAGGCACGCTCCACCACGCATCCTTTCCCATGAAGGACGATAGAAGCCCTGTCGGGGCATAGCCGTGAATGAAGGCCCCCACACCAACTCCAGCCACGACCCAGGGCCAGACCTTCCCGACGATGTCGCGCACGGCATCGAGTCCTGCGGCCAGTCGATCCACCCAAGAAAGGGAGGCAACCGCAGCACTTTCACCGCTACGGATCTGCAAGACCCAATCTTCCACATGTCGCTCCATGCGCAACTTTCCGATGACCCAACCACCAAGCATCGCGACCGCGAGTCCCGTCACGAGATAGAGACCGGCCACCTTCCATCCGAACATGCCAAAGAGAAGCGCAAGCGCCACCTCGTTCACCATGGGGGCCGAGATCAGGAATGAGAATGTCACCCCAAGAGGAACGCCTGCCGTGAGAAATCCGATGAACAGGGGAACCGCAGAACAGGAACAGAACGGGGTCGCGATGCCAAGAAGAGCGGCGAGGACATTCCCGACGCCTTCCGGAAATTTTGACAGAATCTGTCTTGTCTTTTCGGGGGAAAAGAATGAGCGCAACACCCCTACGGCATAGACGATCAAGACCAACAGCAACAGGACCTTGGGAACCTCAAAGACGAGAAATTCGACCGATGCCCCTAAATGCGAAGCCTGATCTATCCCCAAAGGCCGGATAGCCAACTCGGACAGTGGCGACAGCGACTTGTAAGCCAACCACCACACTCCAAGCAGAGCCACAAGGAGTAGGTTAGCCGTGCGAGTTCTCACTTCATGCCTCGATCAATTCGCAAGCCGTCCTATCTGCCGCTCCCGAACAGGCGTAGATCATGAGCGTTGTTTCTTGTGAGCATGAGCATCCCATCGAATCATCCTTGGTTAGTTGTGTGATGTTGCAATAATGCGAGAAGAAAAAATCATGCGGTAGCCGACAACCCATCCAAGCAGTCAAGGAAAGACGGCAGACAAGTTGCCTTCAAGTGATAGAACACCATGTTTCCTCGCCGCTCGTCCGCAAGCAGGCCTGCTTGCCGCAACTGCACGAGATGTCTTGAGGTCGTAGACATGTCCAAACCAACCTCGGCAGCCATGTCACAGACACACTTCTCTCCGTGAGACAGCGAGACCACCATCCGCAGCCTTGCAGGGTTCGAAAGGGCAGCCAAGATGCGTGCACGCTCGATGAACCACGCCTTGTCGCGAGCGACCTCAGTATTTGGACTCTTCGTCGAACAACCCATGACGTCAATCTATGCGTACTTGCACGAAAATACAAGTAGACTTCAAGAACAGTAAAAGATGGCCATGGTCCGGTGACTGGTCGCACTTGATCCAGTCTGTAAAACAGTCCCGGAAGAAAACTGTCAAATCCGACATAGAGCCGATTATGTAGCTTGTGTTGCTGAAAATCCACCATGCTCCCCAGACAGCGACGGCGCATTGCTCCCGAAAATGGGGAAATTCTACGAACAAGGCCCAGGATGAATGAATCCCCTCGCGGCAGAATCAAATGCTTCGATTTGTTGCGTGTGATCGCCATCATCCTGGTGGCGCTCGTCCACAGCATGGACGCTTCGCATTCCCCGGCCTTCAATTCGATCCTGGATCTCTTCCATCCTGCGGCGGTCCCTCTGTTTGTCATGGTGTCCGGAGCATTGATCCTGCGCAAGCCCTTACCGCTTCGCACCTTCTTTGCAAATCGCCTTTCCAATATGCTGCTTCCCTTTGCCTTTTGGTCTTTGGTCTACACCACCATCAGCTTTTCGCGGGGTTCATTGCCATCCATTTGGCGCTTCTTCCCGAACTTCCTCACCGGAAACGTGCATGGAATCTACTGGTTCATGTACATGCTGTTTGGGCTGTATCTGCTGGCTCCATTCCTGGCGAGATTCGTTTCCCAAGCAACCGACAGCGAACACCGCTACGTCTTTTTCCTGTTCAGCGGCCTGTACCTATTGGAGTGCCTTGTCTCGTCGATCGCTTTCAAGATCCCCATCACAGAAAAGTACCTGGCCCTTTTCTATGCCGGTCATTTCCTTTCAAAGCACCGTCCTGCACTGGCAACCAAATGGTGGGCAATCCTCACGATCTTTTGGGTCACCGCACAATTCGCATTGAAAGCAAGATTCTCATACCACATCCATGATGACGTTTTTTCCTACATCCTGTCGCTGCTTCTCTTTTGCACAATCGGCAGCAGCGAGGTGCATCTTCACGGAAAACGCTTCAGCTACCCAATTGAGATCGTGAGCAAATACAGCTTCGGAATCTATCTGATCCATTTCTGGTTCATCTATGGGCTCAAGACCAGAGGCATGTACCAGTTGGATCTCCCGTCCTTCCTGCTGGTTCCCTTGATCGCCTTCACATCGCTGTCGCTGTCGTTTGCTCTTCTGGCTGTCATCAACAAGATCCCCTATTCCTCCAGACTGATCGGTGTCCGTTGAACAACCATTGCAATGCTCTGCCATCCCTGATCGCCCTAGACCTCGACGGCACACTCTTGCGCACCGACAAGACCGTCTCCCCGCGCACCCTCGCGGCCCTAGAGGCCTGCAAGCAGGCCGGCATCGCCCTGTGCATCGCAAGCGCACGCGGAGCATCCTCCGTCGCCATGATCGCTCCGCCGATCTTCAAGGATTGTCTGTGGATCACCCACAACGGAGCCCTGGCCGTGTGTGGGCAAGAGATCCTCCATTTTGATCCGATCCCCCACTCCGCCCTTGAAGCCTGCGTGAAGTTCGCCTACAGGTTCGATCCGCCGCTTTTGATGTCCGCCGAGATCGACGGCAGACCCAGCGTCAGCCGCGATGTGGCAGCCCTGTGGGGCGTGGGGTTCCACACCGTGGACTTCCGTTCCCTGGGAGCCGCACAGGTCGCCAAAGCGCTCATCCAATGGCCTGCCGAAGTCCCTACCTCGGAGTTGGCAGGCAGTCTCCCGGACGGCGTCGAGATCCTGATGGACCGCGACGGCTACGCCCATGTCCAGAATCGAGGCGTCTCGAAACACCACGCCCTGGGGCTGTGCTTGGAACGCATGAGCATTCCCTGGTCTGCCGTGACCGCCTTCGGGGACGACCACACCGACGCGGGAATGCTGCACTTGGCGGGCATCGGCGTCGCGATGGGAAACGCGGTGCCTGCTGCGCACACAGCCGCCAACCGAACCGCAGCGACCAACGACCAGGATGGCGTCGCCCGCATCCTCGAGGAGCTACTGGACGGAATGCACCATTCTGCGCCGAGCACCGGCGCCGTTGCGCCGATTGCATGACAGATTCCGTCAAACCGTGCCGTGGCACCTCTTGAACTTCTTCCCGGATCCGCACAGGCAGTCGTCGTTGCGCCCCAGCGCAAGCGAAGGCAGCTGGCGGCCATCGAGGTAGCTCCAGCGCGCGTCCTCGCGCACGAAGACCGACCGCTCATGGACCTGCCCTATCGGACGCGCCGCGTAACTGGCCACGAACTCCACCTCGCCCCGATCCCCCGTCACTGGCGGCGCCGCCAGAATCTTGAGGCCCAGCCAGCGGATGTCGCGCACCGTCTCGCCGATCACAGCGCGGTCGTCGGCCCGGCGGCGCGAAGGATGGAGCGTGTCCAGCAGGTATTGGACATTTTCTGTCACAAAGGCGCAGAAGCGCGAACGCATCAGCGCCTCCGGGGTCTCGGGAAGGGCGGCTCCTTCGTGAAACGGCGCGCAGCAATCCCCATAGGTCTTGCCCGTGCCGCAGGGGCACTTCACCTCAGGCTGCATGCATGGCTCCGTTGTTTGGCAGGTATTGGTTTGCAATCAAGCGCTGCGGCCACGGCTCCACCAGGTAAAGCCACAGCAGGAACGCCCATTCCGCCGGCTTCATGGCCAGGTGCACCGCATCGCACAGGAGCCGATTCCGGGAAAGCGCCCCGTTGGGATCCAGCCGTTCCCCTAAACGGTCGTAGAGCCGTCGTCCCCACCGTTGCAGGCGCGGCAGCCGGCTGGCAAGCGAGGCCTCGAAGGCGTTGGAGACCAGCAGCTGGCGAGAGCAGGCGATGACCCGCCCACCCCGCAGCCCAGGGCGCGTCGGCCCCACCACGGCCTGGTGGCCCATCGCCCCGATGGTGCACAAGTACATGCCTCGGCAGTCCACCTGGCTGCAGTCGTAGCTCAGCTGCGAGAAGGTGTGCTGGTAGGTCTGGGTGAAGGCCCTGACCAGCGCGTCGGGCCGCTCCCCCAGCAGATGGAGGAATCCCGCGACCAGAGAAAGCACCACCACGCTTCCCGTGACCAGCAGCAGAAGCTGCCCGAGTCTTCCCACCGCGCTTGTGCTGCGCATCCATCGGTGCAACCAAGGAAGGCGCATCTCATGCCCCTCGAAGGCCGCCACCAGCAGGCGGGTTCGCTTCCACAGCGCCCAAAGCATGTTCATGCCCCAAGGCACCAGGCCGCCAAGCACCATGCCCTGGTCTTGCACGGCAATCACCGCAGCAAGCCCAATGCCCAGCCCGACAGAACCCAGCAGGAGGAATTCCAACAGCGGAGGCAAAGGACTGCGGACGTGGCCAAGGACAAAGAAGCCGGCAGCGGCAAGCCCCAGGATCACCTGCAACCCAAGGATGTGCTGCGATTGGAATGCGGCCGCATCGTCCCCGCAGCAGCCGTAGCTGTCGATGCCCGAGACCATCAGCAGGTACACCTGCGGGTAGACCGCCATGAGGAGCGCATCCAGCGGGATGAAGCCCTTGTGGTCCCAGTCGGGATTGCGCAGCGCGATCGAGAAGACCCACCGCAAGAGCGGAGGGAACAGCGGCGCCAAGGCAAGCAGCAAGATCACCTCCACAGCTTATCCCAGCTCGGCCAGCTCCGCCGTCAAGGCGGCCCGCATGGGATCGTCGGGCGCGAGCAGGGCACGGGCCATCTCCTTGAGCAGACGGATCTCGGTGCGGTCCTCCAGCGTGTCGGCGAACAGGTCCATCACGATGGGATTCATGGGAAAGAGATCGTGGTGCTTTGCGATCTCGGCCACGCGCCTGCGCTCCAACCCTGCAAACGCCTTCCGCTGAGCGCCATCGAGCTTGGTGGAAGCCTCCAGCAGCGCATTCTGCCGTGCACAGATGTCGCGGAACTCCCGCATCGCCTCGGATTCGAGCACGGCGTAGTAGGCTGGCCTGGATTTCTTCTTGGACTTCACGATTCACCTGCGGAACATAGGGGGATGGATGGAAAAAAGCCCCGCCCGGGTTCATCCGGACAGGGCAATAGACAAATTTTGTCTTAAGGTCGAGAGATCAGATCTCCTTGGCCTCGAACCACTTCATGTTGCGACGCAGCTTCTTGCCGACTTCCTCGAGCTGCAGCTTGCGCTCGGAGAGCTGCTTGGCCGAGAAGTCCTTCTTGCCGTTCTTGATCATCTCGGTCATGAAGTCCTTGGCGAACTTGCCCTTCTGGATGTCGGTCAGGGCCTTCTTCATCGCCTTGCGGGTCGCGTCGGTGATGATCTTGGGGCCGGTGACGTAATCACCGTACTCGGCGGTGTTCGAGATACTGTAGCGCATGTACGATAGGCCGCCCTGGTACATGAGGTCCACGATCAGCTTGACTTCGTGCATGCACTCGAAGTAGGCCATCTCGGGGGCGTAGCCGGCGTCGACCAGGGTCTGGAAACCAGCCTTGATCAGCTCGGACAAGCCGCCGCAAAGGACGACCTGCTCGCCGAACAGGTCGGTCTCGGTCTCTTCCTTGAAGGTGGTCTCGTAGACGCCGCCGCGGATGCAGCCGATGCCCTTGGAGTGGGCCAGCGCCTTGGCGTGGGCCTTACCCGACGCGTCCTGGTGGACGGCGATCAGACCGGGGACGCCGCCGCCCTTCTCGTACTCGGAGCGGACCATGTGGCCGGGGCCCTTGGGAGCCGACAGGATCACGTCCACGCCCTCGGGGGCCTTGATGTAGCCGAAGTGCACGTTGAAGCCGTGCGAGAAGATCAGGGTCTTGCCCTTCTTCAGGTTCGGGAGGATGTCGGACTCGTAGACGGATGCCTGGATCTCGTCGGGCAGCAGGATCTGGATGTAGTCGGCCTTGGCGGCAGCCTCGGCGGCGGTGAACAGGGTCTCACCGGGGATGAAGCCGTGCTTGAGCGCCAGCTTGTAGTTGTCGGAACCCTTGCCCGAACCCTTGCGCTGGCCCACGATGACGTTGACTCCGGAATCGCGCAGGTTCTGGGCCTGGGCGTGTCCCTGGGAACCGTAACCGATGACCGCGATCGTCTTGTTCTTGAAAGGAGCGAGCGAGCCGTCCTTCACTGTGTAGACCTTCATTCCTGTCCTCGCAATGTTTTGGATTCTCGTGAACGGGGCGCAAAAGCCCCGGCTTCAAAGGGTCGGCAAGGACCCGCTTGCAGAAGTGGCAAAACATACATAGCCCACGCCCAGCACCACAGGCGCAATCGCAAGAAACGGATTGACAGAATCCGTCAAATATCAGTTCCGTTGCGACGGGTGGAAGTAGTCGTTCTGGCGCGTGGCAGAAAGGACCGCGTGCCACAGCGCCCCGTCGATGTCGATCTTCTTGCGCTCGCTGGTGGCGTAGGGAATGGGCACGTGGGTGAAGATGTTGGCGGTGCTGCCCACCAGCATGTCGGTGCGGCCCACCATGGCCGCGTGCACGGCATTTTCCGCCAGCTGGTAGCAGAAGATGGCGTCGGTGCCCTTGGCCGGGACCGAGCGGATGGTGTAGCTGGGGTCGAAGTACTTGACGCTGGTCTCCACCCCGATCTTCTCGAAGTGGTGCTTGATCTGGTCGCACAAAAACGGGCCGATGTCGTACTTGAGGACGTTGCCCGAGGCGTCGCGCATCTCGGGCTTGCCCTCGAAGAGCTCCTGCCCGGCACCTTCGGCTACCACGACCACCGCGTGGGTCTTGCCCTTGCGGAAACGCCGTTCCAGCGCCGCAAAAAGTCCAGTGTCGCCTTCCAGCTCGAAAGGAACCTCGGGAATCAAGCACATGTTCACCACGGAATTGGCAAGCGAAGCCCAGGCGGCGATGAAGCCGGAATCACGCCCCATCAGCTTGACCACGCCCAATCCGTTGAAGGCGCCCTTGGCCTCCATGTGGGCGTTGGTGATCACCTCGGCGGCCGCGTACACGGCGGTCTCGAACCCGAAGGTGCGGTCCACCAGGTTGAGGTCGTTGTCGATGGTCTTGGGGATGCCCACCACGCTGATGGGCAGGCCGCGAGCGGCGACTTCCTCTGCGATGGCGTGCGCGCCGCGCAGGGTGCCGTCGCCGCCCACGCAAAAGAGCATATTGATGTTCAGGCGCTGCAGCGTCTCGACCATGACCTTAGGGTCCTGGTTGCCGCGCGAGCTGCCCAAGATGGTGCCGCCGTCCTCGTGGATGGTGTCCACCAGCTCCGGCGTGAGGGGCATCGGAGCCAGGCGGTAGGCCGGATTGAGGCCACGGTAGCCGTAGGGGATGCCGAAAATGTTGCGCACGCCGTAGTCGAACCACAGCACCTGCACCAGCCCCTTGATCACCGAATTCAGACCCGGAGCCAAGCCGCCGCAGGTCACGATGGCGGCACGGCTCCAGGCCGGATCGTGGAAGATCTTCTGGCGGGGACCGGCCATCTCAAGCGAGGGGATCTTGCGCTCCTGGCTACGCCAGGATTCGATGCGGCGAGCTTCGCTGGTGAGCACCACCCGCTGCCATTCCTCGACGAAACGCTGGCCCGTCATGGGCGACTCCACCGTGCACGGCCCCAGGGTCCGTACCGCGAGGTCGTTCATCTCCGGATGTTCCAGGATATCGTCAAGCTTCATAGCGCACCTCCGTATGCATAACTAGATAGAAAAGTCGCTCAAAAAACAAGCACGATCCGCTTCAGACCAGCCCCTTGCTCACGGCCGCCTTGATCAGATCCGCAAGATTGTCCACTCCGAACTTCTGGAACAGGCGGTTGCGGTAACTCTGCACCGTCGTCTGCGACACCTGCCATTCCCTGGCAATGTCAGCAGCGCGCCCCCCCGCCAGCAGATGCGCCAGCAGGTCCCTCTCGCGCAAGGATAGCGTCACCTCCTCCTTGTCCAGCGACTGCGGAAAATGCCGACCTCCCCCGATTACCTTGCGGATCGCCTCTACGATGGCGCGCGGATCCTCCCCCTTTGAAACGAACCCGCAAGCGCCCGCATGCTGCGCCAGCAGACAGAGCTCGCGGTCCTCGTACATGGTCAGGATCATCACGGTGCCAGACCCGGACGCTGCGCCAGGAACTCAATCCCTTTGCCGTCCGGGAGGTTCTGATCCATCAGCACCAGATCCCACGCTTGCGCCTCCAGGCATTCCTTCGCCGCCAGCAGCGTGGAGACCTCATGGCACCGAGCCTGCGGGAATTCGCGCAGCATGACCTGCACAATCCCCGCCCTGGTGAGCGGATGGTCGTCGACCACCAGAATGCACAGTTTCGTGGAACTCATGCCATCCTCCTGGCTCCCAGGGGAACGGAGACCTTGAGCAGGGTTCCGCAATCCCGGCGGCTTCGAATCTCCAGCTGCCCGCCCAGCGCCTGGGCACGGGAACGCATTCCCGCCAGGCCGTAACCGGGTGCGGCAACCTCCGGATCGAACCCGCGCCCGTTGTCGGAAAGTTCCATCGCCAAGTCCCTACCCTCCACGCTCACGGTCAAGTCCACCCAATCGGCCTGCCCATGCCGCTGCGCATTGACCAGTCCCTCCTGAACGATCCGGTACACATGGAGACTCGCGGCCGGATCCAAGTCATCTAGAGGATGAAGGCAACGGAACCGCACCATCCGACCGCCGACGCGAAACTCCTGGCACAGGTTCTCCAGCGCCTGCTCCAATCCCTGCTCCCGCAGCAGGGCCGGATGGAGGCGATGGGACAGGCGCCGCAAGTCCTCGTGCAGGGAACTGACCGACTCGATCAGGGCAGAATCGTCCCCGCTTCCGCGCGAGGCGAACAGCTGCATCCGGATGGAGAAGGAGCGCTGCCCGAGATCGTCGTGCAGCTCGCTGGCCACCTCCCGAAAGTACTCGTCCGCCCGCTCAACCACGCGCACATGGAACTCGCGTTCCAGAGCCAGCCGCGTCCGCTCGCGGCGGTGCACCTCGCGGATCAGGATCAAGGTCGTGAGGGTGTTCTCCGTCAAGGCCCCCACAGTCAGAACCATGGACTTGATCGAAGGCCCACCGGCGGACAGGCCAAACTCCACCAAAGTTCCGTACACCATCCCCATGGCAAGCGGAAGGAAAGCCACCAAAAGCCATCGCGCAAGGGAATTTCTGGCGCAGGCACGTTGCACGATCGCGCCCAGCATGACCATCGGCAGGATCACCTCGAACGCACCGACTGGGCGCAGCAGTTGCGGATGCGGCTCCAGCAGGCAGAAGTACGATACAGGGACCAAAACGAATTCGAGCCATGCCCCGATCCTCAAGGACTTGCCCAGCCAAGCATTCCGCAGCTCGAGGATGTGCACGAGAAACAAGGCAAAGCATCCCATCGCAAGGTAGGCCAAGGCCATGGACATTCCATGGTTCCAGTCCGGATGGCTAGGCCAGATCCAGGCAAAGGCCAACCCGCGCTTCACGGCAAGCCACGAGAGCGCAGCAGCGAAGTAGGCCAAATACCAGCCGAAAGCAGTCTCCCTCACCGCGATCCAAAGGAACCCCGCGACCAGGAAGATCCCCAGCATGTAGCCAATGATCAAGGCGTCCCCGGTGGAGCGATTCTCGATCTCGGCGGGAAGCCACGCATCGGGAGTGAAATGTGCCTTCAGGACACATGGCCCCTTGAGCTCCTGCACCCGCAGATAGAGCGTGTCGCGAGGCCCCTTCAAGTCCAACGGAACAGAAAGGTCCGCCGTGGCCACGGGACGCTGCGCAAACGGCACCCCTTCGCCAAATACCCCCAACATCTGCGGACCCAGACGTACCCCGATCAGTCGCGGCGTGCGCAACTCTGAGACGAACCACCAGCGACCGGGATGCGGGGCATCCAGCACCACCCGCAAAAGCGTGGGGGGCGCCGCATGCCCGAATTCCATCCGAGCCCCTTTGGACAACGTTCCAAAGCCATCCGGCACAGGCTCGTGCCAGGCCAACGTGTCGCGCTCGCTGGCAAGGCAGCGAACCCCCAAGTGCTCTGGCCGCAAGTCCACCCGAACATCGCTGCGCAGCGCAAGCGAGGTCTGGAAGAACAGGAGCAGGACCGCAAGAAGGGACATGTGGCTCGCCGGAGAGAGGATGCCCGAAAGGGCGATCAATGACTCTGGGAAACGTAATTACGCGAGCGGGATTCGATGTTGCGTTCCAGGAGTTCAGCCTCGCAGCGACTGCAGCTTGGCCATTGCAGTCACAGCCAGCGCACCACCACATCCTCGTATTCTTCCCGGCGCAAGCGTTCTCCCCAAGGCATGATTCGACCGGCCGGAGTGCGGTCGAAGATCACCAAGGCCTGCGTCGCATCACGGCCCACCTTGTCGGCGTAACGCCCGATCTGCTTGAGACCGGCTTGGAGCGTGGTTTCACGGCCCTTGCGTGGATGCACCACCTTGATCTCAATGATGTGCTTGAAGCCCTGCCACTCGATGAACATGTCGATGCGATCACGGCCCACGGCAGCTTCGCGGGTGAGCTTGGCTCCACCGTTGAGGATTCGCTGAAAGAAGGCCATCAAGAGCAGATGCGGATAGATTTCCAGGTAGTCGGCCTTCTCTTCCCAGAGATCCCCGTTCTCTCGCCAGAACTCGGCAAAGGCATCGAGCAACGCTTCCATGTCCAGGTCGCCGTTGTCCTTGCGCCACCGGAATTCGGGGGCGGGAATCGCCAATTGCTGGCCATAGTTGAGCGTGCGAATCAGGACTTCCCGATAGATGGGATTGGCGATGCTGGGCACGCCATCCTCCAAGGTGACCAGTCCCAAGTCCAAGCACAGGCGGAACTCGTCTCCATCGGCCAAAGTGGGATCGGAACTTCCCGCCAAGATGGGCTGGACCACTCGCTTGACCTTCGGATCGCGCAATCGCTCGGCCAAGGAATCGATGTGCACCGCCCGGCTCTTGATCAAGGCTTCCTTCGCCGCTTCGATATGGTCCCCCGTGATCGGAGATCCGTCCGGAACCAGCTGCAGCACACATTCCTTGGCCAAGGCGTTCACTAGCCAAGGTTGACCTTGGGTGAGACGGAAGACCTCCGAAAGCGCCTCTTCCGTGAAGACCTGCCCTGTCGATTCGGTGTGCTGAGTCAGAAGCTCGCGAACCTCCGCGTCATTGAAGTTCCGTAGCGTGCGCGAAGCTTCCTTGATGTTGAAAGGCGATCCCGGATTGACCACGGTGCCGTCCTTGCTGTTGGCCAAGTAGTCCTTGAGATCACGCATTCCCACCAACGCGACGCTCGTGGGGAAGCGCCCCACGCCACGACTGGCAAAGCCCCCACGCAACTGGCGCAAAAACGAAATCAAGGTCTGCCCCGAAAGCGTGTCCACTTCGTCGAACAAGATCACCAATGGTTTTGGAGCACAGAGATCCGACCACTCCTTGACAGTTTCTGTCAATTGAATCGCAGGATCTGAGCCTGTTGCCGACTTGCTCGGAACGGGAACCCCAAAATCTGCGGCATAATGCCGAATCGAGGTGCAGATGGCTGGCATCGAAAGGGAAAGATCCTCGATTCCTTGGCATGCTTCCACGCTCACGTAGCAGGCCACCACCTGGCCCGACTCGTTCAAGGAGCGCATCCAGCTCATCAAGAAGCTCGTCTTGCCCGTCTGGCGCGGAGCATGCAGCACCCAGTACAGTTCCTCATCGATCAGCCGCTTCAGATCACGACTGGGCAACCGCGCCTGAGGAGGCAGCATGTAGTGCATCTCAGGACGGCACGGGCCTGTGGTGTTGAACGACTTGGAGCGAATGGACATTGGGGACAATCTAGCTCTGCGGCCTGGCTACCATACTTTCTAGAAGTGTACTCCCACTCGGGTTTCCACATCATTGGGCCAAAGATTCACCTTGTCGCCCTTGTATGGCGTCAGAGCCCTATGACCAACAATCCCGAAAGAAAGCCATGACAATGCACGGACATCCCCTCCTAACTCAGCTTGCCAGTACCTCCATTTGATCCCAGAAGCGCTATCCCCCACATTGAGCGGCACAGCACAACCACCTCCGGTATAAACAGACACTCGTCCATAACCAACAACTCCGGCAATAAGCAGACGAAGCGTTGTCGCATCATAGTCATCCCGCATTCTCGCAATAAGGGTACGACCAGCATCAAATCCAATATCAATCCCTACAGGAATCTGATCCATGCGGAACATATGCGAAAACCCAACATTCAGCGTCTTTGATGTCCAATTATTCATAAGAACATTATACGGAAAAGTCATCGATACATGAACTGAGTTTAAGTACTCATCCCATTCTGGGATTTTACCCCTTTCAACCATCACTTTCCTTGGACGCAAATCTCCTTGCCCCCCTAATTCAATCTGCTCGACTACAGCGTTAATCCCTTGGACAACAAATGCCTCAATCCTCCCTTCAAAATCTTGATTGATGCTCTGTAGAACTTCTCCAGTCTTCACATCCAGTACTCTAACAGAAAGAGTATAAAGATTTCCGATCTTTCCGACAGCGCCCACCACCATTCGATCTACCGAAAGAAGCTTTCCAATTTCGACAGCGCATTGGCTTTGATCACAAGCACCACTACTCTGGAATGCTTGTTCCTTCAGCAGTTGATCCATCATCCCACGTTCCATAACACGAAACTTTCCATTTGCCATCAATCCTGCTCGAAGCCTATCTGAAAAGACGCCCGCATCCCCATCAGAGATGCCTCGTGGAGTCAATTCAGAAACGGCAATTTGAGGAATCTTTGGCAATGATGCCGGAGCTGAATCTGCATTGCGCACAATGACTTCTTGACTGCAAACAATGGCTCCAAACGAAAAAATACTTGCGATGACATTACGAAAAAACAGCATAACAATCCTCCAATTCAAAATCGAATATCCTCACATTTTCCCTGATGGCCCCGCCCACAATTTTCATCATGTCACAATCAGTCCTGGAGACAACGGAGAGAGTACCCGATCGTTTTGCTGCCGTCGTTAGTGCGAGATGCGTAGGCAAGAGAATAGCTGAAGCCGTGATACTGCGAGAACCCCCCCATAGAGTTCTCGGAGGCCGACCTGAAATAGGCGAAGTAACCGAGGTCGCTTGACGAGCCGCTGCGGAGGCCCGCAGGCAGAACCGTAAATCCATAATCATCCGTCCCCGTGTTCGTGCTCCACAAACTGCTGTTGGCCTTGAGTTTGGTGCCAGCCGTAGCCGATGCCAAAGTCGTATCGGTCAATTTCATCCACTCCGCATCAGACGGAACATGCCAACCCACCGGGCAAATCCCTTGATGCTTCACATCGCTCCCGCCCCAAGCCGTGGTATTGTAACTCTGCGAAATGGCCATCGCCGTGGCCCAGTCATACAAACGTCCATAGGTGGCGCAATTGCCGGTATCATTGTTGTAACACCACCCAGAATCAGGCCCTGAGGGTTTGTAGTTGAGGTTTTTGGCCATCCACACCTGGGTGCCAGTCGTCACATACTTGTATGTCTGGTTGTCACGGGAGTCGGGAAATGTGCCTGATCCAGTGAGGGCTATCGCCTTGTGCACTACCCGCACCGTATACGTTCGAGCTCTTGGTCCATTCGCAACCACGAACGTGATGGTCGTGTCCTTTGGCACGAGAACAGTCACAGCAGCTCCGGATGCGACTTGCGAGCCATTGATCGTCAGCGTTGCATTGCTGGAGCTGGGCGAGGCCGAAACATTGAAGCTGCTCACCGTCGCAGAAACCGTATCCGTGTATGTGGTCACATTGCTGTCAAAGACGGGTGACAAGCTGCCGGAATCGAAAACGATGCGATGCAACGTTGTGAGGGTATCGGGTATGTCTTGTACACAACGCTGGGACATGAAGCTTGTTTTATTGACCCCAAGCTCCGAAGCCTCATATCCAGCATTGTCTATCGTAAAGACTCGATACTTGGCGTCTGTGCTACCGGCATCTGTGCCCGTCCAAAAACTGGCCAAAGTGCTAACGAGATTGAAACCGTAAGTGTAACCAACTCCCCCAGGCAGGATCCGGCAACCGAATTCATCTATTCCTGGCTTAGTCCATCCAGAAGATGCTTTGAGCTTCTGACCAAGAATGGAGAGTCCCCCTACAGTCGTAGCTAGAGCACTCCACTCCCCATCGCTCGGCACATGCCATCCAGCAGGGCACACACCTTGCACCCCACTGGGGATCGCAGTGCTCGAGGCTGCACCCTTCATCGCCTCCGCCCATGAGTACAATCGACCGTACTTCACGCACGAATCAGCGCTATTGTTGTAGCACTTTCCTACTGAATCGGTACTACCCGTCGTGTTGCGGTAGTTCAAGTTCTCCGCCATCCACGTCTGCGTCCCGATCTTCACCGTCCGATAACTCTTGCCATCGCGGGCATCCGACAAGGTGCCGTAAGTAATCGCGCTGTTCCAAGGAATCGTGGTCACGACCGCAGCTTTGTGCGCTATCCTCACCATGTAGGTACGCTTTGTTGGCGTATTGGGATTGCTGACTACAATCGTGATCGTCGTATCGGTCGGGACATTCACCAATACCGCCACGCCTGAGGTCACCACGACCCCATTGATCTTCACGGTATCGCTGGCAGAGCTGGCGGTGGCCGTCACATGAAGGCTTGTGACCGTGGAAGCAACCGAATCCGTGTAGGACAAAATCGTACTATCGAAGATGCCTGTAACGCTTCCGGAATCAAGCGTAAGCGCATGGAGAGTTGTGAGAGTGTCTACGGAATTTTGGGGCACTTCCGTGAAGTTTGTGGGTAGTGCTCATGCGGCCATCGTTTGTGGGTAGAGCTTGAGGCCGGCGAGGTGGAAGAGGACGTCGTTCTTGAAGGCCTTGAAGTTGGCGTGTCCTCGAGCCTTG
>Ga0302287_10000048_pt1 | contig 102948 bp, 88 predicted proteins | sample III_Fen_E2_4_FD_200452 | JGI IMG/M metagenome (GOLD analysis project Ga0302287, IMG submission 200452) | Peat permafrost microbial communities from Stordalen Mire near Abisko, Sweden - III_Fen_E2_4 | ecosystem: Environmental > Terrestrial > Soil > Wetlands > Permafrost | place: Sweden: Abisko... | reverse complement strand
TTGCTTTTGAATTCTGTGGCAAGGCGGGTCCAGAAATCAGCAAATTGCGCGTTGGTAATATCAATGCCCACCACAGCAACATTAGCCAACCCTTTATAGCGGCGAGCGTAATTGTGCGGATCCAAAACCACATAGGCACCATTGTTGGTCACGGCATCGATGAAGGTGTGCAAGTATCCGAGCTGAGTCGCATCGAAGGCTGAGCTTAGTGTGGGCTGCAAGCGTTCCCAAAGAAAAGGCAGACGGAAGGTGTTCATACCCTTGCCCATGTAATAGTCTGCCTCAGAAGAAGTCGGGTAAGTGTAATTTGTTCCGTTGGCACCTGGTATTACAGTCTCGCCAAACTCAGCGCCGCTTAAATTGACGCCACGATATGGCAAGCCGCCTGTGATGGTGGGAGCTGTTGTCGCGAAGGCACTAGAGGCCAACATAGCCAAGAACGCTGTTCGGAGAAGGGATCGGGGGTGTTTCATAGATCTACCTCATGTAAATAAACACAGCCATGCTTGCGCAAGGCACCCAATCCCAGTCCTAAACTATACCTTGAGAATCGAAGAAGATACAAGCGAACGTAAAACCGATGTAAAACTGTTCACGCTTTGTACCCAAACTCAGTGAACGCGGATCTAATGTAATCGTATGTTTACAAAACAAAAAAGCCGAGAGATTTACTGATTGTAGATGCAACGAACAGGATATTTGCCGATATTGGTATACGTTGCCAAAGGGGCTCCTACTGTCCAGAGGTAGCTTGAATAATAATCAATGTATGTCGAACTCCAGAAGTACGATGTCGTTTTATTTGTGCGAAATTGGAGCTTTGTTACTATCGAGTCAGGTTGCATACATTCATTCGTTGCAGTTGTTCGTGTGGCATTTACATATTGGCAATAGACTGTCCATAAACCAACAACAGAATCTTGGCTGTATCCCGTAGGCTGAGCCGAAAACGAAAACAGATCGGTACCTGGAGTGCTCCATCCACTCGAGGAGCGTAGGGATTTATTCCAAGAGGAATCTAACGTCATGTTATCCAGTGTATCAGCCAAGGTTTCCAAACGAGCAAAATCAGCTCCGCTAGGAAGCCTCCAGCCTGCGGGGCAAGCAACCGTAGCACTAGTAGAATCGTAGTATACGATCGAGGTTGCTGGATCTTTAGCCGCATTATAAGGTTGCGGAGGTAGGTACCGCATGTCCTTCTGCATCCATATTTGGAAACCAATGCGAACAAATGGATAGGATTGCTGATCGCGGGAGTCAATCCAGTATCCCGAATCGCCAACAAGTGGTTTTACGATCGGATTCAACGAATAAGAGCGGCTATTGGCTGCGATAACCATGCGGTTCATTGCCGAGTCAAAAGCAGAAGTGCCGACTGGAGTTGTGATCACGGATTGGATGGTTACCGGCACGGTTAGATTTAGTGTTTTTGCTAGGATAACAGTGTCAGATTTAAGGATTCCTCGTGAAGGAACCCAACTGTCCGAAAGGTGGAAGTAGGGAAACGGCAATTTTGTGAAATCAACACCATCACCTCCGATGTCGGTAGAAAACGCACTCGATAAAGAGTCGTACCATGTACTATAATAGCCATAAGTCTGAACTTTGGTCAGGCTATCTGTGCCTCCGATGTCAATAGACTGATAATTCAACGTGACGATAGAAGGGAGGCCATTGGTTCCATTAAGAACCGTGACCGAGGATGGAAATACGGGAGTGATGACACTTGGATAGTTGGGAGCAACATTTTCGCCAGCCAAGAAGTTGGACGAGGTTGTTGCGATGACCCAACCACCACTCCAAACCGCAGCAAATTCTTCGACGGGAGAGGATTCGTCTGCAACAATATCAAAATGAATTCGATGGTTCGCATCCATGTCAGATTGATGATAGATCAAGCGGGCGCGATCCTGCTTGGCAATATTAAGGTAAACAGTCACAGAATCAAAGGTTGTGATATTTGTCATGTCAATGCCGAACTTGGTCACAATATCATCGAGGGAACTATTGTCACCAGGAAAATCAGCACCTTTGTCCTTGGAACAGGAACAAAGGAATAAGCTAAGCAAGAGAAAAAGAGCGAATGTTTTCATCATGGTATTCATGTCAAGAACCCCTTACTGCCAAGAATTGATGGTACGAGTGGTTTCAGTACCTTTTTTCTGATTAAGAACGATATAGGTTCCACCACCAATAGCAACAACACCCAAGCCACCGACAATCCAAGGCCAAAGACTCGTCTTTTCAGCGGTAAGAACAGTGTGATCGTTTTCAGGTTTCTTTAGACCAGAAAAAATTTGCGCCATTTCATAACAACCACCACGCATCACATCTTCCATGCTTCCACGAATATCGATGGCATGGCTTATGATATTTTTTCCGGATTCCACATCGACCATTTTCAGATTGAGGGTGTAAAGTTTATCGACTTTGTTGATGCTGCCTGTTATGATACGGTCTACTCCTAACAGCTGCCCCACCTGCACTTGGCACTCACTTGAATTACAGACTCCGCTTTGCTGAAATCCTTGCTCTTGCAAAATCAGATCCATGTTACGTCGTTCCAAAACCTGCACCTTTTGTGTTTTCATCAATTCGGTTTCAAAACGACTGGTGATCGCTAATAAATCTTCACGAGTAAAATCGCGCATAGATCCCGTAATATCAAGAACGGCAACATTGTTTAACCCATGGCTAGATGCACTCGGATGCTGCGCAGATGATAACGATGATGACGATGATGATTGCTGCGGCTGTGATACCGCATTGATCGCGTTCACTGGATTCGCAGGAGGTGTCACAACCACTGCTGGCTGGGCTTGCGGCTGTTTTACGACTGAATCCTGAGGCCTAGCGTCTTCAACGACGAGTTGTGTGGGTGTCGAAGGTTGGGCTAGGCTATCTTGTTGTGGCAAACCCTGAGACGATGCATAGGTGCTTAATGCAAATACGAATAGAACAGCCTGTAAATTCACAGAAAGCCTCATCCAGAAAAAGTTCTACCCTGAAGAATAGTTTTTCTAGAATAAAATGGCCATTCACAAAAGCAATACAGCCACTGTGCGAACCCGAGTAATCCGAATCAAAATATTGGGGCACCTCAAAAGCAACGTTATTGCTCGGATCTGTAATGTTGATCATTGTTGACGCATTATTCGGGCTATTGTTCGCAGAGGTTCAGATCCATGCACCTGTTGCACGGATTGCGTTGATTGCTAACTGAGCTGCGGCTTCCCACGTTGCGCTACTAAGCGATGTGCGATTGGTGGTTGCATTGGATAAGGCTCGTTCACAAGGCCAAAGAAGACATCGTTTCAGGTAAAACAGATGTTAAACGGTTCACTCTTTGCGCCCAAACTCAGTGAACGCGCCACATCTTTACAAAAGAGCAATTGGATCGATATCAGCCTTGATGTTTGCTCTACTTTTGAGAGCAAGAATTTCATTGCAAGCCTTGCGCAAAACCGTTGGTGTTGCTGCCTTTATCAAGAATTGTTTGCGATGCAATTTGCGAATGCGAGCCACAAAGGCATCAACCGGACCTTGCATAGATATCGCAGAATTCGCTTGCAGAGTTTGGATTATTTGAGCGCACGTTGCATCTACATCTTCGAGGGTAGATCCTTCGACTTCCACCGAAAGCATGCGTGAATACGGTGGGTATTTAAGCTCAGCACGCTGTGCAAGTTCCCATTCCGCAAAGCGTTCATAATCGTGTTTCAATGCAAAGCGAAAAACCTGATCGGTTGGGTTCCATGTCTGCAAAATGACTCGCCCACCCTCTTGCTTGCGGCCTGCCCGCCCTGCAACTTGTGTGAGCAATTGAAACATGCGCTCCGAGGTTCTAAAATCCGGTAACGACGAGCCGGTATCTGCAGCAACAACGCCAACGAGTTGCACATTGGGAAAGTCGTGCCCTTTTGCAACCATCTGCGTGCCGAGCAAAATATTGTGTTCACCCGCGCGAAAAGCAGTGAGAATCTTTTCGGCAGAACCAACGCCCTGCACAGTATCGCGATCCATGCGAACAATGCGGGCACCAGGAATCCATTCTTGCAGCTCTTGTTCTAGCTTTTCAATACCGCCACCTTCGAACAGGAATTGGCTCGCGTGGCACTTAGGGCAAGGCATTTTCACGGGGTAAAGCTTTCCGCAATAATGGCATAGCAAACCGTTATGTTGCTTATGATACACCACCGGAATTTTGCAATCGGTGCATTCCAGAATATCGCCACATTGCGTACAAACTCGCGAAGTCGAAAAGCCGCGCCGGTTATGCAACACAATCGCCTGGTGTCCTTGCGCAATCACGTCGCACAAGGCTTCGCGGAGTTTTGGGCTCAGCATCAAATTGGAATCTTGCTTCGCTTCTTTGCGCAAATCGATGATCTCGACCTTAGGCATGGGCACAGGGCGAGCGCGTTCTTTGAGTTGCACTAAGCGCAAATTTCCACGTTTAGCATATTCCCACGATTCAAGACTTGGTGTCGCTGAACCCAATAACACCAAGGCTCCACGCCGATGAGCCAAATGGAAAGCAACCTCGCGGCAATGGTAACGCGGCGATGGATCGTGTTGCTTATAACTTGAATCATGCTCTTCGTCGATAATGATCAACCCAGGCTCTAAGCCAGGTGCCAGTAGGGCGCTACGGGTTCCCAACAACACGCGGGCAGAGCCTTTTAGCAACGACATCCAGGTATTGCGACGCGTAACCTCAGAGAGGTTTGAATGCAGTGTGTGAACTTCTGTGTGCAGGTAGCACTGAAAGCGTTCTTGCGTTTGCGGAGTAAGGGCGATTTCAGGGACAAGGATCAAAACATTGCGACCTTTCGCAAGGCAAGCTTCTACTAGGTCTAGGTACACGCGGGTTTTTCCACTGCCTGTTACACCATGCAGCAAAGCGCCTCGAAACCCTTCGCCATCAAGCATGGGCAGCAATTGCTCAAGGGCATTTTTTTGTTCCACAGTCAGCGGTGGTGGAGCTTCAAGTGTTGCAGGGATCTTCGATTTGAATTTGCGATTTCCCTTGGGTGCTTCGACTAAACCCGTGAGCCATTTTGCTAAGGAGACTGGCCAAAAGAGATCGAGACAGCGGTTAGAACCACTGCAATAAAAGCGCCCGCACCATTCCACCAAGTCCACAAAGGATTCATCAAAGCAATAACACGATGGATGAATCTGCAAAGGCTTCACCGCGAATGCCGGCTTGACATCGTGAACCTTCGTCACCAACGCTAGGCTCAAGCTTCTGCGCCGACCAACGCTCACCCAAACAGCGGAGCCTCGCTTGATATTACAGTTCGATGCCATCTCACTCGGCACCCCATAAGTCAACACATCATCGAGCCCACCGGGCACAACAACCTCGGCAAATAATGCGAAGCTCTTTGCAGCAAAAAGGTCTGGGGTATCTGTAGTCATGGGAACAGAAGATTAGCTTTTCTGAATTCAGACTATGCCAATGGGCTCACCATTTTTCCACCAGGTGTTTGCACGTATTTTCCGTCAAGCCATCTATCTTCGTAAATGAGCCTCAGAAAAGATCCATTCAATCGTTTTTCTTCAAAAAGTATAATTGGAGTCGCATTGGCAAATTCAAGCAAGGATATACAAATGGCATCTCGCTTTAAAGAAATCTCTGACAAGGTCAAGTCTGTCCTTGCGGAGCTTAGCGAAGTGCCATTGAATGATTTTCGCTTGGAACAAATCGAGCTTGATGACCACTCAGAAAATTGGGAAGTAGCCGTTTCCTACTTGACTCCCAACATGAACAAACCTGAATCCAATACTCAAGCCTTGCTCCTCAACTCACTTGCCACTCTTCCTTTTGAACGAGTGTACAAAACGGTGATTCTTGACAAAAATCTTGAAGTGAAAAAGCTTACACTCTTCGAAAAGAAATGATTCTAATCGATACAGAAGCGCTTGTCGTCTTCATATTAGGTTTGATTGCCCCAAGTCTTCTTGGAAAACATAGACGAGCTTCGATTTATAACATTCACCACTTTAACAAATTACAAGAGATTCTTGCGAATAACATGAGTCGAGTTATTGTGCTTCCCAACACTTGGACTGAAGTCGATAACTTGTTGAACGACAACCTAAGAAATGACCACAAGTACAAATACATCGAAGTATTTCGGCAACTCGTCTACGCAACTACCGAGCGTTATTTGGAAACCAAAGCAACTGTCGTAACAGATCATTTTCAACAGATCGGCCTTGCGGATAGTCAAATCCTTGCTTGCGCTTCTCTTGGCGACACAATTATCTGTGCGGATTCTCTGTTGGCAGATTGGGTAAGAGCAAAAGGCTTTGGAATTTTTGATTTCAAAAAATGGGCGAACGAAAACTAAACCTCTTGCATAGATACTTCGGTGGTTCTTGCTGACCAACCCCCATTCTCGCCCCTTTTTTTTAAACTTCAGCCCGTGAGTTTCGTACACCTCCAGACCCATTCCGAATATTCGATGTTAAAGGCCTCAGCCCGCATCGAAGACCTGCTGAAGCAAGCCGCTCAGCTAGGGCAAAAAGCTGTTGCCCTGACCGATCATGGCAATATGTTTGGTGTGCTCGAATTCTACATGGTCGCCAAGGATCTTAAGAAGAAAAAAAACATCGACATCAAGGCGATTCTTGGTAGCCACATGTATGTGGAAGACGAGACGATTGCGGGCGTTGTGCAAAGCCACGACGATGGCCAAATGCAACGTTTGGTACTTCTTGCAGAAAGCGACCTCGGCTACCGCAACTTGGTGAAGATCACTTCTTGGCGCTACGAGACCTCGGATCGTTGGTCCCCAATTCCTGTGATTCCCTTGGCCGTGATCAAAGAGCATAGCGAAGGAATTATTGCACTTGCAGGCGACTACTACAGCCGCGCGGGTTCCGACCTAACCCAAGGGCGCGAAGCCAATGCGCAACGCTGGTTCGAACAGCTTGCCGAGATCTTCGATGAAACCCATTTATACATGACATTACAAGATCATGGCATAAGCGATGAAGGCTTATTGAACAAGGGATTGCGGACTATCGCACAAGCGATTTTGCGGCCACTCGTAGTCACACAAAATGTTCACTACATCAAGCAAGAAGACGCTCAAGGTCACAAGGCGCTGCTTTGCATTGGTGAAGCACGCAAGCTGCACGATTTCGAAACCAAGGCTTTTCCTAGCGACCAGTTTTATTTGAAATCATCGGAAGAAATGGCTGCGCTGTTTCCCAATGATCTCGAAGCGCTTGCAAACACAGAACTCATTGCCGATCGTTGCAACGTGGTGATTAAAACCCACATTGGCGACACCTTCTGGCCCAAGTTTGAGTTCCCTCCTGAATTCGCAGATGTCGATGCCTATATATCGCACCTTGCTTGGCAGATGCTCCCCAAACGCTTTCCCAATCCAACGGAGCAAGTTACCGCAAGACTACAATACGAACTTGACATGATCAAGCAGATGAAGGTGGCGGGCTACCTTCTCATTGTGCAAGACTTTATTATCTGGGCTAAGAATAACGGAATCCCCGTGGGGCCAGGTCGTGGCTCGGCTGCAGGTTCATTGGTCACCTACGTCATTGGCATCACCAACATCGACCCCTTGCGTTTTGACTTGCTCTTTGAACGCTTCCTGAATCCTGAGCGTGTATCGATGCCCGATATCGATACCGACTTCTCGGATAAGGAACGCCACCTTGTAATCAAGTACGTGGCAGAGAAATACGGCGAACAATGCGTGACACAAATTGTCACCTATGGCGCCATGAAAGCGAAAGCGGTGGTGCGCGATGTAGGGCGCGTGCTAGGTCTCGAAATGTACGAGATCAACCAGATTGCCAAGTTGATTCCTGCAGAGCTAGACATCAATCTGGATAAGGCTTGGAAGGCGAGCGAAGATCTTCGCAACTTCATTGACTCTCGCGATAAATACAAAGAACTTTGGAAATTGAGCATACAGCTCGAAGGCCTTGTGCGCCAAGCGGGTGTGCATGCCGCGGCGGTGATTATCGCACCTGTTCCCATGTCGAATCTAGCTCCGTTGTACCGCGCCAGTGCAAACGACACGCCGGTGATTCAATACGATAAACACTACGCAGAAGACATTGGTCTGCTCAAGATGGACTTTCTTGGACTGCGCAATTTGTCGGTGATCCAAGATGCCTTGGCGCTAATTAAAGGCACTCGCAATATTGACCTTGATATTGATGCGATAGACCTCAGCGATGCCAAGACTTTTGACCTGCTGGGCAAAGGGCTCACCGTCGGCGTATTTCAGTTTGAATCGGGTGGAATGCAGCAGTATCTGCGCAATCTGAAACCCACTGGCCTTGAAGATTTAATCGCAATGAATGCGCTCTATCGCCCAGGCCCAATCGAGCAGATTCCTCACTTCATTGCGCGTAAACATGGGCAAGAAGAGGTCGATTATTATCACCCAGATCTCAGCCAGGTTCTTGGCGAGACCTATGGTGTGATCGTGTATCAAGAACAGGTGATGCGTATTGCGCAGATTGTTTCTGGATTCACCTTGGGTGGTGCGGATCTTTTGCGACGCGCCATGGCCAAGAAAGATCTTTCCAAAATGGCCGAACTCGAAACGGAGTTTATTCAGAAGGCCGTAGATCGTGGATACTCGCGCGAAATTATGAAGCGCTTGTGGGATGTGCTGTTGCCCTTCTGTGGCTACGCATTCAACAAATCTCATGCAGCAGCGTATGCTTATGTGGCCTATCAGACCGCATTCCTAAAGGCCAATTATGGCCCTGAGTACATGGCTGCCAACATGACCTCAGAAATGACTTCCACCGATAATTTGGTGACACTCATCGTCGAGTGCCGCAAGATGGGTGTCAAGATTTTGCACCCCGATATCAACCACTCTGTTTCTGAATTTACCGTCAGCGATAACGCAATCCGCTACGGCCTTTCGGGCATTAAGAATGTGGGCACCGCAGTCATCGAGGACTTAGTCGAAGAGCGCGAAATAAACGGTCCTTTCACAAGCCTGTTCGACCTTTGCAAACGCGTACTCGAACACCAAACAGGCAAAGAAGCACAAGGCTCGGGCAAGCGCCCACCTCTCAACAAAAAGACACTCGAATGCTTAACGATGGCTGGTGCTCTCGACCACTTGCACGGAAGCCGCGCAGCCCTGCACGCCACAGTAGACAAGGCTTTAGAAGTTGCCAATCGCACAAAAAAAGACAAAGACTCTGGGCAAATTTCTCTCTTTGATATGGGTGCAAGCACTGCCGCGCAACCTCTTGTGCAAGATGAACAAATCGAACAGGTCGAACCTTGGACTTACCTCGAACTATTGAGCAAAGAAAAAGAGGTGCTTGGCCTTTATTTATCTGGGCACCCGATCGATGAATACCGCGCAGAGCTTCGTGGATTTACCACTTGTGCGCTGAGTGAAACAGAGATTATGGAAGTCGCGGTGGGAACGCAAATCACCTTGGGTGGCATTATTCTTTCGATGCGCACCATGAGCGCCAAGGCAGATCCTACCAAGCTTTTCGGCATTGCTGTGATTCAAGATTTCCATGGCGAAATGGAATTGTTCTTAGGGGCCGAGGTCTTTGAAAAGTACCGCAATCATCTTTCGACAGATATGATGGTGCTTGTGAAAGGCAAGCTCGACAAAGGCAATCGCGACGAAAAAACTCGCCAAGTCAAAGTCGAACGAATCATTCCTATTGAAGAAGCGCGGCAAAAATATGCACGTTATGTGCATGTCGAAATGAAGACTTCGGGCCTTGTAGAAGCAACCCTCGGAAGCATCCGCGAAGCCCTAGAAGCATATGCCTTTCCTGAGGATGTGCAAGGTGGTTGCCAACTCGTTTTTCACATGGAAACGGCAAGCGAAACAGAACATACATTGCACGCAACACGCTTTCGCTTCCCCTGCGAACCAGCATTGCTTAGCCGCTTAGGGGAGATTGTCGGAAACGATCAAGTCTGGGTGAGCAGCAAGGTGTAAGGAAAGAGTCCTTGACCTCTCCGTCATCAATGAATCTCCTACGTCATTGATGAATCGTTTACGTCATCACTTGATCTTTTTCGTCATCGATGAATCTTCTACGTCATCACTTGATCTTTTTCGTCATCAATGAATCTTCTACGTCATCAATGAATCTTCTACGTCATCACCGCTTGGCGGTGATCTCACCACACCATGAGATAGCGACCAAGCCACCACGCAAGCGAACTCTTTGTCACACGAGCAAACTCTTTGTCACGCAAGCGAACTCTTTGTCACGCAAGCAAACTCTTTGTCACGCAAGCGAACTCTTTGTCACGCAAGCAAACTCTTTGTCACGCAAGCAAACTCTTTGTCACGCAAGCAAACTCTTTGTCACGCAAGCAAACTCTTTGTCATTCTTGCTTGCTCTTTTTTTTGTCATTCTTGCTTGGCAAGAATCTAATTCCCTTCAACAACATCAAATAGCTCTCGCACCCGATGATTCAATGTGTGGAAGCGCTGCACGACTTGTTGATTTTGGATACTTGTTTCTGTATCGATTCCATTTTGACGAAGGCCAATACAAAGTGCGAGAAGCTCTGTTGGACTTTGATGCTCATGATAGGTAAGCCCATCAAGGCTTGCGGCATTGCAGGGTAAACGTTCTAGCATCGGGTATGCACCAAGCGCAATGCTATCCCACACACGAGGGCTCACGGGGCGGTCTTCGCCATCCGCAGCAGGCTTTCCATAGGATAAATGAATTGCCATGCGAGCTTGCCGATACAGCTCAAGTTCCGCAGCCACACCATCCATATTTCCGCGGAAAATATATCGGCTTAAAAAGCCTTTATGATCTTCCCAGCCTGGGCCTTGAATACCGAGGGTGAGCCCAGATGCAGCAAGGGTTTCGAGCACTTGAATACGATAAGGACTAGGACTTCCGACAAAGGCTAAATCGAGTGAACGCGCATGCCAAAGTGTACCCGCTCCATTGATTGGAATTTGTGCTGCCAAGGGTAAAAAATGATATTGAACATCGCGTTGTTCGCATTCGCGTTGCACAGCTCCATGCTGATTGCAGCAAAACAAATTATAACCACCCATGACGCGGCTCCAATAATCCGCCAAATGATGATCTTCATAGAGCCAATGCACAGTATACAAGCCTTGCCCGCGCAGCACCTGTAAATAGTGCGGATCGAGGGGCGCCAAGGAGAGACAAAGGATATGGGAAATTTTCCATTCGAGTGCAGCAACCACCATGCGCTGATTCATCCAATCCATTGCAGAAGGTTCTTCATCGCTACGCAAACTGGTGTGAGCCTTGTGCAACACCTCTTGAGTGTCAAAAACTTGAACACCATCGGTGAGCTCTTGTTGAAACGCCTTGACAATAGCAAGTCCCTGTGCGCGTGCAAAGCCAATGGGGGGCAACACGAGCATCCAGCGGAAATCCTTGTACTTCATTCGTTTCCTTTTCGTTTAGCGAGCTCTTGCATAAGAAGATCTCGGTTTTGAAGAATCTTCGGATGTTGAGGAGTCTCTGGGAATTGTACCACGCAAAGATCTAGTGCTGCCACTGCTAGTTCAATTAATTTCTGCGCTTGCTCGGGTTGCTTGACCTTACGTGCTTTAGAATAGTTGTCCGCTGCAACTTGACGTTGTTTGGTGCAAAATAATTCGCCCAATCCATTCAGATCTGCACGCGCCTCTTTGCGTAGAGTCGTCTGCAAAAGCTTACGCAGCAAAGCAAGAGCGTCTTCTTGCCGACCTGAATCGCGCAAATGCCGAGCATTTTTTAGAACGGTAGCAGGGTCGTGAGTTTTCCAGTACGTAGGGTCACGATCCTTGGCATCATTGGTTTCTGTGACTTTGATCCATGCCTCTAGGGAATCGACAGCCAAGCTCTTTGCAGCCTCAGGGCCAAGTTCCCGCAGGTTCTTTACAAATGCATGAGCGGCATCGTATTGTGCAGCATCTAATACTTGACGTTTCATCTCTTCAATCTGAATACGATACTTTGCCAAATTTCGCTGCATGGCAATAGAGTCTTGCACCAAGCTCCAATGCCTTAAAGAATCTGGGATTGTTTGGGTTCGCAAGGAATCGGTAAGCTCGTGTACCAAGCCATAATCGGCCTTGGTCGCCATTAAGTTTGCAATCTGCTTCACCAAAGGGGTGGTTTCGACGGCTTGTTTCGCTTGAGCACGCTGAATGACACGTTCATAAACAGTTACGCTATCCATCCACTCACCCACAACAGGCTTTAAAGCCAAGAAGGATTCAAGCACATCCATGGCCTCTTTATCATGGCCTTTGGAATGCATAATCCGCGCGAGTTGCATAGACCTACGACCCAGCTCGTTCAAATTATTGCGTGGGTGAATTTGCATGCCTAAAAGCACAGCCGCAGAATCAACCTGCCCTGCATTCAATAACGAATCAATACATGACTGCAAACGTCGATAATCAAATGATGGAATTTCATTTGCACTACAAGAGCCTTTATGGCCATTACTCTCTGCGGCCTTGAATTCAGGGGCATCCCAACCTTGTGCGGGCTTCGTTTGCGCTTTATTGGCCGAAGACTTTGTGTGTAATGAACTGCCATTATGGGTGGCAGTCGCAGAATCATTCGTTGCAGGATGCAAAGCGCAAGCCTGTAACATCACCAAGAAAAGGAGCGCGATCCGTTTAATGATTTTCCGCATGAATCAGTCCACCCAACCAAGGCATCGTTGTAGATGCCGCACCAGGAGCCGCAGGCAATCCAGACTGAGGATCCACATTTACATCACCGGTACGCAATGGTAAATACCAAGGCACCATGCCCGCAGACATCAAAGCCAAATCCAAGAAATCAACGCGACCAGCATCGTTGCGATCATGAACAATTTCACTCGCTAAGCTGACCCAAGGTGGCAAGGCACCCGTGGCACCAGCAATGCGTAGGCCGTGGTTTTGTAGAGTTTTATTGTCATCAAATCCCACATAACTTCCAATGGTCACCGGATGATCTAAACGGAAAGCGTGCGCGGTTGTATCCCAAGAAGGCAAGGCACCAAGGAAAGCGACGTTCCGGTAATCATTGGTAGTACCCGTTTTGCCTGCAACAGGAATCGCGAGAGAACCTTCGCCCATGGGAGGCCGCACAACCATAGCTGCCACACCTCCACGCGCGGTTCCCGATTCAAAAGTCTCGCGCAACATCACAGCCACTTGTTGTGTTACAGAATCAGAGAGCACTTCTTTCGACTCAACTTCATTGTGGAACAAAACCTTTCCGTTCGCATCTTTGATCGCTGCGATTAAACATGGTTCATTCCAATCCGAATCCTTGCACTTATAGGATCGCCCAGAAAAAATGGTCTGGTAAGCTGTCGCGAGTTCGATCAAGGTCACATCGTTGGTGCCTAGTGGCATCGATTGAACTGGCTGCATATTCTGGTGTACACCAATCGCATGGGCAAAGCGCACAAACTCAACCATAGCAAGCATCCGGCGATAATCGGGCCATGCAAATAAGTGTGCTTCATTGGATAGATAGTCCCCTTCTGGTGCAGGCTGTTTCCCAAGAGTCAATTCAAGACGCACAAAATCACCAAGGGTAAAAGCACCCCGCAAACTCATAGAATCAGGCGCATTCGATTCACCCATTGAGCGAGCGCGAACAAGGGCGTGAAAGGCTTTGTAGTTATATCGAAGGAGTGGAATATTTTCGGGTGTTTTTCTCTGATCTTTTTCCGCATCCACAGCTCCACGACCATAAGCCAACTGCCCCAGCAACCAAGCCTTTTCGTGCTGACCTTCGCTGCGCAGCTGTTGCACCAATTGATCACGAGCATGTGCAAAGTTGATCTCGGCTTTCACCTCGTCATTGAGTACAAGACCCATAGTGTCGCGCAAACGAACCTTATACGCATCTGCAGGTTCACCCTCGCGAGCAAGGAATCCATTGGCAACAGCGACATCGTGCATTTGTTGCGCATTTAAATGATCGAGCAAATGATCAAGCATCCAGATCGCAGCAATATTTTCTGAACGAGCCGCAGCCCAAGCCACACTTACCCTTGGAGCCTTTTCCTCGTGGTCGGGTCTTGGAAAATAGAAGGTGTTCGCAAGTTGAAAAAGGTTCCACGTATTTTCAAGCGTGTCGGTATAATGCCAACCATGAGTGAACGCCAGTGTAAAGAGAAGAGGCTTCCAACTCGATCCAAATTGCCGCAATGCACGATTCACTCGGTCAAAACTTGTATTGTGAAACCCACCTTGTGCAGCCAAAACTTGACCATCTTGCAAGGCAACTAAAGCACCCTGAATCACAGGTTCGGTTTCAAGTCGACAAGACACCACGCCATGCACAGCAACGGAATCAAGCACGCGCACCATCAACACAGAACCCTTCGCTAGAACCTTCGCGAGAGCAAGGTCTGCACTTTCATGATGGCGCACAGCAAAGGTATCGAGTTCTGCCTTAGTAATCTCTCCGCGCAAAATTCCAAAGCGCAAAAAGATTGCTGACAAATGGCCTCCATTACGCACCATCGAATCCACAGAACCATACAAGTAGTCGCCTTCGTGAACGCGTTGCGCGTTATCTGCACGCGCACCCTTGGGAATGCTGAATCCGCCTAGCTTCATTTGCAAATCCGCAAGATTGGATTGCAAAGCAGTGGTGGCCGCATTATCGGTTTTAGCATCCATGGTCGAAATTACTTTGAGCTGGTGCTTCTGCCATGAATCAATGCCTAACGAGTCAAAGAGGTGTTTGTAGTATGGGCTATTCAACTTTTCTTCAATGCGCTCTAGACTTGTCGACAGGGCAAAACGGAATTGCCCCATGCGAAATTCAAGAGGCTTCTTAAGCGCTTCATCGTGCTGTGCTTGCGTGATATAGCCTTCTTCAAGCATACGCCGCAATACATACTGCAAACGCGCCTTGCCGGCTGCAATGGCTTTGTCGCGGCCTTCGGGAGTCTTTTGATTAAAGGGATCGTACTTTGCAGGGCCTTTTACCGAACCGGCAATAAACGCGCATTCAGCCAAAGAAAGCTGCGAAAGATCTTTGCTAAAAAAGTGCCAAGCAGCAATGGAAACTCCGCGCCCCGTGCCTGCCACATAGAACTGGTTCAAATAGAATTCGAGAATGTCTTGTTTGGAAAAATGCTTTTCAAGACGCAGCGCGTTTTGCAGTTCTTTAAATTTCTCGGATAAGCTTTTCTCTTCGCGTCCAAAAATATTCTTGGCCGTTTGCTGGGTAAGCGTACTGCCACCTTGCACCATAGAACCTGCACGCACGTTAGTTATTACCGCACGTAAAAAGCCACGCGCATCAAAACCGCCATGTTGAAAATAATGAGCATCTTCGGCAGATACCAAGGCATTGATGACAGCCGGTGGAATCTGTGCATAGGGCACATACACGCGGTGATTCGCATCAAAAAAAGCCCCCTGCAAAGTCGAGCCATCGCGATAGAAAACGCGAGTTTCCCCACTCAAAATATTCATGATATTTTCGCGGGTAAACTGGCTCTCTGGATCTTGCTTAGGAATAACGTCAAAAAACCAGTGGCCAACACCTGCTACAGCCACGCCGGTGATAAGGAATAGCACAAGAAGCCAGCGCATAAGGCGAAACCGTTTTTTTGAACTTTTTTTTATTGCCATGTTGTACTTCCAAACTTAATCCAAAACCTGCGCTCAGTACAGTCTAATTGACCCGATCAGAAATAGATTTGGAAATGCTCCGACACTTTTCTAAACTTTTGCACCCGAAGTTTTGCACCAGCTTAGAACGGGAAGGTGGCCGAGTGGTCTAAGGCGCGTCCCTGCTAAGGACGTATGGGCCTAAATCCCATCGCGAGTTCAAATCTCGCCCTTTCCGCATAAAAAGCACTCTAGGTTTACCTAGGGTGCTTTTTTTCTAGCCCAGTCTAGCCAAAGCATCCACAGGATTCAAGCACCGAACCCCTAAATGACCACGCAAGGCAAGCAGATGCTCGTCCCCCGTGGCAATAATCTCGGCATCAAAGGCTAGTGCGCAGGCAAGCACATGGTCATCATAAGGGTCTTTCGCAATAATTTTTTCGACCGTTGAAGGAACTACGACTGTACAAAGCTCCTCAACTTCTTGCACAAAGCGATGGGCTGTGAGCTCACCCAAACCGAACTTAGGGCGGCAAAGGACTTCAAATAATTCGGCAAGCATCACAGGAGAAATAGCTACGCAAATTTTCCCGCGCACGGCAAGGTCGATTAACGCCCTTGGAGGCCCCATCCAAAGCAGACCAGAAATCCAGACGTTTGTATCGAAAACTAACTTACGCACGTGCTTTTTTCCGCTTGCGTACGGCTTGAATTTCGTAGTTCATATTCGCCTCTGCAACCTTATTCACCTTGGCAACGTGACTCCCCAACGTGAATAGTTGATCCCATTTTTCTCGGCGCTCAAGATACATGTATGCAATATTTACAGCGGCGCAAGATGTCGGCCAAGCCAACATGACGCAGGCAAAAGGATCCCACGTCAGAGCATTTTCTTTCTCCACGAGATCTCGTCCTTTGCACAAGACCTTGCAACTTTCCTCGTTCCACGAATACCACTCAACCCTTACCAACTCCCGAACTCTCCACTTGTATCAATCCCTCTGAGCTTTCCTGTAATTCTCCACTCGCATTCCTGCTACGATTCCTAAATTTGATTCATCGCTTTTCCCCAAGGATTATATGACCCAGAATGCCCGTCCTGTTCGCGTCCGCTTTGCCCCCTCACCTACCGGCTACTTGCACGTAGGCGGTGCACGCACTGCGATCTACAACTATTTCTACGCCAAAGCTATGGGCGGAAAGTTCTACCTGCGCATTGAAGACACCGATCGCAAGCGCTACAACGAAACGGCTCTGCACGATTTAATTCGCGACCTCAAGTGGCTTGGTTTACAATGGGATGAGGGTCCAGAAGTAGGTGGTCCACACGGCCCATATTTCCAATCTGAACGCCTTGATATCTATGCCCGCGAGGTTCAGAAGCTTATTGATTCAGGCCACGCATATTATTGTTTCTGCACGGAAGAACGCCTTGAACAAGTTCGCAAAGTTCAAGAGACCTCTGGTCAATTTGTGACTGGCTATGACCGCCATTGCCGCGACCTTTCAAAGGAAGAGGTGCAGACGCGCTTGGCTGCCGGAGAAAAGGCTGTGATCCGCTTCAAGGTTCCACTGGATGGACTTACCGAATTCCATGACCAAATCCGCGGCCGCATCGAGTATCAAAACGCTGTTCTCGATGATTTAGTGATCCTTAAACGCGACAAATATCCAACCTATCATTTGGCCTCGGTGATCGACGATCATTACATGGAAACCTCCCATGTGCTGCGTGGCGATGAATGGATTAGCTCGACACCAAAACACGTTCTACTCTACAGCGCCTTTGGTTGGGAGCCACCCGTGTTCTGCCATTTGCCTGTGATTCTTGCTGCTGGTGGTGGTAAGCTTTCAAAGCGCAAAGGCGCAGCCTCGGTGGGCGATTTCCGCGACTTGGGTTACCTACCCGAAACGCTGGTAAATTTCCTTGCGCTGCTTGGCTGGAACCCCGGCGACGACCGTGAAGTCATGGCTCTACAAGAGATGCTTGACTGCTTTACACTCGATCGAATTAGCCCTAAATCGGCGGCTTTTGATGAAAAGAAATTGGAGTGGATGAACGGCCAACACATTCACCATAAAGATTCCAACTGGCTTGCAGACTATTTACGCACAGGGCTTGCTGCAGTAGGCGTAGATGCCTCGCAAGTGGAACAAGCGAAACTCGTGTACATTGTAAACCTGCTTAAAACTCGCGTACATTTCTTGAAAGAAATTCCCGAAATGAGCGTGTACTTTTTCAAGGCCCCAACAGTTTATGATGAGAAAGCCCGCACGAAAGCTTGGGGTGCAGGATCCCGCGCTATTGTCGCATCCATTCGTGAAAGCCTTGCGAAGTTAACAGCTTTTGATGCCCATTCCATCGAGCAAGTTTTTATGTCTTTGACCACGGAAACATTGAAGCTAGGCAACTTGGTTCACCCTGTTCGCCTTGCTGTATCAGGCATAAGCACGGGCCCAGGCTTGTTCGAACTGCTCGAAGTTGTTGGACAAGCAGAAGTGGTGCACCGCTTAGAAGTGGCAGAGCCATTGATGGGATAACAAAGTGATTGAGGCTTTTCGCTTCGCCATTGAAGACACTCCACTCTTCTGCAAAACCTGCCAAGGCATTTTTTTGCATACGCTAAAAGCCCGTGAAGCCTTGCGCCCAGGAGTTCCAGCGCCAGCCCAAGAGCCGATTCTAATCGTGTGTCATCATTGTCGACAAGCGCAAATTTTTGTCGCTAACGAATTTCGCAACTATAGCCCAGCACCTCTTGAAGGCACTGTATACAAGATTCCTGGACGCAGCAGGCTGCAAGTGAAAGATGCTGTGTACCTTCCAGGACAACCTTGTCCAGGCATTATCAAAAGCCGTTTTCGCGCAGGAAATCTTGAAACCTTTGTGATCACTCTTGCTTCTGGAATTGAGATTCAATGGTCGCAGAAGGGTCAACAGAATTATTCAGAAAATGCACAAGAAGGGTATCGCCTCATTCCATTTGACCTAGGAAACACACGCATTGGCGATTTGATCTTCCATACCTCTAGGGAAAAAAGAGGACGAGCAATCGGTCTTATTTTCGGTAAGGAATCGAAGCTGGCCATTCAATTGGAAGATGAAACATTACTCTTGATCACACTCGAAAAAAAACGTCAAATCCCAGAAAACCAAGCCTTGATTGACCTCGCAACGGAGTCTCTCGCAACACTGGGTTTATTATCGACAAGCACAATCAACATTGATGCAGGGCAAGGCATCTTATATGCTCGCGGATCATGTCTATCCTTACATGTTGCACAAAAAATTCGTGCCTGCTTGAATCGAGTTACTCTTGCGCGAGGCTTCGTTGATCTGCTTGATGTGAAGCCGACACAAGTCCCTGACACTCAAATAATAGAGCAAATCATGAATCTCTTACTTCGTAAAGATTTGCCCATCTTTGGAATCCAAATTGAGTGTTGTGATGGCTTCGCATCTGTACAAGGATACTGTAGGAAGGAAAATTCAAACAATCAAGCATTCCGACTACTTGAGTCCATTACCGGCTTACGTAATCTTCGTGTAGACCTCAAATTACGCCCTAGCGAAGACCCTACAGATGAGTTGAGAATTCAATCGGTAGTTCAAGCCTTGCTCAGGAACAACAACCTAAAGAATGCCAAAATTAGAATCTATTCTCAAAAAGGAACAATCCACCTTGAAGGGATTGTTCACTCGAATTTGCAACGAAGCGCCGCTCATCTTGCTGCTGCATGGGCGGATCGAAACTTCAAAATTTGTAATGATATTTCCGTTCAAAAAACAAGCGAAATTGTGGATCCTTTTATTATTGTCGCATGAATTATTGGCACCCAAAAGTTTTTTAAATCACTCGGCACAATCCTGGGAAATCCTGTATATATTTATGGATATTACTTATCCACAAGAATCTAATGGAACGCCAGGATACACAATCAATCGACCGTGAAAAGCCCTATCAGAAAGTTCTCCGAATTGAGCAACTTCTGAGCTCGGATACCAAATATTCGATTGATGAACTTTCTGTTCGCATGGGTATCGATTCTCGTTCTGTTTTCCGTTACTTAGATCGCCTTGAAGCATCTGGCCGTTTGATCAATGCACAGATTCGCTCAGGTCGAGTAAAGGAATATTGGATTGCAACAGAGACTCCCGAAACTCCGCAAGATTTAATCACCTCTCTTCTCAAGATGGATCAATCCATGACAGAAGGTGGTGTGCGTAAGTATCACAAGTTGCTAATGCAGGCAGTAAATCAGCTAGACCCTACTGCAAAGAAACTTGGAAGCAAGCCAAAGAAACGCGAAGCCTTGCGAATAGAAATTGAGCCGCACTTTCATTTGGATCACGGCCCTCTCGCAGAATACAATCGCCCAGAAAGTCTTACCGATAAGACGATGGATAAAATTCTTTTAGCGATTCAGAATCAGAATCTTTTGCATCTACAATACGTGAAAGCGGATTCAAAGGGGCGTGCCCATCAACTCATTGATTTTGAGCCCTATTTCCTTTCACTACGGGTTGGGAAGCTGTACCTTGTTGGATCTCTTCTGGGTCAAAAGAAACTTGAGCTTGTCAGCCTTGTTTACAAGCGAATAAAAATGGTCACCATAGACAGCAACCGCAAGTTTGAACGAGATGTAAAAGCGTCCCTAGACAATTACTACAAGCATTGCTTCGGACAATGGGTTCCTCGTGGAGAAGCAAAAAAACTGGACATCACCTTAAAAGTTGATGAGACATGGCTTTTAGAAATGTTCCATGAATCAAACTTCAATCCGCAAGCAACTATTGAGACAACAGGAAAAGGTGGCTTAGTTCACTTAACCCTATTTGACACACCTGATTTAGAATCATGGCTCTTTAGCCTACACCCTCACGCACAAATATTGCAGCCGAGAGTACTTCGTGATCGCCTACGCCAAAGAGCCACACAAGCACTCGCTCTGCTTGCATAACTCACGGTTTCGCTCTACGAGAAAAGGCCCTGCTGAGCAGAGCCTTTTGTTTATTCAACCTTGCACTTAACAATGCTTATTTTTCACGAGAACCTTGGCATCGAAGGTTAGCCGATTGATCCACTTCACCATCAAAGAGATGCGATTGTTCGGATCGAGCAAATTCCAATAATGGTCAAGAGTTTCTTCTGGTGTTGCAAGAATCTCCACAGGGTACGGTTCACCATTAAATGATGGGAGCGGATCGCCATTGCCTTGATAGGTGGTGATGCAATGCCCAATACCCGCTAGCACCTTTTCGTAGGTGAAATACTGGCGCTGACAGCCTAGCGAGGGCTCGTTGCTAGTTGTCTTTAAGATTGAAAGACGGTATGCAGAATGGCTTTCTAGCATATCCATAATGCCAGTAATACGCGGTGTGAAATTTGGTGCATCGGGTTCAAACTCACGGAGTTGAAGAGCGTACTCCATGTCTTTGCCTTTTTGCATCGCAGTGAATACAGTATCGGTTTGATCGCCGTTAGAAATAATATGGCAACGATCAAGATGCTTTGCAGGGTAATAGATGATCAAGGATGGATCGGTGAGTTTTGATTCATCAAAAGCCTTGGTGCGAACAAAGCCATTGTCTTCTAGGACAAAGACTCGATTGCGACTATTTTCTGAACGGCCAGTGATCCAATACACTTGAGCAAGCCAATTAGAATCTGGGGATGCTCCCAGCACGATACCCCGACCTGGGTATGCGTTCGCGGCCAATTTTTTGCCATTAGCCTTGGCTTCTGCGCGGATATCAAAAGACATGAAAGCCTCCTACAGCTTTTTTCCTAATCGAAAGATAGTCAAGTCATCGACTATGTGAATTGGAATTTACTCTATAACCTCAGCTTGAACTTCGCCAATACCAACGGCATAAAGCCCTATTTCCTTGGCTGCAGCGACGCTCAAATCAAGGATTCGCCCATGTTCATAGGGGCCGCGGTCTGTCACCTTTACAATCACGCTTTTGCCAGTCGTTTGCAACGTAACTTTAAGTTTGGTATTAAACGGCAAGGTCTTATTCGCACAGGTCAAAGCGTTCTGGTCGTAAGTAGATCCATCTGCAGCCTTCTTCCCATGAAATCCATAGCCATAGAACGAAGCTTCACCGGAAATAATCGAGCCCACAGGTAATGTATCCACCTCATAAAAATCGATCATATGCTGTTCACGATTGAAACCACGACGCGAAGCAATCATCTTATTTGCAGCAGAGCAACCCATGGTCTGCAAGGCAAATAGCAGGCAAAGCAACAGTAAACAATAACGCCAAAACTTACTGGAAGTCATATAAACTATTGTAGTCGTTTTCAAGGACCTCGTCTACGCTTGGTCCTTTCTGTTTTTTCTTTTCAGCATCTTCACGAGCTTTCTTCTGATCCGCTTCATACTGTTGGTGTAAGCGATCCGAATTCTGAACATTTTGTTCCATGCGCTTGCGCAGACGATCGAGTTCTTCATCGGTGATTTTAAGCTTGGGCTGAACTTTCTCTAACGCAGCAACTCCATACTGGGAGGTTGGGTATTTCTTGCGGATTCGTTCATATAAAATTCTTGCAGAATCCAGATTCGCACCTTGATTTTCTAAGATCCACGCTTCTGCCCACAACGCTCGTCCACCATCCTCAGTTCCCAAATATTTGGTTGCGACAGAATCATAGGCGCGAACGCAATGACTGAAAGTGGAATCAGCTAAGGCAATATTTTCTACCGGAATTGTTTCTAGAGATACCCATAAACTTTCCGCATGCAAAAAGGCTTCATGTGCATAGTCATCAATCGTTTTTTGCGTGATGCGCTGCCCCAGATTTAATTGAGCTCGTTGTGCAAATTTTGTTCCTGGAAAACGCAGGATTATTTCACGATAAAGACTATCTGCATGAATCGTATCGGACTTAAATTCATCGATGATAAAAGCTCGTGCGTAAAAAGCCCTTTCCAAAACCAAGGAATCTTGAGGACTCGTTGTTGCTGTTTGGGTAGAACGTTCAACGATGCGATCAAGAGTGTGAATAGCACTATCCACTTCTGAAAGTTTAAACAGGAATAATTCTGCAATTTGAAATTCTTCCCGGTTGGAAAGCTTCGTTTTTCCGGTGTCACTACCTCGCGCTTCTAAACCCGAAAGCTGAAATAAAGCATCGCGCCTTTGCTTAGCCTTGCGTCCCCAATCGTTGCTAGCACCAACAGCCCACGCGCTATCGTAGTGATGTCCTGCCACGGCATAATTCTTTCGCTTCACTTGTTCATAGTCACCCATGCCATACCAAGCACGAGCGGGCACCTCTGTTCTGCGAGATGACGTGTGGGCAACTTTGAGCAGCAAATTCAAACCTTGAGTTGTTGAATCTGCAGCGAGCAAAAGTTCGCCACGGCGCACTTGCATTGTGGATAATTGCTGTATAAAATCCTTATTCGATTCAAAGCCTTCAAGCTCTTTTGCTGCCTCGGCATATCGACCCTGTTTGGCAAGACATTCCACCCCTTGTGTAGCAGCACGCAATCGATCCGAAAGATCAAGAAGGTCAATGGTTGGAGACTTGTAGTTGTCACGAGATTTTTGCCAATTTTCTTGCTTGAAATACAATTCCGCAAGCCGCAAGTACATTTTTGCTCGCAAGAATGGCGTTCCAATTTTACTTGCCAAAACTTTTTCGAGATCAGCAATAGCAAGCTCTGGCATATTCGACTGCTCTTCCAAAATGGAAAGCAGGTGCAAGGACTGCGCATAATACGGATGCGTAATTCCTTTCGCTAATAGATGATCTAAAGCAAAGCGCGCAACCGCGTAATCGCGATTCTTATACAAGCAAAATGCTCGTTCGTACTCAACCGCGGGCATCGAATCATTGTTAGAAAAGTAGCGTTCAAATTCATCGTATTTTGTGATCGCTTTGCTCCACTCACCCTTTTTACGGAAAGACTCTGCAATCAAAAACACCGCGCGGGGTTTGTATTTGATATCGTCGGGAAACCGCTCAAGCACGCGAGAACATTTTTCAATCACACGATCATATTTGACGCGCTCCCCTTGCGTAGACCAAAGGGTATCGGTAGGCAAGCTGTCTAGACGATGCTTATGAAGGGCATCCCCCTCTTCATAGGCTCGCTCAGCATTGAACATATGGTTGTAATAGATACAGCAAGTGCAGCCCTGAAGCCAAAGCATGGCAAACAGAGCCGCAATAAGCCAAGAAAGGGATCGCGACATCCCTGTAAAGTAGGAAATTATGGCCTTCTAAACTTCAGGAACGTCGTTCACACCACCACCATTGGTGACGTTGGTATACCCTGCAGCCTTTAGCATGCGCGCTGCCATGGCTGAACGAGCGCCCGCGGCGCAATAGACTATGATCGCTTGGTCCTTTGGCCCAAATTCGTTCATGCGACTTTCCACCAAATTCACAGGAATGTTGATCGCCCTAGAATGATGTCCATCCTTGAACTCCCCAGGATTTCGCACATCCACAATTAAGGCTCCAGCCTTAATCTTGGCAACCAAGTCCGAATTTGAAGCACCCTTTGCACCCATTAGCTTTCCTAGAAGTCCCATGTTATTCTCCAAAGTGTTGGATGGCGGCGAACCCACCCGCAATGTTGTGAACATCTGCGAAACCATCCGCCACGAGGATTCGCAATACCAAATGACCTAAGAATCCATCTTTACTCAGAATATGAATCGGCATGCCCTTTGGAATATCCTCAAGGCGATAGCGAATTTCATCTGCGGGAATATGCAGCACTCCATCCAATGGAGCTCGTGCTTGTTCTCCCACGGTACGCACATCGAGTAACATCGCTGTTCCCTGATCAAAGGCGAGCAAAGCCTCCATCGGAGTTACCAAAGGGCTAAATCCAGAAATGTGATTTAACCCAACAAAAGCAGCCATGTTCACGGGATCGTTGGCACTTGAGAATGGTGGCGCATAAGCTAAATCAAGCTCTGCCAAATCTTCCAAAGTCAAACGACCTTGCAGTGCTGTCGCCACCACATCGATCCGTTTTTCAACTCCTTCAAAGCCGAACCCTTGTGCGCCAAGGACTCGCGCAGATGGAACCTCATACACCAATTTGATTACCAGCGGTTTTGCCCCAGGATAATAGCCCGCATGGTGATCCTTGAAAGAGTATGCGATACCGACGTTGTACCCAGCATCACGCGCAGCTTTTTCCGTGAGCCCTGTCGAAGCCGCCACTTGTTCAAAAATCTTTACTACCGAGGTTCCCAAAGCACCATGGTAAGCCATTTTCCCGCCCAGCACATTGGTTGCAGCGATGCGGCCCTGCCTATTTGCAGGCCCCGCCAAAGGTATACGCATACGCTTGCCATGTACTTTGTGTGTAATTTCAATCATATCACCAGCGGCAAAAATATTGATATCGGATGTCTGCAAATACTCGTTCACCAGCAAACCACCCGAAGCACCGAATTCAAGGCCAGCTTGCTTTGCGAGAGTATGTTCGGGCTTTACTCCCACCGATAATAGAACCATATCGCTCGCAATTTTTTGGCCATCGGAAAGGATCGACACGTTCTCTGAAATTTCGCTGAGAGCAACTCCTGTGATCACCTGAATTCCGTTATGCACCAAGGCTTCACTTACCATGGAGCCAAATTCAGAATCCATGGTTGTCATCACTTTACTTTGCAACTCCACCACAGTCACAGCCACTCCACGCTTCACCAAGGCTTCGGCCATTTCAAGACCAATAAAACCGCCCCCAGCAATTAGCGCGGTCTTGGGCTTACTCTCGTCGATATACTGGTGGATGCGATCTACATCGGGCACAGTCCAGAGCTTGAATACATTCGTTCGGTCGGCACCCGGAATGCGTGGTATAATTGGGTTTCCACCCTGCGCAAGAATCAATTTATCATAAAGAAATTCCACGCTACCTTGCGCAGTCAAAGCAGTAACCACTTTGCGAATACGATCAACGGCTACCACATCGTGATCTAGCTTTACGTCAACTTTATAGCGACCGAAAAAGCCTTCGGGAGTTTGCAGCAACAAGGCTGAACGTTTTTCAATATCGCGACTCACATAGTATGGCAACCCGCAATTTGCGAAGCTCACATACGGTCCCTTTTCGAGCAAAGTGATTTCAGCATGCTCATCTAGCCTACGTGCACGAGCCGCAGCGGTTGCACCACCAGCAACCGCACCGACAATTACAATTTTCAGCGGATTTAATTTCTGTTTCATAATTCCAATATATTATGTTTTTCTAATATAATCAAGTAAAAAGAGAGAACACCAGCCTTGTGATTCGCTAACATTCCGTTCACCGTAAATTCATAGGCTTCTATCTCCTAAGTTTGCTTTTTCAGCCTTCTTTTCCGAAAAAATTCATAGCTTCCACAACATGAAAACACAACTCGATAACTATCTCGATGCTCTCAACTGGCGCTATTCAACCAAGGTCTTTGACCCCGCAGCCAAACTCTCGGAAGAAACGTTCACCCAACTGTTAGATGCAGCAAGGCTATCCGCAAGTTCTTTCGGACTCCAGCTCTGGAAATTTGTGGTGGTAAAAAATACCGAGCTTCGCCAGCAACTGCTCGCAGAAACCTATGGACAGACACAGGTTGTTGATGCATCACATTTGCTTGTACTTTGCCGTCCCAACAAATACGAGCCACAAATGTTGCAAGCGCATCTTGAAAAAATTGCAGAGGTTCGCAAAGTTCCTGTAGAGAGTCTTGATGGATTCAAACAATATGCGGGGGGCTATATTGCGAAGTCGCAAACGCTCGATATTTGGATGAGCTCTCAACTATATATCGTTCTTGGAAATCTGCTTTCAGCATGCGCTATTGCGAAAGTTGATGCATGCCCCATGGAAGGATTTTCTAAGGATGGCTATGATCGCGTGCTAGGACTTGAGGCCTTGAACTTGCGCTCGGGCCTTGTGATTCCTATGGGCTACCGTGGTACGAATGATAAATACGCAACCGCCGCCAAGGTTCGCTATTCACTTGATGAAATCGTCATCACCAAATAATTGAATCAGAGCTGGAAATTGTGTATGCTCTGGAAATGAGCATGATGCTACCAGCCCTTTACAATCATCTTGACGCAATGCAGTGGCGCTATGCCACTAAGCAATTTGATGTCAATCAAAAGCTCGACAAGGAAATCATGTATGCCTTGTTCGAGATTCTTCGACTCACTCCCACAACGCTTGGCTTACAGCTATGGCGTTTTGTCGTTGTCGCAGATCCAGAACTTCGTAAAAAATTGGCGAAGCATTGCGACCATTTGCATAGCGGCCATCAAGAACATCACATGGAATCCGCTAGTCATGTGATTGTATTTTGTCGCCCATCTGCTTTTGAAACAGCTCTCATCGATAAACATATTGAGCATGTAGCCTATGTGCGTGACCAGAGCATCAACGAACTTCACGCCTATGCACAGAACCTTCGCAACTGGGCAGAGACAACAGCAGATTCCCTTGAGTCTTGGATGGATCAACAAGCGTTCATTGCTCTTGGAAGTTTTATCGCGGCCTGCGCTGCCGCTCGCATTGATTCAAGCCCTGTTGAAAATTTTTCGAAAGATGGCTTTGACGAAGTATTAGGACTATCTGAAGCACATTTGCGAGCTGTAGTAGCTTGCTCCATTGGGGTTCGCTCGCCTCAAGATCGATTTGCAAAAGAAAAGAAAGTCCGCTACCCTCTTGATGACTTAATCATTTCCAAATGAATTTCATTTTTTTGAAAATTGAGGGGAATCAAATACCTGTGCAAAATTTTTATTGACCACAATCAATCACAACGATATTCTGTTTCTTGAAATGAATTTGCGGCCACCGGGAGGAATAAATGCAAAAGAAGTCTACTACTTTAATCTTTTTACTTTCAATTACAGTAGCCCTTTGCACATTTTCTTGTATTGAAAATGGACCTCTTGCCTCAGCATTTAAGCCTACTCCTACAAGCTCTGCCAAATTTTCCTCTAGCCGGGTTGTAAGTTCAAGTTCTATTGCAGAATCGTCTTCACTCGCCACAAACTTATCGAGCTCAGATGCAACATCTTCTGCGACCATCTCATCTTCCATTGACTCTCTCTCCAGTGTCGTTGCGATAAGCTCCTCATCTGCTGCATTGACCTTGCAAAAAGATCTCGTACTTTCACTTACCTACGATGGCCCAATCAGCACGGGAACCTTCTATGCTGCAAACGCAAATAAGCCTGCGACCGACTGGGTTTTTTGGATTGAAACTGCGGACAGCATCTATGTAAAGACACTCGCGATCAACAAAGGAATTAATGGTACTAAGCATCCGAATATGGAATTGCATTTACCGATTTGGGATGCCCATTCACATATTGTCGCACAAGCGGTAAACAACCAAGGCATCAAGGTTGATAGTATTTGGATTGATGGAATCGCAGGAGCTTCAGTTGCTTTTACCACTGCGCTGACTTTTAATGTGGTCACAGCTCGCTGGGATTTCACAGACTCGCTCAACGTTAAGGTAACACCAGGTAAATACCTGTTCTGTGCAGAAATCGCCAACATCGATAAGAATGGCAAGAGCACAGACGTGCCCGCACCTATGGCGCACCCATTTAGCGAATCTAGCTGCGGAATTTTTACTTACGGCGGAACAAATACTTCGGCTGTAGCAGCACTCACTGTACACATGATTGGCCTCACAGCCACAGCAGAATAATATGACAGGCAAAGGATCGATTATGCAGCGAATCATATATGCAGCATTGCTAATACTTAGTCTTTTCATCGTCAGCTGTACCCCTTCCCACGGATATCCAACAGTGGTTTCTGCAGACACAACGAAAACAACGCCAGATGGAACTACAGGAGCTTCGACTCAACAATGACGGAGAAGATGACACAAGCGGAGCATCTTGCAAAGACCGCTAGAACAAACAAGGTTCGACTCGTTGCAGACGTTGTGATGATCGCCTCGTTTATTCTCATGTTCTTTACAAGCATTGCAAAATTCCCAATACCAAGTAGCTGGTTTGACTATCTCGAAGCTCATGGCCTATTCAGTTTAGTCACCTTTAGCTTGCTTTCTTACATCCATGATTTTAGCGGCGTTGTTTTTATCATCGCACTTTTCACCCATCTTTGGCTCAATTGGAAACGACTTCAATGGCTTATCAAGGCGGCTCTCAAATGAACCACTCACTCAGAAAATTGTCCTCGTTGAGGATCGTAGTCACAGTTCTGCTTTTTACTGTAGCAACGCAAGCGCAAGTATCCGTTGGCGGTCATAGCGTATTCTCAATCTTCAGCAGAACCTCGGGCACTTCAGAGGTGATCGTCGATAGCAACACCGTCAACAAGGCTACGAAGTCTGACTGGAGTGGCGTGAGCCTACTTCGCATCATCCCTTTCTTTCGTTGGGATGTAAGTGAGAAAGTGACCGTAGACGTGCGGCCATTTATCTCTATCGATGGAACTTCGGGAGCATCTCCACAATTTGGAAAAGCAATCGGTGAACAAGTGCCTGCAAAAACGAAGATTGAGTTCAACGAGTTTGCACGCGCTTACGCGAAGGCTGTTGTTTCAGCTTCTACCGAGGTTTCCGTGGGTTATGTTCATCCACGCTTCACTTGGGAATATGGCTCTGATTTATTTTGGGAAGATGTGATTAACGGCTCAAAGTTTGCCATTGATCCATGGACAGGAATCTTCCCCGATGCAGGCATGGAAATTTTGCACACCTTTGAAATCGGTGATGCACTTTCCATCCCTTCGTACTTGTATTTAATTACGGGATCGAGCTCCAATGTGGCGGCGCTGACACCAACGATCATGACGCATCTTGAGCCAGATTTTGGAATCGTAAAATTCCATCTTTCTGGATCGTATGGCTTGTGGGACTATGCAAGCAGACTCAAGATGACCAGAGAGTCTGCGGGAATTTCGTTTAACCATGGCGCATGGTCTGCACGGGCAGAAGGAACCTTTGGTTGGTGGGAACATCGCGTAGGCAAATCACCTTGCGACGCAATGGCTGAAGGCGGGTATTTAAAGATTGCGTACCGCGCAAATAAAATGATTCGCATGAGCCTTGGTGGTTCATTTGTCTACCATAACTTTGTCAACATTTATGCGCCGCTCCCTGGTGAAGAAGTCTATGCAACAATCACACCCGCTCTGCAAATATTCACCTCCGAAAGTTCTCGTTTGATCGCTCAACTTGACCTCACTAACGAAGTTCAAAATCCGTGGGCAAGCCCTGGGCAAAGCAATACGTTGCTGTATGCACAAGGAACCCTCGGCTGGCGCCTTACATTCTAACACATCGCGAAAAGGAATCAACATGAAGACTCGCTCCCTCTGGATAGCCTTCCTAGTAATCATCGCCGCCTACCCCATATTCGCGGTGGAATTATTGACTCGTGAAGATGCGGTGAAGCGCATGTTCCTCACCTCAGAAAGGGTGGACCAAGAAACAAAAACTTTAACGTCTGCGCAGCTCTCTGCAGTCACAGGCAAGCTTGGAGGAAAGCTTTATGCAATCAAAAAGCCTGCTAGCGCAAATGAAGCCGAATACACATTTTACTATGGTATTAAAGGCGGCAAGCGCACTTCGGTTGCGATTATTGAAGAACAAGAAGATAAGTGGGGGCCATTGCAATTCATTATTGTGATCGACCTCACCACTAAAAAAGTGGAAAACATGGCGATGATGAAATACATCGATGGCCGTGCTCGCAACCTATCTAACCGCACATTCCTAAAAGGATTTTTCGGCAAAGGTCTCGCAGACCACATTGCTATTGGCAAGGACATTGACGGCGTAAGTGGAGCAACGGTGTCTTCGGACATGTTATGCTTCATGGTTCGCAAGGCGATATTAGTTTATGAAGCTGTCTACCCTTAAAAATATTTTACGCGAACTGACATCTTTACGCGGCATCCGCAGCAAGCTGATGGTGATTGCCGCGCTATTTGTCGTGGCCTGCATCATCTTTGTAGTCAAGGGAATTTTGATCACTAGCGAGGTACGCATAGGCTCGCCAATCTATGATCGAATTACCGCATACCGCTTTATCCTTGAAGACATTGCTCCCATGAAAATGAATCTTGACCAGCTTTCTGGTGCGTTTAATGCACTACCAACAACACCAGCAGGACAAGTCGAGGATAAAATCTATGCGCTCGATGATTACCGCATGCCGATCATCAATTTGATTGCGCAGTTGCGTGACCGCGCAAAAACAGAATCGGCTGATTTTACCGCAAGTATCGATAGTCTTGATATTGCTTGGAAGGCTTATAATAATTCGGGAGATCAAAAGCTTGTTCCTTTGCTCGTAAGTGGAAAAACAGAAGATGCAAAAGCCTTTGAAAATGGAGAACACGCAGAAGAATTTAAAGTCCTTTCAGATCATGCAAGCAAGCTTAAAAGTATGATAGCCAAAAAGGTCGATGGCCTTGAAAACCTAGCAACAGCAAAGGTTCACCAAGGATTCATGATCGACATTATTTTATCCATTGTACTTACTGCGGCAGTCTTAATTGCAATCATGCTGATCGCATCGAGCATCATCAAACCGATTCACCAGCTCAGACTGAAAATGGTTGATCTCGCTGCAGGTGAAGGAGACTTAACGGTTCATCTTTCTATTTCTGATCGTGGCGAACTTGGTGAAGTTGCAACGCAGTTTAACGTATTTATCGACAAACTGCGCAACACTGTTCTTGGGATTACCGACAACATCACCTCTCTTTCCAAGGCATCGCAGACTCTTTCAATTTCTTCGGATCAAGTTGCCAAACAAACTCAGCGCATGACCGACCAATCGAAAGAAGTCAGTCTTTCCACTACAGGCGCAGCAACCAACATTGATACGATTTCAAATGCGGCAAATGATATGTCTGCAGCACTTTCCACAGTTGCTGCTGCAATTGAAGAAATGAGTGCGTCGTTGATCCAAGTCAACAAACATTGCGAAATGGAATCAAGTTCTGTTGACCAAGCCAACATCAAGGCAAAGACATCTTTACAGCTTGTTGAAAAGCTCGGTAATTCCGTTCAAGAAATCAGCAAGGTTACGGGACTCATCAACGACATTGCCCAACAAACAAATTTACTTGCGTTGAATGCAACAATCGAAGCCGCTTCTGCTGGTGAAGCTGGGCGGGGCTTTGCTGTTGTTGCAAAAGAGGTCAAAGAGCTTTCACGCCAAACAGGACAAGCTACGACAGACATTGAAGCACAAATAGGACAAATGCAACAGCAAGCAAAAGATGCGATCGCAGCAATTGTTGAAATTTTTGCAATTGTGTCCGAGGTACATGGCATATCAGGCAATATTGTTTCAGCTGTTGGAGAACAAAGTAAGACAGTGCATGAAATTGCGCACAGTATCACCGAGGTAAGTACTGGCGCACAAGAGATCGCGTTAAATGTCAGCACATCTGCCAACGGAATTTCAAATATTGCCAAGAACATTGCCGAAGTGAGTTCTGCAGCACAAGGGGCAGCGACGGAAATCAATCAAATCAAGGACAACGCAAAGTCTTTGGATGAGCTTGCATTCAGTCTCAAGACTCTCGCGGGCCACTTCAAAACGGTGTAACGATTGACTCAACTTGGCGCGGCAGCCTAAAAAAAGGGAATTATCGCGATAACTCCACCTTCCAAGAATAGATGAGCTCTGCCGCAGAATTCGATGTACTCGACAACAGGTGTGCATTTTGTGACAGTCGGTGCTAGTGCAAAGTGCAAAGTGTAAAACGTAAAGTGATGCAGCCGGTAGCCACCTTGTGGGTGGCTTTTTGCCGAGAATACTGCTGTCGGAATCTCTGTCCCCCCATCCCCCCGCACTTTTAATAGTTCCTACTTCAAGCTTTTGTTTGATAGTAGGACTTATACACTTCGTGTAGAACTTTACACTTTACTCTTTACACTTGTTTCGGACAGACAACCAAGAATAGGAAGCTGGAGTTACGCGATAATTTTTAATCAATCTCAGAACAAAGATCAAACATGGGTGGAGTCAAACCGATAATTCCCTAAAAAAGTCAACTCAGCTTGGCGCGGAATTGCTCGTAAGTAAACTCCCGCACCACGTTGAATTGTGCTTTCTCGTTCCATATCCCAATGCTCGGGTGTTTCACTCCGTTGAAGAACGTTGTCTTCACCATGGTATAGTGAATCATGTCAAGAAAAACAACACGGTCACCAATCTGTAATGGGCGATCAAAACTAAAATCACCAATCACATCGCCAGCAAGACACGTACCTCCGCCAAGCCTGTATGTATAAGGTTTTTCACCAGGTTCAGCCGCATCAATAATCCCTGGCCTATAAGGCATTTCAAGGCAATCGGGCATATGTGCACTTACGGATACATCGAGAATAGCGAGATCCATTCCATTGTGCGTAATATCGAGAACGGTGCTCACTAGCTCGCCAGTGCGCCACCCCACCGCTTCGCCGGGCTCTAAGATCACTTGCACGCCGGGATACCTTGTACGGAAAGCCTTGAGCACTTCGATCAAGCGTTCCACTTGATAGTCGTCGCGAGTAATGTGGTGCCCTCCACCAAAATTCACCCACTTCATCTTGGGAATAAATTCGCCAAAGCGTTCCTCAAATGCAGCAAGCACTCCTTCCAGCGCATTCACATTCTGCTCGCACAGTGCATGAAAATGCAAACCTTCAATGCCTTCGAGCAATTCAGGCTTGAACTCAGATCGCACAATTCCTAGGCGCGAGAATGGCGCACAAGGATTATACAGATCCGTTTCAACCTCTGAATATTCAGGATTCACACGCAGGCCAGCACTTGGTTTGCGTGAATGCTGCAAAGTTTTTTGTTTAAAGCGCAACCACTGATTAAATGAATTGAAAGAGATGTGATCTGCCATTCCCAAAATGTCATCGATCTCATCATCGCGATACACAGGCGCGTACACATGCACCTCACCACCCATTTCTTGCTTGGCAAGCAAGGCCTCGTTTAGCGAGCTCGCTGTAGCACCAGGTAAATACTCACGCACCAGCGAAAACGTGCTCCACATCGAAAAGCCCTTAAGTGCGCAAATGATTTTTACGCCAGCCTCGCGTTGCACACGAGCAAGTAATTCAAGGTTCGCCCGCAAACGCGCAGTTTCAAGCACGTAACAAGGCGAAGGAACTTTCGAAAAATTGGTGTTGATTTTTGGGTAGGCCATGGCGGAAATATAGGAAGCGAATTACAGCATGATTTCTAGCTTTGCTCTATGTCAAGATGGTCCATGCCCGGTGGTTGGCGAGAACTACTTCGTGTTTCCTTTCCATTGATCCTTAGCTCAGGGTCAATTTCGATTCAGCAGTTTATCAACCGCATTTTTCTAAGCCATTGGTCAACGGCAAGTGTTGCTGCAGCAATGCCCGCTGGTGCGCTCAACTGGTCGCTCATGAGCGTGTTCATCGGCACAGCGTTCTATGTAAGCACATTCATTTCGCAGTACACAGGTTCGGGACAACACGCAATGGTGGGCAAAGCCATGTGGCAGGGAATCTGGGTTGGCGTCTTTGGAGCCTTTGCCATGCTGATTCCATACGCGCTCGCACAACAGTTCTTCACTTTTTTCGGACACCCGCCAGAGGTCATCGTAGAAGAGGTAACCTATTTCCGGACGCTTTCTCTCGCCACATTTCCCTTGGTCGCATGTGGTGCTCTGTCGTGTTTTTTCAGTGGCCGTGGCGATACGTGGACAACACTCTGGGTGAATCTGGGAACCGCAATTTTGAATTGTGTATTGGACTACCTGATGATCTTTGGCCATGGTCCCTTTCATGCCATGGGAATATTAGGTGCAGGGTATGCGACATTGATTGCAAATTCGATTGCAATGATTGTTTACCTCTTGCTTGTATTTCGCAAGTCGATCGATAAGACGTATTCAACTCGCTCTGGTTGGCGTATTGACATTGTCCTGATGAAGCGCCTGCTCTACTTTGGCTTGCCCAATGGACTACACTGGTTTGTGGACGTTGCAGGCTTTACGATATTCAATTTAATGCTTGGACGCCTTGGAATGCTTGCTCTTGGGGCCACCAACATTGCGTTCCAAGTAGACATGCTTGGACTCATTCCTATGCAAGGCATCGGCATTGGAGTATCCATTCTTGTAGGACAGTATATTGGTGCGAACAAGCCTGACAACGCAGAACGAGCGGGTTATTCAGGAATGCAAATTGCTCTCGTATACATTCTCCCATTATCCATCGCCTATGTTTTCGTACCCGAAATATTCCTGTTTTTGTTTCGCGATGCGCAGGGACACAACGATGCTATGCTTGCGATTGCCGCCCCACTACTTGGCTTCGCGGCTCTGGTATCCCTCTTCGATGCCGTCGCAATTGCCACCAGCTCTGCCATTAAAGGCGCTGGCGATACTCACTTTGTGGTATGGTTTGCGGCCCTCACATCTCCATTCCTGTTGATTTTACCAACTTGGCTCAGTCTTACAATTTTCCATCGGGGCCTCTACACAGTGTGGACAATTGCGATCACGTATTGGTGTTGCTTAGGCGTGGTGTTTTTCTTGCGCTTCCGTCAAGGCAAGTGGAAGTCGATGAAGGTCATTGAAGACACAATTATCAACATCAAAGAGCCGATCAACCTAATTTCCTGAAGTAAAGATCGCTTGCAAACCCGCAGCTAAGTAAGCAGCAGGCGCATTCCAATTGATCGCAATCTCGTTGGTTGCATATGAACAATTGTTATCTAAGTATGCAAGCGCAGGAGCATTACTCGGATACATTGGGCAATTCTTTTGATCTTGCCGACCAGGATTTGGACCACCCACCACAAGCCCGGGCACAGGCGCGATGACTGTATCGGCTTGGGAAGGACGATGGTGCGGATGCATGGGAGCTCGCGCGCCAAACCCTGTGATATAACTTGTATGCACTGGATTGCGACCTAATAAATAATCCAACATGTGCACTGCGGCATCTCGATAATTGACATCATTTGTCAATTTATAAGCAGCAAGTAAAACCGTTCCTTGATTCGCTGCCATTCCGTTGGAGCCCCACACAAAATCAGATGCATTCATGCTGATATGGAAAGCGTTTTGCTTTTGCCGTTTGAGTAAATCTTTTGCGATAGTGAGCAACTGCGTACGCGCCCACGAATCGTTGTTGCGCAAGGCAAGCGAGATCACACCTAGAGTACCCACGCCCTGCCAAACAGGCACACCATATTCCACTGTTGAAACGCTTTTCGCCATATCTGCGTATGCTTTATCTTTGGTGGTGATAAACAATTCAAAGGCTGCCCACTGCATTTCATCATCCAAGTGTTCATCTTCGTAGCGACCAGTGCGCACATCTTCGGGCTGACGATAAGGGATTTGTGGATGCTGTTTGCCCCACGCAAAAGCCTTCAGAGCGGCATCTAAGCAACGTTTTGCATAGGCGGCATCAAAGGGGGCATAGACGCGAGCGGCCTGCGCCATCACCGCAGCAAAGTCGAGAGAAGCAGCCGTAGTCTTCATTACAACATAGCGAGAGTTTGAACATTGATCGGGCATCACCATTCCATCGAAGCGCAAATTGGTGAGCTTGTGATAGACTCCACCATCGTTTGAATCTTGCATGTCAAGCATCCAATCCAAGTTCCACTTCACCTCGGAAAGCAGGTCTGGCAAGGCTTGGCCGCTTTCAGGAATATTCAAAGAAAGGCTCTTGGCAAACTGCGGATAGTCCTCATAGATCGAAAGAAGCGTCCAAACACTGATTCCAGAATTCACAATGTACTTGTTATAATCGCCCGCATCATACCAGCCTTTTGGTGCAGAGATCACCGTATTTTCTGGACGTTCTTTTGTAGCCGCACTCGCATGTACAAGCACATGGTCATCTAGATGCCCAGCCTTGCGCGCGTAGGCTCCCGCGAATTTTGCTTCGAGTTCAATTGATGCGCGTTGAAAGTAATATGCTTTGAGCAAAGCCTTGGAGAGATCTAACCACGGAGCGCGTTCTACATGCACAATTACGCGCACACCATACGCAGGAATTTCTAAAGAATGATCGCCAGATTCACGCACCGAACTCCAATCGGCAATTCGCGATGCTGTTGTGTCTGCATTCCATTCTTGTGCTGCACCTAGTGATCCTTGATACAACACCTTACCAAGACTTGAGACGACACGAAACTCTGCGGGGCCGGCATCAGCAACCACCGCAAGCTTCGGAGCCTCATTCGCATATCCTATTTGACTGAATGCAATGCGATCTAACACCTCAGCATTCGTCGCTACAGTCGCTGTAACACTTATCATCATAACGATTATCCCAATCCCTAACCTCACTCAGCATGCACCCAACGAAGTGAATACACACCCGAAGTTGTTGTCACTCGAATAATCGAAATTCCACGATGCGACAAAACCAATGAGTTCAAGTCTACACGATCAACACCGGTTGAAATCCCTTGCCACTTCCCAATGCGCTGACCTGTCATCGAGAACAAATCGACTTTCATATTCGAGCCTCGCAGCGCGTTGATTTGCAAGGAATGCCCGCTGAGCCAAACCAGCTCATGTGCTGTTCCCGAATTGGATCCAAGCACTCCCAAGTTTGGAGGAGCAGTTCCGGTAATCATCTTTAAGCTCACATTATCGAGCAACAAGCTTGTCATATCGCCACCCACTTGGAAACGAATTCTTCCGTTGGGATCGGTTGCACCTGTGTAGGTAAACGTGTAACGAGAATGAAACACCGCAGTGTCTATGCCGAAGGAATATGAATTGGCGGCACCTGTACTCGAAAGAATGGCGACACTGATCCCTCTTGCTGCTGCGGCAGAGCCATCAAATTCCAAAGTATACTGATGATTATTTCCTAGTGTAATGCCATCTTGAAAAGCAAAGACATCTGCAGACTTCACTCCCACAGCAAGCGGCACAACACGCATTTGCTGATTGGACGTCCACTCAATACTCCCCAAACCGGCGACACCACTTGAAGCAAACACAACATCCGAAGCTTTCCAATAATTCAGGCTATCGGTGAATGCTCCATTTTTAATCAGATTAGAATCTGGTTGTTGAAAGAGTGCATGCACAGAGAAATCTTGAGTCAGCACAACGAAAGTATCAGCAGATGCTCCCGTTAGCATTCCTCCATACCATCCCAAGAAAATGCCCGCACCATTCGGAGTTGCCTTGAGATGGAGTGTATCTCCAACAGAGTAAGTTGCTTTGCTTGGAGTAGCAACAACACTGCCAGCGCCTTCCACGTCAACAAAAACTTGCAGTGGCAGCGTATCCACAGTGAGAGTTGTATGAGCATTCATTGAAGACTCCACCATTCCCAATAGCGCCACCAAGGGCGCCTGCCAATTGATTGCAATCTCGTTGGTGCTGAAACTGCCAAGGACATCGGCATAACATTTCGCAGCAACACATCCTTGTAACTGAGCGTAGGCTCCATCATTCGTTGGTGGATTTGAATTCGGGCCTCCTACGACATAACCAGGAATAGGAGCCACAATTCCATCACCCCCCATGACTCGGCTATGCGGAGTCTTGGTAAACTTATTGCCTTCCCCAGTCACGTAAGAAATGCTCAATGGATTCTTGCCAAAGAAATACTGAGCAATTTCATCTGCGGCACGAATAAACGAAGAGTCACCGGTAACTTGGAAAGTTACGAGCAAGTTCATTGCCTGCGAAGCCAACGAACCATTGCTTCCCCAGCCAAAGCCCATGGTGGGAAGTCGATATGGATCACTTGCTATTTGAGCTTTGATCGAATCTGCAGTAAGCTTCACTGCGGCTTGTGCTGCAGATTGCAAAGCAGCATCGGGAGAAGCTCCAGGCTCTAAGGCCAAGCTGTATGCGGCAAGCGGGCTCACATTACCCCAGTCTGCTTGGCCCACAGGTGATATTTGGGCTGCCGTTGGTTTGAAAGATGCATCGCCAGTAGTCAGCCACAATTCTGTTTTCGCCCAAAGTAGATCATCACCAAAAAATGAATCCCCATAGCCACCTGTATTTACATCGGGATATGAAGTGCCTAGGCCTTGAGTATACTGGGAATCGGGATACGAGACAGCCCAAGCGTACGCCTTCTTTGCTACGGTAAGCATGCTATCAGCAAGCGTTGCATCATAAGCCTTCCAACGCCGAGCAGATTGAGCCATGATGGCAGCAAAATCAAGGCTTGCCGAAGTATTCTTTCCAATTACTAAGCGTTTACTTCCATCCTTGCTTGGCAAAACAAAGCCTTCGAAATTCTTCGGCGTGATCTTAAAAAATACACCACCATCATCATCTTGCATAGAGAATAACCAATTCAATTCCCAACGCATTTCATCCATCAAATCAGGAACGCTGTTGTTTGCTTCAGGAATATTCATAACAGCATCGCCAGTCCAAGTGGGGCGCATCAGCAAGAATTCATTGAGCAAGCCCATCGTGACACCAGCATTCACCACATACTTTCCATAATCACCAGCATCGTACCAACCTTTCGCAACGTTGCGTGTCGCTGTCGCAGGTTTCCCTAAGGCTGGATAATAAGAGAGGCCCGTATCAGGATGCCCAAATGGGCGCGCGAATATTCCGCCGTTCGCTGTTGAAATAGAATCAGAAGCACGCCAATAATAGAACGCACGTTGCGCATCAAAGTATGCTTTGCTATACACGTCTTTGCGAATTCGGAACGACTCCGAACGACCCACATTTTTCACATCGACATAATAGAAGCCTTCTGTTTTTAAGCTTGAGAAATCTCCGGTCTGCACTTTCTCACCTGAATTTGCCCAAGCAACCGATGCAGAAAGTTTTCCAGCGAAAGCCGCCGTGCCAGTTGCAACATCTCGCACATAGAACGAATCGCTGGCCGCATCGGGAACCATAAAGAACTTGTTGCCATTAGGATAATACCCTAATTGATTCACACGAATCGAAGCTGCATTGACACTTAAACTGAGCGCCAACGTGGAAATGAATAAAGAGCGAAGACGTGCCATAGTGGCCTCCATGAATTCCACAAAACTATCCGCATATATGAGATAACGATCTCTAGTATACCGAACAATCGTTTACCTCGGTGTACAAACGTGTTTTTGAGTGAAACCGCTGGAGCGTAACCAGATATCTACAGAGATACTAGCGAATCATTGAGCAATTAGAAAGCCTGCTGAATCAGTGAGACGTTCTTAATCGTCACAGAGCGAACATAGTTGCCGAGATTGAATTCTAGGCGACCAAAAGGATTCGTTTCTTTCGCACAAAAATCAAAAGTGAACTCTTTTTCAACAGTTGATAAAGGAGCTAAATTATCCTGATTTGCCGCATCCAAATTATCATAAGGAGCGTGGTAGCGCCCAACGCGCACAAGGATTAGCGTGCTATCCACATCGGCCTTTGCCGTAAATTTTAATTGATACCAACGACCTTGGATCAGTTCAATATCCTCTTGCATCCATTGGACCGCATAATCCACATGACCACCACCAGTAATTTTTACGTTCACGCCATCAGAAGAGAAGCTTGTATCAGCAACTCCGCCCAGCTCCGTAAGAAAAATCCAGTTTGCACCATGCAGAGAAAAATCTCCATTTTGAACGCGATTCACGCCAACAGAATCATATTGTACTAAGGCCGGCGGGGTCAAAACGAAATTGGTGAAGTGAGAATTCACCTTATGTGTACTGTAACGAAGTGCATTAAAGGACTGCGCAAAACTTTCGAGCAAGGAGCTATCAACATATACATGCACAACGGAATCAGGAGAAACGATCACATTCGCACCGGAAAGATTCACACTTGCTAGCAAAACTTGTGCATGAAATTGAACCGGAAGTTTTACATGCCCAGTATCGCCAACTCGCTCTAACTGGTCATGGTGATAACGCAATTCCAAGTAGGTGGAATCAGGGAAATTAAGTTCAACCTTCTGACAGCTTGAAGTTGTTGCGCAAGAGTTTCCTCTGACAGTCCATTTGGATAAATTGAACTGCAGGACAATTTCTTTCAAATAGCTACGGCTAGGAATATCCATCTCGTCAAAATTGGCAACCAAGGTGTCTCCCTTGAGCACATCCATTGGACGCAAAGAGTCTAAGCCACTGCTAGGCCAGAGAGCTGCACCGGTATTGGGATCCGTTGGCATGTAGTAGTAGTAGCTCGCAAAATAACGAACTTGGGTCAAAGGCAAACGTAAATCAGTCCAGGTCATTTGATCAGGAGTTAATGCATACAAAGCCTTGCGAGCCAAGGGAGCATACGAGGGAAGACCTTTCACAACATTAAATTCAGCACTTACAGTAACGGATGGATTCCCTACTTCAATCCCAGCTTGCGTTGTTCCCTTTGAGCACGCAACAAAAATTCCAGACACGAGTCCGAGACTTAAAAGCAGGAATTTCATCCGCATCGACATATCAGGTCAATCCTGAGTCAGTGGAAATAACTGAATATTCACTTGTACAATCTCTTCGCCTTCGCCGTTGCCTGCAGAGAAATTAAGTAGTTCTTTGCGCATGAGTTGTAAATGTTTTTTTAACGCGGAGAAATCTCTCTTTTTGATTGGGATGGTGAGTGCGGAAATATCACGCCGCTCTGCAGGTTGTGTTAACAAAGCGTTTTGAGCCTGCATTATCATTTGCTGATGGAATTGTTTCACAAGCAAATCAGAAACTTCATCGTCGGTGGTAAGAAGCGCATCGACTTGCTTAAATCCATTTGCTGTGCGTGAAATCAAGCCTAGGTCTTGCAAAAGTTTAAGCGAGTCTGCGACACGATTCGCAGGGATTTTGTCGATCATGCGACGAGCAATCCATTCCGGTGCGGGATTAAATTCTTTGAGCACCACCATTTCACGAATCACGCAATGATACCATTCACGGAAAAGCCGGAATTGAGATTCATCAAGTTTACGCAGCTTGGAATTTGGACTAATCCGCAAAAGCTTATCGTAAAACAGTTGCTTCTCGCGATCATTTTTGGCTTGATTGAAAAAAATCAGATTCTCAAAATATTCAGCTCTACGCCCTTGCAAGCCAAGCCCAACAATGAGCTTCGTTGCAGTCTCTTTCGTGATATTGCGCTTCCCATCCATGGCTAGCTTCAAATGCGCATGGCTAGAAAGCCCAGCCTTCTCGGCAAAGAAGCGCAAAGAGAACGCTGTAGAATGCGCCTTGCGGTGATTGTAATAATCCTTCAGATACACGCGATAATTCGTGTATTGCAAGATATCTGGTTCAGTTTCTGACTCCATACCTAAGCAAGATAGCCTGACTTGAATCAGGTGGGCGAGAATCCTGTTCGATTCTGGTTACTTGGAGAACCAAGATGGCGAAAATCATCAAATAACAAAGCAAAGGCTATGTGATCTTGAAATTTTCCATGCAAACGCTCAAACTGTCTGCGCCGACCTTCCTCTAAGAAACCTAAAGAACGAGCAAGCTGAAGAGAGCTGTGATTTGATTCTGCGACACTGATTTCAATGCGATTGATTTTCAAATCTTCAAAGCAATGCTTCACGAGCAATTGGCACGCTTCACACGCAAAGCCTTGCCTTAAATATGGTTTGCCCAGCCAATACCCAAGAGAAGTAAATGCATGCTCCCACTGAATCCAATGCAACGCCACACAGCCCATTAAGACCTTGCCCGCAAAGATTCCCCAGAACCCACCATTCTCCATTTCAAACTGCATCTCTGCTGCAGAAAGGAATGCTTCCGAATGTTCAACGCTCGTGTGCGATTCAACCCATGGAAGCCATTCATTCAAATGCGCTCGACTCCCCTCGACTAAAGCAAAGAAAGCTTTCGAATCTTTCTCGGACAAGGCTCGCAGGGTTACACGCTCTCCCATTATTTTTTTTTGCAATGCCATTATGGATTTACTTCTATGCGGTCAAGTTCAATTCCGTTTTGGCATTTGCACAATAGCTGCTTACACGTAGCTTTCGCGGGGTAATACAAACCCTCGGCTTTAACTCCAACATTCAATGTTGTGTCTTGTTTATACGCAGTGATCGAAGTAGGGCAAGTCACCACTCCAGAATCCGCTTGGGCTGACTTGATGCTTGGGTCGCAGACAAATACAGAACTAGTAGAATCTTCCAAATAATAGGCGCCAGCCAAGCAGCCTTTGGTCGCTTCTTTTTTAAAAACAAGATGAGCATCAAGGGTCGCACACCAACTTGTCGTTGCAGTTGTTCCGCTCAAAGCCTTTAGCGCTGCAATCGTTCGCGATTCGCACCATGCTTGTGCAACCGTTTTCCCACCACAAGAAAACATGAGCAATGAAAGAAAGAAAAGAGCCACTATTTTTTCCATTCTATAAAAATAGAATCATCGCAAATATTGGTGGCCAAGCAGAATTTCAAGGGTTGGTTATGGATGAATAAATTGCATCCAAGAATTTGTAGGAATCTGATTAAACGCACTCATGTGAATCCACTCTGTACTCCGCGCAACGTGGGCAATCTGTAGTTCTTGCATGGAACCAGTGAATCTACGAGCTTTACTCCCCCAATAGCCAGCTAAGAAAAGACTATCGGTAGGATCATCAGATTCAAGCACTGAGCGACTTGAATTCGAAACCATGGGTTGACCATTGAAGAACCATTGCACATCACCAGAATCAACGGTAGCCATCGTGTGACGAATGGTGAGTAAGTCCCATTTGCTGCTATCTATAGCCGTTTCAGCCGTCGCATAAACATTAGGATTCCCCCAACCAATCAACCCAGGATACCACCCTAAAACGCTTGACGGCTTGCTAGGGATTCCAAGCAAAAGAGCTCGCTCATGATGATTCCAAATCGTATCGTTATGCCCTCGTAAAAACACGAGAGAGCCAATGGCGTCATCGCGCACCCAAACTTGCAAGGTGAATTCTTTCTTTCCCATATCCAAATTCTGCGGAAGCATTGCAATCTTATTTGTGATGCCATCAAAAGTCAAGGCATTCCCCAAAGGTGCTGTCGTTTCCCAATCTTGATATCCACTGAGAATTCCATCGTGCGCAAAAGCTGTTGCATCAGGGAAGCGCGGGCGATTCAAGCGGTCCCGATAAATATGATCCAAGTGCCAAACACCACACCAATCGATGGTATCAAAAACGGAAGCTCCACTAGAGCGACTTGCTAAATACGGATTGCCCCAACGCAAGGTAACCGACTGTGCAGAATCATTTGCCAATAAGGTATCGAGCTTAACCCACAGCGCAGCTTTGTGTGCAATTGAATCCCAATTTGTAATTTCAAATGATATTAGCTGTCCTTTATTATTCACGACTCGCAAATCGCTACCACCCTTAGCGACTCCTTTGGGAAAATTCGCACCCTCTAAACGGATATAAGCAGGAAAGTTCACCAACGCTTCTGTCAGTGAGGCCCCGGTTTTTGTTGTATTGAACTGAACAATTTCGGAATAAGGCAAAGCAGAAAGATCACCGATCACAGGAACTAAAACCACGCCAACCGAGGTCTTTCCTGGTTCGACAGTCACCTTGGACTCCCCGATCACCACATTCGTATCTGGAAGAATTGCGCGAATTTGCAGAGTACCTGCTGGCAGAGAATCAAACTCGAAAAAGCCATTGGGATCGGTAATCACGGTCAAGGGAATTCCAAAAATTTGCACAATTGCACGAGTTGCCTTTGCTGGTAAAACGACTTGCCCCCTGAGGCGCGCAAAGGGCGCAAGAGTAAGGCGCAAAGTGTCGCGATCACCACGATGATAGATCCCTAGAGCTGTTTGTCCACTATCCACAACTGTTATACAAAGTGTAGAATCATGACTTGAAGTGTCGATAATTGCAAGCCCATGCGCGTTTGCCGTGAGATCTTCAATGCTCTTGGAAGCGAATTCACAAGGGCTTACATGCAATCGTGCTTCGAACGCAGGCGTGCTGTCTGCGAGAGTAATCTTTGCGGTGATTCCATTCGATGTTTCATCAACGCCAGGACGGCCTGCGTGTTGATTCTGCGTGCAAGAAAAAACCAATGCAGCAACGATTACGAGAACAATATGCTGTACCATGGAAAGAAGCCTCATGTGGACTTCCTTGTTTTGGGTGCCTGAATTGTTTGAGGTAATGGGCTCATTCCTAAGGGGAACATCGCAAGATCAACTTGCATTACGCAATCCGAGTCATCGAGACTGAGCGCCCACTTTGCGACTTGGGAACGGAACTCTCTTACCATCTCTTGCAAGGCTGGAATTTCTGTGCGAGGGATCGCAAGCGTGAGGGTGGATATGTCGCGCACGTTTTTAGGAAAGCGCTCTAAAGACTCACAGGCCAGTTTTAACGTTTGCTCTTGAAACTCACGAATCGCAAGGCTTTGCCACGCATCGCCGGTAGATACATGAGCATCGATAACTGAATAACGACCATCAGATTCCTTGCGCACAAGTTCTAAACCTTCGAGAACCTGCACAGCCTCTTTAGCTTGCTCCATGGTGATTGGAGGAGAAAGCCGCGCACCCAAGTCTGCGTAGTCGCCCTTGAAGTCAAAAGTCATCATGGTGAGGCGAACCGCTGGATAGAACCAGTATGTCCAATAACGAGTCTGCCGTGCCGAGAGTTCTCGCGCAGAAGTGCTGCGCAAAACCATGAGACGTTGAAAGCGCTCTTTTATTTCACGCTCTGATTTGGCACGAGAGAATAGCACGAGTTCATGAAAATATTTGCTTTCCTTGCTTTTCATTCCCAACAATGCTGAGACGGCTGCAATCGAACCTTCCGCAATATGTTTTGTGCCTTGAAATACATGCGCCAAGTAGCCAGCATCGATTCCTGTGCGCCGAGCCATATACCGAAACGAAAGAAACGATTGTTCTTTCTTGGCATCTTCAAACCACTCGCGCAAAAACGCTCGGTAATCGGTATAGCGATAGAGATCTGGCATAGTGTAAAAATTACTTCTCTTTTTGAGCGTTGAGCGAATTTCTTGGGTTATCTGTTGAATATTTGATCAACGGTCTAATCGAGCAAAATAAAGGGTTTGTTCACACAAAAAGTTAAAGTATTACTATTGATGATCAACACCCTTGACCCAAATCAGAGAAGAGATATCAAATCCGCATTTTTCATTTTCCCTAACGAGCCAGCTGTTGCTCGTTTGATTATTGAACAAAGAAAGGGCTACATTTCGCGCATGACGAATAATTCCGTTCTCCAGAAAATTCAGTTCGCGTTAAATCTGAGCACTGCCGATATTGTGGGCATATACAAGCTGGTCAACTATTCTGTTGCCGACGAAAAAACACTGGCCGGCTACTTCATAGACAACAAGAGCGAAGCCTTTGTTCTTTGCCCAAACCAAGCGGTGGCTGCATTTCTCGATGGCTTGATTATTTCGCGGCGCGGTGTGAACGAAAAGAACCCTGCCCCAGCCGGATACAGCAACATTGCACTCGATAACAACGATGTGTTTAAAAAGCTTCGCATCGCTTTTGATTTTCACACAGAAGATTTAGAAGTGATTTTCGAAAAGGCGATGTCTGAGGTTTCGAAGAACGATCTTTCTGCTTTCTTTCGTAAGAAGGGACACAAGCATTACAAGGTGTGCAGCGACCCAATTCTCGAATCTTTTTTAATCATGATCCGCTCAAAGAAAGTGCTCGCAAAATAATCTAGCGAGTGAAAGTCAATGCTAGTGTAAAGTGGTGCAGGCTAGCTTCGCATTCTCGCAAATCATATTAGTTTTTTGCCAAGCCATTCAATAAAGGGCCGCGTCCACAAGCGATCGGGTGGAACATCGCCATGCGTCTCTAGAGCCATGTGCGCGTATGCAAGAACCAGAAGCGTTCCTTGTTTTGCATCCCATAATGTCCACAACACTTGTAGTTGGTAGCCGCCTTCGGAACCAGCCTTGGAATCAATATCCACGTTGATATGCAAGGGCAATACAACAAAGCGAGTGTGCCAACGCAAAGCTAGGCGTGCCAAAGCTTCACGGGCTGCAGTCGGCGCTTCGCGCACGGATTCTCGCACCAAGCCGCGCTTGCTTGCCCATGGAGAAAAGTCAGACATGAGTGCGCCATTGATCCAAGTCGTTTGGGATAGAATTTGAGTGATTGAATCGAGCGACAATGAATCGCGTTCGGGAACCTGCAACCCAGACACCAGAACGGCTAAGCGCAAATTGGGGGCAATGGCGGTGAGCATGCTGTCCTGTGCTGAGCCGTAATCAAACTCTACCACATCTTCACTGAAGGCATGACAAAACTTGCACGACTTTCCTGGATTGGCTTCGACCTTGAGAAAACCCGCCACACCCACAGTGTCAGTGAGTGCGTGCAATGAGAAGCCTGGCGCAATTTCGAGCAGAGTACTGGAATCAACCATGACAAGTTTCATTTCGCCTTGGCGTGCACAATCAGCACAAGGAGCCGATTCACCCGTAGGCCCAGCACCAGCAAGCCCTGAGCGTCCAACAACCTCTGGATGATGCGCACATGCAGAGAGCAGCAAAGCACAGAAGGATGCGACCCACTTTCTCATGAAGTTATCTACAGCTCAAGCTACAAGTGCCTGTGATCGTAGTCGAACTTGGCGCTGGGCTAAAGGAATAGGATTCAATGTTGCTCATGGTAATTTGACCCACGTTAATTTTGCAGGCATTCGATTCGGCAGTAACCAACAAGGTTCCCGTGCAACCCGAATAGGTCAAAGTCCATGTGCCCGTGTTTACCGTTTGTGGCGTTGGCGTGATGACCAACTTATTACTTGTTTGCGAAGCTGAGGATTTCACGGTGACAACAGAACTTGAAATTGCAGTGGTGCTACTGGAAAGCTTGCTTGCGGATGAAAGCACTGACGAGGATATTTTTATTGAGGATGAAGAAGCCAAAACGCCCCCACTCGAAGAAATTGAGCTTGAACCACTTGCCGCTTTTGTCGAAGAATCTGTGATGCACGAATTCAAAAGCAATGCAGAAAATAATAAGCAGGGAACTAAAATAATTTTCATTATATCTCCTTTATGTACCTCGAATATAGCATGAGAGAATTCATTTAGGACTTGCAGAAAGCGATAAAAGTGTGGGCATGCTCGTTTCAATATTTCTTGCCAAAATCGTTCTCAACTTCTATCTATTCAATATGAACACAAAGTGGATTTTACCAGGATTTCTTTGCCTCGCCGCCAATCTATTTGCAGGGTCATACCAAGGCGCCTACTCTGACTATTTCTCCTTTACCATGAAGGATCCTAAGCAAGAATCCATGGGTGGAATCAATTCTTTGAACCTTTCCCATACGGTTTCGGGAATGATAAACCCAGCGATAAGTTCCGATTCTCTTGAGCTACATGCCTCGGGAGAATACGCCCACACCGCCGCCATTGATATAGCATACATCAGCGATCTGCAGGGAAGTATATTGCTTACTGGATTCCATGGCTGGTCTCTTGGTGGTGCATGGAACAAAGAAACGCTGCACCCGAAAATTTGGATATTCAACGATACTACAGAGTTATCGGCAACTCGAATGTTCTCCACCTATTCCGAAGCAGACCTGCTCACAGCATGGCAAAGCCCTTGGGGCCTTACAGTAGGCGCAAAGTGGGTACATTGGATGAGACATTTTTTTCACAATGATTCCGCGGTATCCAATCAGGTCAATGCAGGCATTGTATGGAAGGGAAAAGAACAAGACCTTGGATATGCCCACCGTACCTTTCAATTAGGCCTAAGCGCTACAAATCTTTTTGATGGCCGTTTAAATAACGATGCATTTCCTCGCATGATCTCTGCGGGTGGTGGAATCGATTGGACTGGGAGCACTTGGAGCTTACTCACCACTGTCGAAGCGCAAATGCTTGCCAATTCAAGCTACTGGCGCGGAGCGCGGACAGGCCTTGAACTCGGTTGGAAAAACACTGTATTTGTGCGCGGTGGATTTTCCTGGATTACCGAAAAACGCAATGCAGAGCAAGAAAGTTGCGGCTGCGAAGCCTTATGGACATTGGGCGGCGGGGTTCAACATTCCTGGAAGCACATGACCGCAGGGCTTGATGCCGCGTGGTATCCCCAATATGGGTACGGAAATGCGTTTGCCGAAGACCTCGGTGACTCTTGGGGACTCAAGATGTGGGTTGCATTCAAATAATCTTTGTGCGACACAAGATTCTATCTTTGCAGTCCATTTGCGAGGTATATCATGGGTTTCAAGTGCGGCATCGTCGGTCTCCCCAATGTGGGAAAGTCCACCATTTTTAATGCGATCACCAATGCAGGCGCAGAAGCGGCAAATTATCCGTTCTGCACCATCGACCCCAATGTGGGCATGGTGAACGTGCCTGATGGCCGCTTAGAAGAGCTTGCAATCGTACATAAGCCGCGCCAGATTTTGCCCGCGGTGACTCAGTTTGTGGACATCGCAGGCCTTGTGAAAGGAGCCTCTAAGGGCGAGGGACTTGGCAATCAATTTTTGACGCACATCCGCGAATGCGAAGCGATCATGGAAGTGGTGCGCTGCTTTGACGACGAAAATATTATCCATGTGCATGGTTCCACCGATCCGCTGCGAGATGTTGAAATCATTGAGACCGAGCTGATTTTGAAGGATCTCGATTCTGCCGAAAAGCGCAGACCTGCAGAAGCAAAAAGTGCACGCGTGGGACTAAAGGATGCGAAGGCTCGCTTAGATGCTCTTGAGACGATTATCACAGAACTCGGGAAGGGAATCCCTGCTCGCAAAATCGACGCGGGCGAGGTTGGCATTGAGATCATTAAAGAGCTGGCACTGTTGACCGCGAAGCCTTTGTTCTATTGCGCTAACGTAAAAGAAGAAGAAATTCTAACCGGCAATGCCTACGTGAGTGCACTGCAAAAATTTGCTGCTGAGCAAGGCGCTCAAGTGGTGGTGATCAGCGGAAAGATCGAAGAAGAATTGTCGAAGATGGAACCTGCCGATAAGCTCGAGTTCTTAAAGGATCTTGGCCTTAAAGAATCAGGTCTCGACAGCGTTGTGCGCATGGGCTACGACATTCTTGGCTTGCAAACATATTTCACTGCGGGCGAAAAAGAAGTCCGCGCTTGGACCTTCCACAAGGGCTGGAAAGCTCCTGCCTGCGCGGGCGTGATTCACACCGATTTTGAGCGCGGATTCATTCGCATGGAAACGCTCGCCTTCGCTGATTTCCGTAAGTACGGCAGCTGGAATGGCGCAAAGGAAGCCGGCGTATTGCGCACCGAAGGAAAAGAGTACGTAGTGCAAGACGGCGACATCGTTCATTTTCTCTTTAATGTTTGATTTGTTTGACCGAAACGCAAGTTCGTGGGTGTAATCCGGCGCTCACGGGCGCGCTTTTGTTTTGCGCCAATTTGTCATAGCGATGCTATGTCTGCATTGTCGTAAATCAAAAGATCACTCCGCGATCATCCGAATTCCACTCCACGCCCTTCACGTTTCGGTCAAACACGTTTCCGTGGTTGAGGGGAGGAAGAGGTTTGGCAAACGCCGCTGCGCTGGTTTGCATTGGGAGACGGTTGGGGGAATAAGAAACTCGCGAGTTAAGAAAGAGCTTTCAATGTGATACTTGAACTAAAATGCAATTGCTCAACAAGAATAGTCCTAACCTTTGCAAGAGAATCAAGCAGCGGGACCTCAGAAAGACCTCCAAGACGAATAGGGCGAAAGCCTAGTTGTTCAATCAAAAGGTTCAATACATTCACAGCATCTTGATCATCTGATCCGCAATAAAATAGATCGGGGATCGTAAGGAAATTGGAGCGATCAAGAACCTCACTACTGATGTTGCTGAACGCCCTGAAGGCCCGAACATTTTTGATTTGTTGTTGTATGGCGTTCATCGTGTTCCACCCACCTTCTTCGAGGCCTGTTGCATCCACAATAATTTTTCCAACAAGCAAGCGGGAATGCCGCAGAACGAGTTCTACACAAGCTTCACTGGGTACTGCAAAAACGATGACATCTCCGTAAGAGATTGCACTTGCAATGGTATCCACTTCGACATTATCCCAATGCTTATGCAAGACTTGAGCAGCGTTCGCAGAATGGAGTCCTCGTACACCAAAGCGAACCGAGTTTCCAGCAAGAGCCAAGCGATGACCAATCACCCTTCCTTGCTTTCCTGCTCCAAGCACCGCGAGCCTCATAGAAGTTAAAACTGAATTCATAGCAGATCTCCTTGCTTTCAAGTCTTAATGCGCGTGCTGGCTTCTGTGCTCGCGCCAAGTCTGGAAGCTCATCAAGGCATGCTGTGCTGAGGGCACCAACAACAGCGTCAACAGCAACGAGCATGTGAGCCCACCGATCATGACCCAGCCAATGCCGTTCTTGATTTCAGCACCTTCGCCCGATGCCAGAGCCACAGGGAACATGCCAAAGATCATGGTTACCGTTGTCATGAGGATTGGTCGGAAACGCTGGTGGCAGGCGGCAAGCACGGACTCCGTAGCGTTCTTGGTCTTCACATAGAACTGGTTTGCGAAGTCCACGAGAAGAATGGCATCCTTCGCCACCAAGCCAATCAGGGCAACGATTCCAATGATCGAGAACATGTTGAGAGTCTGTCGGCTAAGGGCCAAAGCGACAAGGGAGCCAATGACAACCGAAGGCATTGCGAAAGCCACCAGAATTGGCGTGGTCACCGAGTTATACAAAGCAACTAGAATCAAGTAGACCAGCGCACCCGCCAAAAGAATCGCCACCAACAGTTTTTCAAACGATTCTTTTTGACGCTGGATATCTCCTGCGGCTTCAAAGGACAATCCTGCCGACAAATTCTTTTGGATCATCGCGCTGACATCGGCTCCTACCGCACCAGTAGAGCGGCCTTGTACATTACACATGACCTTGACGGAGTGGATGCGATCCTTGCGTTCCATGGTCGAGGGAGCCGTACCTTGCACGATGCGAGCCACTTGCCCCACCTTGATCAGAGAGCCAACGTTCGACATCGCCGTGAGATTGTTCAGATCCTCCTCGGACTTGCGTTCAGAAGCATCAAGCCGCACCATGATTGGATACTCCTTGCCTTGATCGCGGAACTTTGTGGTGCTGTCACCATTCACTGCGGTTCTGAGCGCAGAAGCGACGGAGCCTGGTTCGATATTCAGCGCGCGAGCTTTATCACGATCGACCTCTACTCGATATTCATCTTGAGGAGCATCAATGGAAATGCGTGCATCCGTAACGCCTGGAATCAATTTCATTTTTTCGAGAACGCTAGCTGCCGTAGACTGCACCAAATGGACATCGGTGCCCTTTAGGTAGTATTGCACGGGCATATCCGAGGAGCCACCCGTGATCGAAGAAGGATTGATGCGCAATGTTAGACCGGGAATATTGGAAAACTTTGTACGTAATGTGGATCCAAAATCATCGGTGCTCATTGCTCGTTGCTTCTTACTACAAAGGCTCACAGTGATTTGTGCAACGTTGGCTTTTGCAGTCACAGAGGTCATGGAAGTTGTATACCCGATTGCGCTCATCACATTCTCCACCTCGGGAAATGCTTTCAAGCGCTCTTCAATAGCGACAACTTGGTTGCGAGTCTCATCGAGACTCGTAGTTGCCGCAAACTCAAGATCCATGACCAGCTCACCTTGGTCTGTGCTCGGTGAAAAGCTTGAACCAATGAAACCGGCTCCCACCAACGATGCCGCACCCACCATTAACAAAATCACCATACCAAACAGCGCCACCTTATGCGCCAAGGCTTGCTTAAGTACGCTTTCGTAAAAAACCAACAACTTTTTAAAGCCCATTTCAAAAAATTTTGCAAAGGCTCCAATCTTTTTTTCGCCATGATCTTTGCCAGCAAACTTGGCGAGGAGCATTGGTGTTACTGCTAAAGAAATGAACAGACTGATCGCAGTAGCAATCACCAATGGCAAGGCAAACTCACGCAGAATATTTCCGATAATGCCACCCACAAAAGCCATAGGTAAGAAGGCAACAACAATCACCGAGGTAATCGCAACGGCAGCAAATTGAATCTGCTTTGTTCCTAGGATCGAAGCTTGCTCTGGCGCCTCTCCCTGCTCACGATGGTGGTGAATATTTTCGAGCACCACAATGGAATCATCCACAAGAATACCAACCACAAGCGACATAGCCATCAAGGACATAAGGTTCAAGGACATGCCCATCTGATTCATCACCGCAAAGGTCGGAATGATTGACGCGGGCACAGCAACCATCACCGTTAGCGCACCACGGATATCATGCAAGAAGAGATAACAAATCAGCGACACAATGAGAATTGCAAGCAGTAAGTCTTCAAGCACAGCGTCTACCGAGGCTTGTGCGTAACGCGAACTATCGCTTGCGATATGAAACTCTAGTCCTTTGTTCCCATACTCCTTCTGAATCGCGGCCATCTCTGCACGCACGCCTTCGCAGACCTTCACCGTATTGCCATCCGCGCGCTTGCTTACCATCACAGCGATGGCATTATTGCCATTCAACCGCGTAATTTTTTCTGCATCGGAAAGTCCATCCAACACATCGGCCACTTCGCCAAGCTCAATGCCATCGGGCATCTTAGCGGTGCGCACACGCAGCATGCGCAACTCATCGACACTCTGCACACGGCCACGGAAGCGCACCGAAAACGAAGCTCGTCCTTGTTCAAGCTTTCCGGCAGGCACATCTAGATCCGCAGTACGCACCGTAGAAAGCACTTGATCAATACTGATTCCATAGTATTCAAGCTTCTTTGGGTTCACATTCACTTTGATCTGACGGCGCTGACCACCCGCGATGGTAACTTGTCCAACGCCAGTAATCTTAGACAGACGAGGCTTCACGACCTGATCCACCAAATCATAGAGCTCTGCATCGCTCAACTTGGCGAACACACCCGCCTTGATAACAGGAAGTTCATCCAAAGAAATGGTGCTTACGGAAGGAGTGAGAATATCGCGCGGCAGGGTCGCAGAGATCTGGCTGATCTTGCGCTGCACCTCAATAGCACCATTATCCGCATTGCCATTTTCGTTCAACTCCAAGGCAAGAATGGAAACGCCTGGCTGTGAAGTGGAGTTCATGGTCTTCAGATTTTGCACCGTCGAGAGAGCCTCTTCCAACTTCTCTGTGACCGAAGATTCCACCTCTTCAGTACCCGCACCAGGATACACCGTCACCACGGTCAACATGGGAATGCTCATGGAAGGTAATAGGTTGACGTTGAGTGCACGCAGCCCCATGCCGCCGAGCAGGAAGAATGCCGCCAGCACTACTCCCACAAGGAGTGGGCGCCGAATAGCCAATTGGGTGATATTCATTTATTTCACTCCTTGCACTCGATCACCCTGATGCACATTGTTTGCACCTTCTGTCACCACGGAGTCTCCGTGAGTCAAGCCCTTCACCACTTGAACCATACCACCCGCACTCCAGCCAACCGTAAGGCTTGCGCGCTGCACCGTGCCATTCTTCACGATCCATACAGATGGATCACCTAGGCTTCCCACCACCGCTTCACGCGGCACCGCAATAGAAGCTTCGCGCTTGCGTGGGAATTGAAGCCGAACATAGGTTCCCACCTTCAGATGTGTCGAAGCACTATTATTGAACTGAATCTCCAGAGGATAATTATTGCCACCATCTGTCTTAGGATCGATGAAGGTAATCTGTCCATCCCAGGCGAGGCTAGGCAAGATATTGCATGTGATGCGCACATGGTCACCCACCTTGAGATGGTAAGCGTCATATTCGGGAACCTTGCTCACCACTTTGAGCAAAGATGCATCCACCACTTCCGTCACGGGTGTATTCATTCCCACCACGGATCCTGGGTCGAGGCGCTTGCTAGAAGCGGTTCCCGTGATGGGGCTTTTCACGATGGCTAAATCAAGAGCACGCTTTGCATCGGCGAACCCGACCTTCATTTGCTCCAGATATATTCCTGCATCTTGTAATTGCTGAGCAGTCACACCGCCACCCTGGGACAAACGCATTGCCCGCTCATGATCCGCTTCGGCCTTTTGCAGCGCAAGCCTTGCCCGCGCAAGCCCAAGGGACTGGCTTGCCGTGTCCAGTATGACCAGCGTGTCACCTTTACGTACAAACGAACCTGACTTGAAACGCACATCCAGCACGCGGCCACTCGACTCGGTGATCACTGCAATCTGGCTCACCGCAGCAGCAGCTCCAGTCAGCTCAAGGGAATCTTGGATATGAACCGAATCTGCTATAACAAGCTTCACAGGAACCGCTGGGGTTTGTTGTGAGGAGCTCTTTTCCGCAGACTGTCCATGGCATCCTACAAGCACGAACAGGGCGCCACAAGCAACACAAAGGGTCAAACGCTTCTTCATATTGATTTTCCTTTTCATTCGTTTATTTTCCAATGCGAGCCAACAGGGCATCCTGGGCAGCTTCAAGTCCAATCTGATTCTTGCTCACGGCCAACTGCGCGTTGACTTTCTGAATCCGTGCTTCACGCAATGAACGTTCTACATCCATGACATCGGTTGTACTGACTACTCCCGCTTCATACTGAACACGCATCAATTCAAACACATGAAGTGATAGCTGCAGGTTTGTCTCTGCACTCCAAAGATCTTCTAGGGCTGAAGTCAGGCTATGTTGAGCATCTTCACATTCTGATTGAGCATGCTCCTTAGCGTAATCAAGTTGATTGCGAGTCATTTTAACAGCTAGTGAGGCCTGATTTGCCTGCACAGAAGTTTGTCCTCCATCCAACACGGAAAAGCGCAACTGCACACCAGCATAAACGGTATTGAAATAACCCTGCTCTGGATTAGTGAGGCTAAAAGAATTGCCTACACCCTGGTTACTCCAAGCACCGTACGCGAACAACATTGGCCAGCGTGCAAGATCAGCGGCCTTTGCTTTGGATTCCTGCGAAGCTAGGGATGATTCTAAACGTTTTACACTTATAACATCAGAGCAGTTTTTCGTCTTTGATTCGGCAAGCATCGCAATCACTGCTGCTGTATCCGCGATTGTATCGGGCTGAGCCAACACTAAGGATTGATTTGCAGGAGTATTTAGTGCGAGCTTGAGCTGAGAAATCAAATTGCGATTTTGCAAGTCCAAGGCACGCCGTTGCTTCTCAATCCCTTCCCGATTCACTTGCAACCGTTCTGTGTCGATATGCCGCCCTGCACCGCCAGCCTCCCGCACCTTGGCTTGGGCAATCAATTCATCCATTTGTCGCAGACTCAAATCGACAATAACCAATTGTTGTTGCAAGGATTGAATTGCGATGAATAGAGACGCAGCCCCTTGTGCCATCTGGTTTTGTGCATCTTGCTCAGTGAGATTTGCTGTCTGAATATCCTCTTTGGCAGAAGCTAGGGCAGGCCAAGCCGCTGGAGCAATAATCGGAATACTCACATCAGCACCGATAGAGGTCACATATTTAAACGTGGGGTTGTACGGGTTCACGGGCGGCTGCGCAAAGTATTTCTGCACAAAGGCGTTGGTATTCACTTGTGGAAGAAGATGACCACGAGCCGCACGGTAGGATTCCTGCGCAATGTCCTTGTTCATCTTGGCGTTTGCTAAATCGCGATTCTCCGCAAGAACCCGCTGCATACAAGCTTGCAGGGTTAATGGGGCTTCTTGTGCGATCACACCACAGATAAACAATGCGACTAGCCCAAGCGATTTCTTTGCAATTGACGTCATGAAAACCTCGTTGAACTCTTTTCTGATCTTCTAATAACGCAAAGTCTATGCCGCAAAAATCGAGTAAAATTGAGCCTAAATTTCTTTTATTAAAGAAATTTCTTCATATATCTTCTTTTATTTAAGATCTTTACCAATATGAAGAACAAGCATTCTAATGACGCGCCCTTGCAAAACCCCGAACTTTTGCTCGCCCTTAACGAAGCCATCGCGAACACACCAGATCCAGAAGCCTTGTTCCGCTTGATCTACAAATCACTGCGGCCTATTTTCCGCTTCACGATATCCGTGATCATTCTCCCCACATCAGATCCAGACTATTCAGAGGTATTCATCGAAGGGGTTTCAGTTCCCGAAAAAGTCCTAGCTCTATCGCCCAACAAGTCTAAGCGAGTTCACATGAGTGATCCGATTATTCAGTTTGATCGAAATTCAAAAAACATTCAGCGTATCGATGCCTCGGCACTGCTTATTCGCAGCGAATACAATACGGAAGAAAACAAAGTCCTCGTGATGCTCGGGATCCAAGAATTTTTGATTTGTCCTCTTTTACATGCAGGTAAAATTATCGGACATCTCACTTTGGGAAACAGCCGAGACAAAAAGATTCAGGAAAAGAACTTGCCTCTTCTCAAGCAAGTCTCACGCATCATTGCAAGCGCAGTGGTCACGACCAATACCCTGTCAAAACTTACCGCACGAGAGCAAGAGGCTCAGCGAGCCTTGCAATTTACCACGGCGATCATGGATTTATGTGAGCCCAAAGAGTTCTCCCGTGTTTTCGCGGGGGAATTGCAAAAGTTGCATCCATTCTCATTCTTTTCAATACAAGGCTTGGGTGGTGAAGACGCTAATGAAAACTACAATGCGATCCAAGACCAGCAAGAAATGCGCCTCGCCAGCAAAGACGAGATACCGACCTTTGATGCTAAAAGACCCCATGAAAAAAAGCAGAACACTCAGATTCGTTTTTATGTCGGCAAAGACCTAGATCCGATCAACAAGAAGCTCTCCCGAAAATTGCAGACGGGACTGCGCATCAGTATCTGGCCAGAGGAAAATACGTGTATTCACTTGTTCCTCGGCACGGACCATCCGCAAAACCAGTTGGCTCCTGGCCTTTTCGAACAAGTCGTGCCACAGATCTTCCTCAGTTTCCGCAACCTGTACAGCTGGAACCGTTTACAGATGCTGCGAGAACGCCTAAGCCTTGAAAACCACGCACTATTCGAAGAGCTATCCACCACAAGCACAACATCCTCCATGTTAGGAACAAGCCCAGCCTTCCGCGCCATGGTAAAGCGAGCACGCCAAGTCGCAAGCACCGACACAACTGTCTTGCTGTTAGGAGAAACAGGTACAGGAAAAGAAGTCCTCGCTCGCTTTCTGCATGACCTTTCTCTGCGCAACGGAAAGCCCATGATTCGCATCAACTGCGCGTCGCTCCCTTCGCAGCTCATTGAATCTGAATTATTTGGACATGAAAAAGGCAGCTTCACAGGAGCCGTAGAAAAGCGCATCGGCAAATTTGAGCTGGCACAAGGCGGCACGGTGTTCTTGGACGAAATCGGAGAACTGCCCATTGAGTCGCAATCGAAGATTTTACGCGTGCTACAGGAGCGCGAATTAGAACGCATCGGAGGCCAACAAGTCATTCCCATCAATGTGCGCTTGATCGCAGCCACCAACCGAAATCTTGAGGAAGAGGTCCGCAAAGGAAAATTTCGCGCCGACTTATTTTTCCGCTTAAATGTATTTCCAATTACGTTACCACCTCTACGCGAGCGCATCGAAGATATTCCACTGCTTGCAGAAGCGTTCTTGCAGAAGTTTGCCAAGCAGCTTGGGCGCACACTGCGGCCATTAGAACACGATGAAGTTGACTCGCTTTGCGAATATCTTTGGCCAGGGAATATCCGCGAACTAGAACACATTATGGAAAGCGTTGCAATTACTTCTACTGGCACCACACCCAACCTGCGCGACTTCCAGAAATACTTAAAGCCAAAAGACAGCGAGGAAAATTCAATAGAATTGCTCTCTTGGGATAACCTAGCCAAGACTCACATTATCGAGGCCTTGCGCCGTTCTGGTGGGCGGGTTGGGGGCGCAGGGGGCGCTGCAGAGCTGTTGGATTTGAATGCCAAAACGCTCGACTCCAAAATGCGCCGCTACGGAATCAAGCGACTAACCACGTTTCGCGCGTCATAGTGTTAGTGAATTCGGATCACGATGCGCCGATTCTTGGCTTGGTTCTCGGGAATGTCTTTGCCTTGGGCGTCTTTGTTGGGAAGCACGGGCTTGGTGTCCGCGTAGCCCGCTGCTTTGAGACGATCGGGCGCTATGCCTTGGCCTAGAACATACTTCACAATATTCGTCGCACGCGAAACAGAGAGTTCCCAGTTGGAGGGGTAACGCATCGTATGGATGGGCGCATTGTCTGTATGGCCTTCTATGTCAATATGGAACGGATAGTAATTGATTCCCTTAATTGCGACAATCACGCGATCAATGATGCTCTTGGCTTGCGCTCCAACTTCAGCACTGCCCGCGTCATAAAATGCTGAACTTGAAAATTGCATCACGATTCCATCGGGACCAAGCTCGATATGCACAATATTCGACTTACGTTCTGCAGCCAGTAATGAGTCTAGGTCATGCTTAATTTCAGCGAGTGGAGTCTGCACTTTTTCGCCCTTGTTGATCTCGGAGCGAAGTCCTGACTTTGCCGCTTCCCATAAGGCCGGGTCGACTTTCGACACGCCGATCATCATGACAAAGAAACTCATTAATAGGGTCACAAAATCTGCATAGGTGACCATCCAGTCGTCCATGCCAAAAGTCTCTGCGCCTTCATCGAGGCGATAGCGATTTGGATGTGACTTGACTGACATGGCCTACTTGCCCTTGCCTGATTTTTCACCGCTGATATCCACAAACTTCTGTGGATCCATAAATGAATTCAAGCGATCTTGAATGTACAGCGCCGATTTCTTTTGCAAAATCAGCTCAACACCTTCGAGCAACAAGTATTCGCGGAAGCGCTGAATACCCAACAGCTGCTTGACCTTTGTAGATGCGGGCAAGAAAATGAACCGTGCAAAAATCACTCCATACAAAGTGGCTAACATCGCAAGAGCAAGGCCTGGCCCCACCTTGGTTGGATCATCAAGCTTCGAAAGCATCGCAACCATTCCAATCAGTGTACCCAGCATTCCAAACGCAGGCGCAGCTGCAGCCATGTAGGCAAGGATATTAGGTTGTGATAAATTCCGAAAATACCCTTCTTCAATATGTGTGGATCCAAAAACGCGCAACTCATCATCTTTATAACCAGTACCAACTAGGCCAAAGAGATAGCGCGCGAAATGAGGTTCTTTAGGGTCGCTAGCCAATTCATCCAAAGCCTTTGCTCCACCCAACTGCACTTTGCGGTTCCATTCGAGCACTTTGCGGATATCGTCTTGTAAAGATTCTGGGCTAATGCGCTGGCGAATAAAAATTAACGGAATCGCTTTGAGAGCTCGCAAAATATAGCGCGCGCGAAACCCAATAAAGCTTGACGCAAGCGTGCCCCCGACAACAATCAAGAATGCACCATAATCCAAATAAATCTTTGGATCACTCGAAGCTTTCGATGCGCCCCACATCACCACCAAGGTTCCGAAAACAAAACCGATCAAGGTCGAAAAAGAAATCGGCATTAGTGCGCTCCATCCAGTTTTGACAAAGCTTCCGTGACTTCAGGAATATTTGGATTCAGCTTTAAGGCCTCGGTCCAATAGAAGCGCGCAGCAGGTTTATCGTTCAACATGTAATGAATGCTTCCTTGCAAAGCAAAGCCCTCTGCGGTAGGGCGAATCTCTTGCGCCGCTTTCGCTAAGCGCATGGCACTGGAATAATCTTGCTTATAGAAATACTCTTGAGCATGGCGAATATCAGCAACGACTTCATCCATGTTCGCAGCAAGCTTTTGTTCACGAGCCTTACTCTGCTCTAGGCTGAGCGAATCATCATTTTTCGCACGCAAGGTATCGTGGCGTTCAGGTGGGAGTTGAACTTGCACGTTAATTGGCTGTGGAGCAGTCTGCACCGTTGTAGATACAGGTTGCACTGGCGGAGTCACAAAAACAGTATCACGCTTCACAATCGTTGCGGGTGCGGGGTCTTTACTGCGCGTCATTTGAACGTTCAAATTTTCATCGTATGGATCGAGCGTCACATTGATTGTAGATGCTTGATTCTTGTAAGTCATGGTGATAGCTGTAACCTGCTGCTCTGGCTTTGCTGTGCTTTGTGCAGTCGGTAAAGACACGGGTGGTGGAGTTGGGGTAAAATCACCATCTGCAGAGGGGTGGCTAGAGCAACCAGCAAAGGCTACCAAGCTATATGCAGCAAGGATAAGCGTTGTATTAAAGCGCGTATTGAATACTGATTTCATAATTTGGATTTCCCAGCTTAAGCTCATATTTACTGGAACCAAAGAGCGACTTGCTAGAGGTCAATTCGTCGAGCAGTGGCATAAATTGGAAACCACCTGCAATGGTGAAATGACGAGTGATTCGGCTGGTGAAACCTTGCCGTAGCGTGATCAGCTTTTGCGGCAAATAGGTGCGCACACCGATGTACGAACCAAGCCAGTAGCCATCATCGTTATCTTGCTTAGGAACGAATACATATAAAAGATCCGCGCCAGCAGTTGCGGTATAATAGGAAGACAAGTCACCGACGATAGAGTCACGTGCATTTCCAGGAACAGGAACCAAAACCATAAGACCTCCCGCCGCTGTTAAATACAAGCGCCGCTGACTATTGGCCGCTTCACCAACAGTCACTTCAGCACCATACTGATACAAAGACAACTTGAGTGCGGAGCCTTGCAACGTCTGCGTTCCCACATAACTCGTAACCGGCAAATATCCTAAAGAAAGGCGCAAGCCAAATTCCATAAAAGGGAAAGAAAGCTTGGTTTCATTGGGCCCAGAGATGAAACTGCCCGACCAAACTACTTCAGCAGTTTTGTGCTTAAAGACCTTCAGATTGAGCATGACATCACCCACTTCGCTGCGGGTAAGACTTCCTTCAATGTATGCATCTAAACGAAGCTTTTCGCCCACGCGCCAAAGCTCTTCTTGGGTTGGAAGCTGATTGGTCATTTGGAAAGAAGTGTCGGTAGAAACGATACGAGTGGCCTTGAGCTCAGGAGCCTCAACGATTTGGCGGCGACCGTATTTGAGAAAAGTTTCTTCAACCTTATTCTGAAAAAACTTTGCCATGCCGGGAGAAAAGCTTGCACGGTCTACGCGTAGATTATACAGAGCCATGCGTTCAATGTCAGGAGGAATATCGCCCATGGCTTTTTCAAGTTGGCGCAAAATATCGTAGAACTGCTGAATGCCACTACGACTTCCGTACATGTCCTCGTAGAATAAGAGTTTGCCTTGCTCGGACTTTGATTCCGTTTCACGAGCTCCATCTGCAGCCCAGGCTGGCAGGCCAAGCAATAAAAGGCATGAACACGCAATAATTATTTTTCGCAGGCTCATGTGCGGCCTCCGGAATTTTGCAACTCAGTGCGAACCGCAGCGAGCAATGCTTTACGAGCACGCTCTGTTTCCAGTGGACTCTGATCTTGCTTGCCTTCAATTCCAGATTCAACAGCCATGCGCATACGGCTTGGCACAGCAGACAAGAGCTTCTCGCGGAATTCAACTTCCGTTCCCACCAAGGCCGAAACAAGCTGTTCGCGATCAAAGATGTTGAGCACCTTCACCAGCACCGTTTCAGGAAGTTCGGGCAGTTCATCAAAAAGCGCATAGAAGCGGCGCAAACGACCCGCCATATTAAGATCGCGCTCTGCAATGGAACGAAGGTATTCGGACTGTTCTACCAGGCCAAGGCCTTGCACAATGTCGAGCACTGTTTGCACACCGTCGGCAGCAACAAAGCGCATATTGCCCACTTCAAGAGCTTTACGCGACAAACGATTGGCGACTTCTTTATACGCCTGCACAGGGATCGTGTCGATCTGTCCCATGCCTACTAATACCTGGGCGCGGAAGTCAGGATCCATCTGTTGCAAAATCAGGCCAGCACGTTCACCAGGAATCTGTGCAAGCGCAAGTCCCACAATGCCCACCGGTTCATCCTTCAAAATGTGCAGCAACTGCGGAGTGGAAAGCTGATGCAAAAATCCAAAAATATCCGAGATTGTTCCTTCACTTGAACGCGAGCGTAAAGTCCGCAAGTCCTTATGGAATGTGCGCAACAGAGTAACACGTTCATCGAGAGGCGGCATGGTTTGCATATCCATCTGCAATTGGATGGACTTGATATCTTGCGCAGGCAAATGCGGCCGCAAAATTTCTAAAACCTTGGTATCGAGAGACTCCACAAAAATTGCCGTGTCACTTAAGCCCTTGGTGCGGTCTGTTTCAATCCAGTTCTTAAGCATCAAAGCGCCACCCACGGGGTCGCCAATCAATGCGTTCAGGCAAATGGTGCGTTGAGTTTCAAATACGGCTTGCTCTGCGGCCTCGGGCGGAGGCGGCACGGGCTTAGGTGCTTCGGGGATCACAGCGGGCACCACAGGGTTCTGCGCAGTTTCGAGGCGTTTGAAAAGCTCGGGAGGAATCTGTGGAGTGCTACGCAGACCGCGCACCACCATAAAGACAATCACAGTCAAGAATACAAGAATGAGCATCAAGGGAATGAGTGATGGAAGCTGTTCCCAGTAGGCGTCCCAAGGCTTGCGCAGTTGCGCAGAATCGACTTTGAGAGCTTCAACTGGATGCACCGCAGAATCGGTATGCACGCGATGATCATCGAGGCTGCGATCCATGCGAGGGAAAATCTTCTTGCGCACTTGCAACAAATCACCGCGATTGTCGTCGAGCTTGGCGACCATGCGCACCAGTTCCAGAATGAATTCCACATCTGCAGGAGAATAAACCGTATCCACTAAAACGGTGAGGTCTATAAATTGCACACCCAGTTCGTGACGTGTCACCGGTGTTGGCGCAGGAGAATGGATCTTGTTGGAATCGAGATGAAACATGGGCTTGTGGGCACCACGCATTTGATCGGGCAATACAGGGAGCCCTGGAAGCGCATTCAAATTATCGGGATTCCTTGCCATCTCGGCATCGATGGCGCTGTCCGCAAGGGTTGAAGCTGGAGCTGTTTGAACGGCACTAGCCAAAGACTCGGGCAACGGCTTCGATAGATCGGTCAAGGCCACCCGGGCATCGACCATGTAAGAATTCGAGTTGTAGTAACGGGCTAACGCCTGTGAAACCAGCGCTTCGTAGTACGCTGAGAACTGGTGCGAGCGCCGATCTATCTCGGAATCCTGAGCCTGGGCAAGGCTCAAGAAGCCTAAGAAACCTGCAAGGAAAATCCGAAGTGTCTTCAAAGGACAGACCGCCTATCTTGAGTTGTGTAAAGCACTTGCATAATGAAGCACAAAATCCCAAATCTCAAGATACCCTAAATTCTAGGGGATTGCAAGTTTGAAGAGCCGCAAAGCATTTAGATGATAAACCGTCTTGCTACATTTGGCGCCATGTTGAAAGTCACCAATGTTTCTCTCTCTTTCGGTAAGCGCACACTCTTTAAAGAGGTCAATTTGGCCTTTCAAAAGGGAAACACCTATGGTGTGATCGGCGCAAACGGCGCAGGCAAATCCACCTTCCTCAAAATTCTTTCGAGTGAAATCGAACCCAACTCGGGTGAAGTAACGAAGGATCCTGGCGAGCGCATTGCTGTCCTTAAGCAGAATCATTTTGAATTTGAAGAAAGCACGGTCCTCGATGCGGTGATGGTTGGCCACGCGGAATTGCATTCGATTCTAAAAGAACGCGAAATTTTGTACAGCAAAGAAGAGATGACCGAGGCCGAAGGCGAACGCGCCGCAGAACTCGAAAGTCGTTTTGCGGAGCTTGATGGCTACGAAGCCGAATCCAACGCCGCGGTGCTGCTCAAGGGATTAGGCATTCAAGAAGAGCTTCATCTTCGCCTTATGTCCGAACTCGAAGGTGGCCAAAAGGTGCGCGTTCTATTGTGCCAAGCACTCTTTGGAAACCCAGACATTCTATTACTTGATGAGCCCACAAACCATCTAGATATTGAGTCCGTGGACTGGCTCGAAGATTATTTAGCGCGTTCAGAAAACACGGTTATCGTCGTTTCCCATGATCGACATTTCTTGAACCAGGTTTGCACGCATACTTGCGATATTGATTACGCTAAGATCGCAATTTACACAGGCAACTACGACTTCTGGTACCAAGCATCTCAGCTTGCAGCACAACAGCGCAAGGATCAGAATCGCCGTACCGAAGATAAGATGAACGACCTCAAGAACTTCATTACGCGCTTTAGTTCCAACGCATCTAAGGCCAAGCAGGCCACTAGCCGCAAGAAGCTGCTCGACAAAATGACCCTAGAAGAAATGCCCGCTACCAGTCGCAAGTTCCCTTGGGTGAATTTCAAGATGGACCGCGAGCCTGGAAAGGTGATTTTAGATATCGATAATTGCACACTTGATGCAGGCGACGCAGGCAAAGTCGAAGGGCTTTCGTTAAGCCTTGGTGCTGGCGATAAGCTCGCGCTAGTGGGTGAATTCGACACCCTCAAAACCCAATTTTTCCAGACTCTTGCAGGTGATATTTCTCCCAGTAAGGGCACGGTGAAATGGGGCGGCACAATCGCATGGAGCTATTTTCCCAAAGCCAACGACAAGTTCTTTGATGTGGACTTGAACTTAGTAGATTGGCTGCGTCAGTATAGCGTTGAAAAAGAGGAATCCTTTATTCGCGGATTCTTAGGGCGCATGTTGTTTAGTGGTGAAGAAGCCCTCAAAAGCAGCCGCGTACTCAGCGGAGGCGAGAAAGTACGGTGTATGCTTTCGCGCATGATGCTTTCGAATTCAAATTGCTTGATGCTCGATGAACCCACGTCGCACTTGGATTTGGAGTCGATTACCGCTTTGCAAAAAGCTCTCGAAGCATTTCCAGGCCCAGTGATTTTTGCAACTCAGGATCACGAATTCGCACAATCCGTAACGAACCGCATTCTCGAATTGAAGCCAGGGTCTTACATTGATCGTAGCATTACATTTGATGAATGGTTGGCACTAAAAAAATCAACACGTTAGTTTGTGTGTAATTGCGGAACCGTGATGGGCAATTCAAGGATAAAGTCGTCCATCACGTAACCTTGGCCAATATCACTCACCACCGACCCTACATTATGGAAACCCAGTTTCGCATATGCAGCAAGGGATGACGTGTTGTTCTTGTTCACGGTAAGTTGGATATTGGGCTGTCCAAGGCTCTTTGCTTGTACACAAAGAAAGTCAATAACACTACGCCCATAGCCAAAACCACGCTCTGATTTTTTCACATAAAATTTGCTCAAGAAAAGAAACTTGGGCATCGATTTCATGGAAAAATACCCAACCAACAAATTAGCGCGGAAGATCAGAAAATATTGATACCCATCGCGCATTTGGTCGACGATGGCTTTCTTGGACTGAAACTTTGCAAGCATATAATCGACTTGATCAACTCCTATAATCATATCGTAGTGCTCGTGCCAAATTTCAATGGCCACCTGAACGAGCTCATCAATATGCGAGTCATTTGCATGCAGAGGTGTGATCATGAGATGGCCCTCGGAAATTTCTCATTTTCTAGAAAGATAAAAGCGTCATCGTCGGAATGGAACACCAGCAAAACTTCTTTGATGCCTGGGATCGAAGGCCGAATTGCAGTCAAGGTACGAGAAACCACTTCTGCCGCCATTTCACGAGGATACCCATAAACACCAGTCGATATGGCAGGAAACGCGACCCGCGCCGCACCTAACTCACGTGAAAGCACAAGGCTATTCCAGTAACAAGACCGCAACATCTCCGCCTCTTTTCCATCCCAATGCCCAAAGATCGGACCCGCAGTATGCACGATCCACTTCGCATTAAGCTTCCCAGCCTGCGTTGCGCAAGCGTCTCCAGTCGGCATTCCATCAGGAAATTTCATTGCACGAATTTTTTGACACTCTTCCAAAATGATAGGACCGCCCGCTTTATGAATCGCACCATCCACACCACTTCCGCCGGAAAGCATTGAGTTTGCTGCATTTACGATCACATCAACAGCTTCGGTAACGATGTTCCCCACACCGACCTTAACCCACGCATCCAAGAATGTTGCCTGAACTTTCACTAAGCCTCCAAAAAACATTACCCTTTACAGTTTGCCATTTAATCCTATCTTTAGCAACCCCTAATTAGGACACCGATTCACTCTGCAAAAGCACTGAGAAACGGGCTTGAAAGGGTCATAAGGCTCCATCGTCTAGAGGCCTAGGACAGCGGATTTTCATTCCGTCAACACGGGTTCGAAACCCGTTGGAGCTATACGCAAAGAGACTCATCGCAAGATGGGTCTCTTTGCGCATCTGGTCACACTCAATCTTTCACGCAGCGAACCGACAAGGCGATACTCTGGAAGCAGTCGAAATAATTCAAGCTTGAACTATATCCAGCAATGACTCTGCGATAGGCGTAGAATGTTTTCGTTGAAGTACTTGTCCACCATTCGCCTAATGTGTTCTTTGCACTGAACTGCGTACCGTTGTAAAAGCCTCCAGGTAAGGCAGCGAAGCCGATGGCATCTGTTCCTGTGTTCGTATTCCATAGAGCATTTTTTGCTTTAAGCTTGGTTCCCGCAATGCTTGTGTCTCCCACAATAGCGGTCATCGCGTTCCATTCCGTAGTGTCAGGCAAGTGCCAACTTGTGGGGCAAGCAGCCAATGCGGTTGTGTATTCATAGAGGCGACCGAAAGTAGCGCAGTTGCCCACGCTGTCGTTGTAGCACCAAGTAGTATCGGCCGCTGAAGAGTAATTCAGGTTTTGAGCCATCCATGTTTTGCCCGCAATCACCACTGTTTTATACACACGACCATCGCGTGCGTCTATAAACGAGCCCATCTGTGATGAAGCAGAACTTGCAGATGTTGCGGATGATTGGTTGACGCTTGGTGCAGTACTTGAACCGCTGCATGAACTTAGAGTAGTTGCAAAAGTAAGAGTGAAAATTGCTGTCAATAATTTAGCGAATGTCAATGCGTGTCCTTTGATGGTGTTCGCAAAGGAATATACCATTCGAATATACTATTCGTAGAGGCTCTTCCATTTTGATGTGTGATGCCAAGTCCACCGTTTCAAGAACAAATTCGTGAAAACTATCGGCGCTTAGGCCATGTCGGAGTAGCGATTGTGTATCTTTCGTGTCATGAATGCTATGAACTCTTTGACTCGTCGTTTTGTCCCTACTCTACTGCATGTTGATGACGCTTCTGCTATAGAGACGCTGTATACGAATCTTGCTTCTCGCGAGGTTGCTGCAAATGCAAATGCTTTACGAGAATGGATTTTGGATTGGTCTGAACTCGATTCTGTATTGCGTGAAGTCAGTGCTCGCCGCTATATTGCGATGACCTGCGACACCAGAGACGCCAAGGCCGCAGAGGCTTTTGAACTTTTCACCACTGCCATTGAACCGATCTCCTCAGCACAGTCCGATGTGCTCAAAAAAAAGCTGATGGCGCACCCTGCAAAAGAGGAACTTCGCAAGGAACTTGGCACTTGGTTTCGCGATGTGGAAGTCGCGTTGCAATTGTTCCGCCCCGAAAATATTCCATTAGAAACACAAACCTCGCTTGAGGTGCAAGCCTACCAAAAGATCACGGGATCCATGAGCGTGATGTTTCAAGGGATAGAACGCACGCTTCCACAAATGGCTGTTTTTCAACAAAGCCCAGATCGCAAAGTTCGCGAAGAGGCGTGGCGCACGGTGGCAGCACGTCGCTTGCAAGACCGCGATGCGTTAGACAACGCCTTTGAGAAGCTATTTCAGTTGCGTCTCGATGTTGCAAAGAACTCAGGATTTTCCGAAGATTTCTTGAGCTACATTTTTAAGGCAAAAGGTCGCTTTGATTACTCTCCCAAGGATTGCCGAGCTTTCCACGAAAGCATTCGCACCCGCGTTGTTCCACGCATCAAGAAAATTATTTCACACCGCGCAAAACAAATGAATCTAGAGCGCTTACGGCCATGGGACTTGGACTGCGATCCACTCGGCCGCGAAGCTTTGAAGCCCTTTACCGCGGGCGAAGAAATGCTTTCCAAAATCGCAAGCATCTTTCACCAATTGCATCCAAAGTTTGGGCAATGGTTTGAATTGATGCGCAAACACAGCTTAATCGATGCGGAATCACGCATGGGTAAGGCTCCGGGCGGATACCAGATCTCTCTTGATGAAAGTCGCGTACCGTTTATTTTCGCGAACACCACCGGTACAAATGGTGATCTTTACACAATGCTTCACGAGTCGGGGCATAGCTTCCACCAATTTGCGATGGCACAGCAGCCCATTGTGGCTTTGCGCGATACTCCGGCTGAGTTTGCAGAGGTCGCTTCAATGTCCATGGAAATTATTGCATCCACGGATTTGAGCCCTTTCTATTCACCCACAGACGCAGCCCGCTCTAGGCTCGAACAGTTTGAAGATGTGATGATGCTTTTGCCTTGGGTCGCCATGGTCGATGCATTTCAACACGAATTGTATTCTCGCCCACACCATACTAAAGCTGAGCGCCAAGCCCTTTGGCTGAAGTTGCAAAAAGACTTTGACATCGGCATTGACTGGTCTGGGCTTGATCTTGAACGCGAATATTCGTGGCATCGTCAACTGCATATTTTCGAAGTGCCTTTCTATTACATCGAGTATGGCATTGCGCAATTGGGTGCACTGCAACTATGGGCGAACTACCGCAAGAATCCAAGCCAGGCACTAGAAAACATGATCAGCGCTTTAGAGCTAGGCTCTTCGAAGCCATTGCCAGAACTTTTTGCTCGTGCAAAGATTCGCTTTGATTTTTCTGAAGCGACGCTTGAGCCCTTGATGAGCATGGTCGAAGCGGAGTTGGATAAGCTACAGGGAATGGTCTAAGGGAATATGGATATGAATCTTTCCGAAACCGTGCAAGCCTTATGTAGCCAAGCAATCACAAGCCTTGAAGAACTTTGCCGCATCCCTTCGGTGAGCTTTCCCGACTATGATCCTGCCGAGGTAAATCGTAGCGCAGAAGCGGTAGCAAGTCTCTTGCGAGAAACCGGCTTCCCTGAAGTGAAAATTGTGCGTAACGCCATGTCTGCGGGCAAGCATGGAGCACCAGCTGTTCTCGCTGCTTGGGGCCATAACCCAGCAAAGCCCACGGTGCTTTTGTATGCACATCACGATGTGCAACCCGAGATGCGTTCTGCACTATGGATGAGCCCACCGTTTGTGCCCACTATTCGCAATGGTCGCCTTTTTGCGCGAGGCGCTGCCGACGATAAAGCAGGCATTCTTGTGCATGCAATCAGCTGTGCAGCCTTGCAGCGCGTGGCACCAGAGTCAATGCCCAATATTCGTGTGATCATTGAAGGCGAAGAAGAAGTGGGTTCTCCAGGCCTTGCTGAATTATTGAATACGCACAAAGAATTTTTGCAATGCGACGTTGCCATCGTTGCAGACCTTGGCAATTTCCGCACAGGCGAACCAGCCCTTACAGCATCACTGCGCGGCATGATCGCCCTCGAAGTTGAAGTCACTGCGCTTGAGCGCTCCTTGCATTCTGGCATTTGGAGTGGCCCAATTCCCGACCCCGTGCAAGGCTTGTGCAAAATCATTGCAGGATTAAGTGATGCGAATGGTCGCCCTACCGTTCCAGGCCTTCTAGAAGCTGTGATTCCACCCGATGCCACCACTCTCGAATCCTACCAAAGCTTAGGGATTACAGAAGAGGCTTTCCGCGCTGAATCGGGGTTAAAACCCAGTGTGAAACTTTGGAGCAAGCCCCAAGATATTCCCATTGCACAATGGCGTTTACCATCCATCACGGTAACCACAATCGAAGCAGGCAATCGCAAGCGAGCAGGCAATGTATTGCTCAATTCAGCATACGCTCGCGTAAGTGTTCGTCTTGTGCCAGGCATGCAACACGAAACCGTTGTGCAGCAAGTCTCCAAAGCCATGCAAGCTTTGTGCCCATGGGGTTTAGAAATTTCGATCACCCACGATGAGGGAGCGAACGCATGGGTTACGGAAACCTCGCATCCAGCGTTTCAAAAGATGCTCGCGGCTCTGCACGTGGGCTACGGAAAAGCTCCGCGCATTATCGGTTGTGGCGCATCTATTCCAGGGGCACCCATCTTCTCTCAAGTCTTTGGCGAGATTCCGGTCTTGCTCACGGGGCTTGAAGATGCCTTGGCAAATGCACATGGAGAAAACGAGAGTCTTGATTTAGGTGACTTCCAAAAAGCCATTTTGGCACAAGCTGAATTTTTGCGCACCCTGTAAGATTTTCCATGAGTAAACTTCACACTTTTTGGAAAACCATAATTCTAGCCTTTGCCTTAAATTCTTGTGCAACGTTTCATGCCGTGGTCGCAAAACGTACGCAACAAAAGCCTGCCGATCTTACTCCTGCAACGCTTTCCGAGTGCAGTTACTTCGGAGCTGATTGGACAATTTTTAGCCTGAATAATTTCCCTGCTTGCGAGAATGCGGATCACAATTCCTTTGGCCTTTGGACTCTTTTGCCCTCCGATTCAAATTTTCAAACCGCAAGCATTCACGAACGAGAAACAGCTTTGCAAGATTGGGTCGAGGATTATTTCTTTGCAAAATCAGGATTTCAAGCATCCACAAACGCCAACCCTTGCACGACAGATCCCCAAACAGTTTGCACAGAAATGCTTGTTCGCAACAAGCAAGGCACGGACTTTCAATTACTCGCAAGCATGTCTGGAAATCGAATCACGTTTCGTTGGAATGTTGATCACCACTAATATTCAGATTTAAGGACACAAAAAAAGACGAGCCCAAAGAGCCCGCCCTTGCGTGCACAAAATTCAATTAGACTTGCTTGTCGACCGCAGCTTTTAAGGTCGCCTTAGGGACAGCACCGACGATATTGCCAACCTCAACACCCTTCTTGAAAATCTTCAAATTGGGAATGGACTGGATTCCAAAGCGGCTCGCGAGTTCAGGGGATTCTTCCACATTGACTTTAGCGATAATAGCCTTGCCTTCGTATTCATTTGACATTTCGTCGAGGATTGGAGCGATCATACGGCAAGGACCGCACCATTCTGCCCAAAAATCCACCAGAACAGGAACCGTTGAGCCGATTACTTTGTCAAAATTCTCTTCTGTTAAATGAATTACGTTACTTGGCATTGTTTTCCGCCTTGGTTTTTTAATTTTGTCCTGTGAAAAACATAACAAAAAAGTGGTCGACCTTCCTAGTTCACCCACTGTCATCCATCTCCCTCATTGCGCTACTCGCCCTCCTTTTCATGATTCCATGGCCTGTGGGCTTACCAGTGCGCATGCTTTTAGAAATTAACGACTCTCAAATATCAAATCATTTAAACTGGGATATGGCACTACTCCAGCCTTCGGGAGGGCTCGTTCTCACCGACCTTGAAATCACTCCAATCGAAGGGCTTAAGATCAAAACACCACTTGCTCGTGTGCGCTTTTCTTGGACGAATCTTTTGCTCTTACGAACTCGTATTGAGGGAATCGACAGCAAAGAAATTGTCTTGGATTGGACACTTCCAAAAACAAGTCCTGAAATTAATCTCGACTATGCGGCACCTACGGAAGCCCATATCGCAGAAGCAAAGAAAGCCCTCGACGCATTGCAGAAAGTGATTGCCACCAATGGCATTTCAATCAAGTCCTCTCGCTGGATTCTTGCGATCAACAACGACACGCTCACCCTGCACGATCCTGCGCTGCACGCAACGCTCAATGATTCCTGTTGGACTATTCAATTGAATTCAGGTAACGCGATTCGCAAGCCATGGCCCCTTCCATCCACACTTCAAACGACGCTTGTACTTTCAGACACATCCATTCACATGACAAGCCTTGATGCCTGTTGGAATGGGGGTTGCCTTGTTGGCGAAGGAACACTAGGCATGGGAGAAAAGCATTCCAAGCTTTCCCTTGAAATGAAAGACATTCCCCTCGAACCTTTTGGCGAACTAGCATTACCCAAAAAAGCACATTGGAAGGGCAAGGCGCGCGGAAAGTTTAATTGGCAAGGTCGCATTGCTCACCCAGATTCTTGGCGGGTTGAAGGCTCTGTAAGTATGCATAATGTTGAGTTCTTACACTGGCCCTTTCAACGCGAGTCCACCTTCTCAAACTTTGTTCCAGAATTAAGCGAGAAGCTTTCCATTGCAAAAATCGATGTGCCCGAATTCAAACTACAAGCAGGCAAAGTAACGATTGATAGCCTACATGTTGATGCCGGTGATTTAGAAGCCGTAGCAAAAGGAACTTGGACATTTCCTGAACGTTTGGACTTTAGACTCACAGGAAGCATCCATAGAGACTTGTACGAAAAGCTTCCACACCTTACTCGCCTTGCTCTGCCTAAGACTAACGATGGTGGCGGTTCATTTAAGGCTACGCTTTCTGGCACCTTTGCATGGCAAGCAATTATTCCAGACCCCGAACACTATGGTACAGCACTGCGAAACCTCTTCAAATAGTTGACATGAAAACTCCTTTATCGCAAGCACTTTGGTACCCATACGCACAAATGCAGGGGCTAGAGATCCAGTTTCAAATACAGAGCGCAGAAGGAGTTCGTCTTCACTTGCAAAATGGTGAAACGTTGATCGATGCGATTTCGAGTTGGTGGTGTGTGATCCACGGCTACAATCACCCTCGACTCAACAAAGCCTTGCTCGAACAAGCAAATGATTTTTCCCATGTGATGCTCGGTGGCCTAACCCATGAGCCAGCACGCAAGCTAGCCGAAAAGTTGGTGGCGATTTCGCCAGCAGGCCTTGACCACGTGTTCTTTGCGGACTCAGGTTCTGTGGGAATGGAAGTCGCAATGAAAATGTCTGTGCAGTACTGGAAAAACATTGGTGTGACTGGAAAGCACCGGTTTATCTCGCTTCTGCGCGGATATCATGGTGACACGACGGGTGTTATGAGCATTGGCGATCCAGAAGAAGGTATGCATCATCTCTTTCAAGGATACTTACCCCAACAGATTTTTGTGCGACCACCAGAAGGCGCAGGCAATGGAAGTGGAACCATTCGCCATACCGTCGAAGAAGCCTTGCAAGAACTACGCGCAGCCTTAGAGAAGCATCATCATGAAGTCGCTGCATTTGTGTGTGAACCCTTGTTGCAAGGCGCAGGTGGATTCAATTTTTACCCCGCAAGCTATTTAACCCAAGCACGCAAGCTCTGCACAGAATTCAATGTGCTGATGGTGCTCGATGAAGTTGCCACAGGCTTTGGCCGCACAGGCACCTTATTTGCTTGCGAACAAGCTCATGTTTCACCAGACATCATGGTTCTTGCAAAGGGGTTAACTGCAGGCTACCTAGGTTTGAGCGCTACTCTCGCAAGCCACAAGGTCTTTGAAGCGTTTTTAGGCGAAGGCTACGAAAAGGCGTTTATGCATGGCCCAACCTTTATGGGAAATGCACTTGCAGCAAGCATCGCACTTGCGGGTATTGAGATTTTCCAAAACGAAAATTATCTCGCAAAAATCAAACGAATTGAGGATGTTTTACATCAAGAATTATCCAGCCTCGATAGCCCTATGCTGCGCGAAGCACGCGTGTTGGGAGCTTGCGGAGTTCTTGAGTTCAACGATGCTAGTCAACACAAGGGATTGCAGACATTTGCAGCAGAGCACGGTGTATGGCTTCGCCCATTCTTAAACGTTGCCTATACCATGCCCGCCTACGTGATGAGCGAAGATGATTTGCGCACAATCTGCGGTGTAATGCGTGAATGGACACAACAATAGCCAGAAGCACTCTGCAACAAGTAACGACGACCTCAACGATACGGATGTGGGTCAAACAAACCACAGTCTCAGTCATTCCGTGATTTTTGTCATTGCCGTGATTTTTGTCATTGCCGTGAAAGCGGCAATCTCAATCTGTGATGATATCTTCGCCAAGCGAAGATGACGGGTGGAATCAGTTTGCAAGATGACTTCGGTGTGCTGCGTGAATGGAACCCGCGATTGCCTGAAACACAAATTAAATGTGCCAATGCTATTTTATGGGTATGCAAAGCAAACTCATATTCATCCTCTGTATTTCCTTCGCCATTTCATTTGCCGAGCCTTGGAAGTTTGCACTACTCGGCGATACGCAATGGACCATCCCCGATGATGGCAAGAATCCTAATTCTGTAGCAGTGAGTATCATCCAACAAATTCAGCACGAGATGATTCGTGAGGGTGTGAAATTTGTGATCGCGGCAGGGGATGTAACGGATAACGGAACTCCCAAAGCTCTTGACACTCGCGCAACTTATGCGCAAGATCTGTACAACAGCGGCATTGGATTTTTCCCTTTACGCGGAAACCACGAGGCCAGTGCTGATGCGGCAAAGGAGTTTGTGCGCATATTCCCACAGACGCAATCGGGCCGACAAAACGCAACACCGAGCAATGCTTTCGATTGGACCGATAGTGCAAATACTCACCCAGCAATTCCCAAAGGAAAGCCATTCACCTTAGGTCAAGGGTTTTCGTCTCCAGCCAGCGCGAAGAATCTTTCGTATGCGTTTGAACTTGACAACGCGACGTTCGTTTTGCTAGACCAATTTATCGCCCCTATCGATAGTCAGCAGCATTGGATCGATAGCGTTCTAGCCAATCGCGCCAAGGGATCACAGGCTTTCGTAATCAGCCATAAAGGAATTATTCCACCCAACCACGCCGATAATCTTTTTGGCAAAAATCCTGCAAGCGATTCCGCTGGAGTAAATACGTTTATCCGCAGCCTGCAAAGGAATGGCGTAACAGGACTGATCTGCGGACACGATCATATGTATGACCGCTCTTTGGTCAGCACCACCGACTCACCCTTTGTCTCGATTCAACAACTGGTTCTACCCTCTGCAAGCAGCAAATTTTACTCGCCAGCAGAGCCAAACAACGATGAAAAATTTGATTTGCCTGCTTTTGGAAAATTACGTCAGAAAATTTTGGCGCGCCTCGACAATCAAATTGGCTTTGCAATTGTTTCGGTTGACCATGAGCGATTCTGGATCGATGTGTACAGCGCTGACGTTGCAATCAAGGGCGGACAGCTCGTAGGAACGCCACCCTTGTTGCAATTTCACATGATCGAACATGTTGAAAGTTCCGCGCAGAAATAATTGCGGACTCTAACCCTTGGCCGCAGCTAACCCCTGCGTAAGGTCTTCTAAGATATCATCGATGTGCTCAATGCCCACCGACAGCCGCACCAAGTCGGGAGAGACCCCGGCAGCCTCTTGCTGCTCTGGAGAGAGTTGGCTATGCGTTGTGGTTGCTGGGTGAATGGCTAAGCTCTTAGCATCACCGACATTAGCTACGTGACTAAAAAGTTTGAGCGATTCAATAAACTTGCGACCAGCCTCGGCCCCGCCTTTGATCCCAAACACAACCATTCCACCAAAACCATTCTTCAAGAATTTCTTTGCATTTGAATTAGCGGGATCAGATTCAAGCCCAGGATAGCGAACCCAAGCTACATCTGGATTCTTGGATAGCCATTTTGCAACTGCGAGAGCATTGTCGCAATGACGCTGCATCCGAAGTCCAAGTGTCTCAATGCCTTGTAAAACGATCCACGCATTATCAGGGCTATTGCAAGCGCCTAGGTTGCGCAAAGGGACTAAACGCATGCGTAGTGCGAACGCAGCTGGAGCAAGGGGTGCGGGCAAGTCGTGTGCCCAGCGCAAATCGTGATAGCTTCCATCGGGTTCTGTAAATTGAGTGAACTTGGGATCCTTCCAGTTGAAGGTTCCACTGTCGACCACCACACCCCCAAGCGCGGTGCCGTGCCCTCCCATCCACTTGGTGAGTGAATGAATCACGATATGAGCACCATGCTCAATGGGCTTGCAAAGATATGGAGTTGTGAAGGTGGAATCGACTGCTAAAGGAATGTTGTACTTCTTCGACATGCTCGACCACAATTCGAAATTCGCAACGTCGAGGCCTGGATTACCAATGGATTCAATGAATAAAAGACGCGTCTTATCATTAATTGCCGATTCGATTTGAGCAGCATCATTTACATCGACGAAGCGAGTCTTGATTCCCATCTTCGGAAGAATGTTATCGAACTGCGTGTAGGTGCCTCCATAAAGATTTGACGCACTCACAATCTCATCACCAGCGCGAGCCACGTTGATCGCTGTGTAGAAAATCGCAGCCGTACCCGACGCAAGAGTCACGGCAGCAACTCCACCTTCAAGAGCCGCAACACGTTGTTCCAAAACATCGTGAGTAGGATTCATTAAACGCGTGTAAATATTGCCAAGCTCCGCCAAGCCAAATAGATCTTGGGCGTGTTTGGAATCGCGGAACAAGTAGGCACTTGTGCGACATACTGGAATTGCACGAGAACAGGTCGCATCAACAGATTGCCCTGCATGCAGCGCTAGCGTTTCGAGACGATATGGCTTAGCCATGATTAAACTCCTTGTGTAAGGTCGTTTGAATGATGATGAAATGATTCTTGTGAAAATGAATTGCTAGATAACGTACTCAAGTTTGTCGAGACCAGATCCATCACTTAAGATTAGTGTTTTAAGATTAATTCCTTTGAGCACTGTATCTTGAGCTTGCTGCATCGCAACCCAAACCTGCCGCGTGATGCACTGTTCCCTGCGATCGCATTCAAAGCCCTCTTCCAAGCATTCTACAGGAGCCATATCTGCACCGCGCAAAGCTTTAATGACATCAAACATCGTTATATTTTCTGGCCGACGCGTTAAACTGAACCCACCCTTGGGGCCGCGCACCGTCGTTACTAAACCTTGGTTGCGCAAATCGATCAGAATATTTTCCAAGTATGAAGCCGGAATCCCTTGATTGGCCGTTATATCCTTTCGCTTGGTGGAAGACCCCAATTCAAAGTTGCGGGCGATTTCGACCATCGCTCGCGCACCGTATCTACATTTTGTCGATAATTTCATAGGCTCCAGAATTGTTTAGCCTAATAATAAACAATTCTAGTGCTTAGAGCAAGCAAGGATTGGTAAGAAATAACTTCTCGCTGATGAACACGAACAGAAAATGGATAAGAAGTTTAAACGGCAACAAAACCATCCAAAAGCTTCACTAAAATTCTGTTAAGAGCTGTTGCATTTGTCTTTGCTTTCTGACGGAGCTGTTCAGGAGTTTGGATGTAATCACCCTCCCCTTTCAAATCGTTCGCAGAATGTGCAATAAGAGCCTCAGCACTTGCCGGTGTCGTTTCTAAGTGGAATTGTAAGCCGAGAGCTTTCTTATTCCAGACAAAACCTTGGTTCACACATGCTGCGCTTGAGCCCAGCAAAATAGCGTTTGTTGGCAAACTGAATGTTTCTCCATGCCAATGAAAAGCCACGAATTCGGAAGGAAGAAAATCAGACCAAGGCTTGGGCAAATTCGAAGCGCACTGCACGGGGAACCACCCAATTTCGCGCACAGGATTTTTCGTGACTTGACCACCCAAAGCATGCGCAATAATCTGAGCTCCCAAGCAAACACCAAGCACTTTTTTGCCTGCATCTAACGCCGATTTCACAAAAGCAATTTCACCCTTCAACCATTCATATTCTGATGTATCGTGAACCCCCATTGGCCCACCCATCACAACCAGCAAATCAAAATCAGACAGGCTTGGCAACTTTGCCCCAGCAAATAAATGTGACGAAGCTAATGAGTAGTTGTGCAACGCAGCCCAATCAGAAATGGCCGCAGGGCCTTCAAAAGGAACATGTTGGAGAACATGAATTTTCATATCAACCTCACAAAAAATTCTCTTATAAGAATACGAAAATTTGCGAACTTATTCCGTGGACTCCTGAATGAACGACAGGAAACGTTATCCAAAACGCGCAAAAGGACCGTTGGAAGCAAACAAAGCATCAACCTTATATACGATAGCAGGATCTTCCACTAACGGAGTCGCATGGTGAGCTTTTATGCGAGCATCAATGATTAGTGGAGCCTCGCAAGCCCAGTGTTTATGGACTGTATGGGCTTTAACACCATAGATATCATGTGATGGATTCGATCGTGTGAATGTGACCCAAAGCCAGTTATTGAGATTGCACGCAACAAATTCAGAATCATCCACAATCGTCACGAGTGGCCAAATTTCTTTTTGGGGCCAATCAGCAAGCATTGCACACAAACGAAGCATATCCGCTTCAGCTCTTGTGGCATCTAGCCATGCCGGCGCTTGAATGGAAAGCACTCCCGGCATAATCATACGTATATCTCGAAATCCATCGGGCAAACTAAGTGATGCAAGGCTTGAAGAATCTTGTGCAAGTTCACGCTTCACAGCACCCGCAGAGGCTAGCACCAGCTTAGATCCGTGGTTCACAGAGCCACCAGAATAGTCCAGCGTATCCATGGTCGTTCGCGTTTGAAAATGCAAGTCGCGAGAAAAATCGATGCGCTGCAAAACATGCTGTAAGTAGGCAGGAACGTCATGAGCATCAAGGCTCGGCACATCTTCACGCGCAGCAATGAATAAATATTTTGCCAAAGAAATCTGATTGAAACCGAGCAACGCATTCGCTTGAGTCAGTATTTCCAAGGGTTCGCGGGTTGCATAAGGCACATAACGCTCACTGCCGATCGCTAAAGCAAGCGGATGCACTCCACTCGCATCTACGGCATGTACTTGCGAAACTCCAGGCACAGAGGAAGGCAACATGGGTGAAGCAATCTCGTGAATCATCTCACCAAAGGATGTGTCTTCTTGCGGAGGACGCCCCACCACAGTAAAAGGCCACACAGCATCTTTGCGATGGTACACGGCCTTAACCTTCAAGTACGGAAATTCATGTTGCAACGAATAGTAACCGAGGTGATCTCCAAAAGGGCCTTCGGGCTTTAAGTCGGGGGCAATCTCACCCAAGATGCAAAAGTCGGCATCGGCAGAAACAACCCAGCCTTGGTGCATCGTATAACGAAAAGCACGCCCTGCTAAGAGGCCCGCAAATACAACTTCGGGCATAGATTCGGGCAAGGGCATTACCGCAGCAAAAGCATGTGCAGGAGGCCCACCCACAAAGATGCTAACTCGCAAAGGTTTGCCTTGCTCTAGTGCAGCTTGATGATGCACACCGATACCGCGATGGATTTGATAATGCAAACCAACTTCTGCGTTGGGAGCATACGAGTTGCCCGCAAGTTGAACGCGATACATGCCAAGGTTCGTGCCAAAAATTCCTGGCTTATGCGGATCCTCTGAGCACACCTGCGGGAGTGTTATAAATGCGCCACCGTCTTTGGGCCACGCAGTGATCTGCGGAAGTTGGTCTAAAGTAGTTTGTGCGTAAAGAACAGGAGCGTTCGAAACTTTGCGCGGAAGGGAATGAATTCCAGCCAACACCATACTCGGCCACAGCGCGGGATTTTTTAATGGATATGAAATATCAGCTTTTGCGCGTATTACTGCTGATGCTGCACGAAGAGTCTCGCGAAAAATGTAGCGAACGCGATCTAGTGTACCATATAGATTTGCCAAAGCAGGAAACGGCGAGCCTTTCACGTTCTCAAAGAGAACCGCAGGAGCCTTTGCTGCATATAACCTACGCTGAATTTCGGCAATTTCCAAGTAAGGATCAACTTGGGTTTTAAGCCTAATGAGTTGCCCGGTCTTCTCTAGATCATGGATGACTTGTGCGGTTGATGAATACGCCATAGATCCAATGTAGGAAAGCCTTGCACTCTCTATCAAAATGAGAATGGCTTGTCAATTGTTTGCATTCTACGATATTATCTGAACTCGTCACTTTCACATTGGAATTTCGATGATCCAGAATTTTAAAATTTCGCATAGACTTATCACAAGTTTTGTCATTGTTGCGCTGTTTAGTTTTATTGTCGGAATCACTGGATATCAAACCGAGAATACCCTTGGGGAGCAATGCCTCCCAAGCATTCAGGCTCTAGGGTCAATTGAAAAAGATCTCAACAGCACCATCGCTTCAGAAAGAGGCTTTCTGGTTCTTCCCATTGTCTTTAATCAAGGCAAGCGTGAACTTCTTTTTAGTCGAGCCAAAAGCAATATGGAACACGTTGATAGCGCAATTAAAGTTTACGAAGCGCTTCCCTTTGCTCCTGGTGAATATGAAATGTGGCAAGCGTTTCTAGGCGAGTTCAAGAAATGGAGATGCAACCATGATTCCATAATTATTTTCGCGAACCAACTCGATGAAGTCATAAAAAAAGGAGCGTCGGCTGATGATAAGGAATTCAAAAATATTTCTGCCGATATCGCAACTCAAGTTGTGAACTCTCGTGAAGGTTGGCTTGCAAGCATAGAAGCACTGGACAAAGTGATCGAACAGAATAGGCAAACAGCGGAAGATTCTTCGCAATCTGGTCGCAAACTTATGCTCACCTTTTCAATTCTTGCTCTTCTGCTAAGCTTGGCTCTTGGCGTATTCATCTCATCATCCATCGTGAATCCAATCAAGCGCACGACCGACATGCTCAAAGACATCGCAGAAGGAGAAGGCGACTTAACGAAACGCCTTGTGCCACAAGGTAAAGACGAGATCGCCGAGCTTTGCAATTGGTTCAATACTTTTGTGACCAAGATTCAAGATGTCGTTGTAAAAATTACGGGATCCACAGAAACACTGACATCGGCGTCAGAGGAGCTATCAGCGACTTCAACTCAGATCGCAACCTCGGCAAAAGAAACCAGCATTCAAACAACTGCTGTTGCTGCCGCATCTGAACAAGCGTCTGCTAATCTGAAACATATCAGCAGCGCTTCTGAACAAGTGTCTCATTCCATCAGTACAATCGCGGCAGCCATTGAAGAAATGAGTGCGTCACTCCGAGATGTTGCACAGAATTGCCAAGGTGAACTTCGCATTGCAACAGAGGCAAGCGTGCAAGCAGAATCTGCACGAACCCACATGGAAGAGCTTGGCGAAGTCGCGAAGCAAGTCGATCGTATTATAGAAGTGATTTCAGATATTGCCGACCAAACAAATTTGCTTGCACTGAATGCCACAATTGAAGCCGCAAGCGCAGGTGAGGCCGGCAAAGGATTCGCAGTCGTTGCAGGGGAAGTGAAAGAGCTTGCAAGACAGACAGCTCAGGCCACAACAGACATAGGCGAACAGATCAAGAAAATGCAAAGTAGTACAAATACCGCGATCAAATCCATCTTAGGCATTGTCGAAGTCATCAGTAAAATCAACGCAACGTCTCAGTCTATTGTGAAAGCTGTTGATGAGCAAAGTCATACCATCACAGACTTATCAAAGAGTGTTGCCCAAGTGGGGCTAGACACTAAGCAGATTTCAAGCCATGTCACAGAATCAGGCAAAGGTCTGTCTGAAATTGCATCAAACATTTCGACCGTAAATGACGCGACAAGAAATTCAGCCGCGGGTATTACTCAAATCAATGCAAGCACAGACAGTCTAGCCAAACTTGCAGGTCAACTAGACCAAATTGTTCATCAATTCAAAGCTTGAGTTTAGAACAAGTCTACTTCAATTCGCTACAGCAACGGAACCCAACAAAGGGATATTGGTTCTGTGGGAAAAAGCTGAACTTAGTTGAAGAGCAAGCGCTTTCATCGTGCGTATTCCACGAGCCTCCCGCCACAAAGAAATAGGTTGGACGTTTGGGATTAGGTGTCGCTGTCCATTCCCACAAATTGCCAGCCATATCTTGCATGCCCCACCATGAGCGGCAACCTTCTCGACGCCCCGATCGGTCTGCTTTCGTTTCAGCAGTAACGCAGCGAGTTTCATCATATTTGTTGCCATAAGGGTACTTCAAATTATCCTTGCCTTTGCAAGCTGTTTGCCATTCATCTAACGTACACAAATGCTTTCCGTCCTTTGCACACAAACGAACGGCTTCATCTTGTGTCACCATATCTTTGGCAACTTCGTCGGGGTGGTTCGGGTATTCAAATGCATCTACGCATACGGTCTTCCCTTTCACTGGCACGGGGTACGAATTCGCAGGGCAGCGGCTATCACTCGCCATGTCATATTCTGCCAATTGCCATGAGGATTTGTTCCCAACAGAATCAACTAAGCGCCAGTATAATTTGTCTGACTTTTTTAAAGCGATGGGAGTTGTGCCAGGTTGACGATGATTAGTATCGCCCTTAGAAATGAAGCTTTGGCACTTCGCTTCTTTACAAACTGCATGCACTGCAATCTCTTGATAATAGCGACCAGGCGGGGGCAAAATTTGACCTTCGGGAGGAGTGCGGTTTGAATGGCGCAAGGCATATAAAGTGGAGTCCGCATGATGCACAGAATCTGCGAAATGAATCAGTGAATCTGCGATGCGAAGCGAGTCTTGTCTTTCTTTACTCAAGCGTTCAGATAATGCGTAGGCCGCCGAATCCTTTGCGTGCTGCACCGAGTCTTTATACGCCTTCCAAACCTTGTCGAACTCACCTTTGCTGCGCCCTTTGAGTAAGCGAAGAGAGTCTGCAACTCTTTGGGAATCTGCTGCGGTAGCCGATCCAAGATGCTTCAGCGCATAGGCAAGGCGCTCCGCATCGGTCATTGCGGTCTTATTTCCGAGATTCTGCAAGCTGTCTCGCACGTGCTGTTTCCCCCGCACCGCTGCAACGGAATCCTTATAAGCCTTCCAGAGCTTTTCAAATTCCCCTTTGCTGTGCCCTATGCGTAACGCAAGCGAGTCCTTACTCCATTGCAATGAATCTGCGACATGAGCCGAATCCGCAAAACCTTGCGAAGCTATGCGCTGCAAGCTATCCAAGCGACGCAATGAATCCACCTGTTGGCCAACTAATGCTTTGAGACTATCGCTTTGGTGAAGCTCTTCAAGTTTATTTTGCTTATAGTGACTAAGCCCCCATTGCACAAGGAACAAAGCCAGAATCAAAATAAGCATAGCCCACAAAGGCTTGCGAGACTTGGATTTTTGCGATGACTCAGTCAAAGAGAACCTCTTCAAGATGGCGCTTCAGTTCAGCTTCTAGTTCCTTCAAACTCAACTTGCGACGAAAGGAATTTCGATAAGCAATGGAGATACTTGCAGTCTCTTCAGAGACCACCACAACGACTGCATCGCTTTCTGCCGCAAGGGCGCGAGCCGCTCTGTGCCGCATTCCGAAATTCGCTTCTTGGTCCGAAGCGGTGGGCAAAGGAAGAATACAACCTGCCGCACGAATCTTTCCACCCGAAATGATAACCGCACCATCGTGCAGCGGAGAGTTGGGGAAGAACATCGAGCGCAGGAGACGCGCGCTGAGCTTTGCATCGACAATCAAGCCAGTATCCGCAAAGTTCCGCAGTCCGACTTGCTTTTCAATGGCGATCAAAGCTCCATAATTATTCTTAGACAAATCTTGCACAGCTTCCACAATTTCTCCGATTGTTTCTTCGATGCGTGAGCTGTGAAAAAATACACGCCGTAAATCGAGGTTCGACACCATTTGACCTATGCGGGTCAAGGCTCCACGCATTTCGGGCTGAAATAAAATCACGAGGGCTACCAAGCCCACAGTCGCCAAATTTGAGAACAGCCATTCCACGCCACTCAATTCCCACCAATGCGCCACGAACCAGCCCACCAAAAGGATTCCAAAGCCAAAAAACATTTGCACCGCGCGTGTGCCACGGAACAACATAAAAGAGTAATAAAAGAAAATTGAGACAAGAGTGACATCGAGCAGATCGGAAAGCCGAACTGGAATCACACCAAGCAAATGAATTGGAGCAAGCATCTAAGCCTAATCTACAAACCTGTGGGGACTGCTGCAATCGCTTGCATCATCACTAAAGCCTCGTGAGTTGCTGCGACATCGTGAACACGCAAAATGCCCACATTCTGTTGTGCCGCAAGCATTGCAGAAATGAGCGATGGAACTAGGCGGTCACTCTGTTCAAGCCCTGGAGTCTTAGCGATGTAAGATTTTCGTGACATGCCATAAAGCACAGCAAAGCCTAGTTTATGAAGCTCAGAGGCGCGGGCAATTAAAGCGTAATTATCTTCCAAGCGTTTTCCAAAACCAATCCCAGGGTCAACGCAAATTTTTTGTTTGGCAACGCCAGCCTGCATGAGCCGTTCTGCGGCCGAGTTTAGTTCTGCCATTACATCGGCTATCACATCATCGTAATGCGGATTTTGCTGCATTGTGCGAGGCTCACCGCGCATATGATTGAGCACAACACTTGCACCAGTTTCCACCACAACATCAAGCATCTCTGGATCAGCGAAGCACATGGAAATATCGTTGATGATATGGGCTCCCGCATTCATGGCTCTGCGAGCAACAGAAGCTTTGATCGTATCGATCGAGATAAAGAAACGTCGCGACTGATTTAGTTCTGCCAAACGCTCAATCACCGGAATCGTGCGATTCATTTCTTCGCTGCTTGAAACGCTTGCAGCACCTGGCCTAGTGGACTCTCCACCCACATCAATAATCAAAGCCCCTTCATCAAGCAAGCGCACTGCATGAGCGTATGCGGCATCCACATCCCAATGCACACCGCCATCAAAGAATGAATCTGGAGTACAGTTTAAAATGCCCATAAGATCCGGCACGGGGCCTTGGGCAACGAATTCATTTGCAACTTGGAAAGGATGCATCGGGATCTCTACAGATCGTACTATCGAAGTGATGAGAGATGAGCAATGAGTACTAAAAAAGCTTCGCCTAAATCGTTATACATCGTTCCACTATGCCGTTACAGGCGCAACAGGAGGTACTGGAGGTGGTTCCACCGGCTTGCCTTGATCCGCAAGCTCTCGCTGACGACGAGTAATGTATTGGCGACTCTTCTTCGTACTCTGCAAAGTCTCACCCAACATCACGCGATCAATCTCTGCGCGATCTAGCACTTCGTGTTCAAAGAGTGCTTCAGCAATCGCAATCAGCTTGTCTTTGTGTTCGGTAAGAAGTCTCTTGACGCGATCCACCTGCTCATCGATGATGCGGCGAATATTGTTGTCGATCTTCTCAGCCATTTGTTCGGACATTTCTTTGGGACGGCTAATTTCGCGACCAAGGAACACTTCGTCGTTGTTGCGGTTGTATGACACTGGGCCAATATCTTCGGTGAAGCCCCATTCGGTCACCATCTTGCGCGCCACGCTGGTAGCACGTTCGATATCGTTCGAAGCACCGGTGCTCTGATGGTTAAAGATCATCATTTCAGACAAACGACCTGCCATCATAATGGCAATCATGTCCTGCGCATTTTCGAGAGAGAACGAAACCTTATCGCGCTCGGGCTGAGACATGGTCACACCCAAAGCTCGGCCACGAGGAATAATAGTGACCTTGTGCAAAGGATCTGCATTAGGGCAAAGCAAGTTCAACAAGGCATGGCCAGCTTCGTGATACGCAGTATGGCGACGCTCTTCTTCGGTCATGATCAGAGACCGACGTTCTGCACCCATCCAGAGCTTGTCGCGAGCTTCTTCAAAGTCCATGTGTGTGACTTGATTTGCACCGAAACGAGCAGCTAAGAGAGCGGCTTCGTTCACAAGATTTTCGAGATCGGCACCCGCAAGACCCGAGGTTCCACGAGCAATCACGTTTACATCAACATCTGAAGACAGCGGCACTTTGCGCTTCTTCAAATGCACCCACAGAATTTCTTCACGGCCCTTTTGATCAGGCAGGCTTACCACAATCTGACGGTCAAAACGACCCGGACGTAACAACGCTTTGTCAAGCACATCAGGGCGATTCGTTGCCGCTAAAAGGATCACACCTTCGTTCGGTGCAAAACCGTCCATCTCTACTAGGAGCTGGTTCAAAGTCTGTTCACGCTCATCGTGTCCACCACCAAGGCCTGCGCCACGTTGACGGCCAACCGCATCAATTTCATCGATGAATAAAATACAAGGAGCATGCTTCTTGCCCGTTTCAAAAAGGTCGCGCACGCGGCTTGCGCCCACGCCCACAAACATTTCCACAAAGTCAGAACCAGACATGCTAAAGAACGGAACGCCCGCCTCGCCAGCAACCGCACGGCCAAGCAAGGTTTTTCCTGTACCTGGAGGCCCAACAAGCAAAGCGCCCTTGGGAATACGGCCACCGAGCTGATCATATTTTTTCGGATTCTTCAAGAAGTTCACAATCTCTTCGAGGTCTTGCTTCGCTTCATCGCAACCCGCAACATCCTTGAAGTTCGTGCGCTGACGGCCTGAATCTAGAAGGCGTGCACGACTCTTGCCAAAACTAAAAAGCCCACGTCCACCGGCTCCGCCACCTTGACGCGCCATCATCATCCAGAAAAGGCCAATCACCAACAGCAACGGAAGGAATGCAAAGACATGTTCAAGCCAGCTCGTGTCTTCGTGAACAACGGTCACATCGACATGCTTCTTAAGTTCCCAATGATCAATCATCTCGTTCTTGACTTCGAGCATGATGGTATGGAATGGTGCGACGTTTTGATCTGCGCGACGCGTTGCCCCTGGGAACAACTTGCTCTTTGCAGCTTCTGCAAGCTCATTAGCACTCAATGCACGTTCACCCGAAACAATAATTCCATCGGCGGTTTTCTGCAGCTGAATGCTTTTCAGCACAACAGTTGAATCTTCAATCCACGCGAGGAACTGAGTGCGACTCACTGGACGATTCTGAGCCTCGCCCCAAAGCTTGAGCAGCAAGAGCCCAACCAGGAACACAAAAAGGATCAAGAAGAAATTCTTGTTCCGCCAGTTGGAAGTCTTCACCTTAGGAAGAGATTCCTTCAATTGGTTGTCCTGTGGCATGTAAGCCTCAATTCAAGTACGGTCTGGGTTTTGCTCTGCACCTGAAAATTGCCGGAGACTGCATAGCCGACAATCCAGAGCACCTGATCCTCAAGTGCCAGTAAGGGAATGGAGTCGCGCACATCGCGATCAACACCCTTCTCCTGAAAAAACTTCTTGAGTTTCCGATGCATGCTTCGAAGCCCTGGGGGTGAGAAGTGATCACCTTCCCGTCGTGTCCGAAATTCGGGTACGCCAGTCAAATGATCCGCGTCGATCCAAACCACATTTGCGCTAGTTTCAGATCGAATCTCGAGATCCTTGCGGTCTCGCAGCTGCCAAGCCAAAAGATACATATTCCCCCCCCAACTTACCGAGCCTGATTGTCCAGACAAAGGGGCTACTTGTGCACACAAGAACCTTTTGGGGTGTGGCTTAACGGCTACTTGCGCTAGTTTGCCGGAAGAAATAAGGGTTCCATGGGTTCCGAGCCAAATTCGATAAAGCTCAGAATTTTTGTGTGAACTCAACTCTGCTAAGGGAATTTTTACGATATGCGCAAGAATTTTTTGGACTCGAACTGAGATTGCACAAAGCCGAGTCACCAATTGTGGATCTTCACCTGAAAGAATTGGGAGCAGCTGGTGGCGCACTCGATTTCGCGTGTATTGAAGCGATGCATTAGTATGATCTTCACGCCAAGCCACTCCATGCGTTAAAGCGTAGCCAAGTAACTCGTCTCTAGAGACATGCAATAAAGGCCGCAAAACCCCATCGGCTCTTAACGTGTGAATTCCTCGCAATCCTAAGAGCCCAGTGCCGCGCATCATTCGCAAGAGAATCGTTTCTGCTTGGTCATCGGCATGATGAGCGGTGCATAAATAGTCAAGCTCTAGCTCCGCTTTGAGCCGAAGTAATTCTCGATATCGCGCGGCCCGAGCCCGAGCTTCAAAGCCTCCCGAGCCTTGCAATTCTTGGGGATTAAGGTAAATAGCGTGAAATTCAAAGGCATATTTTTTAGCAATCTCACGCACAAATTCAATATCTGCCGTCGCTGCGTCGCCACGCATTCCATGGTGCACCGAAGCCACCACAATGCGTTTACAGTCATGAATCCTGCGTGCGAACAAATCAAGCATGCACATGCTGTCGCGACCACCTGAAACCGCTAGCAGCACCGAAGCTTGCGAGTAGTCTACCGCATCAGACAACATTGGGAAAGGCATTGCGGAAATGTAGTCAAGGAAGTTCTGGAAAAGAACAAGCGGCATGCGATCCGTCGTTCGTAGCAATGGTGTACACGCAGAGCATATGCGAAGTCGTGTATCCCTTGTTACAACGCGTTATGAACCGTCGTCAGAATGAAGAGGTTATAAACAGCTCTCTTTGAATGGCTGTGGAAATTTGCATTTCATGCATGCTCCAGATGGAGAATCCGTGCGTTATGGATGTGCATGTAGATGTTCAGATGGTGACGAGCGCAATCACCCTTACCGAGATATGCACAATGCCTTACCGTAAAGGATCGCCAGCCATCGCAGCACGGTATCGAGAATATTTCACGAACTCGGAAAAGCTTTTTCTACGAGAAGTCGATGCCCTTGTTGCTGAAGAAGCCGCGCGCCTCCGTGCAAAATTCAGCCTGCGCACACCCGACGCCCTACAGATTGCAACAGCTCACATTGTGGGTGCTGACGTGATCCTCACCAACAATTTGGCTTGGCAGAGCAAAACCAAGACAAAAGTGATGACACTTGAAATGCTTTGAACTGATGGATTGGATTGTTGTTTGAATTACATCACACTAGCGGATCGCTGATCACTACCCACGCTTGCGAAGCCGCATCAAAGCGACGGAAGAAACAAGAACGACGGCCAGTGTGACACGCGGCATGGTCGCCCAAAGCTTCCACATGAAATTGCAGCACATCGGCATCGCAATCAACTTCGAAGCTGTGCACTTTAAGCACATTGCCCGAGGTTGCGCCTTTATGCCAATATTCCTTGCGTGACCTAGACCAGAACACCATCTCGCCACGACATGCCGTCATGTAGAGTGCAGCTTTGTCCATCCAAGCAACCATCAAGTTCTCATGGGTCACGGCGTCTTGACAAATCGCCATCACCAAGCCATCGGTGTTGAACTTCACGGCTTCAATCCAAGCGGGTACTGGATTCGCAGCAAAGTCTGCAAGCTCTGGGAAACGCGGGTCTTGAATTATCGACATTATAAATCCTTTTTACCGTAACTGCCCATTGCCACGCACAATCCATTTATACGAGCAAAGACTCTCGACTCCCATAGGACCACGCGCGTGCAACTTGTCTGTGCTGATTCCCACTTCTGCGCCTAAGCCATAGATGCCGCCGTCTGCAAGGCGAGTACTTGCATTCACCATCACCGACGAAGAATCCACATGATTCAAAAAATATTCTTGTACAGCCGAATCTTCTGCAACCACTGAATCTGTATGCCGCGAGCTGTATGTTTCAATATGGTCAACAGCCTCTTGTACATTCTTAACAACTCGCACGGAAGCCTTGAGCTCAAGATACTCCATGCCATATTGTTCAGGACTTGCAATAGGCTTCGCCTCAGGAATGGCAAGGCAAGAAGCTTGATCACCAAAAAGTTCGACTCCTTTTTCGAGCAAAGGTTTTACCAGTTTGCGAATAGATTCTGCACCAAGACGTTCATCAAACAAAAGAGTTTCTACCGTATTGCATGTGCTAGGGCGCTGAGTTTTCGCATTGAACAAAATGCTCGCCGCCATATCGAGTTTCGCACTCTGGTCTACATAGATATGGCAAATGCCCTTGTAATGCTTGATCACAGGGATTTTTGACTGCTCCGTGACCGCGCGAATTAAGCTTTCGCCACCGCGAGGAATTACCAAGTCAAGAGCATCGTTTCGTTGCAGCAAAAGGCTCACCACCTCGCGATCGACAGTGTTCACTAACTGCACCGCATCGACATCAATCTTCGCTTCCCGCAAGGCTTTGCGAAACACTTCTGCCAAGGCAATTGAAGAGGCTACAGATTCTTTTCCACCTCGCAAAATTACTGCATTGCCAGACTTAAAGCACAGCGCGGCGCCATCAATCGTTACGTTTGGCCGTGACTCATAAATAAAAAGCACAGCACCAATTGGCGTTGAAACGCGAGAAAGCTTGGCACCGTTTGCCATAGTCCTGGCTTCAAGTTCACGGTTCAATGGATCCGGAAGCTCCGCAATTTCTTCAACGGCGGTTGCAATGTCATTGACACGAGCTTCCGTTAAGGTCAAGCGATCGAGCATCGCCTTTGAAATGCCTTGCTGCTGGGCGCTCTGCACATCGTTTGCGTTGGCAACTAAAAGAGCCGGAGTCTCCATACGCAACAATTCTGCAACCCGGCGAAGCACTTGGTTACGGGTTTCTGTGGAGAGCGCACGCAAGGTACGGGATGCACGTTGCACATTCTTGGCTAATTGATCGACATATTGAATCTTGGACATGAAGACAAATTAGAAATTTGGTAACATGGGTATTCGAACTGTATTGAAGTAACTTTGTTGTTGTAATAAAAATCCAGAGTTTTCACGAGGTTTCTATGTCCCTTATCCTCAAATCCATCAAAGATTCCGTAGGCACAATCACCCTGAACAATGGGGCGAAACGCAATACTTTGAGCGAACATTTCATCCAAGAAATTACGGCTGCTCTTGCTGAATTTAAGCAGCAAAATGTGCGCGCGGTAATATTGCGTGCAGCACCAGGAAGCAAGGTCTGGTCTGCGGGGCATGATGTGAATGAATTGCCGAACCGTGGCCGCGATCCCTTGTCTTGGAACGATTCTTTGCGTGTCGTAGTTCGCGCAATCAAAGAATTTCCCACACCAGTCATTGCGCTAATTGAAGGCAGCGTATGGGGTGGAGCTTGTGAACTAGTGATGTCTTGTGATTTAATTGTTGCGGCTCCGGATTCCACCTTTGCAATCACCCCAGCAAAGCTCGGCATTCCCTATAACATTGGGGGATTGCTGACTCTGCTCAATGCGGTTCCGCTTCCCATTGCCAAGGAAATGCTGTTTACCGCGCAACCCATTTCCGCAGAGCGCGCTATGACTCTGGGAATCATCAATTACATGAAGCCCGTGGAAGAGTTGGATAGCTTTGTCGAAGGGCTTGCACAGCAGATTTGCCAAAACGCACCGCTAAGTATTTCTGTCATGAAACAACAGCTTTACCTGCTCTCTAGCGCCCATGCGATTACACCCGAAGTATTCGAGATGATTCAAGGAATTCGCCGTACTGTTTACGATAGCGACGATTACCAAGAAGGAATCGACTCCTTCAAGCAGAAGCGCAAGCCCGTTTACCACGGCAAGTAAAGAACACCTTTAAAACGAGCTCAACGAGCTGGTTCGAGCACCACTAGCATTTCTAAATGATCTGTCTGAGGGTAGAAATCAAAACCCTCGGCACTCTTGAGTTCCCAGCCATTGCGTACAAACTCACCAACATCGCGAGCTAGGGTTACCGGATCGCAAGACACATACGCAATACGCTGCGGTCTAGCCTGTAATAAGGCTTTGCGCACCTCGGGCGACAGGCCAGCACGCGGTGGATCCACCACCAACAAGTCAATGGAATGCACATCTAGCTTAGCTAGATAGTCTTCAGCAGAGCTTGAAATAAATTCGCAATTTTCGCCCACATTTTTACGCGCATGGACAAGGCAGCCGGGATTCCATTCCACTGCAATAACCTTGGCAAAATGTTCTTGCAAGAATTTTGCAAACACACCTACGCCACTAAATAAGTCAACAGCCAACTTTGGATAGACACATGTATCAACAATGCGCAATACAGACTGTACAAGGCTCGGCACTAATTCCAAATTCGATTGGAAAAACACCCGAGCATCGCATACAATTGATCGATTCATAATATCGACTTTTTGAGTCGATAATTGAGCATCGGTGAAATCGCGATTCCATAAACCTACAGCATCCAAACTATCTGCAAAAGCTTGCAATTCTTCGCCTACAGCTACGCGCGAAGCTTGAGAAAGCAATGTTTGTAATGGATCGCAGAGCACGGGGCACTCGGAAATAACTTCAACGTTATGAGAATTTTCTTGATGAAAACCGAGACCCTTTTTGCCTTGTACGAAGCGTGCACGACGCCTGTATTTCCAAGGATTGCCACCCTGTATAACCCAGTCTTGAGGCAATGTTGTTTTGGCCATACGCCGAAATAAATCTTCGACAACTTGGCGTTTCAATTCGCGCTGTAAGCCAATGCTTGCGTGTTGAAGATTACAGCCTCCACATCGATTGTAATGTGGACAAGCAGGAACCACACGTTCGGAGTGAGCTTCTTGCACGCGCACAAGTCGCGCTTCGCCAAAATCCTTGCGAGTACGCAACATTTCGATTTCAACAAGTTCTCCGGGCAAAGCCCCTTCGACAAAGATGACCTTGCCATCAATGCGGGCAAGGCCTCGACCCCCTTGGGCCATTTTTTCAATCCGACAATTCATCAATACTCTTTACCTGCCGGAATAGACTTTGAATGCCTGTATCGGCTAAAACCCTTGCCACACTTGGCTTGACACCGATCAAAATTATTTCACCCGATGCGGAGTTCGCAAATTTATAAACGCGAATCAATTTGCCAATCAAAAAGCTATCGACCTGTGGCACTTGGGAAAAATCAAAAGCCTTATAGGGGTGACCTTGCGGTTCGAGATTTTCTAAAAGATCGGGAGTGCCTAGCAGCGTGTCGCAAATGAGAGAGTTTGCACCCATAGGATACACTTCCCACTTGCCCTTGCGCATCATTTGGAAAGGGTTTGCAGGAGCCGCACTAGCACGACCTTCAAGATCTTCTGCACCTACCAAGACTTCGAAAAGCGCACCTATTTGCAAGCTCTTTAGTGCCATCGCCACTTCGGGATGAGCAACCACCTTCATTTGCCCGCGCTGAAAGCAACGATTATACACAGCCACTAACGCATTGAGAATTGAGCGTGGAGCAAAAGGAACCAGTGCCGTCAAATCAACTGCGGGAGTAAGACCAGAAGTTTGCAAGACAACCGCCAAGTCCACCAGTTCATCAGCAATCATGGGCGAATCATTCTCAGGGCGAACAATCAATACCCCATAGCGACCCTGGGTGCGATATTGGATGCCGCCGCGCTGAACATACAGTTCGCGCAGCCGCACAAAGAGCTCACGCTCGCCATGATCCAAGGATGAAGGCAGCTTAGGAATAAGGCGGCATTGCAAGTTACCCCAACTGCGCGTGCGATATTGAGGAAAGCCTTGGCCAGGAATCGAAACAACACGCCCGCATTGGGTTCCAGGAGGAACCTTAAAATACACTCGCTCGCCCACAGGATTTTCAACGGAAGCCGTTCCACCAAGAGCGAGAATGGTGATATCTGTTTCACCCTCGCAGAAGCAGTCTACACCTTTACGCTGGAATTGTGGAGGTAACTTCTCCTCAAATAAAATCAGTAAATCACCGGTGACTTTTCCTTTGGGGGCATAGTTTCCTTTGCCAGCCAAATGATGCAAGTTACCCGTCGTGGAGCCAGGCGGAACCTCAAAGTTCACTCGTTCATCGGAACGAACAACACCCTTACCACCACAAGCACGGCAGTATCCACCCATGAGCTGGCCTTCGCCCTCGCATTCCGAGCACTTACCATCGCGAACAACACGAATCGTCTTAAAATTGCCAAGCAAAATATCACGCAATTCAATGCGGCACGGAACCACAATATCGCCAGGACGCGAGGTTTCAGAACCCACAGAAAGACATTGTGCAAAAGTATGGAAAGCATCCTGGATTGTGTAATCATCCCATTCTGGAATTCGATTAGGAAGCTCGACCTCACGTTCACCCGTCCATAAAAATACAGGCAGCCAACGCGCATGTTCAAACGCATGGCAGAGCGAACGGAAATCGTCTAAGGATGATTCAGGGGAAACATCGGGATGACGCAGTAGCGCTTGAGTTAAAAATGCGGCACGCACTTCACCAAGGGTGGATTGTTGAACAACCCCAAAAGCTTCGGATGGATTGAGCGGATTTCCCATTTACCTATTATCCCAATTCTTGAGTCCATGGACAACGAACTAGGTTAGCTTCAGAAAGTTCTTGCAAGGCTGGCTCTTGGAGAGAGCATTCAGGACGTACATGAGGGCAGCGACTCGAAAAAACACAACCGGGTGGAAGCTCGGTTAAAGAGGGAATTTCACCCTGTAAAATCTGTGGCGTTTTTCGGCTATTCAATGTAGGAACACTGGCTAAAAGCGCTTGAGAGTAAGGATGGCGAGCATGAGCAAATAAATTTTGTGCAGGAATTATCTCTACCACAGAACCCAAATACATAACCACAACACGATCTGCGAGCGCCCGAACCACCGACAAATCATGAGATATCAAAATGATAGACAAACCTAATTCTTGTCGCAGCTTTTGAAGCAATTGCAATACTTGAGCCTGCACCGATACATCCAAGGCAGAGGTGGGCTCGTCGCAAACCAACACCTTACTGCGCAAAGCAAGCGCTCGTGCAATACCGATTCGTTGGCGCTGACCACCCGAAAATGCATGAGGAAATTTTTCTAGATCAGATTCGGTAAGACCCACTTGATGAAGAGCTTCGAGCACTCGCACCTTGCCCTCAACAAGCCCGATTCCATTGGCACGCAAGGGCCCAAGTAAAATTTCTTGTAAGGTTTGGCGAGGATTTAATGACCCATAAGGATCTTGGAAAACCATTTGGACACTTGTACGCAATCGCTTCCACGTCGCAGAATTATTGGGATCAAGACGTTCCCCATCAAGAAATAATTCCCCCGTTTGCCACGTGCGTAAACCCACTAGCGCAGAGGCTAAGGTTGTCTTTCCACAACCCGACTCGCCTACTACCGCAACGATCTCGCCGCGTTTTACACTCAAATCAAAATGGCGCAAAGCCTTGACATGAGATTGCACTCGCCCAAGCAAACCTTGCTGAATCGGGTACCATACCGACAGGTCTTTGACCGCGAGTACTTCATCTGTATGCTTCATGTGGCAAACTCGCAGGCTACAGTATGGTGTTCGCCAATGCTACGCAGAGTAGGCTTGCGAGCACAAATCTCTTTGGCAATAGGGCAACGGTTGCGAAAACGACAACCTTGATCAAACTCTTGTGGCCGTGGCACAGACCCAGGAATTGGCGCAAGCTTTTCGACCGAGTCAAGCCCCTCGGGGACAGCACGTAAAAGCCCTTGGGAGTAAGGATGGCGAGGATTTTCTAGCAAGCGTTGCACAGGTGCAGATTCCACCATTCGCCCTGCATACATAACCCCTACTCGATCAGCATAATGCGCAACCAAGCCGAGATTATGAGTGATTAGCAAAAGTCCGGTAGAGGTTTCGCGACAAAGCTCTTGTAAGAGTGACATCACTTGAGCTTGCACGGTTACATCGAGTGCCGTGGTTGGTTCATCGGCAATCAAGAGACGAGGTTTCGTTAGTAGCGCCATCACGATCATCACACGCTGCATCATACCTCCCGAGAGCTCGTGAGGATAACTGCGGAGTACACGTGCAACATCGGCAAAACCAGCACGCTTCATAAGAGCTTCAATGCGCACATCGGCTTCCGCTTTAGGCAATTGGCGCAAGGCTTCGCGCAATTGGCTTTGCATAGTGCGCACAGGATTTAGTGCGAGGGCTGGCTCTTGAAAAATCATAGAGATTTTGGCTCCGCGCCACTTCACAAGTTCACTAGCACTTAACGCGAGCAGATCCACCCCTTCAAACCATGCATGGCCTTGTAGAATCTTGCTTCCTGGCCGAGGCAATAAACCAAGCAAACCCATTGCGGTTACGCTTTTTCCACAACCCGATTCGCCTACAAGTGCAAAAACTTCACTGGGTGCAATCGAAAAATTCACTTCTTCTGTGACTGCAAGCCAAGCATTCGCTTGACCGCGAAAGGCCACGCTCATATTCTCTACTCGCAGAAGATCCTGGGGATTTACCGAAGCGCATAAATCACTCATAGCGATCTCCTGACTTTGGATCCATAGCATCGCGCAAGCCTTCTCCCACAAAGGTTGCAAGCAGAAGCGTGATAAAGAGTGCAAGCACGGTGCTCACGGCAATCCATGGCGCAAACAGATGCGATAGCCCTTGGGACATAAGGTCTCCCCAAGATGGCGTGGGTGGAGCAAGGCCAAAACCCAAGAAGTCTAGGGATGTTAAAGAGGAAATGCCACCAATCAAAGCAAAGGGAAAAAGCGTAACCACAGGTGTCAACGCATTGGGCAAAATTTCTTTCACCAAAATATGCCAGTGACTATAACCCAGCACACGCGCAGCTTTTACGTAGGTAACATCGCGCAAGCGCAAAAATTCTCCGCGCATAAAGTAGCTGAGACCAATCCAACTGAACACGGTCATAATGCCCACCAAAAGCCAGAATCCGTGGCCGTATAAGGCCGCAATGAGAATTACCACGTAAAGAAATGGAAGAGAAGACCACACCTCAATTACACGTTGCGCAAAGATATCGAACTTGCCTCCCAAGTAACCTTGGATGGCGCCAATCAGTACACCGAGAATGGTGCTAAGCAATGTCAATAATAGCGAGAAACTCATGCAGATACGGAAGCCATGAATTAAGCGCGCCAATAAATCGCGACCATGGGCATCGGTGCCAAGCCAGTGTTCACGCGAGGGTGCATAAGGTGGAGTACCATCGCCATCAAGCCTTGCCCGCAAAGGATCTTGAGGGATTGGCGGCATAATGGTCCACACCGATTTTCCTTGGGTTAGCGCCTCTTCTAAAAGCAATTTATAGTCTGCCTCCGTCTCATAGCGACCACCAAAATTTGATTCTGGATAAAAGACAAAAGCAGGGAAAGCGAGCCTTCCTTGATAACTCATCACCAAGGGACGATCGTTCACCAGCCAAGGCGAGAGTAGCGACAACAGGTAGGCTCCCAGCAAAACCCACAGAGACCACCACGCCAATTTGTTGGCACGGAAACGCCGAATGCGCTCTTGTGTGATCGCTGAAATCTTCATGCGAGTTTCTGTCCAAGGAAATAGGAGGGACTCACGCGGAGACACGGTGACACGGTGGAGAATGAAAGAAGAGGACTCACGCGGAGATAAGAAGCATCAATAAATGAATGTGTTTCAAATAATAACCCTGAGCATTCACAGGTTTTCTCTGTGTCTCCGCGTCTCCGTGCGATAACAAGTGCATTCTTCATTTGAATTGAATCCTTGGATCCACCCAGGTGTACAAAAGATCGCTGAAGAGGCGGCCGAGCATGGCCATGAGGCTAGACAGCAGAATGATTCCCAGCACTACGTTGTAATCGCGATTGACCATGGCATTGTAATACAGAAGACCCATTCCGTTGATATCAAATACCTTTTCGATAAGCAACGCGCCTGCAAACATGAGCGTAAAAATTTCAGCCGCATGAGTCGCTAAAGGAATTAAAGCATTGCGCAAAGCGTGCTGCAATAAGGCTTGGCGGAAGGTTAAGCCTTTCGCAAGTGCGGTACGCATGTAATCTTTGCCGAGTTCTTCTAAGGTGCTGTTCTTCATGAGCAAGGTCAAAAACGCAAATTCACCTAACATGTAACAAGACATGGGTAACACCAAATGGTGCAAGAGATCTAGGCTCTTTTCAATAATGGATAATTGATCGAAATTATCACTTGTAAGCCCCCCTAATGGAAACCAATCCAAATAAGTACCGCCCGCAAACACAATGATGAGAAGGATTCCGAGCGCATAGCCAGGCATTACATAGCCCGAAAAAATGGCCACTGAACTTGCACGATCAAAGCGTGATCCATGCTTCACAGCCTTCCATAGCCCTAGCGGAATGCACACTAGATAGCTCAATACAAACGACGTAATGCCAAAGAATAGCGAGATCGGAAAGCGGCTAGAAATCACCTTCCACACCGGTTCGCCGTAGCTGTAGCTGTTGCCGAGATCCAGGTGGACGACATTGCGTAACCAAACCCAATAGCGCACGTACGCAGGCTTATCAAAGCCAAAATAAACCTTCATGGCTTCGATCTGTTCGGGCGAGATTGCGCGACTAGCATCGACTCCACCACCCTTTGCTGCAGCAGCTTCTTTTGCACGGCTAAGCATTTCTTCGACAGGTCCGCCAGGTACCAACTGAATGATCACAAAGCACACCAAGGTAATACCGATCAAGGTCGGGATCATTAAGAGCAAGCGTCGAAGCAAATAAGAGCGCATCGCTACCCTTTGAAACTCGCACGGAGACGCGGAGACGCGGAGGATACAGAATAATGATTCACAATTCTTTTTACGCCTTCTTTAAGGATCGGAGCTCCAAAATTGATTAAAAGTCCAACATTCAAATTCATTAAACGCAAATATGTAAGCACTTGTTTCGCATGCACCGGTGCAATTTTCTCTATTGACTTTAATTCCACAACAACTGCTTTATTCACAAGTAAATCGCAACGAAAACCTTCTTCAAAGCAGATCCCCTGATAAGAAAAAGAACATGACACCTGCCTACTCACAACAAAACCTTTATCTTGTAAAACTTTACAAAGTACAGCTTCGTACACAGATTCCAGAAGGCCGGGCCCCAAGTCCCGATGAATTTCAAACGAAGCATCGAGAATCGCGCCTGTTATTTTTTCATGTTCCATTTACTCTCCGCGTCTCCGTGTCTCCGCGTGATCTATACTTTTGTTACTCTTCATTATTCCCCATATTTCACATCTGCGATTTCTGCGGCGAGAGGCTTTCCATCTGCACGAGCTTGGGCAAGGGCGGCGTCTTTCTTAGCGTCAACCCACCAGTATGAAAGAATTGCATCTTCGCGATCGAACTTGTCGAATACCGATTTGGGATGACCAAAGCGATTCCAATAAAGAATGCGATGGTGATCTGCCTGCCATAAAAGCACGTAAGGAATCTGCTGAGTTAAGCGCTCATCGAGTGAACGTAAAATCTCATTGCGCTTTCCTAAATCCATCTCGGTCTTCTGCAATTCAATCAGACTGTCCACCACTTTGTCTTTGAAGCCTGGGTAATTATTGGATCCTTTTTGATCTGCGGTCTTGGACGCCCATGATGCCTCTGGATCGCGCAAACGCCCGCCGCCAAAGGATGCCCAGTACATATCATAGTCGAATTCATCGAGACGCTTGGTGAGCGAAGACCATGCGAGTTGTTCGATCTTGGCATCAACGCCCACAGCCTTCAAATCTTCCACATACTTGGTCAAGTGTCGCAAATCTGTGGATTGCGTGAGGAAAGTAATCGATAGTGCTTGTCCATTTTTTTCGAGCACACCCTTGGCATTGACCTTGTAACCTGCTTGTGCGAGTAAAGCGCGTGCGGTATCGGGTTGGAAGGCGAATTGAGGAGCCTTCGGGTTTTGGTTGTTGGGGAACAGATCGGGGAAGTAGCTATTCAGCAAGAAATATTGGTTGTACATGTACTTCTCGCTCATAAGCTGACGGTCGAGCAAAAGCGCCAAAGCCTTGCGCACACGAATATCTTGGAACTTCGGCAAACGCAAATTAATCGAAAAACCTTGAAAGCCAATGGGTTCCTTATTGAACACGCGCTGACGAACAACCCAATTCTTTTGCACTGCATCAAAGTCGGTTTGCTTGGCCCAAATCGCCGCAGAATAAATTGGATACACGTCAAAGTCTTGTTTCTTCAAGGCCTCAAGACCCTTGGTCTGATCTTCCATGAATCGGTAGCGCAAAGTCTCAAAGTTGAATTTGCCATAGTTCCAAGCTTTGCTACGACCCCACCAGTCATGGCGGCGCTCCAGTTCTAAATGATGATCTTTGACAAGTTCCTTGATTCGGTAAGGGCCAGACACCACGGGGAAATCGAAGCGAATATTGTCGAAGGTGGAATCTTTCCAAACATGTTTAGGGAAAGCGTTTAGGCCTGCAGCCTCCCAGAAGTTGCCCCAATGAGCTTCTTTAGCAGTGACAGAAAGTGTCAGAGTATCCACGACGACTGGGCGAGCAAAGCGAGAAAGGCCTACCTTAAAAATTGGTGTGAGGTTCTTGGGATTCATGATTACATCGTAATAGAACTGCACGTCTTCAGCAGTAATGCGAACGCCATCGGACCAACGCGCAAGCGGATTGATGTGGAAGGTATATGTCTTTCCGTCCGTAGAAATTTCCCACTTGTCTGCGAGGATTCCAACAGGGCGATCTTCGGTGGAATGCAGTGTTACCAAGGGTTCAAACAGCATACTCATGACTTCAGCTGAAATGGAATTATTGTCTTCCCACACGTTCAGCGATTTTGGGAAAGACGAGCCCCACAAATTGATTGCACCACAAGGCACCGCTTCGTTGGATGCGATTGGATCAAACTCACCCTGCAGAGAATCCTTCGAAACATCGGGTTTCTCGGGGCAAACCGTTTGTGCAGAAGAGTTCTTACCCGTCTTGCAACCCACCAGCACTAAGGCCAAAGCCAGCACATTCAGCAACATGAATTTTGGAAATTTCATGTTCAGAATCTAGGAATATTGAGGGGAAACAGGGGAGGAGTTTATGAATCCGTGGAGAGCTCCAGAGCTCGGGAAAACAGGGAGATTGTCCACATAGTGGATAGTGCTCCACTTGATGAGCCAGCCCAAGCTTTGCTTGGATGTTGGCTTATATACACTTTGTCGTAAAGGGCAGAGCCCTAGGTGGCCAAGCTTTGCATAGCTGCCAGTAGGACTAACTGGCAACACATCGGCCGCCAAGCAGCAATGACTCAGAAAAGTAGCGATGACTGCGAAGCCTTGCTGCAAAAGGGTTAGAAATTGAAAGTTGAGAATTGAGAATTGAGAGTGGTGCAGGAGCTCGTTTCAATTCCCCCCGCACTTTTAATAGTCCCCACTTCAAGCATTGCTTGATAGTAGGACTTATGCACTTCGTGTAGCACTTTCCATTTAACTCTTTCAACTTGCCTTTGAATCTGCCCCAGTGGGCAAGTAATCGAGATCGATAATCGCGGTCTCGCCAAGGTGCTCTAAGATCGCATTCAGTACTGCCAAGAGTATGGGTTTATTGGCTGGATTCAACAGCAATGATTTGAAGCCAAGATCGCTCGATGGATCAATGAAACATGGGAATAATTTTGCGCGTGATTTCTTGTGCATTCCAATTTGACGCACGAAGACTTGAACTCGTTCCATATCCATTCAAAGTGGAGAGCTCTACGATCCAATGAAATCTTGCTACCAATATTCAAGCTTGGAGGAACGCTCTTGCAGCTTAGGGAGGTAACAGGTATTGCCTAGATAACGATTCTATTCTGCAAGCCAGCCTGGCCTTGATTGACGCCCTTCATTCCCTGACGATCGTCAACGACCGTGAAATAGTGATCCAAATTTGCGTAGATTCTTGGTAAGTGTGAAAATCAACGAATGACTGCAATCAGCTTCCGATACGTTTGCCCTTGTGGGCCTTGTGCTTGCACAATCCATGAGCCTACACCCATGGGAACATTGCTCTCTGCGGATACCTTGCCATTCCAAATCACTGCGCCGCGCATATCGGCAATACGGACGCGCCATATGCCTTGGGTTGCACGGAGACGCAATAGGTTGCCGTTCATGGCCGCATCAAACGGCACCGATGCTCCGACACTCGCTTTCACAGCACTGCCGTTGATCGCCTCGGGGGGAATCGCATACTTCTCGGAATACTTGTAAAGGCCATCTTTTGCAGAGCACATCCAGAAGGTGCTATCTGGCGCCAAAAGGAATTTCATAGTCAAATCGATCATTGGTGTAGTCATGTGATACTTGATGGTGTCACCATGAAAAAGTTCCATTTGGGTGCCCCCCATTGAGGCCCAGACCCAGCCGTTCTGATCGGCATAGGCCGCTCCCGCTTCACTGTTGCAAAGCCCTGAACTCGCAGGAACCAGAGCTATTGAATCCAATGTAAAGTTGGGTGGCCGCCTTACGTAGAGCCACAAGCAATCAAAAGAACCACCCCATGCACTTCCATCAGGACCAAATGATAAAACAGAACTACCCCTTTCAGATATTGTGTCCAATATCTGAAGGTCGGGGGAAATTTCGATGATCTCTCCAGCGGTAGTTACCCATGTTTTTCCATTCGGATGCACAAACACTCGATCTGTTGTCCCACCGTACTTTGCAAATGGATATTGGCTCACGGTTCCGATGGGATTCCATTGGGCACCATCAAACCACCAGGCCATGGAATCCGTAGCGGCCACTAAGTGTCCTTTGGTATCCTTGATCAGGCCTCCAACATTCGTCTTCGGAACGGAGTCCAATCCATTATAGAACGAATATTTCAGCGGAATTGACGGCAAGGCCTTGAATACCCCGTTTTGGCCAGCATACACCTCACCCGCTACGCTGCCTACAAAAACGGAATCCGTGGACCGATCCACATAGATTCCCATTCTCAGAGCATTCACTTTGGCAGGCACTCCTGCATAACCCACAGGACCTTTGGTTGTATCGGGACTTTGGGAAAAGAGTCCGCCTTTGATCAGCGTATACCAAATGGTGCCCTTGGAATCCACGTCACAGTCACTCAAGGCTCCGTTTGGCATCACAGCCGCTGAATACGGCAGCACCGTCCAGTGCCCCACAGCCTGTGCGCCCACCGTTGCAACAAGCATCACCGCCATTATCATTTTCTTGGAGATAAGATTCATATCGAACTCCTTGGTTGCAATCCAAAGTAGAAAAGAGTGGGAAACGTAAGAATGGAGATTGTAATTGAAAATTGAGAGTTGAAAATTGAAAGTGGTGCGAAAGCTTTCAACTCACTTCGCACTTTTCAGCATACGAGCCTGTGACTGCATTCTGCGTTTTCATAACTCTCAATTCTCA